>Ga0209347_1000180_pt1 | contig 176543 bp, 132 predicted proteins | sample AutmiccommuBRH23_FD_187382 | JGI IMG/M metagenome (GOLD analysis project Ga0209347, IMG submission 187382) | Deep subsurface microbial communities from Mt. Terri, Switzerland - Autotrophic microbial communities BRH/23 (SPAdes) (version 2) | ecosystem: Environmental > Aquatic > Deep subsurface... | reverse complement strand
AGAGGGGGAGCCTAGCCCCGCTGGCGGGCAGCCGGGCGACTTGTACCTGGTGGTCGAGGTGATGGAGCATCCCGTCTACAAGCGGGAGGGCAACAACCTGCGCATACGCCAGAACGTGAACCTGTACACGATGGTGCTGGGTGGCGACACGACGGTGCAAACCCTCAAGGGGCGCGTGTCGTTGCGGATTCCGCCTGAAACCAAGGCCGGACAGGTATTTCGCCTGCGCGGGCAGGGGATGCTGTCATTGCGTAACCCCAGCGAATTGGGCGATCTGTATGTCGAGGTGATCCCGGAACTGCCGGAGAAGCTGAACAGCCAGGAGAAAGAGTTGTTCCGCCAGTTGGCCGAGATCAGGGACTAGGGCGTCAGCAGATGAACCGGCGCGGCACATGACGTAATGATAGGTAGCACCGTATACTGCATGCATGGTGGTGTAACATGTTCAATCAAAAATCCGTCCGATTGCTTGGAGCCTTGTTGGCCTTGATGATCGTGTTGAGTGGATGCACATTAACAGCGAACCAGGTGCAACTGCTGCTCCGTCGTGCGTCCCAATCGGAGGCGAACGCGTCCAATATGTCCGCGGTAACACCGACTAGCGAGGTGATGCCCACGCCCACCGCTACGCTCGCGCCCGCAACGATGGTTGCGCCCGCACCGGTGGTCCAGCGCGAGCTGGCAACCCAGAGTGGGCTGAGCGACGAGCAGTTGTACGATATTGCCGAGGCGCTCACCATTCAGGTCTATGAACAGGTCAGCCCCTCCGTTGTGCATGTCACCAGTCGGGTGATCGCCATGGACTTTTTCGGGGGAGCTTATCCCTCGGAAGGGACCGGATCGGGTTTTGTGATCGACAAAGAGGGCCACATCGTGACCAACTACCATGTGATTGAGCGGGCGCAGACGGTGGAAGTGACGCTGCTCGATCAGACGGTAGTCGAGGCGGAGGTCGTGGGGGTGGACCCGCTGAACGACCTGGCCGTCCTCCGCGTCGACGTAGACCCAGACAAACTGCATCCAGTGGACATGAGCTTTGAGGGAGACCTGAAGGTCGGGCAGCGAGCCATCGCCATCGGCAACCCGTTTGGCCTGGACTGGACCTTGACCGCCGGAGTGATTAGCTCGTTGGGGCGGCCCCTGCAAATCTCGTCGGACCGCATCATCTATGACGTAGTACAGACCGACGCGGCCATCAATCCGGGGAACTCGGGCGGGCCGTTGCTGAACTCGCGCGGGCAGCTGATCGGTGTGAACGCCGCCATCCGTTCGGGCGCAGAGAATATCGGGTTTGCCATTCCCATGTCCACCGTGCGCCGGGTAGTGCCCGAACTGATCGCCGAGGGCCGCTATCGCCACCCGTGGCTGGGAGCGTTGGGATATACCCTGAACACCGAGTTGGCCGAGCGGCTGGACTTGCCTGTCTCGGAAGGGGTACTGATTGCCCGCATCTACCAGGGCAGCCCGGCTGCTCAGGGAGGATTGCGCGGCGCGACACAAGAAGTGATCGTAGGAAATAAGAGATTGTATGCAGGCGGCGATATCCTGGTATCCATCGATGGCGTGCCGATTCCTAGCAACGACATCTTGTACCAATTTCTGGAAACCAGGACGCGCGTCGGTCAGGAGATAGAGTTGCAGTATTACCGTGATGGAGAATTGCGCACCAGCCGGATAGTCCTGACCGAAAGCCCCAGCTAGCCTGCCAGTTGGTTTTGTTTGTTCTGTACGGAGAGAGAAGTCATGGCTGACGACCAAATTCACGATAATGAACCTTGCTATGTGATCAGCATAGCCGCCAAATTGGTGAGCCTGCATCCGCAGACGTTGCGCTATTACGACAAAATCGGCCTGCTGAAGCCGTCTCGCACAGCAGGGCGGGTACGCCTGTATTCCCAACGAGACATCGAAGACCTGCGCAGGATCGTCCGCCTGACCGATGATCTGGGAGTGAACCTGGCCGGGGTAGAAGTCGTATTGAATATGGCGCGCCGCATCGAAGAGTTGCAGGAAAAGCTCGCCAGAATGCAGGAGAGATCACGCAATCAGATCAGAGCGTTGCAGCAGCGCATTCGAGAATTGGAAGGGACAGAAACGCTACGCAAGGGTGACTATGGGATCATTGAGGTGACCGCTGTTCGTAGGGTAACCGACTCATCGCGGGCAATGATGCCCCCACACGAGGAGGACGAAAAATGATCGGTGAGAATGATCTGCAGACGTTGACCGAGTTCGATGGCAGTGGAAAAGTATTGAGCATTTACGCGGACACAAATCTGGCCCATCATTCCAAGGACGCGATCAAGTTAATGGTCCGAGAGGCCATCAAGAGCCTGGAAACATCCTCCGCGGAGGAGGACGTCGAGGCGGTGACCAAATATCTGGATTACGAGTACGACTGGCAGTCGCGGGGGGTGGCCATCTTTAGCTCTGGTCAAGAATTGTGGAAGGCGGTCCCCTTGCCCATCGCGGTCAAGACGCAGGCTTTTCTGGCGAGGAGACCCTATGTCCGCACCCTCGTCGATTTGTCGGACCGGTTTGGCAAGTACGGCATCGCCTTGATTGACAGGGAGAGCGTACGGCTCTTTTCGGTGGCCTGGAGCAAGATCCAGCCAGAGACGGAAGCGTTTGGAGAAGAGCTCAAGCGGCACAAGCAGGGGGGCTGGGCCGCGGCCCGATACCAGCGCCGTGAGGATAACCTGGCCCTACACAACCTGAAGCAGGCCGTGGAAGTGATTCAGGCTTATTGCGAGCGAACCGACTGCCAGCGCCTGATGTTGGCGGGCAGCGGCCCGGTGCTCGCACAAGTGGCCGACTTGCTCCCCAGCAACCTGCGCCACATGACCATCGGGGAGTTTGTGGCGGACATGGAAACGCCGCCCAGCGAACTGTTGCGCCTCTCGCTGGATGTTGCCACACAGGTGGACCTGGAAGAAGAGCGCAAACTTGTCTCCCAGGCTGTTACTGCCGCGGCCAAGGGCGGGCCGGGCACCATCGGCCTGGATGACACCCTGGCTGCCCTGCACGGAGGGCGCGTCCGGCAATTGTTGGTTGAGGAGAACTATCAGGCCGCCGGGTATGTTTGCACGAACTGCGGATATGTCTCGGTGACCAGGCACGCCAAATGTCCATTCTGTGGCGCGACCAAGATCGTGGAAACAGGCGACGTGGTAAACCTGGCTATTCACAAGGCCATCGAGACGGGCACCGATGTGAATATCGTCCGACAGAACGAAGAACTCACCAGGGCAGGAGGAATGGCCGCCCTGACGCGCTACTAATCGGCTTCGGAGTGGCTTACAGGGGGATAGCCTCGCCAGGGGCGGGGCTATCCCTGACAACAGCGCGGTATCGCAGCCGCACATATGGCAAGAACGGGAGATGCTCACGGGGCGTCTCCCCTACTATAAATAACGCTGGCGATTGCTGAGAAGGTGAAAGAGATGGACCTGAACAGATATACGCAGAAAGCTCAAGAAGCGATTATTGCTGCCCAGGAATTGGCAGAGGAAAATAATCATAGCCAGATTGATGTCGAGCATTTGTTCCTGACCCTGCTGCGGCAGGAAGAAGGAGTTGTGCCCCAAGTTTTGCTCAAGCTGGGCATCCGCCTGGAAAATATGCGTCAGGCGATTGAAGAAGAGCTGAACCGCCGCCCCAAGGCGTACGGTCCGGCGCAGCGTTATCTCTCGCAGCGGCTCAACACCCTCCTGCGCACCGCCCAGGAAGAGGCCGAGCGGATGCACGACGAGTATGTGTCCACCGAGCATTTGCTGCTGGCAATGCTCTCGGACCAGGGCTTTACGGGCAACCTGTTGCGCCGCGAGAACCTGTCCAGAGAGCGGGTCTACCAGGCACTGACCAGCGTGCGCGGCTCGCAGCGTGTCACGGACCAGAACCCGGAGGGGCGCTATCAAGCGCTGGAAAAGTATGCCCGCGACCTGACCGAAGCGGCCCGCAAAGGCAAGCTGGACCCGGTCATCGGGCGCGATGAGGAAATTCGCCGGGTGATCCAGGTGCTTTCCCGCCGCACCAAGAACAACCCGGTGCTGGTGGGCGAGGCGGGTGTCGGCAAAACGGCCATCGTCGAGGGACTGGCGATTCGGATCGTCAACGGCGACGTGCCCAAGGGGCTGAAAGACAAGCGCATTATCGCGCTGGACCTGGGTTCGCTGATTGCCGGGGCGAAATACCGGGGTGAGTTTGAGGAGCGCCTGAAGGCGGTGCTCAAAGAGATCGCCGAGTCAGAGGGGGAGATCATCCTGTTCATTGACGAGTTGCACACCGTGGTGGGCGCGGGAGCGGCAGAGGGGGCGATGGATGCTTCGAACATGCTCAAGCCCCTGCTGGCCCGTGGAGAGCTACGGACCATCGGCGCGACGACGCTCAATGAATATCGCAAATACATCGAGAAGGACGCCGCGCTGGAGCGCCGCTTCCAGCCGGTGCTGGTTGATCAGCCTTCGGTAGAAGAAACTATCAGCATCCTGCGGGGGCTGAAAGAGCGCTATGAGGTGCACCACGGCGTGCGCATTCAGGACGCTGCCCTGATTGGCGCGGCAGTGCTGTCGGACCGCTACATCACCGACCGCTTTTTACCCGACAAGGCCATCGACCTGATTGACGAGGCGGCGGCCCGCCTGCGCATGGAGATTGATAGCTCGCCGCGTGAGATCGACGACATCTCGCGGCGGATTATGCAGTTACAAATTGAACAACAAGCCCTGAGTAAGGAACGCGACCAGGCTAGCAAAGAGCGCCTGGAAAGGATCGCCGAAGAACTGGCAGACCGCCAGGAGGAACTGGCCGCCTTGAGGGCGCGTTACGAGACAGAGCGCGAGGTGATCGAGGAGATCCAGCGCCTCCAGTCGCGGCTGGAAGAATTGCGTAACGAGGCTGAGCTAGCCGAGCGCCGCGCCGACCTGGAGACGGCGGCCCGCCTGCGCTATTCGGACATTCGCCAACTGGAGCAGCAGTTGAGCCAGCAAGAAACCCGGCTGACCGAGGTTCAGCAGGGCGCGGGGATGCTCCAGCAAGAGGTTACCGACCAGGATATTGCCGAAATTGTGGGGCGCTGGACGGGGATTCCCGTGTCGCGGCTGATGGAGAGCGAAGTGGAAAAGCTCGTCCATATGGAGGAGCGCCTGCACAAGCGGGTGGTGGGCCAGGACGAAGCCATCTCCGCGGTGGCGAATGCCGTCCGCCGCTCGCGCTCCGGTCTGTCGGACCCCAACCGGCCCATCGGGAGCTTGCTCTTCCTGGGGCCTACGGGCGTGGGCAAGACGGAACTGGCGCGGGCGCTGGCCGAGTTCCTGTTCGATGACGAGAGCGCCCTGGTGCGATTGGACATGAGCGAGTATCAGGAGCGTCACACTGTCGCTCGTATGATAGGGGCACCTCCTGGTTACGTGGGCTATGAGGAGGGAGGCCAACTGACCGAGGCGGTTCGCCGGCGTCCCTATTCGGTAGTCCTGTTGGACGAGATCGAGAAGGCGCATCCCGAGGTCTTTAACGTGCTGTTGCAGATTCTCGATGATGGGCGCCTGACCGACGGCAAGGGGCGCACGGTCAATTTCAAGAATACCGTGGTGATCATGACATCGAACGTGGGCAGCCAGTTCCTGGGCGCAGCGAACACCACGCAGGACATGGGCGTGATTCGTGAGCGGGTGATGGATGCCCTACAGGCACAGTTCCGCCCCGAGTTCCTGAACCGCATTGACGAGATCGTCGTGTTCCACCCGCTGACCAGGGGACAACTGGGGCAGATCGTCGAGATTCAGGTCAAGCGCCTGGAAAAGTTACTGTCGGCCCAGCGGATTACGCTGGAGATGACCCCGGCTGCTCGCGAGGCCCTGGCCGATGAGGGATTCGATCCGGTATATGGCGCGCGCCCGCTCAAGCGCACCATTCAGCGCCGGATTCAAGACCCGCTGGCCATGCGCCTGCTGCAAGGCGAGTTCGAGGAGGGGGACAGGGTGCTCGTCGATTACGACGGGGAAGAGTTTACCTTCTCTCGCGTGGAAAGCGAGCAACCTGTGCCGTCACAGGTTGCTAAACGAAAGATGACATAATGTTATTCTGCGCAACTTCTCGCAATCGAAAAAATGTGCTATGATATATGTATGATAAATTATAACCCTTTTATCAATGAGGAAATGAAACCTCAGGTTTGCCAAGCGGGCAGAGATTGCCCCATTGAGGTGAAAATATGATAGGATTTGATAGATTCACGGAGCGGGCGCAAGAAGCAGCCACGCACGCGTATGAAATTATGCAACGATACCATCATACCCAGTTGGACACAGAGCACGTGCTGCTGGCCCTGCTAGAGCAGGCAGATGGAATCGTCGTACAAATATTAAAAGACCTGGGCGTAGAGCCTGAACAAATCCGGCGGCGGGTGGATGACGTGCTCAGGGCCAGCCCCCGGTTGGCCGTACCTGGCGCACCGCAGCCGCAGCAAGTGTACATCACTCCGCGCGTCAAGCGGCTGATGGACCGCTCGAACGAGGAGGCGGTCAAGCTGGATGACGAATATATCTCGACGGAGCACCTGTTCCTGGCCATCTTGAACGACCAGGAGAGCGCCGCCGGGCGGATTCTCTCGGACGCGGGCGTCACGTATGATCGCTTTTCCACTGCCTTGAGCAAATTCCGGGGCGGTCGGCGAGTCACCAGCCCTACAGCCGAGACCCGCTTCAAGATGCTGGAAAAGTACAGCCGGGACCTGACACAGCAGGCCACGGAAGGCAAGCTGGACCCGGTGATCGGGCGCGACAAGGAGATCCTGCGCGTGTTGCAGGTTCTGTCTCGCCGCACCAAGAACAACCCGGTCCTGATCGGTGAGGCCGGTGTAGGAAAAACGGCCATCGTCGAGGGCCTGGCGCAAAAGATCGTGGAAGGCGACGTACCCGAACCACTGATGAACAAGCGGGTGGTGTCGCTGGACCTAAGCGCTATGGTGGCCGGGGCGCGCTTTCGGGGCGAATTTGAAGAGCGTCTGAAGGCCGTGCTGGAAGAGATTCAGCAGGCCGAGGGCGAGATCATCCTGTTCATCGACGAGCTACATACCGTCGTAGGCGCGGGCGCTGCCCAAGGGGCCATCGACGCGTCGAACATGATGAAGCCTGCCCTGGCGCGCGGCGAACTGCGCTGCGTCGGCGCGACGACGCTGGACGAGTACCGCCAGCATATCGAGCGCGACAGCGCCCTGGAACGCCGGTTCGCGCCCGTCTTTGTCGAGGAACCGAGCGTCGAGGATACCATCGAGATGCTCAAGGGCCTGAAGACTCGCTATGAGCAGCACCATCAGGTGCGCATCACCGACGAGGCGTTGGTGGCGGCGGCCCGACTGTCGGACCGCTATGTCAAGGATCGGCACCTGCCGGACAAGGCCATCGACCTGATCGACGAGGCCGCGTCCAGGGTGCGCATCTCCCTGCACACGCTTCCACCTGAATTGCGGGATCTGCGCATGGAACTGATCGAGCTGGCGCGGGAGGAAGAGGCCGCCGGTCAGCAGCGCAACTATGAGCTGGCTGCCGAGCTAAAGGCCGACCGACTGCAAAAAGAAATAGAGTTTACCGCCCGCCGGGCGGATTGGGAGAAGGAACAGGGCATCGACGAGGAAGTGGGTGCCGAGGACATTGCCGAGATCATCGCGATCTGGACGGGTATCCCCGTCAGCAGGATGCAGGAGGCCGAGACATCGCGCCTGCTGCACATGGAAGAGGCGCTACAACAGCGCATCGTGGGTCAAAAGGAGGCCATCGCCGCCGTGTCGGATGCCATTCGACGGGCGCGCTCCGGCCTAAAGGACCCGCGCCGACCTATCGGCAGCTTTATCTTCCTGGGGTCCAGCGGCGTCGGCAAGACCGAGCTGGCCAAGGCGTTGGCCGCGTACCTGTTCGATGACGAAGACGCCCTGATCCAGGTGGACATGACCGAATATGGCGAGCGGCACACCGTCTCGCGGCTGATCGGTGCGCCTCCCGGATACGTGGGCTATGACGAGGGCGGCCAACTGACCGAGTCCGTGCGGCGTCGTCCGTACCAGGTGATCCTGTTCGATGAGATCGAGAAGGCGCACCCCGACGTGTGGAACTCGCTGATGCAGATTCTCGAAGAGGGACGCCTGACCGACGGGCATGGTCGTACCGTGGATTTCCGCAATACGATCATCATCATGACGTCGAACATCGGCACGCGGTTCGCCGACCGTAGCGGCGGGGCAATCGGCTTCCGAGTAAGCACCGAGCCTTCGGAAGAAGAGCGCTTTACCGACGAAATCTCGGAGAACCTGAAAAAGACTTTTCGGCCCGAGTTCCTGAACCGGGTGGACGAGATCATCATCTTCCATATGCTGACACGGGAAAACGTGATAGAGATCGTGGACCTGCAAATGCGAGAGATCGAGGAGCGCCTGAAGGAGCAGGGCCTGCGCGTCGAACTCAGCGAGGCCGCCAAGGGCTGGCTGGCCGACAAGGGGTACGACCAGACCTTTGGGGCGCGACCACTGCGCCGCGTGTTGCAGCGTTACGTGGAAAGCCCGCTCTCCCAGAAGCTCCTGGAGGGCACGTTCACCGGTGGTGACCTGATCCTGATTGATCTGGACAGCACCAAGAACGCGCTTGACTTCTCGGTGAAGGAGCATCAGGAAATAGGACCAGGCGACGAGGATGCCACCTTGGGCGCCGAGTTGAGCCTGGAGACGTCGCAATCGTGACATCCACCGAGTCTATTCCCAACCCCGCGTTGGAAGACTGGCTAAAGAACCTGCAAGAGGCCCGCCCCTCCGTGGGCGGCCTCTTGTCAGGCTTGCAACAACATCCCCAATTGGTTGGCACCGTTCCCGAACTGGCCCGCGCCTACGCGGCCATCGTGGCCTCGCTGGAGCAGGGCGGCACGCTGTTCCTATGCGGCAACGGGGGCAGCTTTAGCGACGCTCTGCACATCTCCGGCGAGCTACTCAAGGCGTTTGTGCTGCCACGCCCGCTGCCGGAGGAACTGACCGCCCGCCTGCTGGCCGAGCCGTATGGCGACGAGTTGGTGGGACACTTGCAGGCCGGTTTGCGCGTACACGTGCTGGGCTGCAACCCGGCCCTGGCATCTGCCGTATCCAACGACATCCCCTTGCGGGGGATCGGATACGCCCAGGAGCTATGCGCGCTGGCCCGGCCGGGCGACGTCCTGCTGGGCATCAGCACCAGTGGCCGCGCCCGCAATGTCTTGCTGGCTACGGCCGCCGCCCGCGCGATGGGCGTCACTACTATTGGCCTGACGGGCCGCGCCGGGAATCCCCTGGCCGAGTTGGTCGCTATCCCGCTGTGCGTGCCCGAAACCGAGACCTACCGCGTGCAAGAACTGCACCTGACCCTCTATCACCAGCTTTGCCTGATGATCGAGGCCCACTTTTTCGCCCCTACGCCTCCAACGGGTAGCTGAAGAACAGGGCCACCTCGCCCCGTTCCAGATCGTGATTCGTGTAAAAGTCGGCGCGCACGCCGCTCAGGAAAAAGCCCATCCGCCGGTAAAAGCGAATGGCCGGGAGGTTATTGGACTGAGTTTCCAGACAGAGCGCGCGCAGCTTACGCTGGCGCGCCCAGGCGATGGCCCGCTCGATGAGCGTCCGCCCCAATCCCCGCCGCCGATACTCCTGATCTACCAAGACATTCCAGATGAACCCCGTGCTGTTCCACGCCTGCAACTGCACGTTGAGCAGCGCCACCGGGCGGCTGGCATCGAGCACCAATAAGTGCAGGCCGTTGCCCTCCTTCAACCACCCGCGCATGTCCTCCAGGTCATGGGCCAGCAGGCTATACCCCTTGCCCCGGTCGAAGGGTTGATCTAGCGGCACTTCGGTCAGCCGCCAGATGAGGTTTACCCCCTGTTCCTCGCACTCCACCCTGAGTATGGCATCGCTGATAAAAGTGGGATTGATCTCCGATAGGGTGGGCAGGTCGGCCAGCCCCAACTCTCGAATCTCCAACCCACGCATCTCCCCTTAACCTTTCAGATGATCCAACACCTCCGGGTTCACCACAAAGGGAGGAACCCGCCCGTTTACCACATCCGTCGAGATTTCGCACATCAGGCGATACAGGTCCACCCGCGCTTCGGGCGAATTGGCGGCAATGTGCGGCGTCAAGATGACGTTGTCCATCTTTAAGAGGGGCGAATCGGCGGCCAGCGGCTCCTGCTCGGTGACATCCAGCCCGGCGGCCCACACCCGGCCATCCTGCAAAGCCTCCACCAGCGCCGCCTCGTCCACGATGGGGCCACGCGCCGTGTTCACCAGGACCAGCCCCGGCTGAATGGCGGCGAACTCCTGCCGACTGAGCAGGTGATGGGTCTCGTCGTTCAGCAAACAATGGATGGTCAGGAACTCGACCCGGACCAACAACTCTTCCAGGGAAACCATCTGCACACCCCACGCGTCCGCCTTTTCCTGGCTGACATATGGGTCATAGGCCAATACCGTCATGTCCCAGCCCTTGACCCGGCGCGCCACAGTGCTACCGATCCGCCCCAGCCCGATAATGCCCAGGGTAGATCCCGTCATACGCCGCGTCGGCTTGGCCAGATGGCGGGCATATTCCCCCCGGCGCATGGCCGCATCCAGGCGGGCCACGTAGCGCAAGCAACTCAGCATCAGCGCGATGGCATGATCCGCCACATCGTCGGTGCAATAGGTGGGGGTATTGCACACCATCATCCCGTATTCTGTGGCAGCCTGATAGTCGATGCTGTCGTACCCCGCCCCGGCGCGAATCAGGCAACGAGCGCGGGTTAACTGGGAGATGATCTCACGGGTCAGCAGCGGGCGCACGGACTGGACGATGATCACGTCGGCGTCCTTCGCCACTTCCAAGACCGACTCGGGGTCGCGAAGTTGGTAGGTTTCCCAACTGGCCCCGGCCCGTGCCAGCGTTTCTGCCTCCGTGCCTACCGGGGCGAACAACGCTGGGTCATAGTCGATCAACACTACCTTATGGGGTAAATGAGCCACAATGTCCTCCTGTGAATTGCCGCAGGGCTTGTCCTCGGCAGAAGACGAGTCGCCCCGCACGCCAAGATGGCCTATCCTATCGCCTGCTGGCGGGTACTATTTTATCCGAGTTATGCCCCGAAACAAACCAGCGCGGTAGCTTGATCGCCTGATCCCGCACGGCTACTGCATTCCAACGTCATCGGCTCATTTGGCGAATCACTCTTAGACATAAAAGATTGCCACATTGCCATGAAAAAGAATCAATGGTATACTTTCATCGTCCAACGAGAACCATTGTATTCGCATCGAATCTGCAAGGAGGCAAAGGGGAAGTCGCTATGCCAAGACCGGACGTTGTACTTGGGGAAAAGAGCCGCGCCGGCATGTTACGTGGATTCGAGTCCATGGCACGGCTACTGGCCATTACTTTGGGCCCCATCGGGGGCAACATAGCGAACGACAGGGACCAACGGAGCCCTGAACTTCTCAGGGACGCAGCCACTGTAGCCCGACGCATCATCCAATTGCCGGATAGACTGGAAGATGCGGGCGCAATGCTCATGCGCCATATGGTGTGGCGCGTCCGCGAAGAAGTGGGCGACGGCAGTGCGACAACCGCCGTACTCGCCATTGCCATCGCCAGAGAAGTAGAACGTATGATTGCATCCGGGGCCAACCCCGCTCTGTTACGCCGAGGCATCGAAAAGGGTGCAGCAGCAGCCGTCAAGGCCCTGGAAGAGCTATCTGTGCCGCTGGAAGGCGAGCAACAGATTGCAGCCGTGGCTACGGCGGCCACCGGCAACGCAGAGATCGGCAAGCTCCTGGGGGAAATATACGATGTATTGGGTCCCAATGCCCACGTTGTTACCCAACAGTACGTCGCGACCTACCACGACCGCACCTACCATGAGGGCGCGCGCTTTAAGAGCAATTTCGTCTCGCCCTATCTGGTCACAGATCAGGTCCGCAAAACCGCCGTGTTGGACGATCCCTACATCGTCGTTGCCGACCTGTCGTTCAACACCCCCGAAGGCGTGCAACACGTGCTGCAGCAAGTCTACGAGGCCGGTGGCAAGAGCATCTTTATCGTCTGCAAGATGATGAGCGACAAGGCCATTGGCGTGCTGGTAGCCAATAATGAGCGCGGCACGCTCCGTTCTTTCGCCGTCCGCACGATGGAAATAGGCGATATGCGCCGGGAAGTCTTGCGCAACCTGGGCCTGCTGGTAGGGGCCGCGGTAGTGGAAGATAACACGGGCGTGACCCCCGAACAGCTACGGATTGAGGGCTTTGGCCGGGCCGAGCGCATCATCGGCACTGCCGATCACTATACCGTCATTGGCGGCAAGGGAGACAAAAAAGCCATTCAGGAGCGCTCCCGCAACTTGCGCAAAAAGCTGCGCGAGGCGCGCTCCACAGAAGAGCGCGATGATCTCCGCAAGCTCATGGGCCATTTCTCCGCTGGTATCGGCGAACTGCGGATCGGGGCGCTGACGCAAAAAGAGCGCGAAGCCCTGACCGAAGTGGCCGAGGAAGCGATGAAGGCTGTCATGAGCGGGATGGAAAGCGGCGTCGTGCCAGGTGGAGGCGCAGCATATCTGGCATGTATCCCCGCAGTGGAAGCCCTGGAACTACCAGGGGACGAGGCCATCGGCGCCAAGATCGTGGCCCGGGCTTTGGAGGAACCTATGCGCTGCATCGCTGCCAATGCTGGTGCCCACCCGCCATTGGTCATCTCGGATGCTCGCAAGGCAGGCTCCAAGTATGGATTCGAAGTCCACCGTAAGGAAATTGTGGACATGATCGAAGAGGGGATTGTGGACCCTACGATGGTCGCCACCCGCGCTCTGCAACTGGCCGCCAGCGGCGCCGTGATGTTGTTGACTACGGATGCAATCGTCCTGCATCGCAAACCCGAGGAGAAATTCCAGCCATGAGCATCTCTCAAGACACACTGCAAACGACCAAAACATGGGAACGCGTGGGGCCTATCGCCCAAGGTGGCACCGTCTTTGCGCTGGCCATTTCCCCACTGGCCGACTATCGCCGCTTCTGGGCGGCAACAGGATGCGGGGTCTTTGTCTCTGATGACGAGGGCCAGACCTGGCAGCAACGCCTCAACGGTCTGACCACGCCCCTCCTGAGCGCGCTGGCCGTCGCCCCCAACGGCGCTCTGTTCGCCGGTGGTCTGGCGGGCGACCTGTTCTCTTCGTTCAACTTTGGCGAGAAATGGCAGGCTAGCATGGTTCCTGAGGAACTGCGCGGCCCCGTGACCCTCGTAATGGCCTCGCCCAACTTTGCGCATGACGGGACGGCTTTTGCCGCCACGGACGGAGCCGGTTTGCTCGTCTCCCGCAACTCGGGCAAGAGCTGGGAAGATAGCAGCTTTGGCCTGGGAGAGGACAACGTGCTGGCTCTGGCCGCTTCGCCCGATTGGTCAGAGCGAGAGATCATGTTCGCAGCCACCACCGAGGGAGTCTTTGTCTCGCGTAACGGCGGGCGTGCCTGGCGGGAAACCGAGTTGATGATGGATGACGACGTGGTGGATGTGCTGGTCGTCAGCCCGAACTTTGACCAGGACAACACCGTGTATGCGGGCACCGAAAACGGCAGCCTGTACTGCTCGGAGGATGGGGGCCGCACGTGGGACCAACTCCAGGAGCAGGTTGGGGATGGCCCTGTGAACGCGCTTTGGCTGTCGCCCACCTTTGGGGAAAAGGGCCGCATGTTAGCCGGAGTCGGCTCCCGAATCTATGTTTCCAATGACCGCGGCGAGTCGTGGGATCTGGACACGGAAATGCCGGGCGCAGTGCTGGCGCTGTCCGGAGACAAGGACATCGTGCTGGCCGGGCTATACGACGCCGGTATCTGGAAATCCACCAATGGCGGCTTGACCTGGACATCCTCTGCGGAGGGCCTGGCCGCTCGCGGTTTTGCCCAGCTTACCCCGGCAGGGCACAAGCTCTACGCGTTGGGTCCCCAAGAAGGGTTGTGGGTGTCAGAAAATAACGGGCAGGATTGGCGTAAGCTGAATGAACTGGACATCTATGCCCCGCTGTCTGCCTTTGCCACCCAGGACCAGGTTCTGCTGGTAGCTAGCCAGGAGAGCGGTATCCTGCGCTCCACCGATGGCGGCGCGAACTGGACCATCGTAACTCCCCAGCCGAACGTGCAGGCCATCGCCCTGGCTGTCAATGAGCAGGTCGGTTGGGCAGGCACATCCAATGGAAAGCTGCTGGCAACCCAGGATAGTGGCGCTACCTGGCAAGCCGTGGAATGCCCATGTGAAGGCCAGGAGATTCTCTCCATCGCTCCTTCTACTACGTACAGCCAGGATCACACCGTGTTGATGGGCACCTCGATCCCGTCTACCATCGAGAAGCAGGCGCGCGTCGCCTTGTGGCGCTCCACGAACGGGGGCGAGACGTGGCGACAGCTTACAACCCAGGCGACATCGGCCCGCTGGCTGGATATCGCCGTACCCGTGGGGGTAGAGGATAAAGCCGCGGAACAGGCGGTATTGGCGACAGGCCCCTACTGCCTGCGCCCCCTCCGCCGGGCCAAGGATGTATGGATCAGCACGCACGTGGACCCCGCCGGGTCCAACACCCTGAGCGTAGCGGCTCTGGGCGAAATAGACAACGGCGGAATGATCCTCGCCGCCACCGGTTCGGGGATTTTCCACTCGCTGGATGGAGGCCGTACCTGGCAATCCTTCCAGGAAGGAATAGGGGGCGGCAGCTTTATCAGCATCACCGCCACGCTGCAAGATGGCAAGGCGACCCTGTACGCCCTTAGCCTGGGTGGCATCCTGTGGAGACGCGAACTGGTCTGACCTCGTGACGACCTACAAGGGGAGGCCTTGCCCCGCAAAGCCTCCCCTTCTTTTTTGCCCCAAACTAGAGCTAACCCGCAGGCCAGGCCCGCGCCTGCCACTACAGCGCCATTCCCTACGGCCTTTTTCGGCCAGGCCCGACTGTAGTATAATCTCAACGAACGTGACTGTCTGCCGGGAAGAGGAGAACATGGACAAAACGTACGTGGCCCTGGATTTAGAGTTCACCGGCCTTGACTCCCAACGAGACGAGATCATCGAAGTCGGGATGGTGCGTTTCCGGGGGGATGAGGTACTGGAAACCTTCTCCAGTCTGGTGAACCCGGGCCGCCCCATACCCTACAAAATCCAGTTGCTCAGCGGCATCTCGCCAGATGAGGTCCGAACGGCCCCGTCCTTGCAAACCCTTCGAGGAACCATCCTGGCCTTTGTGCGCAGCTACCCGGTAGTTGGTCACAGCGTAGACATTGATCTGCGCTATCTGAGCCGCTGCGGGCTGGCCTTCAACAACCTGCCCATTGACACGTTTGAACTCGCCAGCATCCTCCTGCCTCAGGTGGACCGCTACAGCCTGGCGAACCTGTCCGATCTCCTCAATATCGACCTGTCGGACCACCACCGGGCGCTGTCGGACGCGATGGCTACCAAAGACCTGTTCTTATCCCTGGTCGAGCGCGCCCTGCAATGGGCGCCGGAAACGCTGGAAGAGATCGCCCGCGTGGCGCAAGGCAGCACCTGGCCGCTGGCGCAGGTGTTCCGCGATCTGGCGAACGAGCGCGCCCATCAGCACGGCAGTAAGCTGATCTTGGGCGCCCCCGGCCAGCGGAATGAGGCCACGTTCTTCGCGCCCCACAAGGAAGACGAGTTCTCCCCGCTGGAACCTAAGGCCGACCTGTCGCCTGTGGATGCCGGTCATCTGGCCTCGATGCTGGAGCAAGGGGGATTGTTCTCCCGCCAATTCGCCAAATACGAGCATCGCCCCCAGCAGGTGGAGATGCTGCGCCAGGTATCGGAAGCGTTCAATACCCCCGATCACGTGCTGGTAGAGGCGGGGACCGGCACAGGCAAGTCGATGGCCTACCTGCTGCCAGCAATCTATTACGCCGCGCATAATGGGCGGCGAGTGGTGATCTCTACGAACACCATCAACCTGCAAGAGCAGTTGTTCAGCAAGGACATCCCCGATTTGCAGCGTATCCTGCCCGTCGAGTTCCGGGCGGCCCTGCTCAAAGGGCGGAACAACTACCTGTGCCTGCGGCGTCTGGCCGCCTTCCGGCGGTCGCGCCAATTCAACCAGGATGAAGCGCGCGTGCTGGCCAAGGTGCTGGCCTGGTTGCCCATCACCCAGACTGGAGATCGCAGCGAGCTGGTGCTGACCAACCCGGACCGCGATGTGTGGACCAGTATCCAGGCGGCGTCCGAGTCCTGCATGGGGGATAACTGCCCCTTCCGCCGCAAGGGGAATTGTTTCTTCTATCGCGCCCGCGCGCGCGCCGAGCGAGCGCATCTGGTCATTGTGAACCACGCGCTGCTCCTGTCAGACCTGGCGCTGGGTAGCCGCATTCTGCCCGAATATACCCACCTGATCATCGACGAGGCCCACCATCTGGAAGAGCAGGCGACAGACCAGTTCGGCTTTCAGATCGGCCAACGCGACCTGTACGCCTTTTTGGGCAACCTGAGCCACCAGAGCGGCGATTTGCCCGGCGGCCTGTTGTCGTTGGTTCCTGGGCTGCTGCAAGGCGATTCGGTGAGCCATAGCGCTCGCCAATCGGTCATCGATTTGCTCCAGACGCTCCACACGACTGTGGATAATGCCCAGCGGCGGCTGTACGAGCTATTTAACGTGCTGACGAACTTGATGAGCAGCCATGACGTGGGCAAGTCGCAGGGACCATACGACCAGCCGGTGCCCATCACTTCCGGCGTGCGTTCCCAGCCCGATTGGTCCATCGTCGAGATCACCTGGGAGAGCTTTTCCGCTCCCCTGCGCGAGCTGCTGCGCGACCTGGAACGCCTGGTGGCGCAGTTGGAAAAACTCGACGTAGAGAACCCGATGGATCGCGACGAGCTGCTGCAAGACCTCAAGGCCCAGGTGCAGTTGGGAAACAGCATGTGGGACAACCTGGACCAGATTCTCACACGGCCCGAACCCGAAGGTATCTACTGGATTTCCATCTCGGGTCGCGATCAAGAGTTGACGCTGTGCAGCGCGCCCCTGCACGTCGGGCCGCTGCTCCAGGAGAGGCTATTTGCGGAAAAGGATTGCGTGGTGCTGACCTCGGCCACGCTGCAAACAGACAACAGCTTTCACTATATCAAAGGGCGACTGGGGCTGGAAGACCCGCTAGAACTGGCCGTGGACTCGCCCTTTGATTTCAAGAGCGCGGTGCTGCTATACGTTCCCAAGGACATCCCCGAACCCAACGAACCGTATTATCAAAAGACGGTGGAAAAGGCGATCATTGATCTTTGCCGCGCCACCGAGGGGCGGACGTTGCTGCTGTTCACCTCCAACAGCCAGTTGAACACCACCTACCGAGCCATTCAGCGCCCCCTGGAAGAGGATGGCATCGTGGTCTATGGGCAAGGGCTGGATGGCTCGCGGCGGCAAATTCTGGACAGTTTTCGCTCTACCAACCGGGCCGTGTTGCTGGGAACCCGCAGCTTCTGGGAGGGGGTGGATGTGGTCGGCCAGGCGTTGAGCTGTCTGGTCATTGCCCGCCTGCCGTTCGCCGTGCCGAACGACCCTGTGCTTTCGGCGCGGGCCGCCACCTTTGACGACCCCTTTAACCAGTATTACCTCCCCGATTCGATTCTGCGGTTCCGCCAGGGCTTTGGGCGACTGATTCGCAGCACGGAGGACTATGGGCTGGTGGTCGTGCTGGACAAGCGCATCCTGACCAAGTCCTACGGCAAGACCATTTTGCGGTCCCTGCCGCCATGTACGGCGCGCCAGGGGCCGCTGGAGTCGCTGCCCTCCCTGGCGCGGCGCTGGCTGGACCCGGAGAACCGCCCGTAGCAATCACGGCGAGCCACGAAGGACTCCGGCAGGTTTGGATTGTTGATCATCTGTGGATATTTGCCGCGTCTGGGCGGCGTGCATATAATAAGCGGCTGTACCAAGGTTCTGTAGGAGGCATTTACACATGATTTCCGTAGGCGACCTTCGGAAGGGCGTCACTTTCGAGAGCGATGGACAGATCTGGCGGGTACTGGAATACGAGCACTACAAGCCGGGGCGTGGCAACGCGATCATCCGCACCAAGCTGCGCAACCTGCGCACAGGCTCGACAGTCAGCCGCAACTTTTTGTCCGGCGACAAGGTTCAGGATATTCGCCTGGATCACAAGACCGTCCAATACATGTACAGCGACGACGAGTTCTATTACTTTATGGATCTCGAGACGTACGAGCAGCCCGGCATTGCCAAGGCCGTGCTGGAAGATGTCATTCCCTATCTCAAAGAAGGGATCACTCTGGATATCGAGATGTATGAAGGGGAACCCATCGACATCGAGCTGCCGCTCACTGTGGATTTGCAGGTCGTTGATGCCCCTCCGGGTTATGCCGGTGACACGGCTACTGCCGCGACCAAAGAGGCTACCCTGGAAACCGGGCTGAAAATCCAGGTGCCGTTGTTTGTGCAATCCGGTGATGTGGTGCGAGTAGACACCCGTACCGGCGGGTATCTAACACGCGTATAACCAGCCTCCCTAAGCATAGAATAAAGCCTGTGGTGTTTATCGCCACGGGCTTTTTGGTTCCCCGCGCGTTACGGTCTTGGCCCATATTCACTATGAACAAATTTTCATAAAACCTCGTCCGAGTTTCATGTTGCTTTCATGTTGGCTCCCTACAATGAGAATAGTATCACCTGCTAGTTTTTCAGCAGGGTTACCACACCGCAACAAGCATGAGGAGAGTTGGCCGTGGGTATCCACGAGATTTCGCATCCCCGCCCTACACCGTCGCCTATGGAAGCCATCCAGGCTCCATCTCGTATCGGATATCTGGCTGTCAAGCGTTGTCTTGATATTTTAATGGCAGGAATCGCGCTGCTCGCGCTGTCCCCGCTGCTCCTGATCATCGCGCTGGCCATCAAGCTCGATTCCCATGGTCCCGTGATCTATGTGCAAAAGCGCGTGCGCGGCAACCAGGATCCCCAAGCCCCGCATCCGGAACATAACGTCTTTGCCTTTTACAAATTCCGCTCCATGTACATGAACTCGGACGCCCGCATCCATCAGCAGTACATGAGCGAGTATATTCGCGGCAACAACGGCAAGATCAACAACGGTACCTCCCACAGCCCGGTTTACAAGATGAAGCAGGACCCCCGCGTCACCCGGGTAGGCCGTTTTCTGCGCCGCACCAGCCTGGACGAGCTTCCCCAACTGATCAACGTGATCAAGGGGGATATGAGCATGGTAGGTCCACGTCCGGCTCTGGTGTACGAGGTGGAGCAATACAGCCACTTTGGGCGACAGCGCCTGCGCGCTCAGGCTGGGATTACCGGCTTGTGGCAAGTCAGTGGTCGCACCCGCCTCACGTTCGAAGAGATGGTCAAGCTGGATATCGAATACACACGACGTTGCTCGCTGTGGCTCGACGCTAAAATTATGCTCAAAACGGTTCCTGCTGTGCTCTCTGGCAACGGGGCCTGGTAACATTCGGCTGTCTCCACCAGCGTTCGGCATGCATGCCGCTCGGCTTGCTGCTGCGCGCTGGATGACAACTCCTTTCCCCAGTGTGCGGGGAAAGGAGTTGTCACTTTTTTGGCTCTGATTCCAATCCGCCTGACTCTGCATCCGGCTCGCTGCGGCGGGTCAATGGCACAAAGGCCACCCCCATCATCCGTTGTTTCTTGACTCGCCCGCCAACGCGCTCCACCAGCCATAGCTCCTGATAGGAGCCTGCCGGGCCGACGGGGATGACCATTCGCCCGCCCTCGGCGAGCTGGTCGGTGAGAGGCTGGGGAATGTGGTCGGGAGCTGCGGTCACGATGATGGCATCGTAAGGAGCGTGCTCCGGCCAGCCGCTATAGCCGTCGGCGCAGCGCAGGTGGATATTCGTGTATCCGAGCTGCGCCAATCGGCTCTTGGCTGCTGCATGCAGGGGTTCGATGATCTCGACGGAATAGACCTCGTTGGTCAACTCGGCCAGGATGGCTGTCTGATATCCTGACCCGGTGCCCACCTCCAGGACTTGAGCATCTGCGCGCAGGTGCAGCAGTTCGGTCATGGCCGCTACCATGTAAGGCTGGGAGATCGTCTGGCCGTGGCCGATGGGCAAGGGGCCATCCTCGTACGCCTGAGCCACCTGGTCGGGGGGCACGAACTCGTGCCGGGGTACTTGCTCTCAAGCCCGCAGCACATCCTGGTCTGCGATGCCACGCTGCTCGATTTGGAACTGGATCATTTTGTGTCTAGGCATGGGGCAGCTATCCGTTTCACTATGGGTGAGCGCAATTTCATTGTATCATGCCCCGGAATAGACTTCAACGCCCAATCAGGTTTGGGAGCCATGATACGCTGACAACAATCCCCCGATTTTGGACATGTACTATTCTTATTATTGTCTTATCTTTTCTCTATAGTATATAAGATAGTAGTAGCCGTAGGGCCTGTGGAAAGGTGGAGAAGTGGGACGAAACCACAAGATGTAGCATGGCGATGACCAGATGCAGGGGTATCTAGTGGTTGTCTGTCCCCAGTAGCCGTGGAGAAGCCTGTGGATAAAAAAGAACAGTTTCAGGCGGCTCTGGGAGGGTCACACTAGGGGTTGTGGTCATGGGCCGAGACCCACCAGACCTGGACATCTGTGGAAAACGCGCAGGTGTAGGTTGTGGAAAAGTCCCCCTAGATAACGAGGTTATCCACAGGTTTGGCTAGACTTATCCACAGGTTGACTGATAATCTTGGGATAAGGGTATTGGGGCGGTAGCAGCCACGCCAGCGCAGAACAAGTTTGCTGGCGTGGCTATGTTTCCGGTAGGGGGCGGGACTACTTGTAGTAGCCTCGCAGGGTGGTATCCATCGGGGCGTTGTTCAGTACGCTGCCCACAATGTGGGCGTTCACCCTGTTCAGTCGCTCGATGGCTTGCTTGGCGTGGTCGCGCTTGGTATCGCCTGCGCTGGTTACCAACAGCACGCCGGCCACTTTGGTGGCGAGCACCACGGCGTCCGTAACGGCCATGACGGGCGGGGCGTCGAACAGCACCCTGTCTGTCATTTGCAGCAGCCGCTCGATGACCTTTTCCATGCGCTGGGAGCCGAGCAGGTCGGCTGGCCGGGGTGGCAGGGGACCACTGGCCAGAACTTGGAGTCCTTTGATGGGCGTATCTTGCAACGGCGGGTCCACCAGGGCATCTTCTTCCAGCACCATAGTGGTCAGGCCCTTCTCGTTGCTCAACCCGAACAGTTGGTGCAGATAGGGGCGGCGCAGATCACAGTCTACCACGATCACCCGCTGCTCTACCTGGGCCATCGTAACGGCCAGGTTGGCCAGGGTGGTGGACTTGCCCTCGCCAGGACCCGGTGAGGTGATCAGCAGCGTGCTCAGCTCCTTGTCCAGGGAGGCGTATTGCAAGTTCATGCGCAACGTGCGATACGCTTCGCTGATGGGTGAAGTCGGTTCGTCTATGGTAATGAGACCGAGATGCTCGGTCATGGATGTACCTCCTGGATAACTCTCGGGCTAATGGGCCGACGCCCGGCTGGGCTGGCGACGCGTGCGCGACGGGGTAGAAGTGGCTACGGGGATCACCCCCAGGACGACCAGACCCGTTTGCCGCTCCACGTCCTCGCTGCTGCGCAGCACATCCGATTCCAGCCACTCTAACACAAAGATCACGACCATGCCTACGAGCACCCCGAACATGCCACCGGCCAGAGTATTGGTCTTCCATTTTGGCTTGTGCAGTGATCCGGGCTGAGCATCGTCGCGGATAAATATCTCGACGCGATCCTGCTTGTCTTGCTCCAGCATAAACTCTTTGATATCGGCACTAAAGATTTCGGCTGTGGCCTGGGCAATGTCGCGGGCGATGAGCGGGTCGTAATCGTCGGCGTCAATGCGAATGATAAAGTCAGAATCTACCGGGCTGGCCGTCAACTTTTCACGGAGTTCGTCTGGAGTGATGTCGAGTTGCAGATCATTGATGACGCGCATGGCGGTGGTGCGCGAGGTGATATTTGCCGCCCAGTTGCGCATCAGCCCCTTGATCGTCTGCTGCAAGCCCCAATCAAGCCGACCGGCCCACACGTTGAGCACAATGGTCGAGCGGTATACCGGCGTCTGTACTTTGCTCATCACGAACGCGCTGCTGGCAGTGATTACAGCTAACAGAGCGATGATCCAGATGCGTTTGATGAGAATACGCAGGTAATCTCGTATCTCCACGATAGCCTCCTCCCAAGAGTAAAGCGCAAGGCATTATACCATGTTGAAGATGCAGGGCAAACCCGGAGGCCTGTTCGGCTCAGGGTTGCGACCTGCGCCGCCACAGGCGAGCGGGCCATCTGGCACTGTTGGGGATCTCGGCCAGGATTGGCACCCCCAGTTGCTCCAGTTCGGACGGCTCGCGCAGGGTATCATCCAAATAATTCCACAGAAACGCCCCAAAAATCCCCGCCATCAGGGCCAACACCAGCCGCAGCGGCAGGTCCAGGCGTTGGCGCAGCGAGAGGCCCGGCTGGAAAATCGTCGGCGGGTCAATGACCGAAACCAGGGCCTGGTCGGTGGAAAGCTGGGCAAAGTAGGTATCCCCGCGTTCCACCAGATTCCGCACGACGCCGTCGGCGATGCGGGCCAGTTCTTCCTGATTGTGCCACGTGACGCTGACGCTCAGGATGCGGTGTAGCTTTCCGGCGGAAGTAGCTCCCTGGATCGCTCCAGTGGGCACGTCCAACCCGGCCAGCGTGGCGACATCCCTCGCAAATGCCTGGCTCTTGACCACCTCCGCCATGTCATCCAGCAGGTATTCGGCGGTAAGCCAGGTGTAGTAACGGTCGTAGCTATACCCGCTCTCTGGTTCCGGTTGGATGCCGACTACAAAGCGCATGGTGGCAATGTAGGAACTGGGCGACTGAGGGGCAGAGACGAGAAAACTGGCACCCACGATGACCAGCAGCGCCACGATCAACCAGAGACGCCGCCTGATGATTTTCCAATAGAGTCGTAATTCCATTTGCTTTGCCTCGAAAATGGGACGCTGCTAGCGCGCGATAGGTTCCGTGGGGCTTTTCCGTGGGTCTTTAAGAAGCCAGCGATGCCAGCCTGGCCCACAGGTGAGGCCCCAGGATCACCAGCCCAATCGCCGCCGCAGCGATAGCTGCTACCAGGACGGCGCCCGCGGCGACATCCTTGGCCTGCTTGGCTAACGGATGATGGTCCAGCGTAATCAGGTCGACGATCAGTTCGACCACCGTGTTCAACATCTCTCCGGCGAATACTCCGGCAATGGCGGCCACGATCAGTGCCCACTCGATGGGCGACAACCCCAGCCATACACCCAGGATGAGGGCGAGCAGGGCAATCGCCAGGTGGATGCGGGGGTTGCGTTCGACGCGCAAGACGTAGGCCAACCCCGAGAAAGCGTGTCGAAAACTATCTCTCAGAGTGCCTTTGGCAGGCCGCCCAAACTGTGACAGGTCATGCCCATTGTCTTTAGGGAGCAGTGCTGGCACTATGGCGTGCTCTCCCTTTCGCCTTCTCAGGATACTGGATGCGAGGGTGGTAAACTCCCTGGAGCACACTGACAAAGGCCCTACGAATCTTGTCCAGGTCTTTCAAAGTAAGATCGCACTCGTCTAGTTGGCCGCCTACTAGACGGTCATTGATAATCTGGCGGACGATGCGCTCCATCTCGGCCTGGGTTGCTGGGCGATTGGCGCGCACCGAAGCCTCGATACTGTCGGCCAGCATGACGATGGCAGTTTCTCTGCTCTGGGGTCGAGGACCGGGGTAGCGAAAGTCCTCTTCGCGGATGCCGTTCCCGTTGCTATCCTGGCTGGCCCGCCGGTAGAAATAAGTCACCAGCGTGGTGCCGTGGTGCTCCGAGATAAAGTCCGCGATCTTGTCGGGCAGGCGATACTTGCGGGCCAGTTCCAGTCCATCCAGGGTATGCGCGATAATGATTTCTGCGCTGGTCTTGGGGTCCAGCTTGTCGTGGGGATTTTCCCCATCGTTCTGGTTCTCGGCAAAGAAATAGGGGCGCGAAATCTTGCCTACATCGTGGTAATAGGATCCGACGCGGGCCAACAGGGCGTCGGCCCCAATAGCCTCTGCCGCGCGCTCGGCCAGGTTGCTGGTCACGATGGAATGGTGATAAGTGCCTGGCGCCTTGATCAACAACTGGCGAAACAGCGGGTGCGTAGGGCGGGCCAACTCTAACAATTGCAGCGACGTGGTGATCCCGAACAGCCTGCCGATCACCGAGAAGGCCACAAAGGTTAGGCTGGCGGACAAGGCGGCACTCAGCAGTCCCGTGCCTGCCAACTGCAACAAGCCCACGGGGTCATACGCCTTGTTCCCGATGTGGAACGCTGTCACCGCTGCAACGTTCGCGAGGGCGATATAGACCCCGGCGCGGGCAAAAGCGCCCAGGTTGTCCATCCGCCAAACGGCCAGGCTGCCCACCAGGCTGCCGACGAACGCATACACCACCAGCTCAACCGAGCCACCAGCGTTAAAGCCGATCAGAATGGCGACCAGCGCCCCCGCGGTGACACCTAACTGCCCATCCAGCAGAATGGTGATCAACATCGCCACGCTGGCTGCCGGGAACAGGTAAGGGATCAGCGTATGGCCGGGAATGCTCAGCCGCGCGGTGACGCCCACGATGGCCATGGTCAGCGCCAGCAGGAACCCACGGCGTGGCCGGTAGAGCAGCAACGGTTGGCTCTTGATGACATATAGGCTGAAGGAGACCACCATCAACAGCCCAAAGAGTGAAAAGCTGGCGATATCCTGCCACTGGTTATCCACGTCCAGCAGGCCGAGCACCTTGAGCTTCTCGTAGGCCAGTTCGGTGACGATCTCCCCCTCACGCAGAACGGACTCTCCCTCGCGGATAGTCCAGTGTACGGGCTCGACGGCATTGCGCGCCGCCTCATAATTGGCCTGGGTCTGCTCATCATCATAGAAGGTATTGGGCACAATCAGGCCGGGGACGATCCGATTCACCAGTTCCCGTTGGACATACGATAAGGCATGAGTGGTGATGCGGGGAACGCCGCGGCGGGCCTCGGCGAGCTGGTTTTCGCGAATCTCGTCCCGCATAGCCAGGTCTACTACCCGCAGAGTTTCCGTGATGACTTGCTCCCAGACGCGCTCGTCCAGATCCAAAAGCATAGGAGCAGTTTGGGCGGGCAATATCAAATCGGGGATGCCCTCGATCAGGGCCACCTTTTGATCCTGATCAGCGTACTCGTCATAACGGATGGCCGAAATATAGGCCATCACATCCTGGGCCTTTTCGAGTTGCTGATTGGCAATCTCCATATCGGGGCCCCGGTAGACATCCTGGACCTGAGAGGCGGCCAACAGGCGGGCTTCCTGCGTTTTTACTTCGCTAATATACGTCAACTGGCGAGGGGCTTTGATCGCACGCAAGGAGGGTTCACCGACCACGACCTTGACTCGGTCAGGCGATGAATAGAGGGCAAAAGAAATACCCCAGGAGACAAAAACGAGCAAGGCAAACAACAAGGCGCGAGCATGTCGTTTCAAGGGTGTATCGGTGGCACGCTGTTGCCGGGCGGGCCGATAAGGCTGGACCTCATCGGCAGGCGGTCTTTTCATCGTTTGCCTTCTAACCTCTGGGGGACTGACATCTGGATCGAAAAGAATAGAGCATTGGCAGGACCGATCCGCCCAACGCTCTATTCTTTATTCAACGTCTCGCGCACTATTTCATTCACCAGTCGCCCATCAGCTCTGCCGCGCAATTCTTCCATGGCTCGGCGCATAACGGGACCCATCTGGCTGCGGTCCTTCGCCCCCAATTCGGCCACAATGCCCTGTACGACCCGTTCGATTTCCTCCTGAGAGAGTTGCTCGGGCAGGTAGCTATGGAGTATTTGCAATTCGGTCTGTTCTTTGGTGATCAGGTCCTCGCGACCAGCCTTCTGGAACAACACCAGGGCTTCTTCGCGGCGCTTGACCTCTTGGGAGATAAGCTGTTCTACCTCAGCATCGGTTACTTCCCGTTGCAGCTCGATCTCTTTATTTACGATAGCCGCACGCACCATTCGGATAGCGTCTTTGCGGTGTGTGTCTTTGCTCCGCATCGCATCCCTCAGGTCGGCCATCAGTCGCTCTTTCAGGTCCATCTCACTCCCAATCGGTCACTCTGATCACCCGACAGCAAGACGCTTAATATCGTCGCATCTGATCTTTCAAGGTTGTCCGTCGGCTCTTGCGCTTCTTGGCAGCCTTCTTGCGCTTGCGAACCTGGCTCGGCTTCTCAAAGAACCGGCGCTGACGCACCTCGGAGAGTATCCGATCTTCCTGTACGACCTTCTTGAAGCGCTTCAACACGCTCTCGAAAGACTCTCCCTTTTCTACGACAACTTGTGTCACACCCATTTCCCCCTTTGATCAATCTTTAATAAAGTCTGTATACTCTATACGTGGACATAAACCAGAACTCATTATAGGCATTGTGAGAAAAGGTGTCAATTTGCCGACATTGCGGGGGCGCATCCCGTTCGGGAGGCAGGCACAGCTTGTAGCCGAGGTTTCCATACCTCGCTACGGGTACGTCAGGTTGCCGCAACGCGCCCAGGGTTCTGGATGCATCGTTATCGGAAGGTGACCGAAGCGTTCAACGCAGGCGCACCCCCTCACGCCTGGCCGTGCCACTCTGTTGGCAGCGTCAGGTGTTCTTCATAGGCGTGGGCAATCAGGTCTTTTTTCGCCGTGTCGTACGGTTGAATCTTGACCGTCATTCCTTCTACGCGCTGGACAATCTCTGCCGAGTCATGGCTCAGTTCCAGCGTCGGCAGATCGCCCGTCTGAATCAGGTCGCGGATTTGTTGGGCCAGCCCGCCGACATGCTTGCAAGATAGAATCAATCCCGACAGGCCGACGCCGTATTTGCGCACAAAGCGCTCGTGCAGCAGCAACATGGCGAGAATCACATCGTTGGCGTTCACGCCCACCACCACCGCGTCGCCGGGGTCCAGGAACGATTCGTAGCCAAACTCCAGGCTGATCACCTTGATCTTGCGCACCAAATTGCAGGCTTGTTCCAGCTCGCGGGGAGCGACCAGCTCTATCTCGGTGCCCTTTTCCTTGGCAAACTCCTCCGTGATCAGGCGCATGGTCGGCAAGCGCAGCTCGGGAATAACGGGCACAAAGCCCAGCAGGCGCGTGTGCGGTTGCACGTCTAGCAGGTTGCCGTACAGGGCATGAAAAACGTTGTTATAGTAGGTTTCCAGGTAATGGCGTACCTTGTCCATTTTGTTGGGGATGACCCCATTGATGATGACTCCATCCACGCGGGTCTGAAGATGATCCAGGGCCATCAGATAGGGAAAGATCTGGTCGATGGTGCTGCCGATGCCGCCTTGTGCGACCAGGATCACAAAGACCTGGATGCCCATTTCGCGCAGCGCGTTGACCACATCTCCGTTCGAGATACCTGCCACCGAGCCGACGCCGGGCTGCCCGGTACCCTCCACGATCACGATCCTTTTACCTTGGGCAACAATCCGGTACGCATTGCGAATTTGCTCCAGGAAAGCCTCCCGACCCTGGTGGGGATCTGCCTGTGCGGCCTCATCGATGAAATTTGCCGTCAACCCATCGCGCCATACGACGGGGCTCATATTCTCGTACCCACAGCACTCGATACCCAATAGCGATGTGAGCAGGACCGCATCCTTGTCAGCCTGGATGGGGGTTCCCTGGCCATTCATCACTGTCAGGGTCTGTTGGCCAACTGGTTTGATATAGCCGATTTCTTGCAGTTGATAGCCGTGTTCCGGGGATAATAGCTTGGAGATAATGCCCATGCAGGTTACCGTTTTGCCGATATTGCGCTCGGTACCGATAACAAAGACCGTCGGGGGGTACTGCTGACTCATAGCTTTTTAACTCCTTTACCGCATACTGATGGGCAAGTCAACGCAAGAGTCATCGAACGATGGATGTTTACATAGTAATGCGTATTCTTGCTACGGTCAAGCTGGTTGCTACAGACTTTGAAACATATGGCACAATTGATTTGCGTTTTGTTTTTGAACGTTGTAAGATTGCACGTCGATAATTCCGCGATTTAGGGAGAATGTTATGCTAGAGATGCTCTTCAATCCCCGGTCCGTCGCCGTCATTGGCGCGTCGGAAAATCCCGATAAGCTAGGCTATGGTATACTCGCGAATATCATCCAGAGTGGCTTTTCGGGGCCTATTTACCCCATCAACCCCAAAGCAACCGAAATTCTAGGGTTGAAAAATTATCCCTCGGTCCTGGATATTCCCGACCCTGTGGACTTGGTAGTGATCGTCGTTCCCGGCAAGTTTGTTCCCCCCTTATTGGAAGAGGCGGGACAAAAGGGCGTCCGTGGTGCAATCATCATCTCGGCCGGTTTTCGGGAGGCTGGCCCAGAGGGCGCCAAGATGGAACAACAGCTTGTTGCCACTGCCAAGCAGTACGGCATGCGTCTGATTGGCCCCAACTGCCTGGGGTTGATCGATACGTTGACTCCCATCAACGCCTCGTTTGCCGCCGGAATGCCTTCCAAGGGTACCATCGCCTTTACTTCTCAGTCTGGTGCGCTTTGTACCGCTATTTTGGACTATGCCCTGGCTAAAAATATCGGTTTTTCGCATTTCGTCAGCCTGGGCAACAAGGCCGATGTGGACGAAGTGGCGCTGTTCCAGGCCTGGGGCCAGGATGACCAGACCAATGTGATCATTGGTTACATCGAGGGCGTCAAAGATGGGCAAGCGTTCATCAAGACAGCTCGCGATGCGGCTCGCCGGAAACCCATTATCGTAGTGAAATCGGGCCGGACGGCCTCCGGTTCCAAGGCTGTCTCCTCGCACACCGGCAGCCTGGCAGGTTCGGACGCGGCCTATGATGCCGCTTTCAAGCAGGCTGGCGTACTGCGCGCCGAGTCGGTGCAAGAGCTGTTCGACTATTCCACCGCCTTTGCCTATCAGCCCCCGCTACAGGGCAACCGGATTGCTATCGTGACCAACGCGGGTGGGCCGGGTGTCATGGCTACCGACGCGCTGGAGCGCCAGGGCCTGGTATTGGCCTCCCTCCAGCCAGAGACGGAAGCCGCGCTGGCCAACGTGTTGCCCGCTGCCGCCAATATCCATAACCCCATCGACGTGCTTGGGGATGCGGCTGCAGACCGTTACGGGGCTGCATTGGAAGCGGCCTTGCAGGACTCCGCCGTGAATGGCGCGATCCTCATCCTCACCCCACAGACCGTTACGGACATCAAAGGCACGGCGGAAGCACTGGTGCGCGCCAGCAAGGGAAGTAAGAAGCCGGTCCTGGGCTGCTTCATGGGGGAAAAAGAGGTTTCCAAGGGGGTCGATATTCTGTCCGCCAACCTTGTTCCCAATTACCCCTTCCCTGAGCGGGCCGTGGCTGCTTTCGGCGCAATGTACCGATATTACACCTGGAAGCAGCAGCCCCCCGCCGAGATCAAGAGCTATGACGTGGACAAGGACGCCGTAGCCAAGCTGTTCGCCACCATCCGCGCGGATGGCCGCAAGACCATCGGTGACGCGGAAGCGGGAGCAATCCTCCAGGCGTATGGCATCACCACGCCCAAGTCGGCGGTCAAGGCGACGCCCGACGAAGCCGTGGCCTATTGCCACGAAATCGGTTACCCGGTCGTGATGAAGATTGCCTCCCCCGACATCCTGCACAAGTCGGACGTGGGCGGCATCATCGTGGGCGTCAAGAATGACCAGGAAGTGCGCCAGGCCTTTGACACCCTCATCGAGCGGGCCAAGGCTCACAAGCCGGATGCCACCATCTGGGGCGCGCAGATTCAGGAAATGGTCACCAATGCCCGCGAAATCATCATCGGCATGAACCGCGACCCGCAGTTCGGTCCCCTGGTGATGTTTGGGTTGGGCGGTATTTACGTCGAAGTGCTCAAGGACGTCACCTTCCGGGTGGCCCCCATGTCCAAGCTACAGGCCCAGGAGATGGTCGAGTCCATCCGCTCCTACAAGCTGCTCACCGGCGTGCGCGGCCAGGCCCCGTCGGACCTGGATGCCGTCGTAGATACCATCCTGCGCGTTTCGCAGTTGGTCACCGACTTTGCCGAGATCGCCGAGATGGACATCAACCCGCTGTTGGTGCGCGATCAGGGCAAGGGTGCGGTGGCTGTTGACATGCGCCTGATTCTGTCGTAACGTCTGGAACCATAGGACAACTCATCGTAACGTCGCGATATCCGGCATTGTTATCGTTTGCGCGGGTTCGAGACGCACTGAAGCCTCTCGATGGTCGAGAGGCTTCTTTGTAGTCAGAGTGGAGACCGCGTTGAACTGGCGAAGAGCCTGATAGAAAGGAGCTTCTTAGATGACGCTGATTACGAGTGTGAGAGCACGCGAGATTTTGGACTCGCGCGGTAACCCTACCCTGGAAGCCGAAGTCACGTTAGCTTCGGGTTATGTGGGTCTGGCAGCTGTTCCCTCGGGCGCCTCGACAGGCGTTCACGAGGCGGTGGAGCTGCGTGACAAGGACCCCAAGCGCTACAAGGGCAAGGGTGTCTTGCAGGCTGTAGAGAATGTGAATGATGTTATCGCCCCGCAGATCATCGGCATGGATGCGTTGGACCAGGTCGCCATTGACCAGTTGATGATCGAGCTGGACGGCACGGATAACAAGGGCCACCTGGGCGCCAACGCCATTCTGGGGGTCTCGTTGTCGGTAGCCAAGGCCGCAGCCGAGGCGGTGGGACTGCCGTTGTACCGTTATATTGGTGGGGTCAATGCCCGTGTGCTGCCTGTCCCGATGATGAACATCCTCAACGGTGGCAAGCACGCGGCCAATAGCACCGACCTGCAAGAGTTCATGGTCATGCCCGCCGGTGCGCCCAATTTTCGCGAATGTTTGCGGTGGGGCGCCGAGATTTATCACAGTCTGCATGACGTGCTCAAAAAGCGCGATCTAAACACCAACGTGGGAGACGAAGGCGGGTTCGCCCCTTCGCTCAGCTCCAATGCGATGGCCATCGAAGTGATTCTCGAAGCCATCGAAAAGGCGGGCTACAAGCCGGGTGTGGATGTATGGCTGGCCCTGGACCCCGCCGCAAGCGAGATTTACGAGGATGGCAAGTACCACCTCAAGCGGGAGAACCGGGTGCTCTCTAGCGAGGAAATGGTCGCGTTCTATACCGATTGGGTGAACAAGTATCCCATCATCTCCCTTGAGGACGGCATGGCCGAGGATGACTGGGAGGGCTGGCAGAAGTTGGTGGCCGCCGTGGGCGACAAGGTGCAGGTCGTCGGCGACGACCTGCTGGTCACCAATGTGGAGCGCGTCGCCAGGGCCATCGAACTCAAGGCGGCCACGGCGCTGCTGTGCAAAGTTAACCAGATCGGCTCCCTGACCGAGTCCATCGAGGCGGTAGAGATGGCGCACCGTGCCGGATGGGCCAGCGTCGTCTCCCATCGCTCCGGCGAGACGGAGGATGCCACCATCGCGGACATTGTCGTGGCGCTGAACACCGGCCAGATCAAGACCGGCGCTCCCGCCCGTACGGACCGGGTGGCCAAGTACAACCGCCTGCTGCGCATCGAGGAAGAGTTGGATGAAATAGCCAAATTCGCCGGGATGAACGCTTTCCGCGTCAAGCGATAAAAGTCGCCAATGTCCCTACATCCGCCCTCACCCTGGCCCTCTCCCAAGGGGAGAGGGAATGAGACCCGGCATGTATGCTGCCCTCTCCCACCGTGAGAGGGTGCGGCCACATAGTGGCCGGGGTGAGGGATGCCGAGGGTAAGGGACGGATACAATAGACGACGGGGGAAGAGCGAACTCGCTTTTCTCCCGTTTCTTTTTGCCCTCAGCCCGCGCCTAGTCTACAATAACGGCAGCTCCATCTTTTCCGAGATTGAGAGGCCATGATTCCTGCTCTGTTCCTCTGGTGGCTGATACTATTGACGCTGGGGTGGCTGGCCTGGCCGCTGACTGCCCTGCTCTTCCGGCATTCCCCCGGAAAGGGGTACGCCTATGCGCGGGTAGTCGGGCTGTTGCTGCTGGCCTACGGCTTGTGGCTGCCGGGCGTGCTGGGGCTGCTGCCGAACACACTCCCCGCACTGCTGGGCGTGGCGGCCCTGTTGGTCATCGCAAGCCTGCTGCTGTGGTGGCGCAAGAGCGGCGAGTTGCTTGCCACGCTGCGGCGGGAATGGCGGTATGTGCTGGTCGGCGAGGGGCTGTTCCTGGCCCTGTTCGCGCTGTACGCCTGGCACCGGAGCCATGACCCGGCCATCCAGCACACCGAGCAACCGATGGATTTCGCCTTTTTGAATGCGTTGTTGCACAGCCCGCACCTGCCCCCGGACGATCCGTGGCTGGCCGGGTTCCGCGTGAGCTATTACTACCTCGGCTACCTGACGGTGGCCCTGATGACCCGGCTGTCGGGCGTCTCGGCGGGGGTGGGGTATAACCTTGGCCTGGCGCAGACGGCGGCAATGGCGGTGCTGGTTGCCTACGGGGTACTCGATGACCTGTGGCGCGGGTCAGAGCGGCCTGCACCCCGGCTGGCGGGGCTGCTCGCCGGTCTGGGCGGGCTGCTGTTGGTCGTAGCGGGGAACCTGGAGGGGATATTCGAGGGCCTGAAATCCGCGGGGGTAGGGCCGGAGGCGCTGTATCGCTGGTTGGGCGTGCCCGGCTTGCAGGAAACAACTGCTACGGGCCATTGGATTCCGCAGGATTCCTGGTGGTGGTGGCACGCCAGCCGCATCATCCAGGATGCCAACTTCTTGGGGCGGAACCCGACGGTGATTACCGAGTTCCCCGCGTTCAGCCTGATCCTGGGCGATCTGCACCCCCATGTGATGGCTCTCCCGTTTGGGCTGCTAGCCGTAGGGTTGGCCGCCGAGTTGTATCGGCGCGGGCAGGCGGGCATGGGACGCTGGTGGCGCGAGCCGAGCTGTTGGCTGATGCCCCTGTTCTTCGGGGCGCTGGGGTTCGTCAATAGCTGGGATTTGCCGACTTTTACGCTGTTGGGGGTGTTGGCCCTGCTGGGCGGCGTCTGGGTGGCCCGTCGCATCTCTCGGCAGGAGCTACTTCCCGCCCTGGCGTTCGTCGGCTGGCTGGGGGCGGGCAGCATCTTGCTGTATCTCCCCTTCTATTGGACCCTCTCCTCGCAGGCCCAAGGAATCGGCCTGGCCTATTACGCCAAGACCCCGTTGCGGCTGTACCTGTTGCACTTTGGTGTCTGGTTGTGGCCTATCCTGGTCACGACGGTGGTGGATGTGCGGCAGGTCTGGCGCGAGAGCGTGCTGCCGCCGGCGAGGCCGCTGACGCGGCGCAATCTGATGGCGCTATGGGCGGGCCTGTTCGTTTTGCCCTGGGCGCTGACCCTGGCGCTGGGCAGTCCGGGCAGGCTGCTACTGGGTGTGGGCGTCTCGCTGCTGTCCGGGCCGTGGCTACTGCTGTTCCTGAGCGCGCTGCTGGCGGCGGTTGCGCTGACCATATGGCGCGACCTTCAGCGCGGGGCTGACGCCCATCTTTTCCCCCGGCTGCTGATCCTGGTGGGGCTGGGGCTGACCTATGCGACCGAGTTCTTTTACCTGCGGGACATGTTTGATACCCGCATGAACACCATTTTCAAGGTGTATTATCAGGCGTGGGTGCTGCTGGCGTTGGGCGCGATCTGGTCGGTGGGCCGCCTGTGGCGGGCAGGGGGCTGGCAGCGAGGCGCGTTGGTCGGCAGCATCGTCCTGCTGGCGGCCAGCCTGTATTATCCGGTGGCCGCGGCCTACAGCAAGGCGGGGGGCTATCAGGGACAGGCGACACTGGATGGCACGGCGTTTCTGGCGGACGAATCGCCGGAGGTATACGGGGCGTATCGCTGGCTTATGGAACACGCCGGTCCAGGCGATGTCCTGGTAGAAGGCGTGGGCGAGGACTATTATGCCAGTCACAATCGCCTCTCGGCGTGGACGGGCATCCCCACGGTGTTGGGCTGGCCGGGGCATGAGGCGCAGTGGCGGGGCAGGGACGATCTGGTGATCGAGCGCAGGCCCGACGTGGCGGCCATCTACACCAGCGCCGACCGGCAGGCGGTTCAGCGTGTGCTCGCCGAATATGGCGCGACCTATCTCTACGTGGGGCCATACGAGCGGGACAAATACGGGATAGACGCGACCCGCCTGGAGTGGTATGCGGCCTTTTTAGAGACGGCGTATGCGGCGGGGGATGTGCGACTTTACCGCGTGCCGCAGCAATAGGCGGGTTGCGGTACAAGTGTCACAGGAACGCCAAAGGACATCGCCCGACAGCACGGCGTGAGCGATGTCCCTGAAATCGCAGCGATATATGGACCAGAAAGCGGAAACGCCTTGCTACTCGGCGGCTTCTAGCTTTTTCATCAAGCGGGACTTGTGGCGGGCGGCGTTATTGGGATGAATGACGCCCTTCTGGGCCGCCTTGTCCAGCGCGCTGATGGCCTGACGCACGGCAGTTGTGGCTTCCTGCTCATCGCCGGAGACGATGAGGATGTTGGCCTTTTTCATGGCCGTACGGGTGCTGGAGCGCACCTGACGATTGCGCGCGCGACGTTTCTCATTCTGGCGCATCTGCTTCATGGCTGACTTTATATTGGCCAAGATTAAATCCTCCCGAAAAGCTCTAACAGTTGATCCATATGCAACAATGGATTATACGGGCGTTGAGCTTTTTCTCCAAATTGCACTGTCGCCAGGTTGTTGCAAAGTGGAACCATACAATACACAGAAAAAATAAGCTCTATCACGAAACACACGAACAACACGAAATCCGTTTTGGTCAAGGGGATGATGCACAAGTAGAGGTAGGAAGTATCATTGGTTTCGGAAGCGCGAGCGCGGTAATCGCCGCCTTGGCGCGCAAGTGTACAACCTGATCTTGACCAATACGTTTTTCGTGTTGTTCGTGTGTTTCTGTACTGGTCAAGATCAAGTTACACACTTGCGCCAAAGCCGTGACGTTGGGTGATCGTAGGCGCGGTTTCCATACCGCGAAAAAACCTAGTCTTGCGCAGAACGCGATGGCGGAACCACGGTTCCGAGGAAATCGCGCCTACAATAAGCACAACAGCAATTGCCCTCAATCAACCGCTTACCCATGTCTGTGTAACATCCGCTTGACCAATACATTGTTCGTGTGTTTCGTGGTCAAAAAACGTCGTGTTTTCGATGTACCGTAGTTTACCTCCGCTACGGCTCGAAGCGGGGCAGCCCAAAGAACGCGCGGTAGGCGTTGACCACGGCCAGGTAGTTCTGCAGCGGCACGCTGGCCGTGATGGCGTTGCTGGCGCACAGGATATGGCCTCCCTGCCCCCAGCCCGCCTCGAGACACTCGGTGGTGTGGCGGCGCACCTCCTCCGGCGAGCCAAAGCTGAGGGTATTTCCGCAATCCAGATTCCCGTAGAAGGTGATCCGGCCCCCGTAGAGCGCCTTTAACCGGCGCAGATCCATTCCCGCGTGCATATCGATCTCCAGATAGCCGTCTACCTCGCAGCCAAACAAAAAGTCCTCGATGACCGGCCACAGGTTGCCGTCACTGGCGTTCACCGTCCAGCCCCCGGCGGCGTGCACCACCCGGCATAGCTGGCGCACCTGCGGAACGATGAACTCGCGGTAGGCGCGGGGCGAGATGATGGGCGTGTTCCCGGCGAAATCGCCTCCCACGCCGATCTGGCGGATGCCCAGGGCCAGATAGCGCTCGATGCTGGCCAGGGCGCGGCGAGTCGCCAGGGCGAAATGCTCGTGGGCCACCTCCGGTTCCAGCGCCATCGTTTGCATCAGGTCTACGTCGGTCCAGACGCCATGCACATAGGCGGGCGCGAGCAGGGGCAGGTCCAGGTCGCGTTGGGCCATTTCCTCCAGCAGATAGCTATAGATCAGCAGGCTTTCATCGGCGGGATAGGGCGAGCGCGCGGCGGCCAGTTGGTTGCGCTCACGTACGCGGCACACTGGGTCGTCGAAATGCATCTCGGTGGGGTGCGCGAGCAGGTCGGGGCTGTCGGATGGGAGGGGATTGGGCACCACGTACAGCATATCATGCCCCAGCAGCACGGCCAGATCGAGCAGGTCGGCGGCCAGTTGGCGGACTGCCGCTTCCCAGCCCCGCTCTCGCACGAGGGTGAACCAGTGAGTCCCGCTACCGGCGTAGGGGCGGCGGAGCAACTGGTCGGCGATGGGAGACAGCAGCACGTACTCGAACACCGGCGTGCGGTCCGGCTCCTGATGGCACAAGGCCGCTTGTACGCGTTGGCGTGAGGTCATGGGCATGGGGGGCCTCCGGCTGTCCGTTTTTCGTCGAGTCCGACGATTGCCCCCAGTATACTATGACTTTCCGACCTGTCTACCATACGGATGGAACAGTGCTGCTTTGACAGGGGCAGGTCAAACCGCTACAATCGCAGTCGAGAGCCATCCATTGCTGGATAGGTTGATGGATAGCCTGCAGTGTTTAACGTGAAACATTTTCCTGGATAGGGGGAGCCGTGGGCCCTTTACACGCAGAGAGCCGGGGGACGCGCCCCATTTGCGACTATGAAAACAGCACCTACCGTACTGACTTCTGGGAGGGTCGCGGGCGCGAATACGAGGACCTGGCAGAGCGGCGGGCCTTGCAGCGCCTGTTGCCCGCCAGAGGGCGACGCATCCTCGACATTGGGGCGGGCTTTGGCCGCCTGGCGGACATGTACGACGGCTATGAGCAGGTGATCCTGCTGGATTACTCCTGCTCCCAGTTAGAGTACGCGCGCAGTCGGCTGGGCGACGAGCGCTTTATCTACGTGGCAGCCGACCTCTACCGCCTGCCGCTGGCAACCAACGCGGTGGATACTACGGTGATGGTGCGCGTGCTGCATCACCTAACCGATGTGCCCTGCGCGCTGCAACATATCCAGCGCGCCATCTGCCCCCAGGGCACGTTCATCTTGGAGTTTGCCAACAAGCGCCATCTCAAGAATATCTTGCGCTATGCGTTGCGGCGCGGCGTCAACCCCTTCGACCCGCAGCCTTACGAGTTCGCCGACCTGCACTATGACTTTCACCCCGACTGGGTGATGGAGCAACTAGGTAAACACGGCTTTCAGGTGCAGCAGCGCCTCTCGCTCTCCCTGTTCCGCATGGGCCTGCTCAAGCGGCTCTTCCCCGCTCACCTGCTGGCGTCTATCGATGGCCTGTTCCAGCGCAGCACCGCCCCGTTGACCCCGGCGCCCAGCGTGATGGTGCGCTCGCAGGTCGCCAAAGCTGGCGAGTCGCAGGTGGTCGGTCTACAAAATCTCTTCCGCTGCCCCAACTGCGGCCAGGAACCGCTCCAGCCGTCCGCCGAGGCGATGGTCTGCGATTTCTGCGGGACCGAATGGCCCATCGTGAACGGCATCCACCTGTTCAAATAGCGCGGAACGATCGTCTACTCATCCACTGCCTTGCTAACATCGCTGAGGTAGTGGGCACCGCAGTTTCAACCGCCGTGATCTCGCCAATTTTTCGTGTTTTGTGTTTTTTTATCGTACTTTGATTTTCGCAGGTTTCGTATCTTCCATGGTTGCTCTTCCCGGTTTTCGCACATCCTTGAATAATCCAATTCTTAACACAATACCTCTTGCATTGCCTAACAGAGTGTGTTAAAATCGGAATTGGCGAGCTATCGTATAGTCCGCCTATTTCGAGGAATCTACATTCTTCAAGTAGTTCCTATGTAATTTCAAGGAGGCTGAACGGTGCGCAAGTGGTGTATATCGCTTCTCCTAACTTTTGCCCTGCTCATCACCGTCGTGGGAGCGGTATCCGCGGATTCGACAAATGTCATCAAGAATGGCAGCTTTGAGGAAGCGTTCATCTACGAAGTGGGCCAGTATTGGAACACGTTCACGAATGGCGGCGGCGCTTCCTATGGCTACCATGATGATACCTGGGACCCGGTAGTCTACGATGGGGAGCATTCGCAGTTGCTGGAAATCCACACCAAAGGGGTAACCGGCAGCCAGTTGGACCGCTACATGGGTATCTACCAGGTGGCCGACGTGGTGCCCAATCAGTCCTACCTCTTCAGTATGTACGGCCTGATCCGCAGTACCGAGGGGACTGAGCACGAGTCAGAGTGGAATTATCGCGTGCAAGTGGGCCTGGACTACTCTGGCGGGACGGACTATACCGCGGTCACCAACTGGGTCGAAGTGCCCTGGCACGAGTACCCCCGTCTCAAGCCGGGGACCATGCAGTCTTACTCTCAGGCAGTGACCACCACCTCGAACAAGCTGACCGTGTTCATCCGCGTGTGGAAGAAATTCCCCACCATCGGCCAGGAGGGCAACATCAACATTGACGCTGTCAGCCTGTTGGGGCCCAGCCAGGCCACCGTCAGCGCGACACCTATACCTACCCTACCCGCTACGGGCGTGGGAATGGGACTGCCTATTCTGGGCCTCGGCCTGGGTGCTGCCGCTCTCGGGTTGACCCGCAGACGGTTGCGCAGCCGCCAGTAAACCCTGGTTCTCTGCCTTGCGCCTTGACCAGCGCAGCGCCACACACGACGCTGCGCTTTTTGCGGGTTGACGACTGGCAGGGATGGGTTATACTTCTATGTATTGATCACCCAAGGAGGACGCCGTTATGAAAGTTTCTTGCTTGCAGGAAAATCTGGCGAAGGGGCTGTCCATCGTCAGCCGCGCCGTGGCAACCCGTAGCACCCTGCCGGTGCTGTCCAATATCCTCCTGGCTACGGACGAATCCCGTCTCAAGCTTTCCTCTACGAACCTGGAAATCGGCATCAACTGCTGGATTGGCGCCAAGGTTGCGCAAGAGGGCGCCATCACGGTCCCTGCCCGCCTGCTCTCTGATCTGGTCAGCTCGCTTCCGGCCGACCGCGTCGACCTGGAACTGATCACCCGCACGCAGACCCTCAATTTAAAGTGCGGGCGGTTCGAGGCCAACATCAAGGGCATCGACGCGCAGGAATTTCCGCTGATTCTGGTTCCCGAAGAGGACAATCGCATTCAGTTGGAGCCCGACTTGTTGCGCCAGATGATCGATCAGGTGGCCTTTTCCGCTTCTGCCGACGAAAGCAGGCCGGTGCTCACTGGCGTGCAGGTGGATCTGGCGAAGGATGCCGTCACGATGGCAGCCGCCGACGGGTACCGCCTCTCCGTGCGGAAAATCCAGTTGGATCAGGTGGTAGAGCGGCCCATGAGCGTCATCGTCCCAGCTCGCGCCTTGCAGGAATTGCGGCGCATCAGCACCGAAGAGGAAGGGGCGGTGGAGATGTTGGTGGCCCCTAACCGCAATCAGGTCTTTTTCCACATGCAGAACGCGGACCTGGTCTCCCAGTTGGTGGAGGGCACCTTCCCCGACTATACCCAGTTGATACCGAAGTCGTGGGCGACCAAAATCACCCTGACCACTGCGGATTTCCTAAAATCTGTGCGGATGGCCTTTATCTTTGCGCGCGACGCGGCCAACGTAGTGCGCATGCAAGTCATCCCCAACGAGGAGGGCGGACCGGGGCGGCTGGTGGTGACCGCTACATCGGCGGAGCATGGCGACAACGTGAGCGAGTTGGATTGCACGGTCGAGGGACCGCCCATTGAGGTAGCGTTCAACGCTCGCTATCTCCTGGATGCGCTGAACGTCATCGACACGGCCCAGATCAGCCTGGAGACCCGCGACCCCTCCAGCCCGGCGGTGCTTCGGCCAGTTGGCGGCGGGGAGTTTGTGCACATCATCATGCCGATGCATATCGCCCGCTAGCCGATGTTCCTGAAGCATCTCTCCCTGACGAACTTTCGCAACTACCCGCGCCTGGAGCTAGACCTCCCGGCGCGGATTCATGTGTTGCAAGGGGAGAACGCGCAGGGCAAAACCAACCTGCTGGAAGCGATCTACTACCTGTCCACCACCAAATCCCCCCTGACTTCGGTGGATCGGCAGTTGATTAACTGGCAGGCTGAGCAGGAGGTAATCCCCTTTGCCCGCGTGGAGGGGCGTTTTGAGCGGGCCGGGGAAGAACACTCCATCGAGATGACCCTGGTGAAGGAACGCCAGCCGGGGAATGGGGACGAGGTCGAGCGCTTTCGCCGCCAGATTCGGCTGGACGGCGTGCCCAGGCGGGCGATGGACGTGGTAGGTGCGCTGAATGTGGTGCTGTTCCTGCCCGAAGACATCAGCCTGGTGGCAGGCTCGCCCAGCGAGCGTCGCCGCTACCTGGATATTACCCTGTGCCAGATCGACCCGGTCTACTGTCAATCCCTCTCCCGCTATGGCCGCGTCACCACCCAGCGCAACGCCCTGTTGCGCCAGATTAAAGAAGGTCACGCCCGCGTATCAGAGCTGGATTATTGGGATGAGAAGCTGGCCCAGTTGGGCGCGCTGGTGCTGGCCCGGCGGCTGGTGGCCATGCGTGAGCTGGGCGAGTATGTGCAGGAGCTACACCCGGCGCTCACCGGCGGGAAGGAACAGTTGGACCTGCTGTACGAGAGCACGGTAACCGAGTATCTGGCCCAGGCACCGGGGCGCAAGGGCCAGGCGGCGCTGCCGCCAGAGAACCGGGAGGGGGATATGGCCCAGTGGGAGGCTGATTTCCGCCGGGCGCTCAAGGTGGCCCGCCGCGAGGAGGTGGCGCGCACGCTGACAGTGGTTGGTCCCCACCGGGATGATGTGCGTTTTGAAATTCAGGGGATTGATGCCACGATGTACGGCTCTCGCGGCCAACAGCGCACGGTGGCCTTATCGTTAAAGTTGGCCGAGGTGCGGATGATGCGCCAGCGCACCGGCGAAACCCCCATCCTGCTGCTCGATGATGTGCTCTCCGAGTTGGACCGGCGGCGCAGTCAGTTCCTCTTGAACACCATCGCGAATTCGGAGCAGGTGTTGATCACTACCACCGACCTGAACTGTTATTCCCCCGAATTCCTGAGCCAGGTGTGCCTGTGGCAGGTGGTTAACGGCACCGTTACTCCGTTTGATGCGGGCATGGCTTCCCTGTAAGCACGGTTTTCATACCGCATAGACCCCACTTTTATGGGTTAAGTTACAATCTATTATGGCCTCGTAGGATCGCGCTATGGAAAGCGCGGCTACGATTGGAGCGCCGGTGCTCCGTAAGCAGTCAGCAAAGGGGCCTTTTGGAGGGGATGCCGGGACGGCGGGGATAGGCTGCGGGCGTCGGTGCGTGCTTGTCCACCACGACCAGGTGGCTGCCAGGCCGCAGTCCCGCGAGAGATAGCGGCTTGACTGCCGTCAGCGAGCCGCCCAGCAGCTTGTAGGCTTCCTCGGCGGCGTGGGCCTCTTCCGCGGCCTCCTCTCCCTTGAGCGCTACCATCCGCCCCCCTGCATGGCAGAGTGGCAGGCAATACTCGGCCAGCACGCACATGCTCGCCACGGCCCGCGCCACGACGAAATCATACCGCTCGCGGTGTTCGGGCAAGTGGCCTATTTCTTCGGCCCTGCCGTGCAGCACTTCTACGTTCTGCAAGCCCAGGGTTTGCACCATATGCTGCAAGAACGTGACCTTTTTGCCCGTCGCTTCCAACAGGGTCAGCTTGATCTCCGGCAGCATGATCTTGAGCGGGAGCCCGGGAAAGCCTGCCCCGCTGCCCACATCGATACACCACAGCGGGTGCGCCCCCAACTGCACGGGCACTGTGTCGGGAATGGTCTCCCCGCCCTCTTTCTTGGGCAAGGCCAGCAGGCAAGTGAGCGAATCGAGGAAATGCTTGGTCTGCACTTCCTCATAGCCGGTGATGGCCGTCAGGTTAAAGCGCTGGTTCCAACTGGTAAGCTCTTTATAATAGGTTTCAAAAGCCGCCAGATGCCTGGAGCTGAGGTTCAGCCCCAGGCTGCGCGCACCTTCGCGTAACAGTTCCATTTTCCTCTACATCATCCTGCACTAAACCGGGCAAACATTTCCCTCACCCACCGCCCCCTCATCCTCGGCCTAGCCAACTTGTTGGCGCAGCCGCGCCCTCTCCCAGGGGAGAAGGAGTCCGGCGCCCTCTCCCGTCGGGAGAGGGTGCGGCCACGTAGTGGCCGAGAGTGAGGGAGTGTCTGCCTGCCCTAATCCGCCGGGAAGACCTTGCCCGGATTCATGATCCCTTTCGGGTCCAGCAATTGCTTGATGGAACGCATCAGCTCTAGCGTGGGGCCATGCTCTGCCCGCATATACTGGGCCTTGCCCAGCCCAATGCCGTGCTCCCCGGCGATGGTTCCGCCCAGCGCCAGGGCGTGCGCCACAATGTCGTCGGTCGTGCGCATCCCCCGCTCGAATAGCTCCCGATCATCTCGCGGGACCAGGGCCTCCGTGTGGAGGTTGCCGTCTCCGGCGTGCCCAAAGGCATAGATCAGGATGCTCGTCTGCTCGGACAGGTCGTGTACAAAGTCTACCATATCGCTGAACTTGCTGATGGGCACACACACGTCGCCCGAGATCATCGTCCAGCCTGGATGGGACAGCTTGATGGATTCGCGGGCCTCTTTGCGGGCCGTCCACAGTTTCTCGCGGGTATCCGTGGTCATGGCCGACTGAAAGTCGATGCAGTTATTCTCCTCGCATAGCTCCTGGAGATAGTCGATCTGGTCCTCCAGGGAGGCCTCGTTACCGTGAAACTCGACGAACAGCGTGGGCGTTTCCTGCAAGGCCAGCCCCTGCTGCAAGTTGGTGACGCGCACGGTGTTGGTGTCCAGAATCTCGACTGCCGACGGATCGAGGCCGTAGCGGATGCACTCATAGACGGTGTGTGCCGCGTCGCTCAGCGTGTCGAACACGGCCAGCACGGCAGCGATTTTCTCCGGCAGGCTGATCAGGCGCAGCGTGATCTCGGTCACGATACCCAGCGTCCCCTCCGAGCCTACGAACAGGCTGACCAGATCATAGCCGCTGGTGGTCTTTTTCGCGTTGCTGCCCACAGTCAGGATTTGCCCGTCGGGCAAGACGACTTGCAGCTTCATCACATAGTCACGGGTCACGCCATATTTGATGGCCCGCATCCCGCTGGAGTTGTTGCTCACCATCCCGCCGATGGTAGCCACGTCCGAGCTACCCGGCGCGGGGGGGAAGAACAACGCCAACCGCTTGAGTTGGGCGTTGAGGTTGTCATAGACGATGCCCGGCTGCACCACCACCTGCAAGTCATCTTCACGGATTTCCACGATTTTGTCCCAACGATACATCGCCAGGAGGATCCCTCCGTGGGCCGGGATGGGGTTGCCCTCCAGGCTGGAACCCCCACTCCAGGGCACGACAGGGATGCCCCGTTCGTTGGCGTAGCGCAAAATCTGCGAGATTTCCTCGACATTACCCGGCCAGACCACTACATCTGGCAGGTGCGGCTCGTAACACGATTCATCGATCGAGTGGGCCTCCAGATCGGCCCCTCGCACGGAAACGTTCTCCTCGCCCACAATTTGCTGCAATTTTACGACGTCAGCGCTATCCAACACGCTTGGTAACCTCCTCTATGATCTTGTGCTTATACACAAGTGATCGCGCAAGTCCTCTCATACGCCCCTCCAGGGCGTCCGGTTCCCTCGCCCCTTGGGAGAGGGCTAGGGTGAGGGAATCTCCTTGCATAGGTCAAAGATTTATAAATGCAACTCTATTCGTAATGCGCTCAGGAGCGCGGCGGGTCGGGGTGTTGCCTTTCCTGGGGGTTGTTCAACACCTCCCGCATCTTGGTGGAGCCTGTCGCTGGTCCCACGATCTTTTTCTCTTCCAGGGTGTCGACCAGCCGCGCCGCGCGCGTGTAGCCGATACGCAGGCGGCGTTGCAAGAGCGAAACCGAAGCTCGCCCCTCCTTGGTGACCACGGCAATGGCATCCGCCAGCAGGGGGTCCTCGTTGCTGTCCTCTTCCTCTTCGTCCACGGAGGACATATCGGGCCACAAGGGCTGCTGTACCATCGGGACCTGATGTCCGGCAATTCCCTCGGGTATGCCCTGGTCATGGCCTGACCGCGAGCCGGGCGCGATCTGCCCCTTCCAAAAGTTGACCAGCCGGGTTAGCTCGACGTCCGAAGCATAACACCCCTGGATACGCATCAATTTGGGCGAGTCGGGGGCCATATACAGCGCGTCGCCCCGGCCCAGCAGCTTTTCCGCCCCCGGCACATCCAGGATCACCCGCGAATCTATCTGCGAGGTGACGGCAAAAGCGATGCGGGCGGGAAAGTTGGCTTTGATCAGGCCGGTGACCACGTCCACTGAGGGGCGCTGGGTGGCGATTACCAGATGGATGCCCGTGGCGCGGGCCATCTGGGCGATGCGGCAGATCAACCGCTCCACGTCCTCCGGCGAGACCATCATCAGGTCGGCCAGTTCGTCGATGAACACGACGATAAAGGGCAGCTTTTGCTCGCCCCGGGCCTCGACCATCTTGTTATACGCCTGGATATTGCGCGCCCCTACCTTGGCAAACTCTTTATAGCGGCGGTCCATCTCGTTCGTTACCCAGGTCAGCACCCCCACCACCCGGTCCAACTCCACGATCACCGGGGCCAGCAGATGGGGGATGCCGTTATACAGCGACAACTCTACCCGCTTGGGGTCCACCATCAGCATACGCAGGTCGTCGGGCGTGTTGCGGCATAGCAAGCAGGCGACCAGGGTGTTCATGCACACGCTCTTGCCCGATCCGGTGGCTCCCGCAATCAGCAGGTGGGGCAGCTTGGTCAGGTCGTCTGCCACGGCCACGCCCGACACATCGCGCCCGAATCCCACCGCCAGCCTGGAGGAGATGCCGCGGTATTGCTCCGACTCCATGATCCCCCGCAGACCGACCACCGTCGTCTCGCTGTTGGGGATCTCCAGCCCGACGATGCCCTTGCCGGGCACAGGTGTCTCGATGCGGATGGGCGCGGCGGCCAGCGCCAGGGCCAGGTCGTTGGACAGGGCCGAGATGCGGCTCACCTTCACTTTAACCCGCTTGACCTTGCCGTCCCGGTCGCGCCGCTCGGTATAGCCCGGCTCCAATCCGAACTGGGTAACGACTGGCCCAGGGTTGACCTCTACCACGGTGACGGGCACCCCCAGACTGCGCAGGGTTTCCTCGATGATATGCGTCTTTTCGCGGATGTCGCTCAGGCTGACTTCGGCCTCGTCGGTCTCGGCCAGCAGGTCTGCGATGGGGGGCAGCATCCAGTGGGAAGTTGCCATCGGCGCGCCGGTCGAGATGCGGGTTTCCGGCGGGCGAAAGCCCTGTTCGACGGGTTGCGGCTGTGGCGGGCGCGGGGCAGCCTGTTCGGTGTATGGGCTGGGAACGGCTTGTGAATTGGGCGCGAGAGGTTCGGGCGTATAGGCGGAACCCGTAATTGGCGGGAGGGGAAAGCTCTGGGGGCGCTTCCGCGGCTGGAAGAGTGGCAGGCTTTTGACCCAGGCGGCAGCGTTGCTGGCCACCTCGCTTACGTCAGCGGCCACTTCGCTCAGCGACACGTCCAGCGCCAGCACCATCCCGATGCCCAGCGTCGCCACCAGGATGACGGCAGCGCCGACCCATCCCAGGGCGTGTTGCAGCCATTGGCTCAGGGAATAGCCCACCTGCCCCCCGCCAATTCCGGCGGCCAGGGCCTGCTCCGGGTTGTCTACCAGATGGTGGGCCAGCGTCAGCAGGGAGAGAAAGACGACCAACAGCCCCAGCACACGCGCCAGCGGCATGGTCAGCGGGTGCTCCGTCCCCAGGCTGACGACCCATACGCCCAGCGCCATCAGGATAATGGGCACGGCATAGGTGCCCCAGCCCAGTGTGTGGCGTAGCAGGTTCAACCAGAATTCGGTGACGTACCCCCGATTGGCGGAGAGGAGGCTGAACGCCGTCAACAACGCCAGCGCAATCAAGATCAGCCCCGCCAGCCAGCGCCATTGATTGGCGGTCAACTGGATCAGGGGGGCCGGGGGTTTGCGTGTCGAGCGCGTTGAGCGCGTGCTGCGCCTGCTGCTTGTCGTGCGTTTGGTCATGGCTTGCTATCCTGTCTGACCCCATGCAGGAAAACGTCTGGTTTACGACTGCATTATAACACGGAAAGGCAAAAATGCCTTCTTGGGGGACAGGCGAAATGGACCCCTGGGGACATAAACTAGACCTTGTTGACCACAGGCACGATCAGCGGGCGGCGGCCCGTTTCCGCATAGGCAAAGCGCGTCAGCGTGCTCGTCAGCCGTTCCACGAGCTCTGAGTGCGAGCCTCCCGCGTTCACTGCCAGCCTGATCTCTTTGTTGGCCCGTTCCAGCAGGTTATCCGCCTCGTTCTCGTAGATAAACCCGTGGGTGATGATCTGCGGGTCGCCCAACAGGCTGCCTGTGTACTTGTCCAGCGTTACCACGGCCACCAGAAACCCGTTGCGAGACAGCATCCGCCGTTCCTGAAGCACGGCCCGCCCATCGTCGCGGATACCCAGGCCGTCGACGAACACATACTTGTTAGATACCCGGTCCACGATCTCGGCCCCATCCTGGTCTAGCTCGAGCACATCCCCCGATTCCATGATGAAAATGTTCTCCGGCTGGAGGCCGCATTGCAGGGCAAGTCGGCTATGCAGGATCAGGTGGCGGTATTCCCCATGAATGGGCACGAAATACCGAGGCTGCACCAGGTTAATCATCAGCTTTTGCTCTTCCTGCCCGGCATGCCCGGAGACGTGCACGTCCAGCACCTCGTCATAATAGACGTTGGCGCCCAGCCGGAACAGGTTGTCCAGCGTGCGGTTGACCAGTTCCTCATTGCCGGGGATGGGCGTGGCTGACACGATCACCGTGTCCCCGCGCACCAGGCTGACCGCCCGAGAATCCCCCTGCCCCATCCGCACCAGGGCCGAGGTGGGTTCCCCCTGGCTGCCCGTGCAGATCAGCGCCACTTGCTCGTCGGGCAGATTTTCCACCTCTTCCACACTGACCAGCACCCCATTCTGGGTGTTCAGGTAGCCCAGCTCGCGAGCGATGCGCACATTGTTCGCCATGCTTCGCCCGACGACGGCGACACGCCGTCCGTATTCCTGGGCCGTGTCGATCACCTGTTGCACCCGCGAGATGTTGGAGGCAAAGGTGGCGACGATAATACGCCCCTTGGCGGTGGCAAACACCCGCGAGAGGGTCTCGCCAACGGCCTGCTCCGAGGGAGTATAGCCCGGCTTCTCGGCGTTGGTGCTGTCGGAAAGGAGCAACAGTACCCCCTTGCCACCCAGCTCGGCCAGCTTGGCAAAGTCGGTGCGCAATCCGTCCACGGGGTTGTGATCGAACTTGAAATCGCCCGAATGCACAATCAACCCGACGGGGGTATGAATAGCCAGTCCCACCCCATCGGGGATACTGTGGTTGACGTGAAAGAACTCGATACGGAAGGGGTAAATGGGCAACACATCCTGCAAGCCGATGGTGTGCAGGTCAGCGCCCGAGACCTTGGCTTCGCGCAGTTTGACCTCGATCAGCCCGCGCGTGAGGCGCGTGGCATAGACCGGGGCGTGCACCTTGGCGAGCAGGTAGGGCAAGGCGCCTACGTGGTCCTCGTGTCCGTGCGTGATGATAATCGCCTTGACGCGCTCCGCCCGCTCGAATACATAGTTCAGATCGGGGATGACGATATCGATGCCCAACATATCGTTTTCCGGAAACATCAGCCCGGCATCGATGATGAGGATATGCTCGTCGAACTCGACGAGCATCATATTGCGGCCAATCTCTCCCAGGCCGCCCAGGGGTGTGATGCGTAACTTGCTCCTCAACAATAGCGCCTCCGATGGCTGCACGCGGTTATAGATTATCGATCAGGCAGTGGGCGAAATGTTGGCTGGCCTAGAACAAACTCAACTGCTGCGGCGGCGCCCCGCCCTCTTCGCCCTCTTCCTCCTCCACCGACTCCAGGTCTGCCAGGATCTGGGGGATCTTTTGCATATCCGCCTCGATCAGGCTGCGATACCTGGGTTGGTGCAGCGCGGCGGCGGGGTGAAACATGGGGAAGTAGATGATGTCGCCCACTTTTTTGGGCTGGCCGTGGATGCGGGAAATGGTCACACCTGAGAAGGCGAGTTCCATCGAATAGCGCCCCAGAGTGACGATGATCTTGGGCTTGATCAACTCGATCTGCCGGTCCAGGTAGGGGCGGCAGGCGGCGAGTTCGTCTGGTTGCGGGTCGCGGTTGTTGGGGGGGCGGTGTTTCACCACGTTGGTGATGAACACATCCTTACGCGAGAGGTTAATAGACTGCAGCAGGCTCTCCAAGAAATTGCCCGCCGCGCCCACAAAGGGGCGCCCCTGCTGGTCTTCGTGAAAGCCGGGAGCCTCGCCCACAAACATGATTTTCGCATTGAGCGGGCCTTCGCCGGGAACTGCCAGCGTTGCGCCTTGCCACAGCCGGCACAGTCGGCAGTGGCGGATCTGTTCGTTCAGTTCTTCCAGTTCAGCCATTTGTCCATTTCTCCGCCTGATTGACCTTATCGTATACCGGTCCCTCGAACAGGGAGTGATGACCGGATCATTATACGCACATCCTTGACCCTCGTCCAACACTTACGGGCCATCCGGTGCAGGCAAATGGCGTTTGACCGCTTTTCCCATTGTTACTACAATGCATGTTGGTTGGCCGACGCACGGGGACATCCCCCAGCCGCTGACCACCGGGAAGCCAGGCTCTCGCGCAGGGCGTGGGCCTCCCTATGAGGGTAGCGATCCTTTCCAAGGAGTATAGCCCGTGAGCACGTCCGGTGTGCGTCCCATCGAACCTGTCATCTCCCAGCCTTCCAGTCCATCTACCCGCCAGCCCTTGTTCACCAGGCGGGTGCGCGATGCCGCACTGGCGTATGTGTTTATCATCCCTTCTTTCATTATCATCGTGGCCTTTGGGCTGTATCCGGTGCTCAGGGCAGCTTTTATCAGCCTGCACCGTTGGAGCATCATCAAAGAGCGCTTTATCGGGCTAGAGAACTATGTCACGCTCCTCCAAGACCCCGATTTTTGGCAGGCCCTCCAGGTGACAGTGTTCTATGTGGTCGCCACCGTGCCCTTGACGATGATGCTATCCCTGCTTATCGCCTACCTGCTGTTCCGGCCTATCCGCTACCGCTCTCTTTTCCGCACGCTGTATTTCCTGCCGTACGTCACCTCGATGGTCCCGGCGGCAATGGTCTGGCAGTGGATATTCAACGCCCAGTCCGGCGTGCTGAACTTTGCGTCCGGTGGCACCGCAAAGGGGGTCGCCGCTTTCCTCCAGGTTGCCGCCCGGCCTCCCGGGGTGTATATCTGGCTGGGGCTGATGGCGGCCTGGCTGATCTACCTGTTGGTCACGTCCCGCCGCCGATCAGGGTGGATAACCGGAGTGCTGGCGGTGGTTGCCGGGGGATTGTTGGGTATCGGCGTGCTGTTCCTGTCGTCGCCCACCGTGTTGGAATGGGTCGTCAACGAACTGCAAACCTTCTTTCCGTTGCGCTGGTTGCAGGAACCCCGCGGCATCTTCTTGTATCTGGGCAAACGGTGGGGCTTCAAGCCACCCAGTTGGTTGCAGGGGCCGAGCATGTCCCTGCTGGCCGTGTCCATTGTCAGCATGTGGCATTTCACCGGCTATGACGTGGTGATTTACCTGGCCGGGTTGTTCAACGTGCCCCCCGAACTGTACGAAGCAGCTCGCATGGACGGAGCCACCGAGAGTCAACTCTTTTGGAAGATCACCTTCCCGATGCTCTCCCCAACCAGCTTTTTCCTGCTGATTATCTCCACCATCGGGGCGTTCCGCTCTTTTACCATGTTTTTCGTGCTGACCAGAGGCGGCCCGCTCAAGACGACCACCTCGGTCACGTATTACATCTATGACAGGTTTTACAATGCTACCCAATGGGGCTATGCCAGCGCCATCGCGTTCGTCCTGTTCGGTATCATCCTGGCGATGACCTTGTTGAACCAGCGCCTGGCCGGTCGCCGAGTATTTTACCAGTAGGAGCAAAAGGTGGCTTCCTTCTCCTTATCACAGCAAACCGTCAAGAAATCGCGGGTTGATCCGCGCGTCAAGCGGATATTCGGCAACACGCTCGTCTATGTCCTGTTGGCCCTGGGCGGGTTGGCCGTCTGTTTCCCGTTCGTCTGGATGATTCTGACCTCGTTCAAGAATTACGCCGAGGCGATTGCGACGCCACCGACGATCTTTCCGAGCAATTGGGGAACCCGGCTGGCCTTGCTGCCCGATTACATCGCCTCTTTTCCTCTAGTCGCCGTCGTGTTCATCCTGTGGATGGCGCTCGGCGTGTTTATCTCGCGCAAAATCCACGATACAGTCCTGTCAGTGCTCTACGTCCTGGCGCACCTGGCCCTCTTTTTCGTGCTGGGCAACTCGGCCTTGATGGGCGAAGGGCGGCTGGTGGATCTGTGGCAGCGCGTCGTGGCGCAAGCTGGCATCGAACTGGATTCGTTTAGCGCCAACTATGTAGAGGCGTGGGGCCGCGCGCCCTTTGGCGCCTATTTCAAGAACTCGATTTTTGTCAGCGTGTTGACTCCACTGCTGGTAATCGCCACCTCTGCGCCCGCAGCCTATGCATTCGCGCGGCTGCGCTTTCCATTGCAGAACGTGCTGTTCATGTTCTATCTGGCGACCATGATGGTCCCTTCCGAAGTATTGCTGATTCCCAACTTTATCACCATCTCTGAGCTGGGTTGGCGGAATACCTACTTTGCCCTGATCGTGCCCTTTATGGTTAGCGTAATGTCCATCTTTTTCCTGCGGCAGTTCTTCCGCAGTATCCCCAACGACCTGTACGACGCGGCGACTATTGACGGCTGCGGGCACCTGCGTTTTCTCATTCTCATTGCCATGCCCCTGGCCCGCCCGGCCCTGGTCAGCACGACCATGTTCAACTTTTTGGGGAGCTGGAACGCACTGTTGTGGCCGTTGCTAGTGACCGATCAGGAATCTATGCGGCCCATTGCGCTCGGTCTGGCCTCCTTTGCCAGCGAGGCGGGCATGCAGCCGCAGTTGTACATGGCCGCGGCCACGTTCACCATCGTGCCCGTGATTATCCTGTTCCTGTTTGTGCAAAAGCAATTTATCGAGGGCATCGCTACGTCGGGCCTCAAATAAGCTGCCGAGAAGCGATGCGCGTGTAAGGGAGATAATGTTAGAGACGACGATTCGCGCGGCCCGCGAGGCGGGCCGTTTGCTTGTGGAGCAGTATCGTCGCCCGCATGAGGTGCGGGTCAAGGGTCTGCGGGACATTGCGACAGAGGCCGATTTTGCTGCCGAGAAGGTGGCCCTCGACGTGATTCGCGAGAGATGCCCCGATGCCGAGTTTGTGTCCGAAGAATCCTTTGCCACTCATCCCCCCTCGACGCAGGCTCCTACCTGGTACGTGGACCCGCTGGACGGCACGACCAACTTTGCGCGCGGCCTGCCCACCTTTAGCGTGTCCGTGGCGATGGCCCAGGGTGGTGAGGTACAGGTCGGGGCTGTCTATGATCCCCTGCTCGACCAGCTCTTTTACGCGGAGCGAGGAAAGGGCGCTTATCTGAACGGGGAGCGCCTGCGGGTTAGCGAACGCAAGGAGCTGATCGATTCGCTGGTCTTGCTGGATTGGCCCCGCGCCCAGGAGCCGCGCCGGATAGAAGTCGAGTTTCTCACCCGGCTGGCGCCCCAGGTGGATGCCATTCGCTCGCGGGGGAGCGCGGCGCTGGGCCTTTGCAGCGTGGCCGCCGGATGGGCGGATGCGTACTTTCAGTATACCCTCGGCCCGTGGGACGTGGCCGCTGGATGGTTGATTTTGGAGGAGGCGGGCGGCAAGGCGACCGACCTGCGCGGCGAACGCGCAGACCTGACCAAGCCCGACTGGCTGGCTACCAACGGGCTGATCCACGCGGCCATGCTTGCCACCCGGCCCTTTGGCGGATAGGGACTGCTAGACGTCTACCTTGTCCTTGGGCAGGTAGGGGCATTTGATAAAGACCATCTTGAGCGGCTGGTCCGTGTTGTTGAGGATGTCATGCCTGTCGGTAGGCTCCATCCGAAAGACGTCCCCCTCGGATGCCGCCAGTTGCTCGCCGTTGACGGTGAAAACCCCCTGCCCCTCGACCACGTAAAAGGTTTCCTCGACCTCTTCGTGGTAATGGCCGCCTAGCGTCTGGCCGGGAAGCAAGAGGAGCACGCCCCAGTCGATCTTGGGGCCGCGCACCAAATACTTGACGCCGCTATCCCCGCCACGATAGGTCATCTCTTGCTCTTTCACGCGCTGCATAGGTGTATCCCTCCTGCCCGGTGTGTTCTTGTTTTACAATGCTGCCATCAGGATGTTGCGCACGTCTTCCGCATCCAGCACGCGAGGATTGTGCTTCAGGGAGCTGGACGGCAATGACTCCTCGATGATCGGGTCCAGGGCATCCTCGCGCACGCCAAACTCGCGCAGGTGCAGGGGCACCCCGATTTGCGCGATCAGCTCGCGTACGCGTTCCACCGCCCGCTCGGCGGCTACCTGCACATCCATGCCCGCGACGTTTTCTCCTAGCAATTCGGCAACCTCGGCGTATTTAGCTACCGCGTAAGGGAGGTTATAGGCCATCGTATAGGGCAGCAATAGCCCGCACACCACCCCGTGAGGGATGTGATAGTGCGCGCCTAGTGGGTGGGCCATGCCGTGGACGGCTCCCAGCCGGGCGTTGGACATGGCCATGCCCGCCAGCAGGCTGCCCATGCTCATCTTGTCGCGGGCGTCCAGGTCGCTTCCATCGCTATAGGCGCGATACAGGGCGTCGCCGATCAAGGCGATGGACTGCCGGGCCAACCCGTCGGTAATATGGCTGGCGCCGAGCGAGGTAAAGGACTCGATGGCCTGACAGAGCGCATCACTGCCAGTGCTGGCGGTCACATTGGGGGGCATTGACAGCGTGAGTTCCGGGTCCACCAGGGCCACCCTGGCGTACCAGGTGTCGCCTCGAATGCTCGTCTTGAAATCATTGGTGGGGTTGATCAGCACGGCGTTCATGGTAACTTCGGCTCCCGTCCCGGCAGTGGTCGGCACGGTGATCAGGGGGAACCCGGCGTGCTCCAGCTTGCGCCCCTCGTGATACTCCCAGACGGTGCCGGGCAGGCCCATCAGGCCCGCGATGGCCTTGGCGGTATCCATCGCGCTGCCCCCACCAAAGCCGATGAACACCTGGCAACCCTGTTGTTGGGCCAGACGGATTCCCTCGTCCACCACGGGTAATTCGGCCTCGCCCGTCACCTTGTCATAAATGGTGACCTGGACCCCGGCGGCGCGCAGTAACTCCTCGACGCGGGGCAGCAGTCCCGAACGCTGGGCAAAGCGCGCGCCGCAAACCAGCATGGCGCGCTGGCCGTAGCGGGCCGTTACGCGTCCCAGCTCGGACAGGCATCCTCGGCCCGTGATAATGTCGGTCGGCAGGTAGAAACGTTGCATCGGGCAATTCCTCCTACGAGGTAGCGATAAGGTTCGATGGCGATCAGGGTTTCAGGCTGACGTAGGCAAATGTCATCCCGGACTCTTCATCGTCCATATCTTGGTCGAGATAGTGGCTGATGTCAACATCCAGCGAGGAGAACTCGAGAAACTCGCCCAATCGGCGGGCTTCTTCGCCCACCAGAGCAATGGCCTCTGCCCCCACCATTTCAAAAAAGCGTACCACAATCCGCTCCTCGCGCAGTTGGTACCACCAGGTCCCGCAGACCCGGCCATCCACCCAGACGGTGCCCAGCGCCTCCCCCGCCTGGTCCCAGATGCGGTCCCGATGGTAGGTGGCGAGGAACCGGCAGGTATCGCTGTAGGCAGTGGGGTAGCTATCGCGGGGCGGCAGCAGGTTGGCGTACCTTTGAGGCGGAACGTGGTGCAGCAGATCGTCCAGCTCCTCGGCTGCTAGCAAATAATCCCCGGCATGGTCGGTGACTTGCAGGTGCGCCAGGCGGTTGTCGAGCTTTCTCATGGCTGTCACGATCTGCTGGCGGGGGATGCTCCCCAGCCAGTGAGAGACATCGCCCACCGTCACGGGGCCAAAAGCGGCGATATAGGCCCAGATTACCCGCTCCAACGCCTGCTCAGGCGACAGTTTCTCCAGGTCCAGGCCGGGTAGCCAGGCAGAGAGGGCCGCATAGCTGTACTGCCCGCTGCGCCAGCCGCCGCGGGTTTGCGCGCGGATCAGCAGGCCCTGCGCGCACAGGGCCGGAATAAGCCGCGAACCCAGCCGACTGCCCCCCAATTCCGGCAAGTCTGGGTCATAGGGCACGAGTTGGTCCAGGGCAGGCAGTAGCTCGGCCAGCTCGTCCACTGTCCTGGGGCCGCGCGTATTGAGCACTTCCATGACGCGATGAATCAGTTCTGTCTGGTCTCCCATGTCCGGTTGGGCAGGGGATGACTCGGCCTCGCCCAGGATGTCGTCTACGTACGATTGCAGCCCTTGTTGCAGGGAGGGTTTGGTGGCCTGATAGTAGGCGGGCAGGTCGGCGGTAGGGATGGCATACAGCTTGGCTTGCATGGCAGGGATGCGCACCAGGGAGCGGTCTCGATAGAGGGCAGCCTCCACCTGGTTGGGGTGCAGGTCGGTCATGCGTGCCCAAAAGGAGATATACGGGACGATAGCAGGCGTAGCTCGCAGGGGGCCAACACTCCGTACGACAGAAACCACATCGCTACCACGCCGCGCGGGAGTGAGGTGCTGTTTGTAGGCGGTATAGCTATTAACTTGTTCGATCGATACTCTTACAGGCATAGACTCGGTAAACTAGAGCGCCTTTGCAGGATGGCCGACGTTTGCCGGGCATGCTCCAAGGCGGCTCCTAACAAATAACCGGTATTCCGATTATATCACAGAAGGCATTTGCTTGCATATCTCGGAGGGAGTCAAGTCGTGGAAGATTTAACCACGAAATACACGAAAGGCACGAAAAAGAATGTAGCCGCGCCATCCTGGCGCGCTATTCCGCATCGCTCTTCTAGATAGCCAATTTTCGTGCTCTTTCGTGGTTTGCGTCTTCCCTTTCCGTGTTTTCCGTATATTCTGTGTTCCCTCTCACCGGAAATGGAAGGTCATGCGGCCGGTGGGGTCGGGCGTGTAATGACCGTATACGGGTGCGTCGCCGGGGCGCGATGCCAGGATGCGCGGCAGCAATTCGCGCAGGTCTTTGACCAGCTCGGCCCAGGGTAAATCGTCCACGGGATACCAGGCCAGCCGCCCCTCGCGCCCCGAACGGACCTGACGGGTGGCTGTCTGGCCCACAAAGACGAACAGCAGTACCCCCGGCCCGGACGGGGTGCCCGCAATGTGCACGATGGCCCGCAGCGCCAACGCATCGACGGTCAGCCCCGTCTCCTCCAGGATTTCGCGGCAGGCCCCCGCCAGCGGGTCTTCGTCCGGCTCCAGATGGCCACCCACGCCGTTGAGCTGGTTGGCCCACAATCGCTTGTCGGGCGCGCCACGCAGCAGTAGCACGTGGCCCTCGTGCAGGAGAAAAGAGAGGGTGCGCGGCACGACGGTATACCGCCGGTTGTCCGCCGTGCCCTGGTCTTCCCAACGCATTGGTCACCTCCTGCTTGCTGATCGGATTTGCCGAATATAGCACACCCGCCCGCCCCGCCGCAACCCGGATCGCCTAAACACGAAAAGCACGAAATACACGAAGGAGAGAGGGAACACAGAATACACAGAATGAACGGCGCACGGACCGCCGCCACCCTTGGCGGCAGGTTACGAGAGCCACCAAGGATCAAGTCGCTCCTGGTTTCTCCTTTTGTGTGTTTCGTGTATTTCGTGGTTACATCTCTCCCTTCTGTGTATTCCGTCCATTCTGTGTATTCCGTGTTATTTCCTGCAAATCGTCGTTGACGCGGCCCGTGGAATCGGCTAACATGGCCCCAAACTTACTCAGGGGAAAGCCATGACGCGCAAACGTATCCTCTCGATGGCCCTGCTCGCTGCTCTGTTCGGTTGGTTCGGGTTCGCGCTGGTCGCTCGCGCCGAGAGCGTTACGACAGCCTCTGTCGTGGCGACTGCTGATGGGATCGGCGTCTCTGGCTACCTGCTGACCTGGTTTCTGCCGCTGGGCGTCGCCCTGGTGGCGGTGGGCGTGAGCAATCCCCAACGCGCCGCGCAAGTGGTCACCTCCTTGCCCCTGGCGCTGGCGGCGGCCCTGGCAGGGTTCTACGTCTGCGGGTTCGCCTTCCAGTTCGGCGGCCTGGGGTTGATCTCCAGCGACCCCGCGTTCGCCGACTATTTGGCCGAGTGGTCGCCCCTGGACCTGCGCCTGGGCGCGGGATGGGGGCTGTTGGGGTTGCGCGGCTTTATGCTGGGCGGCAACGTTTCCGGCGGGCCGGTGCTGGCGCTGTTCCTGGCGCAACTCCCGCTGGTGACCACGGCAGCGCTCATCCCCCTGGTGACGATGAACGGGCGCATGCCCCGGCTGCCCGGTTTCGGGCTGGCCCTGCTGGTCTCCTGCCTGTGCTATCCCCTGGCGGGCAACTGGATTCAGGGCGGCGGCTGGCTCTCGCAGTTGGGCGAGACGCGCCAACTGGGCGTCGGGCTGGTGGACGGCGGCCTGACCTGGCCCCATCTGGTGGGGGCGGGGGCGGCGCTGGCCGGGCTGATCGCCTTTCGTCCGCGCGACCCGGACCCCTCCCCGGCGACACCAGAACTGCCCCGCGCCTATTTGCCCCTGAACGTGCTGATTGGGGCGGTGTTTGCCCTGGTGGGCTGGCTGGCCTTGCAGTTTATCCGGCCGGGGATGATCTTCCCGGCAGTCGCCCAATTGGTAGAAGTGCCCCTGGACATGACCCGGCTGATGTTCCACGCGCTGGTAGCGGTATCTGCCGCCGCGCTGACCACGGCGTTTTACGGCTGGCTGGCGCGGGGCGAGCCGGATGCGGGCCTGATGGGGCGCGGCATCCTGGCGGCGCTGATCGCCGTGGGCGCGGGGTTGCCCTACCTGCCCACCTGGGCGGTGGTGTTGGTGGCCGGGCTGGCCGGGTTGATCCTCGCGCCGGTGATGTACCTGATCGAGCGCGTGTTCGGCCTGGATGATCGCGGGGCGACGGTGGCCGTGCATGGCGTCTCGGCCATCCTCGGCCTGCTGGCGGTGGGGTTGTTCGCCGATGGAACGTGGGGGGTGAACGGCTATTGGGGCGCTGGTTCGGCGCACACCGGCCAGTTGCAGGCCCAACTCATCGGCATCGGGGCGGTGCTGCTCATCTCGATGGGGGTGCCCTGGCTGTTGCTGGCGATTATCGCGCGGGCCTATATCCTGCCGGAGACGATCCAGACGCGCGCCCGCGAGCGGGCCGCCCGCCTGCGCGCCGAGCGCCAGACCCGCAAGACGCTGCGCCTGCGCGGTTTGCGGCGTTCCCCGTTCCAGCGGGCGTATGCCGCGCTGTTGCATTTCGTGTCTCGTCGCAAGCGCCGGCTCTCCAAGCGGGCGCGGCTGGCGGGGAATGGGAGCATGGGGCAGAGCGCGCGCCCTGCATCCCGCCGGGCGTTCCGCTCGTCTGGCAATGGGCAGTCCGCCGATGGGCAGCCCACGCCATGAGATGGAAGGAGCCAACAGGATGAAACGGTTGCTCGTTTTGGTTTTGTGTTTCTGCGCGCTATTGCTGAACGCTTGCCTAGTGGTGCGGCCCGCGGTGCCGACGATCAGCCCAATACAGCAGCGATTCAACGCGGGACTGATCACGGCTGAGGACCTGCCCAGGGGATGGGGACATCGTGAACTATATATCCCCGATATCCCGGACGCAACAGCACGGACAGTCGTGTTCTATGGCGAGGATCCCCGTACATCTCCGGTTGCGGTCGTGAATCAAGAGATCATGATTTATGCAGATGAAGAAGCCAGTGAATCTGCTTTCGAGAGTATTGTGGATGAAGCGATTCCTCCCGCTCACGCAGATAGATGGGTCTGGCCGGAGGAACTCGAATTCGAAAATCACGCCGATGAGATAGTCATTGGCTGTCTACCAGGATCAATGATGACTTGCAGTTTCGTGGCTCGCTATGATGATATGATCGTGAGAGTGTATGGCCAGGTATTCGAGGATCGTTGGATGACCATGCCCCAGTTCCGCCAGTTGCTGGAACGGGTGGATGAGCGCATGGAGGCGGCCAAAGCGCCGTAACGTTCGCGGTTTCACCAAGGCTCCAAAACAAACGTCGTAACGTTTGAGGCTCGCCCGTCCTTCCCACGGCCAAAACCGTCCGGCCCGCCGAAACTGCGGCACGGACTGGCAAAAGGCTGGCAAAAAAACGCTTGACCTTGACCATTCAGTTATGGTATCATGGAAAGAACGTGGGCTTGTTTTCGTGGGCATTGCCCGCTCACGATCTCGTCAGTCGAGGGGGTCCTGGGAATGCAGTGCGTTGCCTGGCGGGGCATCCGGGTGCTCATGCTCTTGGTGGTCGTGATGCTCACCATTGCCGGATGTACGCGCGCGAAACCTCCGCAAGTCGGTCTTCTCCCTACGCCCAAGGTGGCTGTCGTAGCGGCGGGCATCCAGGCAGGAGAAGTTGAGTCCACCCCTGTTGCCCAGGTCGCGCCCGCCCAACAGGATTATCCCGCCCCAACCGTGGCTACAGCCACCAGCACGCCTACCGCCACCCCGACGATTGAACCCACGGCCTCGACCACGCCGACCCCGACGCCTACCGCCACCCCTACCTGCCCACCACAGGAGGACATTCGCTATATTGTCCAGCGGGGAGATACCCTGATCGCCCTGGCGGAAAAGTATAACACCACCGTGGAAGGCATTCTGCTCAAGAATAATCTGGTTGACCCCAACTCTATCTATGTCGGCCAGGAGTTGATTATCCCGGTGAATTATGTCCCCGACCAGCCTACCGAGCCGCGCACGGTGGAACACAGGGTGCGCGCAGGGGAGACTCTGTCTTACCTGGCGCGCTTGTACCGCACGACGGTGGACGCCATTCGTCAGCAGAACCCCTCCATTACCGATCCCCAACACCTGCGGGTGGGGATGGTGCTCACCATCACCATCGGGAATGAGCCGCCCGTGCGCTTGCATGTGGTGCGCGCCGGGGAGAGCATTTTTTCCATTGCGCGGCGGTATGGGGTGGATGTGCAGGTGTTGGTCGAGCTAAACGGGCTGGTTGACCCGAACCGTGTCTTTGTGGGGCAACGGCTGTTCCTTCCCCCGGCCTGAGAGCGGCGGCGGCTGCCGCCGGCGGGTGCTGTAGAATGGCGGGCACTGCACGATGGCGGGGAGCCAAATGCGCGAGGGAACAGCCTTATGCGTTTCGGCACGCGAGTCTCTGGGAGAAGGAGTTTTTGGGAGGGCTGAAGGCAGCTACAGGGCGTGAAGGGGCGAGTTTACGGATTATATGGCTTGATGGCTTGTGGCTTTGACGCCTTGATACAATGGGATATAATACATTCCATCTCCCATAGGGTGAGGCGTTCTGTTGCCGAGCAGTCGAACTGGCGGCAGAGCATGTGCGCAGATCCACTCATGTGCTTGAAACGTTACCATCTTGAGAGGAGGTGAAAGCCCGGTCGCAAGAAGGACGTAGAGTGTTTTGCTCCACCGTCGTTTCCCAAAGAACAAACGTTGAGGAGGAAAGATGTTGCGCAACAAGCTATTGCTCGTTCTGCTCGCAATCGCCGTGGTTGTCCCCATGGTGCTCAGCGGGTGCAGCAAGGGTGAGGCCCTGGCTAAAGAGCTCAATATTAGCCTTGGTACAGAGCCGCCCACACTGGATGTGGCACTGCAGACAGACACCACGTCGGGTGCCATTACCGAAATGCTCTTCCTCGGTCTCACCGACCTGGATGACGAGACTGTAGAAACCCTTCCCGAGTTGGCCACCGAGTGGTCCGTTTCGGATGACGGCCTCGTCTGGACCTTCAAGATGCGCAAGGACGTAGACTGGATTCAATACGATCCGGCCACCAAGAAGGCTACCAAGCAGCGCAAGGTTACGGCCAACGATGTCGAGTATGCCGTGAAGCGTATGCTCAACCCCGAGACGGCCTCTGACTATGCTTACGTGGCCTACATCATCCAGGGCGCTGAGGCGTACAACACTGGCGAGAGCACCGACCCAGCTAGCGTCGGCGTGCGCGCGGTGGATGAGTACACCGTCGAGTTCACCCTGGAGCGTCCGGCCGGTTACTTCCCCACCATCGCCGGTATGTGGATCAACCGCCCCGTTCCCCAAGAGCGCATTGACCAGTTCGGCGCGCAGTGGACGGAGCCCGGTAACATCTGGACCAACGGCCCCTACATGCTCCAGACCTGGGAGCATGAGAGCAAGGTCGTCCTGGTAAAGAACCCCTACTGGTGGGATGCCAAGAACGTTTCCGTCGAGACCATCAACCTGCCGATCGTGCCCGAAACCTCCACCGCGTTCGCCATGTTCGAGAACGGCGAACTGGATGTGGCCGCAGTCCCCGTCGAAGAGATGGAGCGCGTCCAGGCCGATCCCGAGCTGTCGCAGCAGTTGTTCACCTCGCCGGTGATGTGCACCTACTACTTTGGCTTTAACACCACGCTGCCGCCCTTTGACAACGCCAAGGTGCGTCAGGCGTTCTCCTACGCCATCGACCGCCAGAAGGTGATCGACGTGGCCCTGGGTGGTGCTCAGAAGCCGGCCCAGACCTTTGCCCCTCCTGGTATCTTTGGCACGCCCGCCGAGAACCCCGAGTTCCCCGGCATCAAGTTCGACGCCGCCAAGGCCAAGTCCTTGCTCGCCGAGGCTGGTTACCCGGATGGCCAGGGCCTGCCCGAAATCACCTTGATGTTCAACACCAGCGAAGGCCATCAGAAGATCGCCGAAGCGGTGCAGCAGCAGATCAAGGAGAACCTGGGCGTCGAGATCAAGCTCGCCAACCAGGAATGGAACGTCTACCTGCAGACCGTGCATGACAACGCCCCGCAGATGTACCGCATGGCTTGGTGCATGGACTACCCGGACGAGAACAACTGGGTGTCCGACGTGTTCCATCCCGTCAAGGGCTCCAACGAACCCAAGTGGGATCCGAACTCGCCCGGCGCGCAGAAGTACATCGACGTAGTGGATCGCGCTGCTCTCAGCGCGGACCCCGAAGAGCGCGAGAAGCTCTACTTCGAGGCGGAAAAGATCCTGTGCGCCGATGAGGCGATCATCGTTCCGATCTACTACTACGCTAGCCAGGGTATTACCAAGCCGTACATCGAGCGTACCTACTCCAAGCAGGGTGGGGAAGGCTCGCACTGGAACCTCTGGAAAGTCAAGGCGCACTAGGCCAATACACGCGCCCAACAGCCACGTAGCCTTGCGCTACGTGGCTGTTCTTTATGCTTTGACAGGAGTGTGGTATAATCCGCCCGCTATATAGATTCGCGGGCCAGGGATCCGGTTTGTTTGTAGCACTGTACCGCACTAAAAATAGACACGGAGGCACGCTATGGGGCGATTCATCGCACGTCGCATTCTCTGGATGATCCCGGTACTGTTCTTCATCTCTGTCATCACTTTTGGCCTCATTAAACTTGTTCCAGGCGGACCCTTCAACCGCGAAAAACAGCTCCCGGCAGAGATCGTCGCCAACCTCAACAAGCACTATGGCATTGATCAGCCCACGTGGAAGCAATACACCGACTATATGGGGTTCACGCGCAAACCCCACGGTAGCTATGACGGCCTCCTGCAGGGCAGTTTTGGCCCCTCCTTTGCTTCCCGCAGCCGCACGGTAAATGATATCTTTCGCGATCATTTGCCCGTTTCTGCTACGCTGGGCCTGCTGGCGATGGCTTTGGCTATAGGAATTGGCGTCCCGTTGGGAGTCATCGCCGCTCTCAAGCAGAATAGTATCTGGGACTATCTGAGTATGACCGTCGCCATCTTTGGCGTTTCTGTCCCCAGTATTGTGCTGGCTCCCCTTCTGATTTTATTCTTTTCCCTGATTTTGCATTGGTTCCCTGTGTCCGGCTGGGGAACGTTGGACAAGATGGTCATGCCCGCCGTTGCGCTGGGACTGGGGTCTTCGGCCATCATCGCCCGCCTCACCCGCGCCAGCATGCTCCAGGTAATCCGCGAGGACTATATTCGGACGGCGCGCGCCAAGGGCCTCACCGAGCGGGCCGTCATGGTGAAGCATGCCCTCAAGAACGCGTTTATTCCAGTAGCTACCATCCTGGGGCCGATGTTTGCTGCTCTGGTCACTGGCACTTTTGTGGTCGAGCGGATTTTTGCCATCCCCGGCATGGGCAGGTTCTTCATCAACAGTATCGGCAACCGCGACGCTCCGGTGATTATGGGCACCACGTTGCTCTATGCCTTCTTCCTGGTCCTTTCCAACCTGGCTGTTGATATCACCTACGGCCTGCTGGATCCTCGGATTCAGTATTCGTAGATAGGAGCGATTCTCATGTCCACTCAAGACAAGGCTGCCCGACGCCTGGCCGAAGGGGAAACCGCCGAAGCTGCTGTTCCTCAAAAAGTCACCAACTTGTGGGTAGACGCCGGGCGCCGTTTGTTGCGCAACAAGGCCGCAGTCATCGGCGTCGTCGTTGTCCTCCTGTTGGTCCTTTCTGCGATCTTTGCCGACTATGTAGCGCCCTACCATTACACAGAGGGTGACTCGGACGATAAGTATATCACTCCCGCCTGGGTGACCAAGATTCTGCCCGGCGACATGGAGAACTATGTCGTCGTCAGCAGTAAATACGTGCTGGGGGCGGACTATCTGGGGCGCGATCTGCTCAGCCGCATCCTGTATGGCGCGCGCGTCTCGTTGCTGGCCGGCTTTGCTGGTGCGCTCACAGCCCTGATCATCGGCCTGGTGTACGGGTGCATTTCCGGCTACTACGGGGGCTGGGTAGATAACCTCATGATGCGCGTTGTCGACATCATGTACGCTTTCCCCACCATGCTGCTGATCATCCTCTTGATGACCGTGTTCAAGACCAATCTCGCAGGCACCCCCGACCCCGGAACCCTGGCCTATTCTGTCAGCCAGGTGAACAACGTCGTAGACCGGATTCTGGGCCTGCAAGGCGGCGGTATTCTGTTTATCTTTATGGGCATCGGTATCACCGCCTGGATGGGCACCGCCCGCCTGGCACGCGGCCAAATCCTCTCCCTCAAGCAGAAGGAATTCATCGAGGCATCGCACATGATCGGCGCGCGCGACCTGCGCGTTATCGTGCGCCACATCCTGCCCAACATCATCGGCCCCATCATCGTCTCGGTGACGCTGGCTATCCCGGGCTATATCTCTACGGAGGTATTCCTGAGCTTTATTGGCCTGGGCGTTGACCCTCCCACGCCGAGTTGGGGGTCCATGATCTCGATGGCCGCCCCCGCCATGCGCTCGTATCCGCATCAGGTGTTGTTCCCGGCGCTGGCTCTGGCTATCACCATGTTCGCCTTTAACTTTTTGGGAGATGGTCTGCGCGACGCGTTGGATCCACGCATGAGGGGCACCTCCTAGAAAGAACGACCATGATCGAGTCGGTAGAGAGGGCAGGGAAGCGCAAGGTGACAGATGTCTAATAAGCATCGCACGCTCATCATTCTGCTGCTTACCTTGCTGGCAGTCTTGTGCATCGTCTGTTCGCTGCTAGGCTATGTGGTCTACCGGGCCTGGACAGCCGATGGACTGCCGCCCGCTGTCAGCCCGACGGAGCAATCGCAAGGCGATACCACGCCCCAAAGTGATACTGCGTCCCCAGGCGACGGCGTGCAGCCAGATGACGCCACCGCTCCCGCGCCCACAGGCGGCGGGACCCTGCGCCTCTACGGCGATTTGCCGCCCACCCTGGACCCCGGTGTAGCGCAAGACGCAACCTCGGCGGAATATATCGTCCATCTGTTTAGCGGTCTGGTCACGCTGGACGCGAACCTGGAAGTAGCCCCGGACCTGGCCGAGCGGTGGGATGTGAGCGAGGAGGGGCGGCGGTACACGTTTTACCTACGCCCCGAAGCCACCTTTGCCAGCGGCAAGCCGGTTACCGCCCAGGATGTCGTGTCCTCGATAGAAAGGGCGTGCAGCCCGGCCCTCGGTTCGCCCGTGGCGCTGACCTATCTGGGGGACATTGTAGGGGTGGCCGAGTTTGCCCGCGGGGAAACCCAGCACATCGCTGGCCTGAAGGCCGTAGATGAGCACACTGTGCAGATCGACATTGATGCGCCCAAGGCCTACTTCCTGGCCAAGCTGACCTATCCCTCGGCTTTTGTCGTGGATATGGCCCAGATCGAGGAACAGGGGCAGAACTGGATGAGCGCCCCGAATGGGAGCGGCCCGTTTGTGCTCAAGAGCATCAGCCGGGAGCGCATCGTGTTGGCCCGCAATGAACGCTACTATGGCAAGCGCCCGTCGGTGGAGCGGGTGGAGTATACCCTGTCCGGGGGCTTGCCCATCACTATGTACGAGAACGATGAGCTGGACATTTGCCCGGTGCCCGTATCGGACATGGAACGGGTGTTGGACCCGGAGAACCCGCTGCACGATGAGTATGTGGTTGCCCCCGAACTGAGCGTCCAATACCTGGGCCTGAACGTGAACGCGCCGCCCTTTGATGATTTACGGGTGCGCCAGGCATTTGCCCACGCCATCGACAAAAGTAAGATCGCGGACCTGGTGCTAAAAGAGATGGCCGTATCAGCCAGGGGCATCTTGCCGCCCGCCATGCCCGATTACGACGAGGGGCTGGAAGGATTGGCGTATGACCCGGAGCGCGCCCGCGAGTTGCTGGCGAGTTCCTCCTATGCGGACGCTATGCCCGATGTTGTGCTGTCTGTCAGCGGTATCAGCGGGTATATGTCTTCTGTGGATGAGGCCATCCTGGATATGCTTCAGGAGAACCTGGGGATCGAACTGACCGTCGAGCAGGTAGAGTGGGGATATTTCCTGCGTGACGTGAACCAGCAACGGTATCCCTTTTACTCGTCCGGCTGGATCGCCGACTATCCCGATAGCGAGAATTTCCTGGACCTGCTGTTCCACAGTGCCAGTTCGCAAAATCATACCGGTTATCACAATGACCGGGTGGATAGCCTGTTGGAACAGGCACGGGTGGAATCCGACCCGGCCAAACGCACGTTGCTCTACCGCGAGGCGGAACGTCTCATTGTGGAGGATGTGGCCTGGATTCCCCTGACGCATGGCATGAACTATACGCTTGTGAAACCGTATGTGAAGGGCTTTACAGCCGGCTCGGCAATTCGCCCCTGGCTAATCGATATACAGTTGGAAGGGTAAGGCCCATCCCGATTCTCTTTTGGAGGCCAACATACATGTCACCACTTCTCGACGTCCGAGAGTTGAAAACCCAGTTCTTTACCCAGGATGGCATAGTGCATGCCGTGAATGGGATCAGCTTTGCCCTCGAAGAAGGGGAAACCCTGGGCGTGGTTGGGGAAAGCGGCTGCGGCAAGAGCGTCAGCATGCTCTCCATGATTCGCCTGATTCCCCAGCCGCCCGGCAAGGTCGTGGGCGGTGAGGTACTATTCCAGGGGGAGGATTTGCTCAAGCTCGACGACCAGGGAATTCGCTCTGTGCGGGGCAACAAGATCGCCATGATCTTCCAGGACCCCATGACCTCTCTGAACCCGGTACTGACCATCAATCAGCAGGTCAGCGAGGCGCTGGAACTGCACCTGGGCATGGACAAGGACCAGGCCCGCGAGCGCACCATCGAGTTGTTGGAGATGGTCAATATTCCCGAGGCGCGCAATCGGGTGGATAGCTACCCGCATCAGTTTTCCGGCGGTATGCGCCAGCGCGTAATGATCGCTATGGCGCTCTCGTGCAACCCGCAGTTGCTGATCGCCGACGAGCCGACCACCGCGCTGGATGTGACCATTCAGGCCCAGATTGTGGACCTGGTCAAAGAGTTGCGGAAAGAATTGGGCATGGCGATTATCTGGATCACCCATGACCTGGGGATCGTGGCCGGGCTGGTGGACCGCGTGCAGGTGATGTACGCAGGGTTCATCGTCGAGTCCGCCGAAGTATTCGAGCTGTACGAGAATCCCCGGCATCCTTATACCCTGGGCCTGCTGGGATCGCTGCCCCGCCTGGACGAAGAGCGCCCCTCCAAGCTGACGCCCATTCCGGGTCTGCCGCCCGACCTGATCGGCTTGCCGCAGGGATGCCCCTTCTACCCCCGTTGCCCTTATCATATCAGTAAATGTCAGGAGGCGAACCCCCTGCTCGAACCGGTCGGGGCGGATGGCCACCTGGTTGCTTGCTGGGTGGATGTTACCAAGGGAGGAGCCAAGTAAATGAGCGCCAACAACCAATATCTCGTCGAAATCAAGAACTTGAAGATGTACTTCCCCATCACCCAGGGAATCGTCTTTCAGCGGCGCATTGGCGATATCAAGGCCGTAGATGGCCTCACCTTTGGGATCAAAAAGGGCGAAACGCTGGGATTGGTGGGCGAAAGCGGTTGCGGCAAGTCTACGACGGGCCGCTCTATTCTCCAGCTTTACCGCCCAACGGGTGGGTCTGTGCTCTTTAACGGGCAGGACCTGACCGGCATGAAGGGCGAGCAACTGCGGCGTATGCGGCGGAACATGCAGATGATCTTCCAGGACCCATATGCCTCTCTGAACCCCCGCATGACGGTGGGCGGCATTGTAGGCGAGCCGCTGGATGTCCATAACATCCTCGATCCCAAGGAGCGCCGCAACCGGGTGCAAGAGCTGTTAGAGATCGTGGGGCTGAACCCCTATTTCGTCAACCGCTATCCGCACGAGTTCTCCGGCGGGCAGCGCCAGCGTATCGGGGTGGCCCGCGCGTTGGCCGTGCAGCCCGATTTTATCGTCTGCGATGAGCCGATTTCCGCGCTGGATGTCTCTATCCAGGCTCAGATCATCAACCTGCTGGAGGAATTGCAGGACAAGTTTGGGCTGACGTATTTATTCATCGCCCACGACCTGTCAGTGGTGCGCCATATCAGCGACCGGATCGCCGTGATGTACCTGGGCAAGATCGTCGAGTTGACGGACCGCACCACGTTGTACCGCGAGCCGTTGCACCCCTACACTCAGGCGCTCTTGTCTGCGGTGCCCATTCCCGACCCCAAGGTGGATCGCAAGCGCCAGCGGATTATCCTGGAGGGCGATGTGCCCAGCCCGGCCAATCCGCCCAAGGGCTGCCGCTTTTCCACCCGCTGCGCCCAGCGGACCGAAGCCTGCTCGCAGGTCGAGCCAGAGTGGCACGAGGTATCTCCCGACCACTGGGTGGCCTGCCATTTGGTCAAGTAATACCCCTTTGTTCGACAATGGAAAGGCCCTCTGTGGAGCTACCAGCCTTCACAGAGGGCTTTTTCCATGCAAAGCGGGTTGATTTCACGGGACGAGCTTGCTATGCTATGGGAACCGACAAGGCGAGGGCCGCCGTTTTGGGTGAGCGGCCAAGCCGGAAGGGTCGCTCCATTTCCACTGAACAGCCAGAAGGAGATACCGTGCAACCTCGCGTCAGACTTTCCATCGTTCTAGTGGTCGTTGTGTTGATTTCGATACAAACGCTGGCCCTGGCACCCGTCCAGGGGCAATCGCCCACCAACGCCATCTTTCTGCCGCTCATCATCAAGGACCGCGTTCGTCCCACCATCCACATCACGTCAGTGCCCGCCTGTGGGTCTCTTGAGAAGCTGAAAGGCACTGTTACGGGCGTCCGTCCGGATGCGTTCAAGGTGGCTGTATACATCTATACTGCGGGCTGGTGGAACAAACCCTATTGGGCGGAGCCGCTGACAGCCATTAACCAGAATACCACCTGGGAAACCGTTGTAGCGACCGGTGCGAATGATACAACCGCCTCCAGATATGCGGCCTTTCTCGTCCCGAATGGGTATGCTCCGCCGCTGTTGGCAGGCGACCACGAATTTCCTGCCGAGCTTATGCAGAACGCTGTGGCGAGCGTGATCGTCCAACGAGACTGTACCCGCAAGATCCAGTTCTCCGGCTACACCTGGGAGGTCAAGGCCGGGGTATCGCCGCTGGGGCCGGGGCCGAACTATTTCTCCGATGACCCCGAAAATGTCTTTGTGGACGATCAAGGAAGACTGCACCTGAGGATTGTCCAGAGGGACGGAATCTGGTACTGCGCGGAGGTTGTCCACAAAGAGAGCTTGGGATACGGAAGGTACATCTTTCACCTTGCCAGCCGGGTGGATAACCTGGACCCCAATGTGGTGGTGGGGCTTTTCACGTATGATGAAACCTCGGCGGATTACGCGCACCGGGAAATAGACATCGAGCACTCCCGATGGGGTGATGCAGAGAACGACAACTCGCAGTTTGTCGTCCAGCCCTACAATATCCCCGGCAACATGCACCGGTTCAATCTGGACCAGTCGGGTGATGCATCCACGCAAGCCTTTGCGTGGCGCCCAGAGAGCGTTTTCTACCAGAGCATCGAGGGGGATCAACCTTTCCCCGCCACATCGGGCGTGGTCGCGTCCTGGACATACACCGGAAGCAGCCTCCCGCCTCCTGGCAACGAGAGGACGAGAATCAACCTGTGGCTTTTGGATGGCGTCGCGCCAGGTGAAGAAACCGAGGTCATTGTGGACCGCTTTGAGTTTCTGCCGAATCTGGCTACACCAACGATAGCCCCAACCCCGACGGCAACCGCGATCCCCACGCCGACCCTGACCCCGTCGCCCACTCCGACCCCAACTGTCACTCCGACAGCCGGGCCGCCCAGCATAGCCTTTACCTCGGTGCCGGATTGCGGGGCCTATGGCTCCCTCAGTGGACGCGTAGAGAACGTGGACCCGGCGGACTATCGAGTGGTGGTTTACATTTACGTCTCCGGGTGGTGGGTGAAACCAACCTACTCTAACCCTCTCACCACGATTAACCCGGACGGGAGTTGGAGTGCCAATGTGACCACGGGCGGGTCTGATGCCTGGGCGACACAGTACGCGGCATTTGTGATCCCAGAGGGGTACAGCCCGCCGCTGTTGGGAGGCACCGGACAGCTTCCGGACGAGTTGTATCAGAACTCGGTGGCGCACACAATCGTCGATCGCCCCTGTTCGCGGTAGACCAGGGGGATTGATTCGGAACAAAATAAACCACAGAATACACAGAAGACACGGAACGATGAACTAACCACGAAAAACACGAAATGTGTATTGGTCAAGCAGATGTTACACAGACATGGGTAAGCGGTTGATCGAGGGCAATTGCTGTTGTGCTTATCGTAGGCGCGATTTCCATATCGCGTTCTGCGCTGAACTACGGTTTTTTCGCGGTATGGAAACCGCGCCTACGATCACCCAACGTCGCGGCTTTGACGCAGGTGTGTAACCTCATCCTGACCATCACATGTTTCGTGTATTTCGTGGTTAAGCTTTTCTGTGTCTTCCGTGTATTCTGTGGTAAATCCTTACCGCCCAAACTCCCGCCGCAGCCGTTCCGCAATAGCCAGGGGAGTCAGGCCGTGCTTTTGCAATAGCTCGTCCGCCGACGCTGATTCGCCGAACACGTCGCGCGTGCCCAGGCGGATCAGGCGCGCCCCACAACCCACCTCGGCCATCACCTCTGCCACCGCGCTGCCCAGCCCGCCGATGATGCTATGCTCTTCCACCGTCACCATCAGGGGGGTGGTATTCATGAAATGGGTCACGGCCAGCCGATCCAGCGGCTTGATGCTGGACATATTCACCACGGTGGCCTCGATTTGCCGGTGGGCCAGCAACTCGGCGGCCTCCAGCGCGATGTGGGTCATGTGCCCGCAGGCCACCAGCGTCATATCGCTCCCCTGGCGCAGCACGGTGGCCCGCCCCAGCTCAAAGCGGTAATCGCTGGAGAGAATGTCGGGCACGGGATAGCGCCCCAGCCGGATATAGACCGGCCCGTCGATCTCGGCGGCGGCCAGCGTAATCGCCCGCGTTTCTACCCCGTCGGCGGGAACCAGCACGTGCATGTTGGGCAGCGCCCGCATCAAGGCCACGTCCTCCAGCGATTGGTGGCTGGCACCGTCCGGCCCCTGGGTCAGGCCCGCGCTGGAACCGGCCAGGATCAGGTGCAGGTTGGGATAAGCCACCTGAATGCGAATCTGGTCGTAGCAGTGGGCGGTGATGAAAATGGCAAACGAGTTGCAGTAGGGCACCAGTCCCGACGCTGCCATCCCCGCGCCGGTGCTGATCATGTCCGCTTCGGCGATGCCAATATCGATAAAGCGTTCCGGGAAGGCATCGCGGAACTCGACCGTGCGGGTCGAGTTATACAGGTCGGCGTCAATCACGACGACATTCGGGTGCAGCTTGCCCACTTCTACCAGGGCCTGTCCATAGACGAACCGCGTTTGCTTGCGTTCAGCCATGATGCTCCTCCACCGCCTGTAGTTGGGCTTCCAGTTCCGCCAGCACCGCGCCAAGTTCGGCCTCGGTCAGCGCCGCGTTGTGATACTGGGGCCGCCCCTCCATGAAGGAAATCCCCTTGCCTTTGACCGTGCGGGCCACGATCAGCGAGGGCACATTCCCATTCCCCTCGGCCCAGTCCAGCGCATCGCAAATCTGGGCCATGTCGTGCCCATCAATCTCGCGCACCTGCCAGCCGAACGCGGCCCATCGGTCGCCGACGGGCTCCATACTCTTGCCGCAAGTCGTCTCGTCCATTGCTTTCAGGCCGTTGCGGTCGAGGATGGCGGTCAGATTGCCCAGGCATTGCCGGGATGCGGTCATGGCTGCCTCCCACACCTGCCCCTCCTGCGTCTCGCCGTCCCCCATCAGGCAATAGACGCGATAGCTCAACCCCTGAATGCGGGCGGCCAGGGCCATGCCGTTGGCGTAGGATAAGCCCTGCCCCAGGGAGCCGGTGCAACCCTCGATGCCGGGCAGCAAGTGCATGGCCGGATGCCCTTGCAGGCGGGTGCCCATCTTTTTCAGCGTGGGCAGCTCTTCGATGGGGAACACGCCCAGCATCGCCAGCGCGGCATACTGCGCCGGTACGCAATGGCCCTTACTCATCAGAAAGCGGTCTCGCTCTGGCCAGTCGGGATGTTGGGGGTCGTAGCGCATCTTGTAAAAGTAGAGGGCGGTTACAATATCCGCTGCGGACATGGACCCACCAAAGTGGTGTGCCGAGTTGGGGCCCATCATCCGCGCGATGTGCAGGCGAAGTTCGGCCGCGCGGTGGCGCAGTTCATGCACATCCCGTGTAGTCATGAATAGCAGCTCCTTATAGGGGAATGTGGTCGGGGCGCAAATCCCATATCTGGTCCGCATTCCCTTCATCATTTCTTCACATCCGGTAGGTACAATCTAGTCAGAATCGCGCGCCCGGTCAAGTTGATGGCAACCTGGGCCGCCGACACCCTTGTCGGCCTGGGCCGGGGCGCGTTACACAAAAGAATCAGAGGTATTACCAGAATGACGAAAGCTAGATGGAATCTGCTCGTCGATGCGGCTATCGGCGTAGCTTTTATCGTAGAAGCCGTTTCGGGGTTCGTACTGTGGTTGGTGTTGCCCCACGGGGGCTTTCAAGGCGGGCGCAACCTGGCCTATGCGCAGGCGTTTATCGTCAGCCGAGACACGTGGCTACTGCTGCATGACTGGTTCGCGGTGGTGATGGTGCTGGGGGTGCTCATCCACCTGGCGCTGCACTGGCGTTGGGTCGTCTGTATGGTCCGCAAGCTGTGGCAGGATGCTGCGACACGACCGGTCCAGGCACAGCCTCAACCCCAGCGCGAACCAGCCGACTGTTCCGTCTCGTAACTTGACAGAACATATCAATGGGGCTAAGCTCTCTCCAGGTTTACCTGGGTCCTGGTATAGGAGAACGCATGACCACCCGAATTCTTGTTGTCGATGATGAAGTGCAGATTGTGCGGGTACTCCGGGGGTATCTGGAGAGGGCTGGGTTTGGCGTGCTCACCGCGCACGACGGGCAGGAAGCCCTGCGCGTCGCCCGGCAGGAGCATCCCGACTTGATCGTGTTGGACCTGATGTTGCCGGGGATGGATGGGCTGGATGTCTGTCGCGCGCTGCGCAAGGATTCCAACGTGCCCATCATCATGCTGACGGCGCGCGTAGAAGAGACGGACCGCCTGATCGGCCTGGAGCTGGGGGCGGACGACTATGTCACCAAGCCCTTCAGCCCGCGGGAAGTGGTGGCTCGCGTGCGGGCCGTGTTGCGCCGCACCCAGCCCATGCCCACCGATGGCGGCCAGGAGTTGCTGGTGGTGGGCCAGTTGCGGCTGGATACGGGCCGCCGCGCGCTGTTTGTCGGCGGGCAGCGGGTCGAGCTGACCCCCTCCGAGTATGATATCCTGCTCGTGATGATGCGTGCCCCCGGTCGCGTGTTCGAGCGCGCGCAACTGCTGGAAGCCACCCAGGGGGCGGCGTACGAGGGATACGAACGCACCATTGACACGCATATCAAGAACCTCCGCCAAAAGATCGAAGAGACCCCCCGCCAGCCACGGTATCTGCTGACCGTCCACGGCGTGGGGTACAAGTTGCAAGAGGACGACAGTGCTTAAAAACGCCCCGCTGGTGATCAAACTCTTGCTCGCGCTGGCCCTCACTGTGTTGATTGCTGTGGGGGGAGTGGCCCTGCTGGTCAATCGCTCCGTGGGGCAGCATTTGGCCGACTATGTCTCGTTTGCCACGCGCCCTCGGATGATGTCCCTCGCTCCCGATTTGGCCGCCTACTATACCGCGCACGATGGCTGGGATAGCGTGGAGCAACTGCTCACGGAAGACGTGATGATGCCCGGTATGGGGCGCGGGCGGGGCATGAACGGTTTCGGCGGCCAGCAGACCAACCTGGTCCTGGCGGACGAACAGGGGACCGTCGTTGCGGACACTTCCCGGCGCTATGTGGGCGAGCGGTTGTCCGCTTCTATTCTGCGTCGCTCCGAGGCGATTACCGTGAATGGGCAAACGGTGGGCTATTTGGTGGCCGCCAACGGCCCGCTGGAGCAGGAATTCAAGGATGCCATCGACCGCTCTCTCCTGTGGGCGGGGTTGGGCGCGGGGCTGGTGGCTCTGCTGTTGGGCCTGCTGCTCACCCGGACGGTGGTCCAGCCCCTGCGGGTGGTGCGCGATGCCGCCCGCCGCATCGGGGCGGGGGAGCTGACTTATCGCGTGCCGGTGGATTCCCGCGACGAGGTGGGCGACCTGGCCCAGCGGTTCAACGAGATGGCCGCCGCGCTGGACTATGACGAGCAATTGCGGCGCAACATGATGGCCGACATCGCCCACGAGTTGCGCACGCCCTTGACCGTGATTCGCGGGCAGGTGGAGGCGTTACAGGATGGCGTGTTCGATCTGACGCAGGACAACCTGCAGCCGATTCACGACCAGACGGTGTTGTTGGGGCGGTTGGTGGAGGACTTGCGCGACCTGGCCCTGGCCGAGGCGGGCCGCTTGCCCCTGGAGCTGGACCAGGTGGACCTGGCGCGGGTGACGCAGACGGTGGTGGGCGGTTTTCATTCGCAGGCCCAGGAAAAGGGGGTCAAGCTCTCCGCGCAGGTGGATGAGCCGATGCCGCCGGTGCGGGGGGACAGCCAACGTCTGGCGCAAGTGCTGACCAACCTGTTGAGCAACGCGCTGCGCTATGCCCCGGTGGGTGGCCGCGTGGCGGTGCGCGTCTGGGCGGACGATGCCGGGGCGCACGTGGCTGTGCAGGACGATGGGCCGGGTATCCCCGCCGAAGAGTTGCCCTATCTCTTTGAGCGCTTTTACCGGGCGAACAAGGCGCGCAGTCGCAACGATGGCGGCACGGGCTTGGGCCTGTCCATCGCCCGCAAGCTGGTCGAGGCCCACGGCGGGCGCATCGGCGTGGAGAGCACGCCGGGCCAGGGCGCGACGTTTACCGTGAGTTTGCCACGTGCGGAGGCGGCGGGATAGAACGAGGATCTGGTCGCCCAATTTTACAACAATACTAATCCTGTATCCCGATTATGCTTGCGAATAGCAGTTGGCTTTGCTATACTGAAGTATCGCAAAGCTCAAGGGATACAGGCCCTATTCGCGTCGTTAGCTAAACAGCGTGACGGTCGGGCAAACCTGAATTCGTTGGTACTACACCCTGTTATAGAGGCATTATTCGCAAGATCGCGAGTTGATTGTCGAGGAAGACACATGACAGACAGCACCGAGATTAGCTATGCTGAGTACATTCAGTCTGAAGCCTGGGTGCGCAAGGCAGAAGAAGCCAAACGTCGTGCTGGTCACCGCTGCCAAATCTGCAACCGGCACCAAGATGATGTACTCATTGATGCCCATCATCGCACCTACGAACGACTAGGCAATGAGAGGCCAGAGGACATAACCGTTTTGTGTCGCGAATGCCACGATCTATTCTCCCGCCATGCCAAGCTGGCCAAGTATGGCTTCCAGGAGTTTCGTCAGCTAGACTCTGGGAAACCGCGCAGAATCCCCGATATTCTTTCCGAATCCGCAATGGCCCAAGATCAAGTACTTACGGGCTTCCTTGACCTTGATCGCCTAATCAATGGGCTACCCGCCTCTAGCCTTACTGTTATTTCGTCCACTCCAGGTATGGGTAAGACATGGCTGTCAGCCGCTCTCGTTTCGCGAATAGCTCGGCGGAACCGCCAAGTGGCTGTTTTCAGTCTGCAGTTATCAGCAGCCGAATTCGCAAATCGATTGTTGGCACTCGAGGCCGGCTCTCGTCCTATCCCAAGCCAGCAGTTGGATGAAACAGAAATCGACCGTCCACACCAGGAGCTAGCAAGTTTAGCACAGTCGGACAACATCCTGATCGATGATACTCCGGCTTTAACGTTGGCTGGCCTGCGTCTCAAGTGCTATGAAATCGGAGCCAAGCAGAAGCTTGATCTTATCCTGGTTGATGGCCTTGAGATGATGGTGTCTGATGACATCCAGGATAGCCCGTGGCGGCAGATCACAGCCATAATGAGGTCAACTAAGCAACTAGCGCGAGAGTTGAATGTTCCTGTGGTCGTGACCTGGCCGGTAGAGAGATCACGTCGTCAGGATCCCAGACCAGTTTTGGAGGATTTGCCAGACTCGATGCAACAGGTCTCAGATGTCGTTACTTTCCTCATGCGCGACCTGGAGGACGAGGTTAGCTGCTCAGAGTTGATCGTTGCCAAGAATCGGAGAGGTCCTTGTGACACAGTGTATATTGCACTGCGTCCAGAGATTCCGATGGTTTCAGACTTGCTTCGATTCAGTCCTGATTATTTTGATGAGTCAGAACCTCTCTAGCGAACGCAAGAACATGTTTCATTTGCTGTTTCTGGGAGAGTTGCCATAGGCGATCAGGGTGTTGGTGATGCAGGAAAGCTCAACATGGGCGGCTTAAGAGGCTTCGCTTGTGCGCATTTGGCCTCGACGCCAAGTTCTGCGTCAGGGGATTAGGCTCACCTCCCCACCATCGGCACATACACCCGCCATCCCAGATCGAACACCGCCAAGACGGGGTCGTGGTCGCTGGCGCGCGCGGTGTGGGGGAATTCCGCGTTCGCGTGTACCACGTCGAACTGGGCTTTCAAAGAGCGGCTGGCAAGGATCGTGTCCGGCCCCTGACTGTTCCCATCCCACAGGTAGGAGTAGCGCTCCTCCGGCGGCAGCGCCTCCATCAGATTGAGCAGTTCATCCCCCGCCGGCATTTGCGGCGCGGCCAATGAGCGCATCGCCGCCGAGAACCAGTCGTCGTTCATATCCCCCAGCACGATCACGTGTGCTTGTGAGTCCAACGCCAGCAACTCGGCCACGAACCCCGTAATCGCCTGGGCCTGCGCTACTCGCACCCCCTCCGAGGGGCAACGTGGCGGCTGCACTCGTCCGAACAGGGGATCATCCTGCCGCCGGGAAACCAGATGCGCCCCGATCACAAATACCTTTTCCCCGCGAAACAGGAACTCGCCCGCCAGTGGCTTGCGGCTGTCGACAAAAGCCGGGTCATCCGGCGCAATCCGCCCTGGGCTGAGCGAGAGTTGCACCCCGCCTTCCCCGGCCACCGCCCGCACCGGCGTGGTCGCGTCTCCGCCGGGCCGCTCCACGAACGTTACCCGCTCTGGCCGGAACAGGAACCCCACCCGGATGTTGCCCCCCGGCTCGCCGCCGTCCTGGTTATCCTGTGGAGCGATGTCGCGCCAGGCATAGGTTGGCCCGCCCGCCGCCTCGATGGCCGCCGCCAGCCGGGCGTAGGTCCGGTCGGCCTGTACCACGCCATCATCCGCTCCCCCGCTGTTGTCCTGGACCTCTTGCAGCGCCAGGACGTCCGGGCTGTGCAGTTGTTCCACAATCTGCGCTGCCAGCCGGGTGAATTTCTCCGCCCGGTCGCGCGGCCCCAGGTTCTCCACATTGAACGAGGCCACCCGCAGGCGGTGATCCTGGATGAACTCGCTCACCTCCCCGGCCAGCCCGCCCGGTGTGTGGGTGATCGGCTCGGTCACCAGCAGCCGGTATTGCCCGAACCCGTAATCCATCACCCCGGTGATCGCGTCGCCCAGCGTATCCCCCACTGCCGTCTTGGGCAGGGGTTGCAGGGCATTGTCCAGAATCACCCGTTCCGGGTTGGCATCGCCTGGGCGGACCACGATTCCGCCGCGCGGCGTGCGCAGCCCCGCCCCAACTCCCCCATCGGCCAGCACGGCCAGTTCTCTGCTGCTGTTGGTCGGTCCCACCACGATGGGCTGATGCACCTGCACGCGCATCCCCTCCAACGCCTCGTAGAAATCCAGACCATCGCTGTCAGGGTCGAAATCCGCCAGCCCGTCATCCTCGATTACCTCGCCGGGCGGCAGGCGTCCCCCGCTGCCAATAATCACCGGCGCAGGCAGCGCGTTTCCGTTGGAGATCACGTCGATCAGGGGGTGGCTCAACTCGGTAGTGGACAGGTCGGCGCTAGTCGCTCCTCCCGGCGCGTATTCTTCCACGGTGCCGGTCACCCTCAGCCAGTCGCCCACCGACACGCCGGGCGGCGCGCCGGTATAGACATAGAGGCCCTCAGAAGTGGCGGGAGATTCGTCGGGGGTGGGGTTTTGCAGGTAAAAGCCGCTGGGGCGCAGCGCTGTCACGATCCCGTGGGTGACCACTAGCTGCCCCACCAGCGGGCTGATATGCCCCGCGCCCTGGATTTCAGAGATGGGTGTGATAGTGTCGGTGGCTGGCGCGCTGCCCAGCAGCCATAGCGCCAGCCCAACGAGGAGTATTAGCCAGCGTGGCATCCGCGCCTCTCCTGCCTATGCGGCGGGCGCCGTCGCCTACCGGGATACTACAATAATCCCCAGCGTCCCCGGTCCGCCGTGCGCCGCCAGCGCCATGCCCGTCTCGCCCAAGATGATCTCGTTACGCGGGTAGCCAGTCTGCGCGGTCACGCGGTCGGCCAGTTCCAGAGCTTCCGGCTCGGCGGCGATGTGCATCACCCCCACCAACTGGGCGGGGAACAGGTCGTGGGCCAGTTTGAGCAGTCTGTCTTTGGACGCCTCCCGACCTCGCGGCTTGTCGATCACCGTCAGTTCGCCCTCTTGGATATCCAGGATGGGGCGCAGCTTGAGCAGCCCGGCCAACGCCCCTGTCAGACGGCTGGCCCGCCCGCCCTTGACCAGATAGCTGACCGTGTCCAGCGCGATCAGCACGTGCAGGCGCTGCCGCGTGTCCTCGATCAGCTCCAGGACTTGGTCCTTCGTCGCGCCCTCGTGTGCCGCGCGGGCGGCCACCAGCACCAATAACCCCTGGCCGAACGACAGGCTGAGCGAATCCACCACGCTCACCTGGCCCGGCGCAAAGTCTTGGCTGGCCAGTACCGCCGCGTTGTACGTGGCGCTGTGCTTGGAGGTGATGGTGACGCACACCACCTGGTCGCCCCCCTCGATCACCTCCCGGAACGCCTCCGCAAAGGCTCCGGACGAAGGGGCCGCCGTCGTCGGCCATTCCCTGTTCGCGCGGTCCAAGAACTCGCGCATGGTCATGGACTTGTCGGCGTGTGCATCCATCCCGAAATGGAACAAGAACGGGACCATCTTGGTCCCCAGCGTTTTGACCTCCCGATCCAGTTCCGGCGACAGGTCACAGCTCGTGTCGGTCACAATTCGTACGCCCATGTACTTCCTCCCATCCGAACTTGCTGTCTAAAAAAGAATAACACCGACGGCGGGTGCGGTCCCAAAGGGATGCGCCCCGTTCGGCCATTACGCTTTCAGGTTGGCAAAAACCCGTGCTCGTGCAACCACATCAGGGAAGGCTCCAGCGGGGCTTCGATGGACCAGATGGCGTCGGGGGAGCGCTCTTCTAGCGCTCCAAGCACCTCCATCAGTGGGATGTTGCCTTGTCCCAGGGCCAGGTGCTCATCCCACACGCCGTGATTGTCGTGCAGGTGCACATAGGTGATGCGCGCGCCCAGCTTTTGAACCCACCCCAGCACGGGTGCCCCGTAAAAGTGGGCGTGCCCAATATCCAGGCAAACGCCCATGCGCGGGTCGGCCAGCACGCTCAATAGCTCCAGGATGGCAGCCGGTTCCTGTTCCAGCAGATTCTCCAGGTGAATGTGCGTCCCTGCGGGCGTATGAGGCAACACGGCTCGCCACACAGAAGCCGCCCGCGCCACCCATTTGTCCAGCGAGGCGGGGTAGGCGATATAGCCGTTGTGTATCACCACGTGGCTCGCGTGCAGCGCGGCGGCCACCTCCAACGCCTGGGTAAAGCGGGTTCGGGTGGCCTGGCGGATCAGGGCGTCCGGGCTGCCGGGAACCAGGTCCATGAATGGCCCGTGCAGGCTGACCGGTCCGCTGAAATCGGCCAGGCGCGATTGATAGGCGGCCAACACCTCGGCCATGTCGTCCAGCACGTCGGGAAAATAGAGACCCTGTACCTCGACGCCTACGGGATAATCCGCCCGGCCCCATGCGCGCGCCAACCGCAACGCCTCCTCGGCCCGGCCATAGTCCGCCAGCATCAACTGTCGCACGTCGGGTCTCCTTGCTCGCCGGTGGAGGGCAGCTCGTCTGGCTGCTCTATCCCGGTGGCCGAGAGCGCGCCCGTTCGATAGGCGTAATTTCGTTCGGCCAGGGTCAATAGCTCGCGTTCGGCGCCCTCTGCGGGGTGGTTGACCCGCACGGGGTGGCCGCTGATGGCTGTCAGCGCCGCAGCCAGGACCACGGCACTAGCCGCCGGGTCGGCGGGCGACTGGATGAGCAGTTCCGGCGGGCAGTTGGCGGCGTAATGGGCCAACAGGCAGGCGGCGAGTGGGTCCGGCTGGGTGGCGTCCAGGGGCCACAATTCCACGGTGAGCAGCGCCCCGCGCTCGCAGTGCATCGCCAGCACCGAGGCCTCGCCGATATAGAGCACGTCTTGATCGTAGGGCACATCCCGCTCGACGACCTGCCGGTCCAGGTTTCGCTCTAGCACGGCAATCTGGTCGCGCAGACGTTGGGCCTTTTCAAAGAACAGGTCCATCGCGGCGGCTTGCATCTCGGCGCGCATGCGTTGCAGCCAATCGCTGCGTCGTCCGGCCAAGAAGGTCACCGCCTGCTCCACAGCGGCGGCATATTCCTCCGGCGAGACGTGCCCTTCGCAGATGCCGCCGCATTTGCTCAGGTCGTGGCGCAGGCAGACCTTTTTCGGCAGGGGATGGCAGGTACGGAGTTGAAAGCTATCGGGCACGTACTCCAACAACAGGTCACGCATGCGCTGTGACAGGTACGGCCCCAGGCGTTGGGCCTGCGCCTTGTCGCCGCTCATCTCAAACTGGCGGTTGTAGCGTTGCTTGCGATAGGGCAGCAGCCGGGGGAACTTTTCGCCGGTGAGCACGATGTAGGGGTAGTAAGTATCCTCCCCCATGCGGGCGCGGTTGTAGCGGGGGTAGTAATGCTTGATCAGGTTATTCTCCAGCACCAGGCTCTCCATCTCGTTGCGCACCAGGATCACTTCGATGGTGGCAATGCGGGCCACCATGCGCTGGATGCGCTTGTTCTGGTTGGGCTGAAAGTAGGAACTGAGGCGGCGACGCAGGCTCTTGGCCTTGCCGACATAGATCACCTGCCCGCTGGCCTCCTTCATCAGGTAGCAGCCGGGCGATGCCGGGTAAACGCTGGACTCGAACACGAACGGGGACATCTGGTCCTTTCCGCCTGTCGGGGGCGCGACGTGTAACGCTGGCAGGCATTATACTGGCAGCGCCCCCTGCGTGACAAGTGATGCTGCAATTTCGATATTTGACCACAGAATACACAGAAAACACAGAAAATTTAACCACGAAATACACGAACCACACGAAACATATGATGGTCAGGATGAGGTTACACACCTGCGTCAAAGCCGCGACGTTGGGTGCTCGTAGGCGCGGTTTCCATACCGCGAAAGAAGTGTAATCCAGCGCAGAACGCGGTATGAAACCGCGCCTACGATAAGCACACAGCAATTGTCTGCAATCAACCACTTACCCATGTCTGTGTAACATCCGCTTGACCAATACAGAACCACACGAAACAAGCCGGGAGCGCTCGGCATACATGCCGCAGCACCATTGCCGCCCTATAGTGTGGTATGGAAACCGCGCCTACCATATGCGGCGTGCGCCCTCCTTTCGTGTCATTCGTGTTTTTCGTGATTCGTTCTCCCTTCTGCGTATTCCGTGTATTCTGTGGTTCATCCCCAGCTTGACGCCCTGGCCTGGCTCCGCTATGCTCACTGTATGACGCTGATGGCAATTCGTTGTGATAATCCTGATAGACGAGGAAGGAGCATCATGGATCGTCCCAATATCGTCATCGTGATGGCGGACACGCTGCGCACGGCCTATATGGGCTGCTATGGCAATCCCACCATCCATACGCCCCATCTGGATGCCTTTGCCCGGCAGTCGGTGCGCTTTACCCGCGCTTACCCCGAATCGCTGCCCACCATTCCGGTGCGGCGTGCCCTGCACACCGGGCGGCGGGCTTTTCCCTTTCGCAATTACCGCCCCCTGAAGTGGGGGACCGTCTATCTTCCCGGCTGGCAGCCATTGGCCGACGAGGAGGACACCCTGGCGGAGACACTGGCCGAGGCGGGCTATCAGACCGGGTTTGGCTGCACCACGCAGCACTGCTGGAATCCCGGCTATAACTTTGAGCGTGGCTTCTGGCAGTGGGAATATGCGCGTGGCTATTCGGGCGAGGACCGCTGGGGTTCGCCGTTTGGCGTGCCGCGGCACATGCTCGCGCGCTACGGCGACCCCGACACGCTGATGCAGCGTCCCCACGCCGGAAACAGCGGCCCGATGGTGCTGGCGAATCGGGGGGTGGCGATGGCCGATGAGCAGACCGCTACGGCCCGGCTGTTCCGCTGGGGGGCGCAATTTGTCGAGCACAACCGCGAGCGCCCCTTCTACCTGCTGCTCGACTCGTTCGCGCCCCACGAGCCGTGGCAGGCCCCGGAGGAGTATTACCGCCTGTACGCCAACCCGAACTATCGTGGCATCACCCACCTGAGCGCGCGCTATGGCCCCGCCGATGGCTATGCGCCGGAGGAGATCGAGGACATCAAAGCGCAGTATTCCGGCCTGGTCACCCATCTGGATCACTGGTTCGGGGTCTTTTTGGAGCGGCTGGACGCGCTGGGGCTGGGGGAGAATACTGCCGTCCTGTTCCTCAGCGACCACGGCACCAACTTTACGGACAACCCGCGCAACGTGATCGGCAAGCCCGCCAACGCCATGTACCCCGGCGTGATGCATCTCCCGCTGTTGGTGCGGTTGCCCGCCGGGCAAGCGGCGGGCACGGATCGTGCCGAGTTCGTGTATAACCTGGACGTGGTGGCGACGGCCTATGATCTGGCCGGGCTGCGTAGCGAGCAGGGGGTGGATGGGCAAAGCCTGTTGCCGCTGCTCACCGGGCAGGGTGCGTGGCATTTGCGGGAGTATGTGACCTGCCGGTATACCAACAGCCTGTGCTACATGGACGATACGCACTGGGTGCTGACCGATATCGACGGGCAGCCGCAGGACATCTTTGATCTCCAGGCAGACCCGCTGTGTACCCACAACATCGTGGATAGCGCCGACCCTGCTATCTTCCGGCGGGCCTGGGAGCGGCTGCTGGCCGACGCGGGAGGAACCTTCCCCGACTATCGTGGGATGCAGTGGACAGATGCCCTCGGCCGGGTGATCGGGGGGACGCGCCTGGCGTAGGCGCGGTTTCCTTGACGGGATTGGAAGATTGACCACAGAATACACAGAAAACACAGAAGGAGATATTTAACCACGAAAGACACGAAAGAAAAAACCCGGACCGCCGGTTCCCCTTTTCGTGGCATTCGTGTTTTTCGTGCTTAGTTTCCTTTTTTCTGTGTATTCTGCGCTAAAATCTCCCGGCTTTACAGGTTCATCTCCCAGGCGCGCACGTGCTCAAATACCGCCCGGCCCGATTCCACCACCAGCCCCAGGTGGCCGCTGGCCCATTCGGGCAGGGAGTAACACTGCACTAGCAGGTCATCCACGTACAGCTCGGCCAGCGATTGGCGCACCAGCAGGCGGAAATGGCTCGTGATCCCCGGCCTGATCTCCAGGGGTAGCACGTCATCGGGCACAAAGCGCCCCTGGCCGTTCAGCCGTCCGATCTCGGCGCGGCCCCGCGTTTCCAGCATAAAGGCTGTGCCCGTGTTCCCCTTGGCGCTTTCCTCGACATAGACCCCCGCCCCGCTCCAACGCCCCGGCGGCTCGTAGAGCGTCAGTTCCCCCTCCAGCACGACCCCCTGGCCCAGGTTAAAGTGGTTGGGGAATAGCACCAGCCCCCCGCCGAAGGGCTGGCTGATCTCCAGCCGCTCCGGGGTCGCCGTCCAGGCGGGGTTTGGTTCCGGCGGCAACACCCGCTCGCAGGTCGTCAGGTTGATGGGGATGGCTCGCCCCTTGACCGCTTCGTTCCCCTCCCAATAGCCCAGCCGCAGGTGGCCGTCGCTATCTACTACGGCCCGCTTCAGCGGCGCACACCAGACCACGTCCGAGCGTGTGATCGAGTGGTGATTAACCAGCACACCGTCAGACAGCGGGTAAAAGCGCGCAAAATAGGTCATCAGCTTGGTGGCTGTATTGGAGGTCAGCAAGCGATGGGCGCGTGTGTCGGCCCGGAAGGGGCCGTCGGGGCTATCCCCGACAAAGATATACATGCCCATGCGGGCGCCTGGTCCCTCGCAGGCGTGCCGGTTTCCCAATCCGCCCTCGCTGTAGCCCAGGATCAGGTAATAGCGCCCCGCAATCTGCTGGATGGCGCCCACCTCCCCCACGTCCATGCGCGGCCACTCTCCCCAATCGAGAATCGGCGGTTCGGCGGCCCGCCAGTGCAGTCCGTCCTCTGACACCACCTTGCCCACCGACTCGTAGGTTAGCCCCGAGGTGCGGCTCCATGGGCGGGCGGTCAGATACCCCACCAGGCTGCCATCCGGTCGCTGCGCGCTCCAGATGCAGTCCCATCGCCCGGTGCGCGTGTCGTCATACCAACGTGGGTCGGGGTCCGAGCGCAGTTCATCGGGCAGCCGCCGCCAGTGGATCAGGTCGCGGGAGGCGGCGAAAAAGATGGCCTGTACCCCGTCGCGGCTCTCGGAAAAGTTGAGCACAAAGCGGTCTCCGGCTCGCCAAACCGATCCGGTCCCCAGCCATTCGGCGTCCTCCCGCTTGTGGAGGATGGGGCCGATCTCGTTGAAATGCACGCCGTCGGCGGACGTGGCTACCGACATGCCATCCCAGCGTGCGCCAAAGGTTTGATGCAGGTAGAAGAGGTAGTGGATGCCCTCCTGGTGGTAAAGCCAGGTGTCCCACATGCTGGTAACCAGCGTTGGGCGATAAAACATGATGGTCTATCCCTCGAAAGGTTTTTTGTGCCACGCAACACGTGCCACGCGCGCCCTCGCGTGGCATGCATGCCGGGGTGAGGGTCTGTGATGGCGTTTGCTTTGTGGTTGCTTCCGTGTGAAGCGGTGAAGCGATGGTTAGGGCATGAACTGCCGCAGGTAGCGCGCGCTTTGGGATAGGGCGGCCTGGCGGCTGACCAGCGACCCTTCGTAGATGCGGTCCTCCACCTCGATGCAGATCGGCCCGCGATAGCCCGTGTCCCCCAGCACCGACAGGAATCGCCCCCAGTCAATGTCCCCCAGGCCCGGCAGCTTGGGCGTGTGATATTGCAGCGGGGTCGCCAGAGTACCCACCTCGTTCAGGCGCTCCTGGTCCAGCCGGGCGTCCTTGGCGTGCACGTGAAAAATGCGCTCCTGGAACTCCCACAGCGGCTTGCAGTAATCCATGCGCTGCCACACCAGATGGGAGGGGTCATAGTTCAGGCCAAAGTTGGGGCTGGGGATGTCGGTGAACATGCGCCGCCAGATGACCGGCGCGGAGGCCAGGTTCTTGCCCCCTGGCCATTCATCACGGGTAAACAGCATGGGGCAGTTCTCGATGCCGATGCACACGCCGTGGTCCTCGGCGAACTGGATCAATGGCCGCCACACCTCCAAGAAGCGCGGCCAGTTCTCGTCCACCGAGAGGGTCCAATCTCGTCCGATGAAGGTGTTCACCACGTCCACGCCCAGCATCTCGGCTGCCAGGATCACCTTGCGCAGGTGGGCGATATACACCTCCGCCTCGGCGTGGTCGGGGGTCAAGGGGTTCGGATAATACCCCAGGCCGCTGATGCTCACCTCTGCCTCGTCGAACAGGTCGCACACCCGCCGGGCATCGCCAGGGGTAAAGCCATCCACGTCGATGTGCGTCACACCGGCATAGCGGCGCTCGGCCTTGCCTTGCGGCCAGCACATCACCTCCACGCAGTCAAACCGCTCCTGCGCGGCGAATTGTACAACCTCTTCCAGCGAGAGGTCGGGCAAGATGGCGCTGACGAATCCCAGTTGCATGGGCAGCCTCCTGTTTACACCTGAATGGTGCGATTGATGATCATCTCCTGCCATTCCCGGTCCAGCGTCACAAATCGGGCCGACCAGCCCGATACGCGCACCGCCAGGGTGGCGTATTGTTCCGGGTGTTGCTGGGCCTCGCGGAGCACCTGGTTGTCCACCACGTCAATCTGGAGATAGATGCCCCCCAGATCCACAAAAGTGCGCAGTAACCCGATCATGGACTGCAACCCCTCTTCCCCGCGCACGCTGCTGGGGTCCAGTTTTAATTCCAGGGCCGTGCCGTTGGTCAGCCGCACTAGGCCCATTGCGCAATGGGACTTGACTACTGCAGTGGGGCCGGTCTTGTCCGAGCCGGGCGTGGGCGAAAAGTTGGTCGCCAGGATGTCGCGGGCGTGGTGGCCGTGGGCCGAGGCCCGCCGATGCCGCCGCCACTCGATTTCCCGCCCGAAAGTGCTCACCCCGGCGGGCCGCAACACCCCCTGTCGCTCATGTACCTGCCCCACCAGCGCCAGGAAATCGTCGAACACGCGCCGGGTCATGGCGTCGGCTTGCGGGCGGTCGTTACCGTAAAAGTCAAAGCGGGTCAGCACCTCTCGCCGCAAGACCTCTTGCCCTTCCCAATCGTTGCGCAGGCCGTCCACCAGCTCGCCCAGGGTCAGCCGCCCCTCGTCGTACACCAGCCGTTTAATCGCCAGCAGGCTATTGCCCGTATCGGCCAGGCCGCCCGCATGCGGTGCGTAGACGTTATACCGCGCCCCGAGATCGTGATACCCCCGCCCCCGCTCAATGCAGTCGTCGGTCAGCAAGGAGACCAGCGTGGTGGGATAAGCACTGGAGGCGTGCCGGTCGGCGGCGGCGTGTATCCGCTGCACCTCCCCGGCCAGCCCCTCGCGAAACGCCGCGTACAGCTCGTCGAACGTGGCGTACGCGCGGCGGGTATCGTCGGGCATCACCTGCCCCTGCTCGTCGCGGCGGCTCAGCCCCAGGGCAAGTTGCAGCGGGAGCATGGTGTCAAAGGGATGATAGACGAAATTGGTCTTGCCGGGCACCTGGATCTCCCAGCAGCCATCGTTGGCGAAACGGCGGGCTTCGTCCAGCGGATAGCCAAATTGCGTCAGGGCGCGGATGATCAGGTCCTCGTTGTACACCGCCACGATGCCGCCGCCCAGCCGCTGCACCTCGGCAATCCGTTGCAGCAGCCTGTCAGGGGTGCGCGGAGAGATGCGCACGGTGGTGGGGAAATCGGGGATGCGCAGCTCCTCGATCACGTCCAGCACCAGGTAGGTGACGGGGTTGGTGATCTCCCGGCCCTCGGCGTCGATTCCGGCCAGGACGACGTTCTGATAGTGCTGGCCGTCGCCCGACCCGCCGAACGACGTTTCGGCTCCTACCCAATCGCACCCCTTGATCCAAAAGTGGGCCAGCAATTCGCGGGCCTCGTCCAGGGTGATGCGTCCGGCGGCCAGGTCGCGCTCCAGATAAGGGCCGAGCATCTGGTCCATGCGCCCGATGCCGGGCCAGTTGCCGCACAGCCGCTGGAAGCCGAACAGGAACCAAAGACCCTGCACCGCCTCGTAAAAGGTGGTGGGCGGGTTCTCTGGCACGTTGCGCAGCGCGTCACGCACCTGCTCGTAGGTGCGTTGCTCGTTGCCAGAACTGGCGGCAATCCGCGCTTCCAGCAGTTCCATATGGCGGCGGTGCCAGGTGGTGGCGGCATCCAGGCAGATCAGCATGGACTCGAGCAGGTCCACACCCCGCTCGTCCAGGCCGCCCCGCGCCAGCCGCTCGTTAATCTGCGCCCGCAGCCCTCGATAGCCAACAGCCAGCGCCTTGTCAAAACCCAGAGTCACGTGGCTGGAGCTGGCAAAGGCCGGTTTGCCCTCCGCGTACACGGGCACGCGATGCATCGGGCCTTGCTTGAGGGTGGCCGACCCGACGATGCGCTCGCCTGGCAGGACACGCAGGGGCGCACCCTCGGCGATCAACTGGATGCAATGGGCGTAACGCCGTTCGTTCGACGCATTTGCCAGGTCGTCCCGTCTGTCCAGGGTAAGGGGCAGATCTACCAGGGCGCAACCCCACTCGCCCGCAAGGGCGCGCGCGGCCAGTTCGCGAGTAAGCGGCGATAGGCGGTGAGTCGTGTGTATGGCGGTCATGGGGACCTCCTGAGCGGAGTGGTGAGGTATAGGTTACGCGATGGACAAGCGACCAGGGGTCGCGCAATGTGGCATCTTATAGCCCTATAGTACACCGACTGGCGCAAATACTCAACTTGGGGATGGGAAGGGTGATCACGGAATACGCGGGAGGGGAGATTGAAACACAGGATACACAGAACACACGGAAAGTGTATTGGTCAAGGGGATGATACACAGTCCCACCTGGGACTGAAGGTCCCAGGCTGGGAGAAGGGGAAACCCGTTCAAACGGGTTCGCTGCCATCTAGTGGGCTTGAGCCCACTTTATTACCATTAGCCCGGCACCTTCAGTGCTCGGCATGCATGCCGCTGGCGCGGGACACGCGGCGAGCGTGGAACGTTACGGCGCCAATTGCTACACCTCCATCAATCGCCACCTTGGAGCGCAAGTGTGCAACATGATCTTGACCAATACAAGAACACACGGAAAGTGTGTTGGCCAAGGGGATGATACACAGATATAGGTAAGCGAGTATTAGCCGTCGAGCGCATCCATTGGCAGTTGAAATTGCACCAACCATCGCGAAGCCGCCCTTCGGCGGCTAATCTCCCAGACTGCGCAGGCAGGCGCGCCATGTATGGCGACGCAGAGATAGCCGCGATTTCAATCGCCACCTTGCTCGATTGCCCTTTTGCGGTTGTTGGTTGACGCGCTGGCCGCAAAACGGTAGACTCGACAGGCGTGAAACATATCAAAAAGGAACGGATATCGGATGACCTTTTCCATAGAAACCTATCGGCAGGACTATTTGGAGGGCATGGTTGCCCTGTATAATGCCGAGACGGTGGACGAGCCGCACATCGCCCCGCTGGACCCGCAGCGGTTCATCGAGCTGGTAGAGCACAAGCCCGCCTTTGACTCCGGCGGGCTGTTCGTGGCTGTGGAAGGAGGGCGGGTCGTCGGTTGGGTGCACGCCTGCCTGACCCCCGGCACCGAGCCGTGGAGCGACGCAGTCAAGCCGGTCCCGCGCATCGTCATGCTGCTTTACTCCAACGACCAGCTCAAGATAGGGCATGCCCTGGTGGCCCAGGCCACCGCCTGGCTTCGGGAACAGGGGCCAGGGCTTTGCCTGGCGATGAGTCCGCTGATGGGCTATCCCTTCTATCGGGGGTTGTGGCTGGGCGGGGAGCCGATGGGTGTGGCCACCATGCCCCACATCCAGCTTGCCTTTGCCACCAGCGGCTATCGCTCGACCTGCGAGTCTCTGCTGATGGTGGCCGAGATGCCAGAGCCGGTGATGGCGCCTCGCGCGGAGGTGCCCCTGGAATTGGACGAGTCGCCCGCCAACATGGCCCACGTGCAGATGCGCGACTCCTGGATCGGCTTTGAGCCGTTCACGGCGCGGGTTTATGTGGGCGGCGAGGAGGCGGGTTATGTGGGATGGGTGCTGTTGCCCCACGTGGCCGAGCGGCTGGGCGCGCCCTGCGTGAGCATCTGGGGTCTGTCGGTGCAGGAAAAGCACCGCCGCCAGGGGATCGGCGCGGCGCTGGTGGGCCATGCGTTGCAGCGGGGCTATGCGTTGGGCGCACGTTTCGCCTCAGTGTCCACCCAGCTCTGGAACGCCCCCGCCCAGGCCACCTACGCCAGGCTGGGGTATCGCCCCTATCGCGTGTTGATTGGCCGCACGCTCCAGCGTAACCGGTAGGGGAGGGACCCACGAAACCGAGGGAAATGTAGCGGGGCAATTGCCAGGGGCCTATCGTTGTAGCTCTGAAGCATTTGACGGTCTCTCGTCCGCCTGTTTACAATGCCCAGGTTCGATTTGAGCATCTGTAAGGAGGCGAAACGGTGATAGAAAAGGTGACGTATGTGTTTCTGCTCGTGCGCGATCAGCAAGAAGCCCTAACCTGGTATACCGAGAAACTCGGCTTTGATATGCGGGCGAACGATCCTTTCCCCGATAACTCGCAGAAGCGATGGATTACCATTGCCCCTCCCGGACAAAAGGAGATCGAGATCGTCCTGCAACCCCCCGAATGGGGCGTAGAAGGCAGCACGGAGGAGCGAAAGCAGATCATCGGCAAGTCGCCCGGATTCATCCTGCGCTCCACGGATTGCCGTAAGGACTATGAGGAATTGAGCGCCAGGGGAGTGCGCTTTCTCAGTCCCCCTACGGAGGAGTTTTGGGGAATTTCGGCTTTTCTCGTTGACCTGTACGGGTATGAGCACAACCTGGTAGAAAGCCGAGGATAGGCGTACTGACAACCTGAAGGGCATCGCCAGGCTACCCCGTTTTGTGGCTCCTATTCCCCCCACTTGTTCCCGCGCGTTTTGACGCGCTGCACCTCGCCATCTACAATGCAGCCATGACATCCCATGCGCCAGTTCCCCCGCTCAATGCTGTACCTATCAGCCCGACCCAGCCCAGCCGCTATCGGTGGGTGGCCCTGGGTGGGGGCATCGTGGCCCTCTCTACCGCCTCCATCCTCATTCGGCTGGCGGGAGATGGGGTGGCGTCGCCTCTGGCTGTGGGCGCATGGCGCATGTTGCTGGCTACGGCCCTGCTGACGCCCCTGGCCCTTCCTCGCTGGAGGTGCGAGCGGGCGCGCCTCACTCGCCGCGAGATGTGGCTGCTGCTTTTGTCCAGTGTGGTGTTGGCGCTGCACTTTGCCACCTGGATTACCTCGCTGGAATACACCACGGTCGCCAGTTCGGTGATCCTGGTGACTACTAACCCCATCTATGTAGGATTGGCCTCTCATTTTTTGCTCAAGCAACGGCTTGGCCGGGTGAAGGTGGCTGCTATCGTGGTGGCCCTGGCGGGCAGCGTGCTGATCAGTTTCGGCGACCTGGGGTTGTCGGGGCAGGCCTTGCTGGGGGACGCGTTGGCGTTGCTGGGGGCGCTGGCCGCTTCGGCCTATATCCTGCTGGGGTATGCCGTGCGGCGCAAGCTGTCTACGCTGGCTTACGTCTGGCCCTGCTATGGCCTGGCGGGGGGCTGGCTGTTGCTGCTCTGCCTGCTGACCGGGCAGCCGCTATGGGGATATGCCCCACAGACCTATGGGTATCTGTTCCTGCTGGCGGTCGTGCCGCAGATTTTGGGCCATTCCACCTTTAACTGGGCGCTGGCCCACGTCTCGCCCCTGGTCGTGACCCTGGCTATCCTGGGGGAGCCGGTGGGCGCGACGCTGCTAGCCGCGCTGATCCTGCACGAGGTCCCGCCCATCACCGCCCTGGTGGGAGGCATCTTGATCCTGGTCGGGATTGCGCTTGCCTCCAGAGAGGAAGCGCTGGGGGCAAAAAACCAGACCTATGACGCAGGTGGCTGAAGGCTACAGCCTTGCATTCGCAAAGTCCCCTCAACCGCCCCTGTGGACCTGCGGTCCGTCAGGGCACCTTCTCCCCAAGGAGAAGGCGTCTGGTTCCCTCGCCCTCTGGGAGAGGGCGCACCCGTAGGGCATGGGTGAGGGTCTGTCCCGCCGCTATTTCCTGGCCCATTTCCGCACGGCCCTGACCAGCGCCACCTGGTCGCCCACTTTGGGCACGTAATCCACCGCCCCCGCCTTGCGCATGCGTGATTCCATCTCCGAGCCTTCGTACATGGACAGGCCGATCACCTGCACGTTGGACAGTTCTGCCAGGATGCGCCGGGTAGCCTCTACCCCGTCCATCCCCGGCATGCTTACATCCATCAGCACCACATCAGGATGCATGCCGCGGGCCAGTTCCACCGCCTCGCGGCCATCGCCCGCCTGGCCCACCAGCTCGATGCTCGGCTCTTCTTCCAGCAGTTGTGCCAGCCCCTCGCGCACAATGGCGTGATCATCCACCAACAAGACGCGCACCGGCGGCCTGCTCGCCGCGTCACGCTTGCCGGAGTGATGCGACTCGTCAGGCTGGCCGGACTCGGCCAGGCGCTTGCCCGGCATTTCCGGCACCTCCACCTCTCCATCCGGACGCAAGGGTGCCCACAGGGTGATCTGCGTGCCCTGCCCCAGCACGCTCTCGATCTGCATCCGGCCGCCCACCAACTGCAACCGCTCCCGAACGGCGAACAGCCCGGATGTGCCACCGGTCTCGGCCCAAGGTTCCGGATCGAATCCTACCCCCTGGTCGGCAACCACCAGCTCGATTTCATCCCGGTATAGCCGTTTCATGGTGACAGTGGCGCGTTGGACCTCGGCGTGCTTGACCACATTGAGCAGCAACTCGCGGGTGGCCTGGAACAGCAGCGCCCGCGTCACTTCGGGGGTCTGGTTGTGTAGATCTTGCGCCTCGACCTCCACCACCAGGCCATGCTTCTCCTGCATCCAGCGGGCCAGCCAGTGCAACGCCGGGGCCAATCCCGCATCGTACAGCACCGGCGGACTTAACTCGGCGGTCAGCGAGCGCGACGTGGCAATGGCCTCCGCCAACACCTCGTCTACCCGCTGAGCGGCGCGTTGCAAGGGGGCTTCTTCCAGCCGCCGGGCTATGGTGTTCACGTGCAGGCGCGCCGCGACCAACAACTGCTGCAGATGGTCGTGGACTAGACGCGCCATGCGTTGCCGCTCGCGTTCCTCGGCCCGGTTCAATACACCCGCCAGGTTGCGGAGCCGCTCGGTGTGCTCGGTTACCTCTTGTTCCAGCGCCGCGTTCAAGGCGCATAGTGCCTGCTCGGTTTGCTTTTGCTCGGTGATATCCCGCAGGGTGCCCGCCACGACGTGGGGTTGCCCCTGCTCGCCCAGCACCAGTACGCGACTATCACTCAACCAACGATAGGAGCCGTCCTTGTGCAGCCAGCGGTATTCCAGCCTTTGCGTCTTGCGTTCGGCCAGCGAGTACTGCTCGCGGTCGTTGGGGTGGACTCGCTCACGCAGCCCCTCCGTCCCCAGCTCCCGCAGGTCTTCCGAACTGAACCCGGTGATCTCCTCGACGGCCCGGTTCAAATAGGCCGGTTCGCCGGTGCGCAAATCCACGACATATAGCGCGTCTTGCAAATGCGCCAAAGCGTGCCATACCAGGGAAACCGCCAGCTTTAATTGAGCGTTGCGCGCTGGAGAGTTGTCCATGCATGTCCTCTACTATGTGCTGTGCGCAAACCAGGATCGCTGCTATTTCCAAGGGATACCCGGATTATTCATCCTGTTGATTGTATCTTAGGCGTTTTATATAGGATGCGCAAGCAGTGCAAATAAATGCAGCCGGGAGGCATGTTTCCAGCTTTTAACCCAAGGGGCCGCCGCCACCATCAGACCCCACGGGCCTGATGGTAGCATATGGAACCCGCGCTTACTGAGCTGCGGCGCGCCGCACCGCCTCCACCAATTCTGCGGGGTTGCCCCCTTTCGGCACGTAATCCACCGCCCCGGCCTCGCGCATGCGCTCGGCCACCTCGGCACCCTCGTACATGGACAGGCCGATCACCCGCACGTTGGGCAGGTCGGCCTTGATTTGGCGGGTGGCCTCGATACCATCCATTACCGGCATACTGACGTCCATCAAGATGATGTCTGGGCGTGTCACGTGGGCCAATTCCACCACCTGGCGGCCATCATCCGCCTGGCCCACCAGCTCGATGCCCGGCTCATCTTCTAGCAGCCGGGCCAAACCCTGGCGCATGATCACGTGGTCGTCAGCCAGCAGCACGCGTACCACGCGCGCACCGGTGGCGGCTTGCTCAGCCTTTTCCCGTTCGGTGACCAGCTCCTCGGCGACGGCCGCCGCCTCCTGCGTTATGGCTGTGGCCCAGGCCACCGCCTCCTCCATGACCTCCGTTGGGCGCAGGGGTACCCGCAACGTTACCCGCGTACCCTGCCCCGGCGTGCTATCGATCTGCATCTGGCCGCCCAGCGATTCCAGCCGCTCGCGAATGTTGAACAGGCCGAACCCGCCCTTGGTTTGCTGCTTTCCGATCTGGGTCGGGTCTACCCCCACGCCCTGATCGCTAACCACCAACTCGATCTGGTCCTCCGGCAGGCGGCGCAACTCGACCCTGGCCTGGTCTACCTCGGCGTGCTTGACCACATTGAACAACAGTTCCCGCGCCCCTTGGAACAACACCAGTCGGATTTCTTCCGGCACCTCGCCGTCCAGCTCTTCCGCCTGCACTTCCACGTGCAGATGATATTTCTCCCCCATCCAGCGGGCCAGCCAATCCAGTGCCGGGGGTAGTCCGGCGTCGTACAACACTGGCGGGCTTAATTCGGCGGTCAGCGAGCGTGACTCGGCAATGGACTCTTCCAACAGGGTATCTACCTGGCCCAGCGTCTCGGCCTGGCGGTCGTCCTCTAGCCGGTTGCGCACCATGTTGACGCTAATCCGGGCCGCCGCCAGCAATTGCTGCAAGTGATCGTGTAGCACTTGGGCCAGCCGTCGCCGCTCCCGCTCCTCGGCGCGGGTTAACTCCAGGGCCAACCCCCGCAGGCGGGCCGTCCGGTCAATCACCCGCTCCTCCAGCGTCTCGTTCAGATCGTGCAGCGCTTCCTCGGCCCGCTTGCGGTCGGTGATGTCGAGAAAGATGACGGCAAAGCGTTGCGGCTCGGTGCGGAAGGCGCTCACGTTGTACCAGCGCCCTAGAGGTCCGCTCCAGGACTCGAATTGCACGGGCTGCCCTGTACGCACCACCTGATCGTACCGCTCAACCCACAGGTGCTCGATGCCGGGGATCACCTCCTTTACCGTACGCCCGACGATGTCCGCCGCCCTCAGACCGGTCTGCTGCTCAAAGGCCGGGTTGACCTCCAGGAAGCGATAGTCACTGGGCGCGCCCTGCTCGTCGTAAAGCATCTCGTGCAGGGCAAACCCCTCGGTCATCGTCTCGAACAGGGTCCGGTACCGTTCCTCACTTGCTCGTAGGGCTTTCTCGGCTCGCCTTTGCTCGCTGATGTCTCGCACAACCGAGACCATCGCCACCACGTTTCCCTGCTCGTCGGCGACTCCGTGCTCGTTATCGCTGAACCAGCGCCACTCGCCGCCCTTGCGCTGCCAGCGAAATTCGACAGGCGGCGGCACCTGGTCGGGCTGCATTTCTACCCCGTGCATATATTCCCGATAGGCTGCGCGGTCGTCGGGGTGAACTCGCTCTCGGAACCCGTCGCGGCCCATCTCTACCAATTCCTTATTATTGAACCCAGTCAGGGTCTCCATAGCCGGGCTGAGGAAGTCGTAGGTGCCCGTCCGCAGGTCCAACCGGTGGATGCCGTCCAGGGAGTTGTCGAGGACGTTGCGGAAGCGTTCTTCGCTCTCGCGCAGGGCCTCCTCCGCCTGTCTGCGTTCGGTGACATCCTGAAGGATGGTCAGTAAGGACGGTCCTTCGGCGACCTGCAACATTTCGCTGGAGAGATGGGCGATGCGCTCCTCCCCGGACTTGAGCCGGATGTGGATTTCATAGTCGCGCAGGTGCCTCCTCTGGCGCAACAGGCCGATCATCTGATCCCTCTCCTCGGGATGAGCGAACATGTTGAGGGAGCGCGAGGTATTGCCGATGACCTCTTCCCTCGTCCGTTGGAACAGGTCGAGGAACGCGTCGTTCACATCGAGGATCGTCCCGTCTTCCATGCGACTGAGGACGAGGGCGTTGGGGTTCGCCCGGAATGCTGTCGCGAAACGCTCCTCGCTCTCGCGCAGGGCCTGCTCGGCCTGTCTGCGCTCGGTGATGTCGCGAATGATGCTGAGAAGGATACGCTGGCCGCCGAGGGTGGCTCCCCGCGAACTGACCTCCACGGGAAAGACGCTGCCATCGCTGCGGCGGTGCTCTGCCTCAAAGGTGATCCCCTTGGCGTCAGCCTTGGCCATCTGTGCGCCCACCAAAGGTCCCGCCGGTTCGGCCCGCAGGTCATAGATCGTTTTGTTGAGGAGTTCATCGCGGCTGTAGCCATAGGCTTGCTCTGCGGCGAGGTTAGCTTCGATGATGCGCCCATCCACGTTGACGAACAGGATGATGTCGCGCGCGTTCTCGGAGAGCAGCCGGTAGCGCTGCAGCGCCTCTTCGGCCTGTTTGCGTTCGGTGATGTCCACATCCACTTCCACGCCGCCGATGAGCACCCCAGAGGCATCGCGCACGGGCAGGGCGTAATTCAGGATGGTCTTGCACTGACCATCCGCGGTCTCGATCTCCATCTCTTCCGCGCCCAAAGTTTCGCCTCGCTCCACGGCGCGAGTCAGGGGCCATTCGTGGGGCTGCACTCGCTGGCCGGTTTCGGGCCACCAGGCTTTGTAATCTGTGCTATATTCGTTCCAAGATTCGGACAGGGGAGCCTGGCCCCAGATATCGTTGGCTGCCCGGTTGGTAAGTGTCAACCGGCCACTGGGGTCGGCGAGGAATACCCCTACCGGCAGAGCCTCCAATACCGCCTCCAGCCGGGCGCGCTCGGTCTGTACCTGCTGCTCTGCTTGCTTGCGGTCGGTGATATCCACGTTCACCCCAATGACGCCGACTAGCTGGCCCTGAGCGTCCTTAATCGGGGCAGCAGAAACCAGCACCGTTCCCTCACTGTCATCGAAACGGCGGATGCGCAACTCGACAGGCTCGACCGGTTGGCCTGTGCGCAAGACTATGGCCACCGGGTATTCTTCCGGAGACAGCAGCCTATCGCTATCGGCATACCGGGCAACATACTGAAGATAGTCCTCGATGTTTTTCGAGAGTGGGGCCTCGCCAGCCCAGATGCGGTCGGCAGCCCGGTTCTTGCGGATAATCTGACCCTGTCCATCTGTGACCCATACCCCCACCGGCAGGGTCTCTAGCACTATCTCCAGCCGGGCGCGCTCCGTCTCGACTTGGTTCCGTAGCGCAACTTCGGACGTCACGTCGGCCCAACTGACGACGACACCGGTGATGTGTCCCTCCGCGTTCCGGATCGGCCCGGCACTGGCGTGCACAAGCCGGCGGCTCCCATCGGGGCGTCTGAGGGCCATGTGAAAGCCCACCACTTCCTCGCCATGCTCTGCTCGGTAGCGAGGCGTCTCTTCAAGGGCCAGCGGTCGCCCGTCGGCTGTCTCGGCCCCGATGACCTCGCTGCCCACGACAGGGGGCACTCGCATCCATTGTTCTGTTGTTATCCCGGCGAGGTGTTCAGCGGCCTGGTTCATGCGCACGATCTCATCGTCCTGCCCCAGGATGAGCAGGCCGTCGCGGATGGCGCCAAAGGTGGCGTCCAATTCAGCAACGCGGCGTTCGGCGTCCTCTCGCAGCGTAATGAGTGGGGTGATATCCGCAAAGTTGACTACAGTGCCGATGATCTCCCCCTGCGGGTCGCGAATCGGCGCAGCGCTGACCAGCAGATCAGCACAAGCGCCGTCGGGCCGATGGATCACCATGTGATAGTTGGTCAGCGTCTCCCCGCGCAAGGCGCGGTCGCTGGGAAACTCGGCGGGGGTCAGCGCCCTGCCATCGAGCGTTTCTGCCCGCAGGCGCTCAGGTCGCTCTTGCGGGGGGATGGCGGCGTAATTTTCTGCCGTGATCCCCAAGATACGCTCGCCAGCCTGGTTCAGATGACGGAACTCGCCCTTGGGACCATGGAGCACCAGCCCGTCGCTGATGGCCTCGATCGTCGCATCCAGTTCGGCGGCTCGCCGCTCCACCTCGGCCAGCAGCCGCTCATGCTCGGTGACATTCAGCAGGGAGAAGACCAGCCCCTCGACCTGGCCCTCCGGTCCCTTGACCGGAATCAGGCTCCAATCCCAGTAGGTCACGCCCTTTTCCGGCTGGTAGACATCGACAAAGGGTCTGGCCTCAAAGCGCACCGGCTCTCCGGTATCGCGCACGTGCTCAAAGATGGCCTGGTTCTCGGCGTTAGGGAACAGGTCAAAGTGGTTGCGCCCGAGCAACTCCTCCCGGCTATAACGCGCGTCGCGCGCATAGGCCGAGTTGACCTGCACAAAGCGGAAATCGCGATCCAGGTAAGCCAGCGCGGCGGGAGTGTTCTCCATGATCGTCGCCAGCACGCGGTGCTCGCGGACTACATCGGTCATCAAGTGCTCGCGTTCGACCTCGGCCTCTTTTTGGTCGGCAATATCGCGGAGGGTGCCCACCAGGGCCACCGGCTGCTTTGACTCATCGCACACCACGCGACGGCTGTTGCTGAACCAGCGATACTTGCCTCCCTTGGTCTTCCAGCGGTACTCTACCGTGTCTACAGGCGCAGGGTCGGCACTCTCCAGCAGCGCCTGGGTGTGGGCGCTGTAGGTGGGCCGGTCATCCGGGTGCAAAAGGTTCTCACTTCCCTCTGCCGTCAGGTCAATCAACTCTTCTGCCGTGTATCCGGTGAGGGCCTCGATGGCCGGGCTGAAATAGTCATAGGTGCCGGTCCGCAGGTTGCGGCGGTAGAGGGCATCGCGCGAGTTCGCCAACACCTCGCGCAAGAGACCCTCGTTCTCGCGCAGGGTCTGCTCCGTCTCTTTCTGCTCGGTCACATCTCGCACCGTGCCCACAAGGGCCTTGGGCTGGCCCTTTTCGTCCAGCAGTAGCGTGCGGCTGTTGCTGATCCAGCGGTAGGTACCATCTTTGTGCAGCCAGCGGTATTCCAATTGCTCGCTCTGGGGGGTGCCGGTGCGGCGGGCCGCTTCCGCCAGATCGCGAATACGCTCCAGGTAGCGTTCCCGATCCTCGGGATGCACGCGCGCCCGCACTCCTTCGGCCTTGAGCGCCTGCATTTCCGCCGGGCTAAAGCCGGCCACGGCTATGGATGCCGGGCTAAAATAGGTTAGCTCGCCGGTTCGCAGATCGGATATGTATAGGGCATCCTGCATCCCTTCCACGGCTTGCCGGACCAGGAATGCCTCATCTATTGTCTGGTTATCACCTAGTTTACCTTGATTCATTCGCCTTCCTCAACAGCGACACGCTTTCACTGCGATGACTGTCCAGTATAACTGAAATTCAATAATTTGTAAACTGGTATGTCGGGCAGCCCAATCCGTTGCGAGCGCGTCCGCCAGATCATGCTTTTGTTGCGGCGAGAGGTGGTGCAGACCCTGCGGGGTTCGGGTGTTCCGGGGAGTATGTCCTGAGCCCGTTTGGCGCGTATAGCTCGGCTTGCGGGGAATTGGGTGAACATCCATTGAGGGGAGGGTCTGCCATAGGCCCGCGCGGTCAGTTTTCCCATTCCCCGGTAATTGCCCGCTTATTCTCGCGCACCATCTCGCGCGCCGTGTCTTCTGACATCGCCTTGCGATGCTGTTCCCACATATGCTCCCGAAACTGCTGGACGAGTTGTTCCTCATCCTCTGCTTTGATTACCAACCCGCACAGGGGGCATTCCATGTGCAGGCGTTCCTTGCGATTGGGCTCCATCGATTTCCTTTCCTCCAGTTGCCTATCATTCCACGCGGTGGTGGCAGCGGCCAGCGTATGGCGCGTAGGGGGGGTACCACCGACACACCGATTCCAGTTATCAATCACACCAGGGTCAGACAGCGGCTATAGGATAAGGCTATTCAATGGATGGGAATCCTGCAAGGGATAAAGAGTGCGCTACCAGGGGGAACTGTAGAACGATGAGAAAGGGCGATGCCGAGATGTGGGAAAAGCTGGCTCCTCTGACAACAGCAGTGTACTTTTGAGGGGTGCAGTCTGTCAAACGCGACGGCCTTGCTTTGACGCCCGGCGCTTCTGCACATACAATGCCTGTTATTGATCTCGTCTGTTACAGCATCTATGCATGCTACAGAATCGCCCACATCCGCCGTGAGGTGAGGCGGCACTTTATAAGGAGTAGTTGCAACCATGAGCACTGACTGGACCGCACAATACGCCCAACGTTTGGAACGCATGACCACCTCGGTCATCCGCGAGATCCTCAAGGTGGCCCAGGCCCCAGGTATCATCTCCATGGCCGGGGGCTGGCCGGAGGCGGAGCTGTTTCCCGTACACCAGTTCGACGAGATCTGCCACGACGTGTTGACCTGCATGCCGCAGGAATCCTTACAATACGGCCTCACCGACGGCTTTCCGCCGCTGCGCATGCTCATCGCCGACTATATGAGCGAGATGGGCATCCCGGCCAAGATGGAGAATATCGTCATCACCAGCGGCTCGCAGCAGGCGCTGGACCTGATGGGGCGCATCTTCCTGGATGAGGGGGATACCGTCCTGGTGGAGAGCCCCACCTTTCTCGGGGCGCTGCAATCCTTTAACGCCTACGGCGTGCGCTATGCCCCCGTGCCGCTGGATGACGAAGGGATCTGTGTGGACAAGCTGGAGGAAACGATTGCCGCCTCCCGGCCCAAGTTCATGTACCTGATACCCACTTTCCATAACCCCACCGGGGTAACGATGAGCGCCGAGCGCCGCCGCCAGGTGGTGGAAATCGCCGATAGGATGGGCGTGCCCATTCTGGAGGATGATCCCTATGGCGCGCTGCGCTTTGATGGCGACCCCTTGCCGCCCCTGGTGCGCCTGGATATGGAGCGCTTTCCGGAGAACGCCGATACGGGCAGCTATGTCAAGGGCAACGTGATCTATCTGAACACCTTCTCCAAGACGCTGGCACCCGGTTTTCGGGTGGCCTGGGCCGTTTGCCCGCCGGAGGTTGCCCAGCAGTTCGTGATGGCCAAGCAAGGCTCGGACCTGCACTCTAACGCGCTGGCCCAGACGATGGCCTACGAGTTTATGCGGCGAGGCTGGCTGCCCGCCCAGATCCAGCGCATTCGCGACACTTACCTGGAGCGGCGTAACGCCATGATCGCGGCTATCGCCGAGTTCTTCCCGGCGGGGGTCAAGCACACCAACCCTCAGGGCGGGCTGTTCCTGTGGGTGACTCTGCCGGAGGGGATGAACGCCGTGGACCTGCTGCAAGATGCGGCGCGCAACAAGGTGGCTTTTGTGCCGGGCGGCCCCTTCTTTGTGGATGGCACCGGCCAGAATACCCTGCGGCTTTCTTTTGCCAGCGTGCCGCCGGAGACCATTCGCGAGGGCATCCGCCGCCTGGGCACGGTCATCAAGGCCCACATGCCCTGACCAATTTCCGAGAGTTAAAAGGGCGGCTGTCAGCCGCCCTTTTTTCAATACCCTCACCCTCGGCACTGCGTGCCGCACCCTCTCCCGGTGGGAGAGGGCGGTGCGATCCCTTCTCCCCCTGGGAGAAGGTGCGCCAGACATGGCGCGGATGAGGGGCTTTTTGCAACCCATTCCCATCCGTAGCCGGGCCGGGCGTAGGTCAAAAGATACATATAATGGTAAGCCCGCTGGGAGAGGGAGCGGCATACATGCCGGGGAGAGGGCTCCCGCTCTCCCCTTTATTGCGCTCGCCAACAATATCACGGAAACTGCGCCTACGAATTACCTCTCGTGTTGTTCTGTAATGGTCAGGATGAAGTTACACACCTGCGCCAAAGCAGCGACGGACGAAATGAGCGCCGTAATATGCGAGCCTCGTTCCGTGCCCCCGCCCAGCACTGAAAGTGCCGGGCTAATGGTTAAAAAGTAGGCTCAAGCCTACTGAAACACACTTAACCCGCTTCAGCGGGTTTCCCTTTCTCCCAGCCTGGGACCTTCAGTCCCAGGTGGGGCTGTGTATCATCCCCTTGACCAATACACGGACAACACGATAGGGAGCTTGGCCGGACCGCCGGCACCCTTGCCGGCTTATGATGTATTCGTAGGCGCGGTTTCCATGATATTGTTGGCGAATGTTATGTGTGGTTGCGCGAATCCCCTCACCCACGCCCTACGGGCGCTCCCTCTTCCCAAGGAGAGGGTTTTAGCCCGCCTTGGTCCCGGCATGCATGCCGCCTTCTCCCCCTGGGAGAAGGTTAGGATGAGGGGGATTGCAGTTCCCTCACCCCGGGGGAGAGGGAAGCAGACGCCGAGGGAGCTTCGACTGAACTTATCATATAATTCGCCAACAATATCTTCCATACCGCGTGATGGTGTCTCGCTGTTACCAGGACCAACGCGCTATGGAAAGTGCGGCTACAAGCCGGCAAGGGTGCCGGCGCTCCAACTTGCTTTTTCGTGGTCTAGAAGCCGTCCCAGCCAAAGCGTCGCAGGTCGATGCGGCCGGATAGGTCAAACGTGACGCCTTCTTCCTCCAGCAGGGTGCGTTGCAGGTCGCAGTGGACATCTATCCCACGCGGGCTGACGCGACCTTGCGCGTTCACCACCCGATGCCAGGGCAGGTCATCCGGGCATTGGCGCATGGCCCAGCCCACCGTGCGCCCCCCCTGCGGGCGGCCCAGCGCCTGGGCGATCTGCCCGTAGGTGACCACGCGGCCGCGCGGCACCTGGCCGACCAGTCGGTACACCTGCTCGAAAAAATCCATCAAACCAGCCTCAAGCTGGGGATTACATCCAATGCTAGCGAGGAGCGCCTGCCCCCCAGGAAGCGATAATAGCCCGCTGCCCCCACCATCGCGGCGTTATCCGTGCAAAAGCGGATCGGCGGATAGCGCACGGGCACGCCCACGCGGTGGGACATCTCGGCGCGCAGTAGCTTGTTAGCTGCCACGCCCCCCGCCAGGATCACCTGAGCTACGCCGAATTCCTCCGCCGCGTGCGCCGTTTTCTCCACCAGGGCATCTACCACGGCGGCCTGGAAGCTGGCGGCAATATCTGCCAGCGGCAACGCGGCCAGGTTCTCCGGCGTGGCCTCGACCAGTTTCGTGCCGTGGATTTGCACCTCAATCCCCTGCTCACGCTGCAAGTCTTGCACCAGCCGCAGGACGGCGGTTTTCAGTCCGCTAAAGCTGAACTCGTAGGCGCCGATGCGCAGGGCGCGAGGCAGGTTGAACGCGGCGGGGTTGCCCTCCTGGGCGACGCGCTCGATGATCGGCCCGCCGGGATAGCCCAGCCCCAACAGGCGGGCCACCTTATCGAAGGCCTCCCCGGCGGCGTCGTCAATGGTGCGGCCCAGCAACTGATAGTCATCGTGCTCGCGCATCAAAATCAGGTCGGTGTGCCCGCCGGAAACGACCAGGCAGACCAGGGGAAAAGTGGGCGAGGTGAAGGTGGCCGCGTCTTCGCCGGGTGGCAGCAGCCAGTTGGCGTAGACGTGCGCCTCGATGTGGTTTACCCCCACCAGTGGCAGCCCCGTCGCCAATGCCAGCGCCTTGGCTGCGTTGACCCCCACCAGCAGGGAACCTGCCAGCCCCGGCCCGTTGATGACGGCGATGGCGTCCAGGTCACCCCAATCCACGTCAGCATTCTCCAACGCCTGTCGAATGACGGGAGTGATGGAGAGGATGTGCTGGCGCGATGCCATTTCGGGAAAGACCCCGCCATACTGCCGGTGCAGATCGATCTGCGAGGCCACCACATTAGATAGCACGATGCGGCCATCCTGTATGACGGCGGCCGCCGTTTCATCACATGAAGTCTCGATTGCGAATATCTTGGTCATCTCTATTCCATCTCAAGCCGGACTCCCAACGTCCGGCATTACGATCAGCCCGGTTCGCTCCCCAGCTTGGGAAGCTCGGCCAGCCAGAGAGTCTGGCCGCTCAGGATGAACATGCGCCCGCGCTCTTCGTCTACATACAGCCCGCGCAGCCTTTGCATCTGCAGCTCTCCCGCCTTGGCCTGGAACTGTCGCACGAAATTGCCGTTCTTGTCGAACTGGATGATCCGCTCGTTGCCTGCGTCCGTCACATACACATAGCCGACACCCTCCGGCTCTTGCGGGCCGGACACGAAAATGGTGGTCGGGCTGCGCATGAGGGTGGGCAGGCTGGCCATGTTAAAGGGTTGCGGCTCCCCATTCATGAACTTGACGATTCGGCCATCGGCAAACAGGACGTAGAGGTTGCCGTCAATCGCCATATCCACCACGCCGGTGAGGTCTATGTCCAGTTGGCGGTCCAAGTAGTCCGATGGGGGCGTGGTATAGGCGTTGTCCGTCGGCACGTATTTCAGAATGCGGCCCAGCAAGGGATCGAGCACGTACAGGTTGCCAAAGTAGCTGGCAATGGCCTGGGGCTTGAGCCAGATATCGCTATCGGCCACGGGCAGCACATCAATCCCCTGTTGAGGGTCGTAGGAGAGCAGCAGGCCCGTGCGTTCCAGCATCACCAGGGAACTCGACGTGCGCTGCCCCCCTGCCTCCATCCAGGCCAGGTCAACCATATCTCCCAACTCGACGCCTCCCCGCAGTTCCCCCTTTTGTACCAGAATGGGGCTGCTCTCCACCGGCTGCAAGGCGTCTCCCACATCGTTCAGCATGTACTTGTACACGCGGTCGCTGCCCCGATTGAGCAGGTAGACGTCTATGCCGTGGATCAGGATGCGCGTCGAGTCGGTGGTGGAGGTGGCGTCATCCTCCAGGTCGGTGAGCTGCCAGAAATGGTACAGCCGATAAACCCCGTCGATCTCGTCCAGCTTGTGGCGTATGCGCCGGTCCAGCGCGGTGAGGGTTTCATCGGCGGGTTCCAGGGCCAGCCCTTCTTCGGTCATCGCCAGGGCATTATACAGCCCTTGCCGGATGGCGTTTTGATCCTGCACGCTGACCGCCGTGTCATAGGCCGTCTGCGCCTCGATTTTCAAGCCGTTAAAGTGCTCTTGTCTGGCCCGCTCATACTGCACGCGCGTCGTGATGACGATCAGCAGCATGACCAATGGGATGGCCAGAGCCACAGCGACCAGGGCGCGCCCACTCAGCGAGAGCGCATTGCCCCGGCTCACCGGTTCCGGGTTAGAGGGTCGTTCTGGCAAAGCATCAGGAAGAACGCGCATCAAGAACTCCTGTGTGCCCTGGCGGAGTCTATGTGCTCCTTCGCTCAGGTTCTCTTTGAACTGACTCAAATGGACTAAAGGTTGCCCCGCCCGTTTAGGCGGTTCCTCCACTTCCTCCCAGTCATCATCTGCCCAATCCTCGTCCTGGTCCTCGGCGGTCTCCTCCTCGACAGCGGCTGAGCCATGTATGGCTGAGTCAGGAATGGCTGAGCCGGAACTTGGCCAGAGGCCGGAAGAGAAAGGTGGCAGAGTGGTCCTGACAGGCTGGGACGAGGCGGGCGGGTTGACCGTCGGCGCCTCGCGCGGCGCGGCGCTATCCGGCTGCGGTGGCTGGAACGGCGGCGTTTCGGGCGGCTCAAGGCGCGCCTCGCGTGACTTGAAGGGTGAGGTGAAGGGTAAGGACGGCTTTTCCGCAGGCGGTTGCGCTCCCGCGCTCTGGATGACAATGACGTCCACATCCTGGCCATTGGTCACGGCATGGATGCGTTCCGGTATCGGCCTGCCATCGGCGCTATCTATAACCTGCAATAGCGCTTCTGCTGAGATGATGCGCCCCAGGGACGTGCTGGACAGGATCAACGCATCCCCCTGGGACAAGCTCAGGTGATACAGATTCGGCTCGATGTCTCGGCGCAGGCCCGCAGGCGGCTCGCGGTTCAGGTCAAAAGCCCCTGGGTCCGCACTCTGCAGCCAGACCGACTCGGCGGGATAGCGGGTCACTACTCCCTGGTGGATATAGCTGGCCAGGGCGGGACCGATCTGGCCGATGTACACATCCCCCTCGCGTATCACGGCGCAACCCAGGCCCGCGAAGGTGCGATGCTCGCTGTCGGCCCGCAGGTTGCTCTCGAACAGCGACTCATTGGCCGCCATCAGGGCTGCCCGCAGGCCGCGGGTAATGCTGCCCGACATGCTGTAATAGGTGTCGGTGATGGTCTGGATGAGTTGATTATAGAGCGATGCGCCCAGGACGTTTCTAGAAGGTGCTTCGATCAGAATGTAGAGGTTGCCACGACTCGACCGCGAACGATGAGTCGAGACATCCACTGCGCTCATGTTCGCTGGATCTGCTTGCCAATTGCCAGCCTGACTGCTGAAAAGGTCGATCTCTAGCTTGATTTTGTCATCCATGCCGGACCTCTTGGCGGAAACACCTGCATTGGAAACGTCTGGGCCGTCATTCCAGACTGCGATGCTGCTTGGCCGGGGCTACTCCCACTCGATAGTAGCCGGGGGCTTGCTGGAAATATCATACACGACGCGGTTTACACCGGCGACCTGGTTCACGATTCGGTTGGAAATGCGGGCGAGCACCTCGTAAGGGATGCGTGCCCAATCGGCGGTCATGGCATCCTCGCTGGTGACGGCGCGTACAGCCACCACATTGGCATAGGTGCGCCCATCGCCCATGACCCCCACCGTGCACAACGGGGTGAGCACGGCGAAATACTGCCAGATGTCCTGCGCCAGCCCGGCAGTCTCGATCTCGTGGCGGACAATGGCATCTGCCTCGCGCAGGACGCTCAATCGCTCGCGGGTAATCTCTCCCAGAATCCGCACGGCCAGTCCAGGGCCGGGGAAGGGAGCGCGATACACCATCTCGTCGGGCAGGCCCAGCGCCGAACCCACCTGCCGCACCTCGTCCTTGAACAAGAAGCGCAACGGCTCGATGAGCCGCATACGCATGTTCTCCGGCAAGCCGCCCACGTTGTGATGGGTCTTGATCTTGGCCGCCGATTTGGTGGCGGGGGTGGCGCTCTCGATCACGTCGGGATAGAGCGTGCCCTGCGCTAAAAAGTCCACCTGCCCCAGCTTGTGCGCCTCTTCCTCGAACACGGCGATAAACTCGCGCCCGATAATCTTGCGCTTTTCCTCCGGGTCGGTCACCCCGGCCAGCGCGTTCAGAAAGCGGGCGGTGGCGTCCACATGCACCAGGTTACCGCCCAGGTAGCGCCGGAAGCGGGCCATATTCTCCTCGGCCTCACCCTTGCGCAACAGGCCGTTGTTCACGAATACTGCCGTCAACTGGTTCCCCACGGCCTGGCTGACCAGCCTGGCGACTACGCTGGAATCCACCCCGCCGGAGATGGCGCAGAGCACCTGCCCGTCTCCCACCTGGGCGCGAATGGCGGCGACGTTCTCCTCGATGAAGGAACCCGCCGTCCAGTCCCCGTGACAGCCGCAGATGCGCAGGCAGAAATTGCGCAGAATGTCCATGCCACGGGGCGTATGGGCCACTTCCGGGTGAAATTGCAGCCCGTAAAAGTGCCGCTGCTCGTCGGCCATGGCTGCGGTGGGCGAGTTGGCCGAATGGGCCAACGGCGTGAACCCTGGCGGCAGCGCCTCTACCCGGTCCCCGTGGCTCATCCAGACATCCAGGGGAGCGGGCACTCCCTCAAACAGGGGCGAAGAGCTGTCATTGACAAATACCTGCGCCGGGCCGTACTCTCTGCTCTGCGAGGGCGCTACCACCCCGCCCAGGTAATGCCCCAAGAGCTGCATGCCGTAGCAGATGCCTAGAATCGGCACCCCGCGCTCAATGAGATGAGTGGCCAGCGTCGGCGCGCCCGCCCCATAGACGCTGCTGGGGCCGCCGGAAAGAATGATACCTCGCGGGTCCAGGGCGTCAATCTGCTCGGCAGGAGCATCCCAGGGCAGCATCTCGCAATAAACCTGGCATTCCCGCACCCGCCGGGTGATTAACTGACTGTACTGGGACCCGTAATCTATGACAACGATGGTTTCTCGGATTTGTTCGGGACGTTGATTCACGACTACCTGCTATCTTGTTCTAGGCAATGAAACCAGCCTCAAAGGATGGCAATGCTCTTCTATACCCTGGCGCGAGCAGCTATCCGGTTTTTACAACCCCGCTCCAGTAGCATGACCCGCACTATACACAGTATTAACCTCATTGTGGAAATTATACCGCCGAAGGTTCCTTTTCGCAAGTAAACTGTCTTGGAAGGGAGGCGGCGATCCGATTTTCTCAAGGCCGCCGGAATCGCCGATAGGCGATGCTCGCGAGGATGCCCAACAGTACGCCTCCCACGATGGTGGGGTCATGCCAGACGAGCACCTTGAGATAGAGCACCTGCAGCATGACCAGCCCGGCGGTGATGCGGACGAGGGGGCTGCTGGTGGCGAGCAAGGTGTAGGTCAGGAACAGGGCGTGCCCGGAGATTAACGGAACGGGGCAGATGGCGCGCAGCAGAGACAAGCCCACGATAATTTTCTCGATTAATTGCTGTCGGGGGGTGAGGACAGGCCAGTGTTCGGTGCGTTCCAGCACGTGTGCTACAAAGGGGATCCCAATGGGGACAAAGTAGTAGAGCAGATACCACTCGGTCTCACCCTCGAACGCCAGCGCAATGAACCCGGCAAACGCCAGCGCGGCCAGCAGGGAGACGCCCAACACTGCCAGGGGATGGGCGCGAATGTGGGCCACCAGGCTGCGCAGCCTAGCGGTGCGCTGCGTCTTGAGGGGAAGGGGAGATTCACTTCTCATCTACAGTAACACCCATGCCTGTGGCTTGTTCAAGATGCCTGTCCATTCCTGCGCCTATGGCTAATAGTGGGGGGATTGTAATCTGCCTGATAAAAGATTGCAAGCGAACCAGGTTGCGCGCAAAAAAAACGGGGCGGTGTATGCACCGCCCCGTTTGGTTCCAGACAATCGGCGAACGAACTACTTGGTCGCTTTCCACTCATCGACCTGGCGCTGGACTTCGGCCAGCACCTTGTCGGCCCCAGCGTTGTTCAGCGCATCGATGTAGGCCGGGATGCCCGTCTCCAGGTCCACGAGGCTGTTCATCATGTCCGAGAACTCGGCGCCCGCCGCCTGTACCTCGGCGATCTCGTTCTTGATCGGCTCGGTGTCCAGGGCAAAGCCCAGCAGCACCGACGGCACGGAGGCGTCGTTGACCTTGCGGGTTTCTTCCCAGGCGCCCACTTGACCGGGATCCACATAGTAGGCGTTGAACTGATCGCCAAACTCCCAGTCGGTGTTCGGGTTGTAGGGATGGGTCTCGGCGGTCACGCCTTCGGGGAAGGCGATGACTTCCTTCTCTTTGTCTACCCAGACCCAGTGCTTGCCCTCGATACCCTTGCACAGCAGGTTGTAGAAGGCCTTGTCTGTATTCACCATCTCCAGGTAGCGCACGCAGGCTTCCAGGCTGGAGGTCTGCTTGTTCACGCCGTACATCGTCGAGATGACGTTGCCAGTGGTCAGCAGGCAGGGATCTTCCAGGATCTTGCTGATGTACATGCGGCCGGTGTAGGCCTTGCGCTCGGCGCCTCCACCCGGCTTGGCCCGGTGGATGACATAGCCATACTTGCCCGCATTGACGGCGGCCTGCTTGTCGGCGGCGGGGACAACTTCCATGTCCATGTAGCCCGCCTCGTACCAACGGCGACCCAACTCCAGGCAGGTCTTCCATTCGGGCATATCCCAAACGTGCTGCAGCTTGATGTCTTCGTCATCATAGTAGACCGAGCCGTAAGAGGGCGCGTTGTCGACCTTCCAGTAGGTGGACCACCAGAAGTTCATCGTCTCCGTGGGGATCACCTCGCCGCCTTCGCCTTCCAGGATCTTGTCGTTGAATGGCTCCAGGTCTTCGAGCTTGGTGATCTCGTCCAGATTGAGGCCGTACTTCTGGGCCAGGTCCTCACGGACGATGGGGCCAACGGCGGCAGGGAAGATCTGCTGGCAGACGGCTGCATAGATTTGGCCGCCTACCATAGGGCCCAGCCAGATGGCGGGGTTGAGGCCGCCATAGTACTTGGGCGCATACTGGGGCAGGGCTTCCGTCAGGTCGGCCAGCACGCCGTTCTTGACCTTGATGTAGTAGGGGTTGGCCCAACCGGAGGTAAAGCACAGGTCGTACTTTTCCCCGGCGGCGTCCTTGGCGTTCATCTTGTCGGTAAAGGACGAGAACTCGATGGGGTTGAGCTTGATGGTGGCGTTGATCTGCGCCTGCATCATCTCGCTCATGGCCGCCTCGACCATTGGCAGGTCTGCGAAGGATTCACGCCCGCCATAGTAGTACAGCAATTCCACCGACGGCTGGGCCGCGGGAGCAGCGGTAGCTTCTTCCTTGACCTCTTCCTTGGCTTCCTGGGGCGCGGCGGTAGGTGCCGCCGTAGGGGCGGGGGTGGCTTTGGGCGCGCAAGCCGCCAAAGCGGCAGCAGCTCCGGTCAGTCCGGAGATCACCAGGAACTCGCGACGTGTTAGGTTTTTCATTTCTTCTCTCCTCGTGAGAATGCTGGAATGTTTTTCAAGGCACACAATCTGGCAAACAAGCGAGGCATAAACTAACAACTCACGGCCCATATCCCATCTTGAAGCTAGTCCTCACCTCCTCTCCCGGCAGGTATAGCGCGCGTTGATCAAATTACACGGCAGCACCCGCTAGCCCTTGATCGAACCGAGCCGGATGCCACGGATAAAGTACTTTTGCACGAACAGGTAGGCAAAGGCAATCGGCCCGATAGCCAGCACGGCCATCGACATGCGCGCGGGCACCAGCGGTGGCCGGATGGACATGGACATGACCTGCGTCCCTTCCTGGAACCAGCGCAGGCTGTTCATGATCACGTACAGCAGGTACTGGACGGGGTACAGGTCCGGCTTGTCCAGGTAGAGCAGCGCCGTGTACCAATCGTTCCAGTAGCCCAACATGGTGAACAACCCGATGGTTGCCAGCCCTGGCGTAGACAGCGGAATCGCCATCTGGAAAAAGATGCGCCATTCCCCCGCCCCGTCGATCTTGGCCGCGTCCAGCAGTTCCTCCGGCAGGTCCTGGAAGAAGGTGCGCAGCACCAGCACGTTCCACCCGCTGACCATGCCAGGGAGGATCAACACCCACAGCGTATTGTTGATGTGCAGGTACTGAGTGATCAGGATATAGGAGGGCACCAACCCTCCGCTGAACAACATGGTGAAAAAGATATAGAACGACATCGGCTGGCGCAGCGTGAACTGCTTGCGTGAGAGCGCATAGGCCCACAGCGACATCACCAGCATGCTCAGGGCCGCTCCCGCCAGCGTGATCAAGATCGACACGCCGTAGGCACGGGCCACGCGGGTATAGTCGTTCAGGATGAACTGATAGGCCGTCGTGCTGAACTCACGCGGGATCAAGGTATAGCCATACTTGCCAATGGCTTCCTCGGTGGAGAAGGAGGCCGAGACGATCACCATGAACGGAACCAGGCAGGCCAGACTGAGCAGCAACAAGACCAGGTTCAGCAAGAACCGCCCCGCAAAGCCCATGATTACATACCAGCGCCCAGAGCGGGCGTGATGCAAAGCTGTCATCTACACATCTCCTCCCAGGATTAGAACAACGATCGCTCAGGGTCAATGCGGCGCACGAGCCAGTTGGAGAGGATCACTAGAACAAAGCCCACCACGGACTGGTAGACGCCCGCGGCCGCCGCCATGCCCATGTCCCCCATCTGCAACAAGGCCCGATAGACAAAGGTGTCGATCACGTCCGTCGTGGGGTACAAGGACGAGCGGTTCTGCGTGGCGTTAAAGATCATCCCAAAGTTGGCCCGGAACATGCCGCCCATCGCCAGCAAGAGCTGAATGACGATAATGGGCACCAGCATGGGCAGGGTGATGTGCAGGATTTGCTGGAACTTGTTCGCTCCGTCGATCTTGGCGGCCTCGTAGAACTCGGGGTTGATGCCCAACATGACCGCCAGATAGAGGATGCTGCCATAGCCCATCCCTTTCCACAGGTTGGTGATGACCAGGATGCCCGGCCAGTATTGGGCTTCGCCATACCAGCGGATGGGTTTTCTGCCCAGGGACTGGAGCAGGTGGTTGATCAACCCGTCCTCCAGGTTGAGCATGGCGAACACAAAGTAGCCCACGATCACCCAGGAGATAAAGTGCGGCAGGAACATGGCCGACTGGTAAAAGCGGGAGCGCAGCTTGCCCTGAACCTCGTTCATCAGCAGGGCGACGATCAACGAGGCCAGCAGGCCGGTGAGGATAAAGAAAAAGTTGAGCGTGACCGTATTGCGCGTGATGCGGACAGCGACCGCCGAGGAGAACAGATAGCGAAAGTTATAGAAGCCAATCCACTTGCTACCCAGGATGCCCTGATCGAAGCGGTACTCCTTGAAAGCGATGATGATGCCAAACATGGGGATATAGGCAAAGATCAACAATTGCAGGAAGCCGGGCAACGACATGATCAGCGGTGCCCCGTTATCCCGCAGCCACATCCGCACCCGTCGGAAGGGCATAGTCGGCTCCTGCCCACGGCGAGTTGCCGAGGAAGGTGGCTGCCCTGATGATGAGAGCGGTGACAACGGTAGATCAGAACTCTTCAACGCGAACCTCCTCTATAGCTGAAAAGATGACAACCTTATGTAAATCGACCACAGTGCTGGCGCGCAAGCAGGCAGTAATGCCTGCCATGCTGTGGCAGGTGGGACCAAGACAAGGGGATGGGTCAGGAGATGGATTACGCCCGAACGAAAACATACGTCAGAGGGGCAAAAAAGGACACCCGCGAACGTCGTGGTCTGCGGCTGTCCGATGAGAACAGACTCCCGGCCTGAGGCAATCAGCAGAACAAGACACGCCTATCCTGCGTATGCGATATACCTATCATCGGAAAAACAGCGATGCCCAACGGTCCAAGGCCCACAATTTCAGGCACATCCAGAGCGGATAGGGGAGGCATGCGTCCGGGTCCTATCGGGACCACGCCACGCTCACATCTGCCTCGAAAACCGTGGATGCACCCCAGCTATTAAGTAGATTGACAGCATACAGATAGATTGGCACGTCAAAGCAGAAACCCAACCGGCATTGACGCCGGTTCAGGGGGGGTACGACAGGCAGTATAAACCGCCGCCTAGAGGCTGTCAAATCCCATCGGGAGCCAGCACAAAAGGCTCCCCTTGGGGCAAAGGGGAGCTTGCGTTCGTCTCTCTATCGAAAACCGGACGTGAGCGGCTGAACCGGTAACAGCACACAACGTGCCAGGCAGATAGCTTGCGGGGGTGATGGCCTACTACAGACTATTGCTGCATCTGCGGCGATTGTCCCTGCTGTTTTCCAAATAGGTGTTCAACATCTCGACGCTATAGCGACGATGGCCGCCAGGCGTGCGGAATGGGACCAGGTCGCCCTCTTTTTCAATCTTGCTCAGAGTGAGCAGGCTTACGCGCAAATATTGGGCAGCCTCTTTGGCCGTGAGCAGGCTGCGACGCTCCCTATCCATGATTGCTACGCTCCTTTCCATTTTCGTCGGTCCTCAGCAATCCCTCATTCCGGCTGATATACGTAAAACTGCCAAAAGTATAACATAGATCGAAAGAGTAACTGTTAAAGTGGTGTGAATATGCCATTTCTGAAGTACAAAGCACTTTCGCCTAGCCCCGCCTTGTGATAGAATAGATAGGACTATTGGGCCGACAGCAACTGTCATCGCCGCTATCCCGGCAGTTACCCAGTGGCGTGAGGCCGAACAGAACATCAAACTGCTTATAGGGGGCGTGGTGAGTTCATTCGTTCATCTACACGTACATAGCGAGTTCTCGCTGTTGGATGGTCTAGCGCGTGTGTCCGATCTCTGCGAATATGCCCAAGAGAGCGGCATGGGGGCGTTGGCCCTCACCGATCATGGCCAGATGTATGGCATGGTCAAATTCTATCGGGCAGCCAAAAAGGCCGGAATCAAGCCCATCTGCGGCTGCGAGGTGTATCAGGCCCCGCGCAGGCTCTACCAAAAAGAGGCCCAACTAGACAACAAATACTATCACCTGATCCTGTTGGCCCAGAACCAGACCGGCTATCAGAACCTGCTGCAACTGGTGACCCAGGCCAACGTGGAGGGCTTTTACTATCGGCCTCGCATTGATAAGGAATTGCTCGCCGAACACGCCGAGGGGCTGATCTGCCTGAGCGCCTGCATTTCGGGGGAAATTCCCTCGTTGATCCTTAACGGCCAGATGGACAAAGCCCGCCAGACTGTTGGCTGGTTCAAAGACTTGTTCGGCCCCGACCGCTACTTCTTGGAGCTCCAGCGCCATAAAGGCGTTCCAGAGTTGGACAAGGTCAACCCGCAGCTCGTCGCGCTGGCCAAAGAGTTCGGCCTGCGCTGCGTGGCTACCAACGACGTACATTACGTGCGGCAGAAGGACGCCTCCGCGCAAGAACTGCTGCTGGCGATCCAGACCAACACCACCATGTCTGACCCGACCCGCATGCGCATGGGCAGCGATGATTACTACCTGATGACGCCGGACGAAATGCACACGCTGCTGCCCGAGTACTCTGAGGCGATAGAAAACACCCAGTTCGTCGCCGACCAATGCAACCTCGAACTGGACTTTCAGACCTATCACCTGCCGATTTTCGACGTTCCCGCACCCCACACCCCGCAAACCTATCTGCGCGACCTGTGCGAGCAGGGTATCCGCCAACGTTATACCGAGATCACCCCCGAAATCCAGCAACGCCTGGATTACGAACTCCAGGTGATCCACGATATGGGGTTCGATGACTATTTCCTGATTAACTGGGACGTGGTCAACTGGGCCAAGGACGACGCCAAGATGCTGATCGGGCCGGGGCGCGGCTCTGGCGCCAGCAGTATCGTGGCTTATGCCCTGGGCATCACCGATCTGGAGCCGTTGGGGTTGGGCCTGATCTTTGAGCGGTTCCTGAACCCCGGTCGCGTCAACATGCCCGATATTGACCTGGACTATCCCGAAGACCGGCGACAAGAGGTGATCGACTATCTTACCAAACGGTACGGCGAAGACAAGACCTCGCAGATCGCCACCTTTGGGACGATGGCCGCGCGCGGTGCTATCCGCGATGTGGGGCGGGCACTGGGCGTCCCCCTGCAAGAGGTAGATTATGTCGCCAAGCTGGTCCCCTCTGGCCCGAAAAAGACCATCCAGGACGGACTGGAAACCGTCCCTGAGCTAAAGCAGCTTTACGACAGCAAGCCCTATATCAAGCAGCTCATCGACTATTCCCTGGCTGTGCAGGGCATCTCGCGCCACCTGTCCACCCACGCGGCAGGCGTGCTGATCTCGGACAAGCCGCTGGTGACGTATACCCCCTTGCAGCGCGCGCCCAGGGGTGAGGGCCTGATCTCGCAGTATTGCATGGAGGACGTGGAGGCCATCGGCCTGCTCAAGCTGGACGTGCTCGGCCTGTCCACGCTGACCGTGCTCGACCGGGCCTTTCACTGGATCGAGCAAACCAGCGGCAAACGGCTCAGCCAGAAATCCATTCCGATGGATGACCCGGAGACTTTTGCGCTGCTATCGGCTGGCGAGGTGACCGCCATCTTTCAGGTGGAAAGCGGCGGGATGCGGCGCACCCTGCGCGAGATGCAGCCCTCCGAGTTCCGCGACATTGTGGCCGTGTTGAGCCTGTATCGCCCCGGCCCCATGCAGTTCATCCCGAACTATATCAACCGCAAGTTTGGCCGCGAGGAGGTGACCTACCATCACCCCTTGCTAGAGCCGATCCTGGACGAAACCTACGGAATCATCGTCTATCAGGAGCAGATCATTCGCATCGCCCTGGAGATGGCCGGATACACTACCTCCGAAGCCGACCTGATGCGCCGCGCCGTGGGCAAAAAGAAGGAAAAGGACCTGGAGAAGCAGCACAGCATCTTTCTCAAAGGGGCCGCCGCGCGTGGCGTGCCGGAGGAAGCTGCCGAAAAGGTCTTTGCCGACATCGAGTTCTTTGCCAACTATGGCTTTAACAAGTCGCACGCGGCGGCCTATGCTGTCATCACCTTGCAGACCGCCTATCTCAAGGCCCATTATGCCATCGAGTTCATGACTGCCATGCTGTCCGTCGAGCGCGGGAACACGGAAAAGGTGGTCAGCCTGATCACCGAGTGCCGCCGCCTGGGCATCGAAATCCGCCAGCCGGACATCAACTGTTCCGAGGTGGATTTCAGCATCGAACCCGTCGAGTGGTCCGCCCCTTGCGACAAGCGCAACCTGCTGGGGCAAAAAGACCTGGCCATTCGCTTTGGGCTGGGCGCGATCAAGAACGTGGGCGATGGTCCTGCCCAGATCATCACCGATGCGCGCGGCGACGAACCCTTTGCCGACCTGGATGATTTCATCCGGCGGGTGGACCTGCGCCACCTGAACAAGCGCGTGCTGGAGTGCCTGGTCTGCGCAGGCGCGATGGACAAGCTAGGAGAGCGCAGCGCCTTGCTGGCTTCCCTGGACCAGATGATCGCCCAGAGCCAGGAGGTCCATCGCGCCAAAGAGATCGGGCAGCACAGCCTGTTCGATTTCAGCCCCGACCTGATGGGCCAGGCCACGGGAGCCACCTTTGCCCTACCCAAGGACGTGATCCCCATGCCGGAGAAAAAGCGGCTCTCTGATGAGAAGGAACTGCTGGGCACCTATATGTCGGCCCATCCGCTCAACCAGCTCTCGCAATACGTGGATGAACGGCTCACCTCCCTCTCGGATGTTGACCCGACAATGGAAGGCAACCAGATCCAGGTGGCCGGTATCGTCAACGCCGCCCGCGTAATCACCACCAAAAAGGGCGACAACATGGCTTTTGTGCAGTTCGAAGACGCTTCTGGCTCGATGGAGCTGGTCGTGTTCCCCCGCACCTACGAGCTATCCAAAGACCTGCTGGCCGAGGGGTCGCTGCTGTTGGTGCAGGCCAAGGTGGACGTGCGCGACGAAGACGCGAAGCTGATCGCAGATTCTATCGAGCCGTACCAACTGCCCAAGAGCGCCCGCAAGCGGCGGTCCAGCGGTAAACGCGCTACGGGCATCCAGGTCGAGATCGAATTGGGCGCGGATGCCTCCCAGGCGAGAGACACGGTGAACCGCGTCTACAATCTGTTGACTGCGAATAGCGGGAGTGTCCCCTTTCGCTTTTATCTCACCAACCATCAAGGACGTATCGAGATCGAGTTCCCCAACGCTGCCACCGCCTATTCCACTCAACTAGAGCAGCAGGTAACCGCCCTGATCGGCGAAAACCGGCTGCGGGTCGAGTGGGCGTAGCGCACGGTCCAGGCGACGGCTGCGCATAGCGCGGGGAACGGCAGCGCACGAGACGTCCGCGACAAGCTGAATCTTTCATCTTACCATGATCCATCCTACAAACGATGGCTGGGGGAGCGTGCATCGCATGACAACAACCCCGCAATGGAAACGGCTCGCGTTCCTCTCGTTGCTGCTGGCGGTAACGTTGGTCCATCCCATCGGCGCCGCGGCAAAAGGCCCCACCCGCTGGGAACACGCCGGAGGGCCGCCCGGCGGGGCGATCCACACGCTGGTGATCGACCCGCAACACGCCGAGGTGTTGTTTGCTGGCACGCCCAGCGGCATCTATACAAGCACCAACGCGGGCGCGGACTGGTCGCCGGTTGCCCCCGAAACGTTCGCCTGCCGGAACGTCCACCGACTGGCGGTGGACACGATGGACAGGCGCATCCTGTACGCGGGCACGGATGATGGGCTCTATCGCTCGATGGATGGCGGCGACACCTGGACACGCTTGCCGCTGGGCACTGCCCATGAGGCAGTGCTGTCCCTCGTCGTACATCCCCAATATACCCGACTGCTCTATGCGGGCTCGGCTGGCACCGTCTGGCGCAGCGCGGACCGGGGCGAGCATTGGGAATCGGCCAAGGAGGGCGCCCCCTCGTTTGTGAGCCAGTCGCTGGCCGTGCATCCCTGGAACCCCAATATCGTGTATGCCGGAACGGAACAGGGCGTCTATGTGACTGTCGACGGCGGCGATAGCTGGCATCCGGCGGGCAGTGGTCTGCCGCCAGACGCACGCGTGCAGGCCCTGACTGTGAACGACGACGACCCCCGCTACATCTATGCTGGCACATCAGCAGGGCTGTATCGCTCCGAGGATGGCGGGACTACCTGGCATATCCTAGGGCAAGCCGCCGGACTGGATAGCGTTTCCATGCTGCTGTTCGTCCACGATGGCAAAGACACGTTATATGCCAGCAACCAACGCGGCAAACTGTACCGGTCGGTAAACGGCGGGCAAACCTGGGACGCGCTCGGCCAGTTGGGAGCAGACCAGCCGATCCTGGTCATGGCGGTAACGGCGGGGAATCCCCGCCAGTATTACGCTGGGACGGCGCGTGGGGCCTACAAAAGCACTGACGGAGGGCTAAACTGGGCTGAAATCAACCAGGGGATCGACAGTAGCAGCGTCCGGCAGATCGTGGACGTGCCGGGAACGCGCGACCACTTGTACGCCGTGACCCAGCACAACCTGTATCAGACGCAGGATGGGGGCAACTCGTGGCAGCCAGCCAGCAGGGAGGCGATGCGCGGAATTACCCACCTGACCCTTGACCCTATGGAAGCCGGCAGTCTATACATCAGCACCGACCAGGGGCGCTTCTATGGCAGCCCGAATGCCGAGCACCAATGGACACCGATCCCCAACCCGCCGGTAGAGCAGCCCCGCTGTACGGCGCTGGTTGTGCACCATCCCGCCTCGGATGACGGCTCGCCGATGCTGTACGCGGCAATGGAAAACCACGGCATCTGGCGCTGGCGCGGGGGCAAAAGCCCGTGGGAGCCACTGCCCACCAACCTGCCCCAGACTACTGTGCAGGCGCTGGCCCTGGGGGCGCGCTCGCTGTATGCCGGAGTGGACCGGGAGGTGTACCGCCTGCCCCTGAACGCCCCGCCGTCGGAAGCAAGCTGGGAAAAGGTAACCGACCAACCTCTGAACGGCCAGATAACCACCTTGCTGGCAGAGGTGGACGGGGAGGATACCTTGTACGTCTCTACCATTGCGGGCGGCATCTACCGCGGCACGGGCCAGGCGGCCAACTGGGTGAACCTATCCGAGCGTGCCTTTTCGGCGAACATGGCTGTGCGTTCGCTGGCCGTAGCGCAAGAAAACCGTGAGACGCTGGGCCTATATGCCGTTACAGATGCTGGCCTGTTTTACAGCAAAGATGAAGGCGCTACCTGGGTGCTGGGCAACTCGGGCTGCGTCCAGAAGGGGATGGCATCTTGCGTCGCCGCGGACGACGATGCGCCGGGGATGGTCTACGTCGGTACCAGCGGCGCCGGGGTCTATCGCGGGTACGATGAGGCGCGGCAAGCCGCCTTCTCCCTGCCCCCCTGGCTAGTGCTCGTACCACTGGGTGTGATAGTTGCGGGAGCCGGGGCAGTCCTCTGGCGGCGCAGACGGCGGGAAACAGAGGAACCCATCGAGGAAGATGAGGAGGAGCTTAGATCCAGGGAAGAGAGCATCTCGGCAGCGCTGTTCCTGCACAATCGTGTCGTGCCCGACATGCTGATCACAGTCCCCCCGGCCCTGCGAGTGGTATCCATGCGCCGGTACGTGGACACGCACAAGAATCTAGACCTGGTATTTCAGGAGAATCCCCCAGCCATCGAACCGGCCAAACACTGGCGGCTGCAACATTTCGTCGAGAACTGGGATGCCCTGGCCACTCGTGCCCACAATGTGTCGGCGGCCCTGCCGCTCGCCGCGCAGATTACCGAGCAGCTTTGCGACCTCCTGGGCTTTACCCCCCTGGAGACCCGATCGTTTCGCTCGCTGTTCGGCTACAAAATCAAGGCGCCCGCCATCCGGCTGAGCCTGCCGCCGGAATTCCCCATCATCTTTGTGTTGGAGCGCTACCTGCGCGAAGACACGATCACCAACGTGCGGGATTTCATGCGGGTGCTGAACGTCACCTCGTTCTTTGCCGTGCTGGTCGTGGTGGATGAGGACATCCGCCGACTGGAGCGGGGTAAGGAGTTGCAGCGATTGGTGCGCGGGGGAGCGGATGACCTGATCGTGCTGGATTACCACGACCTGCGTAGCCTGTTCCTGGCCAGAGACCCCGAATGGCAACTGGTGGACATGATCTTGCATCAGGTAGACCTGACAGTGGTCAGCCCTTACGTCACCTCTGGCCCCGTTCCCGAAAACATGTTCTTTGGGCGGGATTACGAGCTAAAAGCGGTCATGCGGGCCGTCCACGATCGCAATTTCGCCATTGTGGGCGGGCGCAAGATTGGCAAGACGTCCGTGCTGAACAAGGTCTACCGGCTGATGGAGCAGACCAGGGGATTTGCCCCCTATTATCTGGACTGTCAGTACGTGGTGAACTATGAAGAGTTTTTCAGCGCACTGGCTTCTAATTGCCAGGTGCAGATCGAGTCCGCCTCGCCAGACATCCTGCGGCGCGTGGTGCTCCGGCTCAAGCGGCAGCGCGATGGGGCGCTGATTCTGCTGCTGGACGAAGTGGATCGGCTGCTGGCGTTCGACGCCCAGCGCCAGATGCGGCTATTCCGGGTCTTTCGCGCCCTGGCGCAAGAGGGGCTGTGCCGCTTTGTGTGCTGTGGCGAGCGCCAGTTCAATGCGGCCCTGCATGACCCTCAATCCCCGCTGTTCAACTTTGCCAACATCATCCACCTGACCTACCTGAACCCCCGCGATGCCCGGCGGATTATCGAGGAGCCTATGGGGACGATGGGACTGACCTTCGAGGACCCGGAGGCGCTGCCACAAAGCATCGTGGACCTTTCTTCCTGTCACCCGAACCTGGTGCAGGCGATTTGCCAGATGCTCGTGAGGCGGGTAAACGACCGGGGGGACCGGCTGATTCGGCTGGACGACCTGACGCAAGTGCGCTCGTCGGACGAGTTCAAAGACTTTTTCCTGGAAGTGACCTGGGGCAACGCCACCGACCTGGAGCGGCTGATCAGCCTGTGCATGATCGACCAGCCCCACTTTACGCCGGGCGACGTGAGCGCCGCCTTGCAGCAACGGGGCGTGCAGGCGGCGGGCAGCGACGTCGAGCGGGCGCTAGATGGCCTGACGTTGTTCTCAATCCTGAGGAAGCAGGGAGAGTATTACTCCTATGCCGCCCGATCCTTCCCCACCCTGGTAGCCGAGTCGCAACTGGCAGCCGGGTTCGTGGAAGGACTGGTGGCGAAAATCCAGGCGGAGGGCATGTAGCGCATGGGTCCGGCGAGCCCGCCAGTTCTCAGGCGGACCCGCGATCAAACCGGCTTGATCCCGTCTTTGGCCTGCATAATGCCCAGCAGATAGTGGTACGGCAGGATACTTTCGGCAGCCTCCACCTTGATGGCCTGGGCGGCCTCGGCAGGGGGCATGCAGGAGGGATGAACGTAGACGACATTAGGGTCGCCGCCGTACTTGGTTTTAAAGTGTTGCATGGCGGCCTCTATCTTGGTGCCAAAAGGGCGCCGGGTATCATCATCAAACCAGAGCATTCCGTTGCTGATCATGGATGGCACTCGCTGTATGTATGAATGGCTCACGAGCGCCCGCCTGCGAGGAGAGGTTGCGGGCGGGGCGTCGCGCGCAGAGATGGATAACAAGAGAGGGATTTGGCCAGGAAGCCAGGTGAGACGGTGTTTCAGAGACTTGACCGTTACCAAGGCTTGTGTGGGCAGAGCCTTTACTAGTAATCGATTCAATCGAAAAGGTCTAAAGCCCTGTATCCGTCAGTCCCCTGCTCAACCTGGCCAATCGCCTACCGTAGAACTATTGTTCTATTCGCCATTATAGCCGAACATTCGTTCTATGTCAAGAAGCAGTTTTCGCGTGGAAGGGCTGTCTTTGCTGCGCGTCGGCCCTAATCTATCTGGCGGATCACGCCGATGACCTTGCCCTGAATCTCCAGGTTGCCAGGGTGCACGTAAATCGGCTCCATCAGCGGGTTGGCCGGTTGCAGGCGGACGCGCGCCTGGCCTTTATCCCAGTAAAAATGCTTGAGGGTGGTGGCTTTTTCGTCCTTCAGCCAGGCCACGACCATATCCCCGTTGTGTGCGCTCACCTGATGGCGGATAAGCACCACGTCCCCATCGTTGATCAGGGCGTCAATCATCGAAGTTCCGCGCACCTGCAACGCATAGACCCCCTCTGCGTTCGAACACAGCTCGTTGGGGACGAGCATCTGCTCAACATCATCGAGTTGGGCGAACTCGTCGGGGACCGGGATCGGCTCGCCGGCGGCAATCGCTCCAAGCAGAGGCACATGCAAGAGGCTGGGAGAAGTAACAACAGGCTCTGCCTCCGAAACGAGACGCAGCCCGCGGGAGACTTCTTGATCGCGCAGGATATACCCTTTTTTCTGCAAGACATTCAGGTTGTAGCTCACGACAGAGGTGGAGCTAATGCCCACAGTCTCACCGATCTGGCGGATGGTGGGAGGGTAACCATTTTCGTTGGTAAAGGACTGGATCATCTCCAGGATCCTTTTCTGGCGAGTCGACAGGCTGGCCTTGTCCTGCATGGGGGAGCTCCTCCTTAACGGGTCTATCAATATTATGCCCCATTATAAATGAACAAATGTTCTATGTCAAGTAGCAGATGGGAAATTGGGTATATTCAGTTAGAGATCCCTCATCCGCGCCATGTATGGCGCACCTTCTCTCTATTCACCATCGCCTGTCAGTTAGACGGACGGCTCGTTGTGTGCTAGAATATGGTGGCCCACGGCGATGATGCTTTGTGCATGGTCGCCGTTTTTTGTTGGACAAAGCGCAATTTCCGGCGATACGTTGTTCTCACGGCAGCAAGGAGGAGGTGGTTCATAGCAACAACTAGTGACGCACACCGCTCTGTTTTGTTTACCCACCAACCCACACACTGAAAACATCGAAGGAGAAGCACCTCAATGTTCGTCAAGAGAAAGGCCTGGATCGCAGCCGTCGTCGTCTTGATCGTGCTGTCCACAGTGCTCGGAGCCTGCAAGCAATCCGCTTCCAACGAGGAATTTGTGTTCGGCGTTGTCCTCGTCGGTCCGTATAACGACCACGGTTGGAGCGAAGCCCACTATCAGGGCGCCAAGTACGCCGAGGAAAAACTCCCCGGCGCCAAGATGATCTACCTGGACAAGCTCAACCCCGCCGACCGCGAGGGCACTACCCTCGAGCAGGTCGTAGAGGACATGGTTTCCCAGGGCGCCAAGATGATCTTTACCACTTCGGATGACTTTGCCGCGGACACGGATGTCGTTGCCGCCAAGTACCCCGACATTCCCTTTGTGCACATCTCGGGCGATCACGCGCGCACGGGCAAAGCCCCCTCGAACGTCACCAATTATATGTCCAAGATGGAGTTCATGAAGGCTGTCGCTGGTTGCGCCGCTGCGCTCAAGACAGAGACGGGCCAGGTCGGCTATCTCGGTCCCCTGATCAACGACGAAACCCGCCGCCTCGCCTCCGCCGCCTACCTTGGATGCCAGGAATGCTACGAGACCTACCGTGGCGGCAACCCCGCTGATCTGCGGTTCGTCGTGAACTGGATTGGCTTCTGGTTCAACATCCCCGGCGTTACCCTGGACCCGACCGTTGTGTCCAATGACCTGTTCAACTCGGGTGTGGATGTGCTCCTGTCTGGTATCGACACCACCGAGGCCATCGTCGTCGCCGGGCAGCGGTACGACAAGGGCGAAAAGGTCTGGGCCATTCCCTACGACTATGAGGACGCTTGCGAACTCAAGCCGGAAATCTGCCTGGGCACCCCCTATTTCAACTGGGGCCCCACGTACGTGGAGTACATCAAATCCGTTCAGGACGACAAGTTCGAGCAGGGTTGGGTCTGGACTGATCCGTATTGGAAGGACATCAACGACCGCGACAAGTCGCCCGTGGGCTTTAGCTTTGGTCCCGGCCTGAGCGAAGAGGACCAGAAGAACCTGGAAGACTATATCAAGCGGTTGTCCTCCGGCGATTCCAAACTGTTCGACGGCCCGGTCTATCTGCAAGATGGTACGCTCTACGTCGCCGAGGGCAAGCAAGCCACCGACGATCAAATCTGGTACCTGCCCCAGCTCCTGCAAGGGATGGAAGGCGCCAGCCAGTAAGTTGTCTTATTCCCAGGGGTGGGGCCAGACCCCACCCCTGGCTTGATCGCACCCGGAGAGCGCATGCGCTCTCACCACGCAGGGGCATAGCACCGGACAGGTCCGCGCTGTGCCCCTGCGAGAATGTTCACCCATTACCCTATCCCTGTTGTCTGGATAAGGCGAACGCAATGAAGATCGAACTAACCCACATCAAAAAGCAATTCGGAGCCGTTCGCGCGAACGATGACGTCTCGCTGGTAATCGAAAGCGGTTCCATCCACGGCCTGCTAGGGGAAAACGGCGCTGGCAAGACCACGCTGATGAAGGTGCTCTCCGGTTACCTGCTGGCCGACGCGGGCCAGATGTCCCTGGACGCCCGTCCCGCACGCTTTGCCTCGCCCGCCGAAGCCATCCGCGCAGGCATCGGCATGTTGCACCAGGACCCCCTGGACATCCCGGCCCTGACAGTGTTGGACAATTTCGTGCTGGGCAGCGGGGGCGGCCTCGCCCAGAAACGCGTCGCCGCCCGCCAAGAACTGCGCCGCCAGTGCCAGCGCTTTGGCTTTGACCTGGACCCCGACGCGCTGTGCAATACCCTGACTGTCGGAGAGCGACAGCAATTAGAGATCGTGCGCCTGCTTGCCCAAGGCGTGCGCGTGCTCATCCTGGATGAGCCTACCACCGGCATTTCCGCGCCCCAAAAGGCGCTTTTATTCGAGACCCTGCACAAGCTAGCCGATGAAGGCCTATCGGTCATCTTTGTTTCGCACAAGCTGGAAGAAGTCGAGCAGCTTTGCTCGCGGGTGACCGTGTTGCGCCAGGGGCGAGTAGTGGGCGAAATGCCCGCCCCCCTGGACACGGACCGCCTTGTGCAACTGATGTTCGGCCAATGTCTGACCAGCGCGACCCGCCCGAGCCTGGAATTGGGCCAGGTGACGCTGGAATTGCAGCAGGCTTCTGTCCACACCTACCGCCTCACGCTGGAGAGCATCTCCCTGACCGTGCGACGCGGCGAGGTGATGGGGTTGGCTGGCCTGGAGGGAAGCGGCCAGCGCCTGTTCATGCAAGCCTGCGCGGGTATCCAACGGCTCGCCTCGGGCCGCCTGATGATTGATGAGCAGGACATGACCCACCAGTCGTATTGCCATTTTCTGGACAAAGGCGTGGCCTTTGTGCCCGCCGCCCGGCTGGAGGAGGGCATGGTCCCCGGCCTGCAGATCAGAGAACATGTCGCGCTGACCAGGGACGGGCACGGCTTTTTCATGCACTGGCCGCAGGTAGACGAGCAGACCAGGGCCATGATCCAGGAATATAACATTGTGGGCCGCCCGGAAACGATGGTGCAGGAGCTATCCGGCGGCAACCAGCAGCGCGCGCTGCTGGCGCTCTTGCCGCGCCACCTGCGCCTGCTGATCCTGGAGCACCCCACCCGCGGCCTGGACATCGAGTCCAGCCGTTGGGTCTGGAACCGGCTGGCCGAGCGCCGCCGCGAGGGCACGGCCATCCTGTTTACCTCCACTGACCTGAACGAGCTAGTGGAAAACAGCGACCGCCTGCTGGTTTTCGCGGCGGGCAAGGTCTCCGCCCCGCTGCCTGCGCACACCACCACTTGCGAGGAGTTGGGCTATCTGATCGGGGGTAAAGGGGTATGAAAGCGCGTGCGCTGTATGACAAACTGGCTCCCACGCTGATTCCCATCCTGCTGACCCTGGTCTCTGGCACCATTATCCTGCTGCTGGCCGGAGCTAACCCCCTGGAAGCCTATGGCAACATCATCACCGGGGCGTTGGGGAACCCCCGCAAGTTGGCCGACGTGGCCGTGGCCGTAGTGCCCCTGCTGCTCTGCTCGGCGGGCATGCTGATCACCTTTGCCGCCGGGTTGTGGAACATCGGCGTGGAGGGCCAGATGGTCGCCGGGGCGTTGAGCACTACCTGGCTGATCCTTTCTGTCCCCGCTCCCGCGTATATCATTCTGCCCCTCTCTGTCTTGGCCGGAATGGCGGGCGGCGCTGTGTGGGGCCTGCTGATCGGCACATTGCGCGCCTATGGGCGGGTCAACGAGATCTTTGCAGGGCTGGGCCTGAACTTTGTCGCGATGGCCCTGACCAATTATCTGATCTTTGGCCCCTGGAAACCCCCCGACGGGGCCACCATGAGCGGCACGGACCCCTTTCCCCCCAGCTCCTGGATGCCCATCCTAGGCAACACCCGCTCTAGCCTGGTCGCGTTCCTCCTGGCGTTAGCGGCTATTGTCATCGTGTATATCCTCCTGCGAGATACCTCGTGGGGGCTGCGGCTCAAGGCCATCGGCCTCAACGCTCAGGCGGCAGACCGGCTGGGCATCAACACCTCGCGCAATATGCTGCTGGCCTTTGCCGCCTGTGGCGCGTTCGCGGGGCTGGCCGGATCGCTGCAAACCACCGCCGTCTATCATCGGCTGATTCCCCAGATTTCGGGAGGCATTGGCTATCTCTCCCAGTTGGTTGTGCTCCTGTCGGGCCTGCGCGCCCAGTGGGTACCCCTGGTAGTGTTGTTCTTCTCGATCATTCAGGTGGGCAGCCCCCGCCTGGAATTGCGCATGCAACTGGATTCCGCCCTGGGCGGCGTGTTGCAGTCTAGCGTCGTGCTGTTCTTCTTGCTCGTGCGGGGCTTTCGCCAGCGAGCGGCTCGCAAGCGGGCGGAGCGCCCGTTGGCGAGCGAGCAGTCCGCCGCCGAAAAGGGGGAAGCCCATGCCTAATTCGCTGCTTATCCAGACCCTCAGCTCGGTGATGGCCGCGTCCGCCCCGCTGGTGTTTGCCGCCATCGGCGAGACGCTGACGGAAAAAGCGGGCGTAGTCAACCTCTCGCTGGACGGCAGCATCCTGCTGTCTGCGATGGCCGGGTTTGCCGTGGCCCTGGTGACGGGCAGCCTGTTCCTGGGCATCGGCGCGGCCATGATCGTGGGGGCGCTGGTGGCCTTTATCGTGGCTTACGGCAGCCTGGCGCTGAGACAAGACCAGGTCGCCATCGGGTTCGTGCTGACGCTGCTGGGTGCGGACCTGAGCTCCTTCCTGGGCAAGCCCTACGTGCGCGTGCCCGGCCCCAGCATCCCGCACATGCCCATCCCCGGCCTGGTGGATATTCCCATCGTCGGACCGATCCTGTTCAACCATAACGTGCTGGTCTATCTGAGCTATCTGGCGATCATCGGCTCCTGGCTGTGGATTTTCAAGACGCAGCCGGGCCTGCGGCTGCGCAGCGTGGGCGAGCGGCCCGCTGCGGCCTTTGCGCGGGGCATCAACGTCTCTCGCACCCGCTACCTGTATGCTATTGTGGGCGGGGCGCTGGTGGGACTGGCCGGGGCCACCTTCTCCCTGAGCGTGAAATTGGGCTGGAGCCACAACCACACGGCGGGCGAGGGCTGGATCGCGCTGGCTATCGTTATCTTTGGCGGCTGGAAACCGTGGCGGGTGGCCCTGGGGGCGTATCTGTTCGGCCTGCTCAAGTCGTTGGGCAGCATTCTCCAGCCAGTCTATCCGAACGTGCCCACCCAGGTATTTCAGGCGGCGCCGTTTGCGCTGATGATCGTGGCCCTGCTGCTAGTCAGCGGCGATTTTGCCGAACGGCTGGCCTTTTACCTTCCGGCCCGGCTGCGTCATCGGGTGGCAAGCCTGTTGCGTGGCACCCCACCCGCCGCGCTGTCCAAGCCTTTCGAGCCGGATTGATACAATAGCGATTGGACCGCGGGCATTCTTGGCGGCCTCTCATTCCCTCGCCCCTTGGGAGAGGGAGCGCCCGTAGGACGTGAGTGAGGGAGCCTCTCTCAAGCCGGCAGGGGTGCCGGCGGTCCATATCACGCAGGGGCCGCCAAGGGTGGCGGCGGTCCGGTTCTACGCTTAATCCCTGGAGGCACAGGTCATGTGGACGTTGAACCCGCGCGCCAATACCCTCTCCTATTCCCATCCCCGTTGCACCATCGAGGATTGGCAATTGAGCCTGGAGATAGATGGCACTTGCCTCTCGTCGGCGGACGCCCGGCTTCTCGCCCGTGATGACCAGGGTTTCACCCTGGCCTTTCCCGCCCGGGGCATCGAGTGGCAAATCACCCTGGAGGAGCAGCCCGGCGATGGGGCGCTGCTCGTCAGTTCGACGCTGCGCAACCGCTCGGACCGCGCCGTCAAACTGGGCAAGGCCACCATGTTAAAGACCGACCAGCCCGTGCTCCTGGGCGTCGGTCACGCCGACCTGGTCTGCCTATCCCTCTTGAAAGAGCTGACTCCCCGCCGGATTTACCGCCTGTCCGACCCAGAGTGCCCACGCGTCAGCAAGGTGAAAACCCAGTTCTCCAACCGGGCGGACGGCTCGGCGCTCCAGGTAGGTTTCGTGACATACCTGCGGGCCGACACCGAAGTACACCATACCTATGATGCAGCGCGGGGGCTGGCAGGGTTGGAAGCATGGTGTGATTTCGCCGCATGGGAATTGGGGCCGGGGCAGACCACCGCCACCGAGACGCTGATCCTGGCCGCGGGCGATGACCCTTGCGCCCAACTGGAACGCTGGGCCGATTATGTGGTGGCCCGCCATCCGCCGCGCCGCTGGGAGGATGCGCCCATCGGCTGGCTCGGCTGGGCCTGGGTGGACCCCATGACCGTCGAACGCTATGAAGACGTGGTGATCCGCAATGTCCAGGCCATGCAGCGCCGCCTGGGGGGCTTTGGCTTGCGTTACGTGTGGGTCAGTATCGGCAACCTGGCCGACGGGGTGCCGGGGCGCTGGCTAGATTGGAACGAGCAGCTATTCCCGCATGGCCCCGAGTATCTGGTGCGGCGGCTGGCAGAGCATGGCATCAAACTGGGATTCTGGTGCGCACCGTTTTGGGCCTGCGCCTGGGCCGAGCAGCAACTGGGTGAACTGCAAGAGGCGCTGCTGCGCAACCAGGATGGCTCGCCGCTGGTGGTGCGCAGCGAGTGGCAGTTTGGCCGCGCCGGGCAAACGCCCAAGGCAGAGCGGCCCGCGATCTATGCCCTCGACCCCAGCCACCCCAAGACGCTGGCCTTTCTCCGGCGCACATTCGAGACCTACCGCCGGTGGGGCATACGCTATTACATGCTCGATTTCCTGCACGCGGGCGCGGGCAATGTGTGCAGCTACCCCTACGCCGACCACTATGACCACCAACTGGTGGCCGGACCCGAAGCGTATCACGCCGCCCTGCGGGTCATTCGCGAGGCCGCCGGGGATGACACCTATTTCCTGTCCAGCACGGGACCGTCCGTGCACAACGTCGGCATCATGGACGCCATTCGCACGGGCAACGACTTTGGCGAGGGACGCCCCTTATACCCTGATTCCTACTTTTACCCCGCCACGTTCGTGATCAACTCGGGCGCTTTTTGGACCGGCCCGCAACCCGCGCTGCAAAACCAGGCCGCCGCCTATTACACCCACCGCAAGCTATATATCAACGATTCGGGCAACGTGCTCACCGTGGACAAGCCGCTGCCCTTGAGCGACGCGCAGATTCACGTGACCATCCACGCCATGAGCGGCGGCCCCAGCATGATCGGCGACGACCTGGACCGCATGGACGAGGAGCGCCTGCGCTTGATCAAGCAATCGCTGCCCCGCCCCCGCGAGGTGGCCTTCCCGGTCCGGCTGTTCGATGCCGTGCACCCCGACTATCCCAGGGTGTTTGCGCGCAAGATCACCAAACCGTGGGGCACGTTTGACGTGGTGGCGGTTTACAATTTCGGGGCCGAGGCCCGGCGGGAAAGCATCGCGCTAGCCGACCTCCATTTGCGCGCAGATGGGCCCTATCTGGTATGGGAGTTCTGGAACGGTGAGTACGTGGGGCGCGTGCGGGAGCAGTTGATTGCGGATGTGCCACCGCGCAGCGTGCGGGTGTATCGCCTGGTGCAATATCAGGGCGTGCCGACGTTGCTGGGCACGGATATGCACCTGCTGATGGGCGAGATGGAGATCGCCGACTGTACCTGGGATGCGGTGAGCGGCACGCTCAGCGGGAGGGCGCTGCGCCCCGCCGGGGAAAAGGGGAGCGTGTACATCCATGTACCGGAAACGCTGCGGGTGGCCGACCCGCACGGCTGCTGGATCGCCAAGGATGCGCGAGACAAGAGCCTGATCGTCCGCCTGGCGCTGGATTTCCCGCAGGGCTATGCCGACTGGAGCTTACGCGTGGTTCCCCTGGATGCTGCGGCATGTATGCCGGGCGGCACGCATGCCGGTGGCGGCGAGGCGGACTAGCGTCCGACATAGGCAGTTGATGGAGTTTGAGAAAATAGTTCGGTAACGACAGATAAGGCGTGGCGATTGAAATCGCGACTACCTCTGCATCGCCATACATGGCGCGCCTGCCTGCGCAGGCTGGGAAAGCAGGGAACCAGTCGCCGAAGGGCGACTTCGCAAGGGTTGGTGCAGTTTCAACTGCCGACGGGATGGCATGGTTGGTTACCGGAATAAATAGCTAAACCTCATTAACCGCCCCACCCCGTTAGCTCAAGAACGTCAGCAACAGCGTGAGGCTCAGGGCACTCAATAGTGTCGAGAAAAACACTACGCTGCTGACGTAATCGGCATCCGCGTCAAACTCGATTGCCATTAGCGACGACGTCACCGCCGTGGGGGTGGCCGCCTCTACCACGCCCACACTCAGGGCCAGCCCTTGAAGGCCCAGCACCGGCGCCAACAGCAGCGCCACCACCGCCCCGGCCACCAGCCGTAAAAAGACCCCCACGCTCACCTTGCCATACCTGCCGCCCAGGCGCGTCTGGGAGAGTTGCAGGCCGAGCATCATCAGCATCACCGGCACAGCGGCCCGCCCGATCAGCGACACCGGACGAAACAGCACCTCCGGCACCGTGACATGCAGGCTACGCAACAGGATCGCCAGGGTGAAGGCATACAGGCCGGGCAGCTTGAGCATCTGCAACAGGGCCTTTTTCGCGCCCCCGTTGCTGCGCGACGCGAAAAAGGCAGCGACCGTATTGCAGGCCAGGTTCGAGGCGACGAAAAAGATGCTCCCCAGTTCCAGCCCGTCCTCGCCAAAGGAAAAGAGGATCACCGAGAGGCCAAAGTTGCCCGCGTTGAAAAAGGCCACGCTCAACACCAGGGCGTCCACCATCGACTCGGACCAGCGCAGCAAGCGGCCCACGCCAAAAGCCAGCAGCACCATCGCCACCGTGACGAGCACCACGAACAGGATCATGGAACCGAACTGACCGGGTTCTACCGTGGATTCGACCAACGAGGAAAATACCAGGCAGGGGACTAGCACATACAGGGCCATGCGCGACAGGCTGCGCTTGTCGATGTGCAGCTTGCGGTCCAGCAGAACGCCCACGGCCATCACCAGAAAAGCTGGCAGGATGTTGTTGAAGAAGATGTTGCCCAGCATTGGCTGAAATCCTCAGAGTGGGATGGAAAGCAACCATTAACTCAGGACTAGCTTGACCGACAGCCCCACCAGCAGCACCATCGTCGCGTACCGGAACGCGTTATTGCTCATGCGCCGAAAAATATACGTTCCCAGGTAGGTGGCGGCCAGCGCCGGGATGAGCATCCACGCGCCCAACCGCAGGTCTTCCGCCGTAGCGACGCCACTGGTGATCAGCACGATCAGCCGCCAGGTGCCGGTCATGGTGAAATAGGCCGACAGGACCCCCTTGGAAATGGACTTGTCCCAGCCGCGCATCAGGGAATAGAGCACCACCGGCGGCCCGCCCGTGCCCAGCGCGCCGTTGAACACCCCGCCCAACGCGCCAGCTCCATAGGCCCAGGGGAACGATTTGTGCAGGCGGGTCTTTTTGGGGGACCAGAGCATGGTAGCGCAGCCCGCCAGGATCATCCCAGCCACCGCGATGCGCAAGATCTGTCCCGACAGGGTTTTGAGCAGGAACACCCCCAGGACGGCAGCGGGAAGCGCCGTCACCAGGATGGGCCAGACCTCGCGCCACTGGATGTCGCGTCGCAGCGTCCACAAGTTCAGGACGGGGCACGCCAGACCCAGCACAGCCACGATGACGGTCGCCCGCGCAACGGGCATGAGGGTCACGAGAATCCCCATCGCCACGAGGCCAGCCCCAAAGCCAGTTATGCCCATCACCAGTCCGGCTGCTGTGAATACGGCGATCAAGGTTGCTGTGTCTGCCATGCGTCTTCCTTTGGGGAGTGCGTGTATGGTTAGGAATCCCTCACCCGCCACCTTTCAGGTGGCACCTTCTCCCAGAGGGAGATGGTTAGGGTTTGGGTCTGCGCCCTGGGGATTTGACAAAGCCTGCGCCAATTCATACCATGAAGCCATCTCATCTTATGCAGACCGTTAACCCCGTCAAATCGAGGTAAAGAATGTCGAACGTTTACGATGTGTTACAAGCGCGCGGATTTGTGGAACAGGTGTCCGAAGAGGAGGGTTTGCGCGCTGCTCTCGAGCAACCGATCCGTTGCTATATCGGCTACGATCCCTCCGCATCCAGCCTGCACGTGGGCAACCTGCTGACCATCATGGCCCTGGCCCACATGCAGCGGCACGGCCATCGCCCCATCGCCCTCGTGGGCGGCGGCACCGGCATGATCGGCGATCCCAGCGGACGCACCGAGATGCGCCAGATGCTCACGGTGGAACAGATTCAGTCCAACCTGCAAGCCCTGAAGGGACAGATTGGGCGATATGTGGATTTCAGTGAAAACAAGGCCACGCTGGTCAATAATGCTGACTGGCTGCTGGAATTGAAGTACATCGACTTTTTGCGGGATATTGGCCGCCATTTCAGCGTGAACCGCATGTTGGCCGCCGAGGCGTATCGCACGCGCCTGGAGACGGGGTTGAGCTTTATCGAGTTCAACTACCAATTGCTTCAGGCCTACGACTTTTTATATCTGTACCAGCACCATGACTGCATCCTGCAAATGGGTGGCAACGACCAGTGGGGCAACATCCTGGCCGGGGTGGAGCTGATTCGCCGTGTAGCCGATGGACAGGCGTACGCGCTGACCTTCCCCCTACTGACGACATCCTCCGGCGCCAAGATGGGCAAGACCGCCAAGGGCGCTGTCTGGCTGGATGCTGATCGGCTCTCCCCCTATGATTTTTACCAGTTCTGGATCAACACCGAAGACGCCGACGTCGAGCGCTTTTTAAAGATTTACACCTTCCTTCCGCTGGAAGAAATCGCGGCGTTGGCCAAGCTCGAAGGGGCCGAAATCCGCAAGGCCAAGGAAGTGCTGGCCTTTGAGGTGACCCGCCTGACCCACGGCGAGCAAGCGGCGGAAGAAGCGCGGGAGGCATCCCGCAGCCTGTTCCGCGGGGCGGGCGAGAGCGAGGCCATCCCCACCACCGAGATGAGCGCAGACACCCTGGCAGCGGGCATGGCGGTGGCCGACCTGTTCCATCAGACGGGCCTGACCAAGTCGCGTAGCGAGGCGCGCCGCCTCATCCAGCAGGGCGGGGCGTATGTCAACGATCAGCAGGTGAGCGACGTGGACCAGGTGTTGACCCTCAACGACCTGGAGGATAACAAGCTCTTATTGCGGGCGGGCAAAAAGCGCTACCACCGGGTCACCGTCGCGGAATAGCAGGAACAATTGGACCGCTCGGACCCGCAGGTCCGCAGCACCCTTGTCGGCAATGCCCGGCCCGAAAACCTGCTCTATTGCGGATAGCAGGCGCTCTTGTAGGAGCACCACTGACAGACCGCCGGGACGCCCCCTCTAGACGCACTCGAACCAGGCCGCATCGGGAAATCGTCCCGGTGGGCCTGGTTTTTCTCTAGATCCCGCAGGCGACTCTGCATCTCCAGGATGCTGGCAGCAATCCGCCCCTCCGTTTGCCGTAGTGTCTCCTCTGTCACCGGCACGCTCACCGTGGACCCATCCTGCAGGACGGCAACCTCGCAGGTGATTTGCTGGGCCTCGGCGCCCCACTGATGCCGGACATACAGCGCGTAACCGGCCAACTGCCGGGCATAGGTATCCAGCCGACCGGCCACGCTGTTGCCGGTCTTCCAGTCGATCACTCGCAGCAGGCCACCCTGCTCCTGCTGGACCAGGTCTGGCACAGCCAGCACGGGCACCTCCAGCAAGGTAAAACGCCCAAAGCGGTCGATAGCCAGCAAGTCCGCCGGATTCTCCAGTGCCTTCCGAAACGCGGGATGCTCGTAGAGTTTGCGCCCATAGAAGGCTGCCCGTTCCATCGCAGCTTCCAACTCGTGCGGGCCAAACGGCTGCCCGTAGTGGTGCGCCTCCAGGACAGCCGTGTCCTGCCCCTCGCCGCGCGGGGGGCGGCCCGCCGCTTTGCGCGAGGCATTCAGCGCCTTTTTCAGTAGCGCCTGAGCACTGGCGGAATAGGTGCCCTCTGCCCATTGATGTCCATCCCGCGCACTGCGCAGGGCGTCCCGCGCCAGGCTATGGACGATGGTCCCCACCAACATGGGCACATTCGTCAGGCGGCCTAACAGATACAGCGTCTCCCGGTTCCCCGTTTCCCAGGGGGCGTTGCCGCCATAGGGCGCATAGTAGCGCCAGTAGTATTTGCGCGGGCATTCCTCAAATAGCAGGGCCCGCGAATGGCTCCAGCTTAGCTTGCGATGAATCTCTTCCAACCAACTCACTAGATAACCTATCCCATCATGCCAAAGCGAAAAAAGTAGAATGATTATTATAGAGGCAATATGCACCCCCGGCAATTCCTGGTAATACGTTGCATCATGGACCACCGCCAGCCCTGGCGGCATCTAGGATAAGCCGGCTGGAAGTTGCGGCATGCATGCCGGGCGCTCCATTGCTCGATAGCCATTGACGGCAGGCACGGCGGGCGCTATAATCACGGCGAACAAGCGCACGTCCCATTACGAGGAGAGAGTCATGGAGCAGATCACCGAAGGCACAGCGTTTCCCGCATGGTTGCAGCGCATCCTCTCGCTGGCCCTGACCGTTCTCGCAGTAGTGCTATACATGGTTGTCCTGGGCAGCGCGATCTACCGCACGGCGGTAGAAACGGACCCCGTGTTCAACGATGGCATCGCGCAGGCCGCCGCGCTGCTCAGCGGATTGGTCGGGTCGGTGGTGGCCGCCGGATTCGCTCGCAGCCGCCGCCCTTCTTCGGTGTCCGTCCGCCTGGCGCACCCCCTGGCAGGTCGCCCGTCGACTGCCTGGTCCACGCTAACCCCACCCTCGCTGCTCAGGGCCAAGCTGACCAGCCTGGCGCGCACGCTGGGCCTGCTCCCGCTGCACGGCCCGGCCCCACGCAACACCGCGGAGGAGGGGCAGCCCTCCATCCCGGCAGCACCGGAAACGCCCGAAACCCCCGCCGAGCCAACCGAACCAGGCTCGACGGCCTTGTGGATTGCCGCCCTCTATTTCGGGGCCTATTTCCTGGTCGGCCTGGCCGCGCTGATTGTGACCCTGATCAAGCCCACCGTGCCCGACATGATCGAAAGCGCCGCCTGGGTCTGGTTGGGGACGGTGATCTCGTCCGCCTATACCTTCTTTGGGCTGGATGCGCGAGTTTAGAACACAGAATACACGGAAAACTCAGAAGAACCGTGAAACATACAAAAACGGGATCGTAGGCGCGCTTTCCATAGCGCAAAAAGCCTCCGAGATGGGATACATCTCGGAGGCTTTTTATCACACTCTCTAGGCGCGCTCTCGGAAGCGCAGCATCCGCAGACCGTTCAAGATCACGATCAGCGACGCGCCCACATCCGCCAACACGGCCATCCACAGGGTGGCGACCCCGCCTATGGCCAGCGCCAGAAATGCGGCCTTGACGATCAGTGCAAACCAGATATTGCTGCGGATAATCCCCAGCGCGCGGCGGCTCAGACGGATCAAGAAGGGCAACCGGCTGAGATCATCGCTCATCAGGGCAATGTCCGCCGTTTCCAGCGCCACGCCGGTGCCCGCCACGCCCATCGCAACCCCCACGGTGGCCTTGGCCATCGCCGGAGCGTCGTTGACCCCGTCACCCACCATCGCAATGTTGCCATGCTCCTGACGCAGTTCGTCCACCGCCTGCACCTTGTCTTCTGGTAGCAGGCTGGCGCGCACCTGATCGACGGTGGCCTTGGTCCCAATCGTGTTGGCGATAAAGGGGTTATCCCCCGTAAGCATCACCGTGTGGGCGATACCGGCCCGCTTTAAATCGCCGATCATTTCCGGGACACCATCCCGCAGGGTATCGGCTACAGTCAGGTAGCAACGCTCCTTGCAGCACTCGTCCTGTATGACCAACACCGTGTACCCTTCGCTCTCGGCCTGGGTTACGGCCTCACACATAGCCGTCTCTTGCACATCCCCATTGCGGTGGCACATGGCGTGGCTGCCCACCGAGACCACGTGCCCTTCCACCAGGCCTTCGACTCCCAGCCCAGTTAGCGCGGTGACGTTCTCACCGGGCGCATACCGGGCGTCCAGTCCTTTCTCATGGGCGTGCCGCAGAATGGCCTTGGCCAGGGCGTGCTCGGAACGGACCTCAATGGCTGCTGCCTTGGCGATCAGGTCATCGCACGAGTTGCACAGTTCTGCCGAGCGGTGCAACGCACAGCCCCCACCGACCACATACGGCTCTCCTCGCGTCAGGGTGCCGGTCTTGTCAAAGGCCATCGCCTTCAGGCCACCCATCGCTTCCAGATACTTGCCGCCCTTGATCAACACGCCCGACCGCGCAGCGCGGGCCAGGGCGCTCACAATCGTCACCGGCGTCGAGATCACCAAAGCGCACGGGCAAGAAATTACCAACAAGACCAGCGCGCGATAGACCCATACTCCCAGAGTTCCCAGCCCGATCAGGGGAGGGACCACGGCAACCAACAAAGCCAGGCCCATCACGATGGGCGTGTATACCTGAGCGAACCGGTCTACAAAACGCTGCGAGGGCGCCCGTTCTGCCTGGGCTTCCTCGACCAGCCGCATGATGCGGGCGATGGTATTATCCTCCGCCAGTCGCGTGACCTCCACGACCAGCGCTCCGCTGCCGTTCAGCGTTCCCGCGAACACTTCATCCTGCGGGCCTTTGTCGATCAGAGCCGATTCGCCGGTAATAGGGGCCTGATTGACCGCGGATTGCCCCTCGATCACGCGGCCATCCATCGGCAGCCGCTCCCCTGGGCGCACGATAATCCGGTCGCCTACCCGCAGGGACTCGACGGGAACCTGTTCCTCGTGGTCCTCGTGGAGCAGCGTCGCCTGGGCGGGAGCCAGCTTGACCAATTCGCGGATGGCGTTGCGCGCCCGATCCAGGGAATAGCTCTCTAATAGCTCGCCAATGGAAAAGAGCAACACCGTCACCGCGCCTTCGGCAAACTCGCCCACAAACATGGCCCCGATCACCGCCACGGTCATCAGGGCGTTCATGTCCAGACTGCGCGTCCTCCGCAGTGCCACCCAGCCAGCACGCGCCACATAGATGCCGCCCGCCACAATGGACGCCCCGTACAAAAGCTGGCCATACAGCACTGGCGCACCCGCCAGTTGCAGGATAATGGCCGCCAGCAGAAACAGGCCACCCAGCGCCGTGCTGAACAAGCGGCGATTCTGCTTCAGCCGGACTATCCATGTTTCTGGAACCGCTCTTTCCTCGGCGTGCTCCTCAGTCACCTGGTGCCCCATCGACTCGGCCAGCTTTTGAATGCTGGGGATAACTTCCTCATCGGCTTCGGGCACCACGATCAGGCGCGAGCTGGCAAAGATGAGTTTGGCCGAGGCGACCCCCGGCAGCGACTGCACGGCCTTTTCCAGGCTCAACGCACAGTCAGGACAGTCGAGATTACTGACAGTTAGATTGATAGACTGACCTTGTGCCTTGGACATATACATCCTCTTTTTCGGGCAATAACAAATTGGTGTGATGAAAGCCCGGTACAGTGCAAACTCAGTGAGAAAGATGCTCCAGGGCCACCCGGTACAGGGTGGTAATGTGCTCGTCGTCCAATGCGTAAAAGATATGCCGACCATCGCGCCGATAGCGTACCAGCTTGAGCTGCCGCAGCAAACGCAGTTGATGCGAGACAGCCGAAATGCTCATCTCTACCAGCGAAGCCAACTCGCCCACACACAGCTCCCCCTCCGCCAGCGCAGAGATCAGTCGCACGCGCGTGGGGTCGGCCAGAGCGCCAAAGGTTACCGACAACTCGGCAGCCATCTCCTCGGAAATGGTACGAATGGCAACCTGTTCCAAGCGTTCTGCGCTATCCTCTGCCAGATCGCACACCTGGACATCTTCCATTACGGGCTTTCCTCCACAACAGTTGAATACTTGCTCAATTATAGCAGACAGTCCACGAGGCGTCAAGCGCATTTCGGCGGATGGGGGATACGACGTTTGCAGTAGGCGCAAAAAAACGCCGGATACATCTGTATCCGGCAAGCTCGCGATATTCGATTCTCACCCTGCGACAGCGTGGGCGTCAGTCTTTGTCTACAGGGATAGCCATCTCTCTGGCCCTGCGAATCATCTCCAGGTAGAGCTTTTGCGTCGTGACCATATGCTCCAAAATCTGGCGGGGGGTCCACTCGCCCGGCTCGGGAACTTGGTCAAGGTGCGCATCCTGCAACCCCAGCATCGCTCCCAGCCAGACGCCATACGCCTCCTGGGCGCGGGCCAGCATCCGTTGAGGCATGGTCTGCTCAGCGCCGATGTCGTCGCGCGCCGCCACCAACTGGGTGGTGTGCTCGCGCACATGGTCGCCAAAACGCAGCATCACACGGCGCACGGTGTTCCAGCGCTCATTGCCAGTCGCATACTTTAATTCGGGGCGGTCAAGCTCTAGGAGTTGGTCCAGAATCTCCTGCTGAATAGCCTGCATCTGCTCCAGATACGATTTTACCTCTGTGTCAGCCATGCTACACCTCCGCTTGGGGACCGCCGCGCACCGGATGGCCCGGCGGTGATTGATTGTGCAGACGCCTCGGTCGGGCGCAATTAGCCGATCAACGGCCCCAGCCAATCGATGGAGAGCGACCCAAGATAGGCCAGGGCCAGGGCCTTGATGGTCTTGCCCATCCAGCAGGCCAACAAGAACTTGGCAATAGGATAATGCAGCATTCCCGCGGAAAGTCCGGCCAGATCGAAAAAAGGGTTGGGGATGAGCGAGAGCACGAAAATGGTGATAAACCCCCGGTGCTCCATCCAGCCTTTGATCTGCTCGAACCGCTCCCGGTTCTGGATGACGGCGCTGCCGCCATAGCCCGCCAGATAGCCGGTGAGTTCGCCCAGGGGTTCCCCCACTCCCGCGATCAAACCGACCAGGAGGGGGTTGAGAACCCCCCCTCCTGCAAAGACCACTGCGAGGCTGGGCACGGGAAAGATCACCGTGGCATTCCCGATTACGCTGATCAGGAAAACGCCCAGATAGCCATAGGTAGACAATCTGGCTAGCTCGTGGCGAAAGACGATGATGGTGGTGGTGATAGCCACCGAGAACAAGAGGGCCAGCACCTGGGTACGATGCTCCCGCCAGAATTCTGCGATGGTATTCACTACGTCAGGTCTCTCGGCTCTAACTCTCAATGATTTCAATAGATAGAATCCTGTCCCCGGCTAGCGCGTCGGGATTCGTCTCCGGGTTTCTGAGGGTCAAGGACTTGGCCACATCCATCCCCTCGATTACTCGGCCAAAGACCGTATGCTCCCCATCCAGGTGCGGTTGCGGGGCAAAGGTGATAAAGAATTGGCTCCCGTTGGTATTCGCGCCCGAATTGGCCATCGAGAGAATCCCTTCCGCATCGTGCGTCAGGTCATCCACAAACTCGTCCTCGAACCGATAGCCGGGGCCGCCCCTGCCCGTGCCAGTAGGGTCGCCGGTCTGCGCCATAAAGTTCTCCAGCACCCGATGGAAGGTCACGCCATCATAGAATCCCTCGCGGGCCAGGAAGACAAAGTTGTTCACTGTCTTGGGCGTCTTGTCGGCGTACAACTGGACACGGATGTCGCCCTTTTCCGTCTTGATCAACGCCTCGTAATTCTTGGTGGTATCAATAGTCATAGCCGGGGGTTCTGCCCAGGATTTGGATTCCGAGCCGGGCGCTACGGCCGTCGCTTCAGCGCCGGGGGCTTCAGTGACTGCGGAGGCAGGGGCTGCCGCGGTCGGGGCTTCGACGGTGACATCCAGATTGGCCGCAGCCTGGTTGGCCGGTCTGACGACGGCAAAGTAGTACAGCGCCGCAAAAGCGCCCAGGATCAGCACGACGATGCCGACGGCGACCCAGATGTCAGACATCGAGGTCTTTTTCTCTTCTTTCTTGGCTACCGGTGGCCTGACCGGCTTGTGGGTCGTGACAGTCGTGCCCTTGCGGGCCTTGGCTACCTGACGTCTGCGTTGAATCTGCTCTCGCTTCTTGCTCATACAAACCTCACTCTAGAATCAAAATAATCCGCCACTATTGCTTGCGCGCACATCGATATCCCTGAATGAATCCCCGCCTCCAAGCCGCAGGGGTCAGGTCTTGGTGTCGGTCGTTCCCCCGGTGCGCGTGGTCAACGGCCCCACCCGCTCCAGCTTCCAGAGCAGATAGAGGGCTGCCATCAGCACTACCCCGCCTACCAGATACCCCTCCGACACGCTGGCCTGGGTGAGATACATGGCGATAACCCCCAGGATACAACAGGCCAGGTAAAGCACCAATACGGCTTCTCGCTGACTCAGGCCCATCTTGACCAGACGATGCGATACATGATCCTTGCCCGCCGTAGTCAGGGGGTTCTTGCCGCGCCGCAAACGCGAGATGAACACCAGCGTCGTGTCGAAAATCGGCAGCCCCAATACGATAATCGGAATCATCCAGGTTACAAAATATACGTTATCGGGGAAGCGAAGTTTTATCCCGGCGGCGGCGAGCATGAACCCCAGGAACAGGCTGCCCGTGTCACCCATAAAGATGCTGGCCGGGTTGACGTTGTAAATCAAGAAGCCGATGCAGGCACCCAGCAGCGCCGCCGCCAGCGCCCCCACCAGATACTGGCCGCTCATGGCCGCCAGCAGCAGGAAAAAGGCTGCCGCCGTTGCGCCCACCCCGCCGGATAGGCCATCCATGTTATCCAGCAGGTTCATGGCGTTGGTGATGCCTACTACCCACAGGACGGTGACGAGCAGGTTCAAAGGCTGATAGGGCAGGATGCGCACCTGCACGTCCGAGAGGATCAGCAGCCCCGTCGCCAGCAACTGGCCCGCCAGCTTGACCCAGGCGTTCAGCCCCGCGCGGTCGTCCACCAGCCCCACCAGCGAGCAGAACGTGGCTCCTAGCAGAATGCCGACCACCTGCCGAACATAGAACCGATCTCCCCATAGCAGCAACGCCACGATAAAGGCCAGGTAGATGGCCGCACCCCCCATCAACGGGGTGGACCGGGTATGGATTTTACGCGCGGCCGGCTGGTCCACCACTCCCAGGCGCACGGCCAGCACGCGGAACATGGGCGTCATCCCAAAGGCAAGGCCAAACGCACTGACCGCAATCAGCAGATACTTGGCCATACTCCCCTACTCGCCCTCCTCCGTAGCAGCAATGGCAGCCTGCAACTGCCCGATGAAATCCTGCCAGATCGCCTGATCTTGCTCCGTGGCCACGGCTGCCGCCTTTTCCGCATAGGTCAGAGCCTCTGCCGGTTGGCCTAATTCGTTATACAGGATCGCCAGGTTCTTCAGCGTGACATAGTCATTAGGAGCCAACGTCAGAATGTACTGGTTCGCGGCAATCGCCCGGTCCATATGACCCAATTGGGCATAGCTATAGGCCAGCGAGCTCCATCCCTGAATAGAATCGGGATCGAGCGTAACGCCCCGTTCGTGATAGCTCACGGCCTGTTCCCAGTCCCCTCTGGCAAAGTGGACATCTCCGATCACGAGATAGGTCTGCCCGAACTCCTGGTCCAGTGTCAGGGATTCCTGGTAACGGGCCAACGCCTGATCGAAATCGCCCAGGATATGGTAGACCAGCCCCCACTCGTTGAACAATTGCGCGTTGGCAGGGCTGAGCTGGGTGGCAGCCGCGTAATAGTTGAGGGAGCGTTCGAGCTTGAGCTGGCGGCTCTCCGGATCCTGGTCCATCTCGGCCCAGGTGCGGTACAGGCGCGCCAGGTTGGCCGTATGGTCGGTGTTCATCGGATTCAGATGTCTGGCCTGTTCCAGGGCAGCAGCGGCCTCATTAAAATACGTATCGCGCACCTTGGGGTTGCTTTCCAGCTTGGCCCGTTCCATCCAGGCCCGGCCGTAAAAGAGATGGTAGAAATCCTCTGTGGGGACCATCTCCCGCGCCTGCTTATACAGGGCGATGGCGCTATCCCAATTCCCCAACTGATCGGGCTTGAGCCCCTCTTTGTACATGATGTCTGCCCGCACGACATTGATGTTCACCCGCTGGATAAAGAACAGGCTGCCCACCAACAGCAAGGGATAGATCAACGCCGCGGCGTGGTGCGTCCATTGGCGCGGGCGTGGTCGAGTCCAAAACAGCAACAAGGCCAGCACGGCCCAGATCAGCCCGATGACGACATAGTACTCATAGATCAGGTTCACCACGCTTCTGTTGGGCACCAACTTGGCCGCGTGGATCACTCCATAGATCCCACCGATCCCCCCGGCGATGAGGACGAACAGCCCAAAGGACCGCAGCCACCAACCCGCGCCCCGCTCCTCCGGCTCGTCCTGGATCAACTCGGACACGCTGACCAGCATGGACACCGCAAAGGTGGTCAAAAAGATCCATGCCATCCCCAGGCTGATGCGTTCGGGCATCCTTTTCCCGGCCATCGTCGCCAGCGAGTTGTATAGAATGCCCAAAGGACTCTTGGTGTCGAGGACGTTCACTGTATAGTCCCAGGCCATCGTCGCCAGGATCACGCCGCCCATCAGGGCCAGCGCCAACAACTGCCCGCGCATGGCGGACACGCGAGCGGGCAACTCGCTGGCCACAGCAGCCGCCTTGCCGCCAACTCGCCCACGCCCAGCCTTGCGTCCTTTTGCCGTCCCGCCTCTGACCGGATGGCCTCCGTCCGCCAGCACCACCTCCGGCTGCGCGCCCTCCGCTGGGCGATGCGCTGGCAACAGCCCATGCCCAAGGATAACCAGCAAGGCAGCAAAGACCCAGAAGTAGGTGCGAGTGGACACGATGGCGATCCCAACCTGGATCTCGAAATAGTGGGCGATGATAGCGGCGAACAACCCTACCATCAACAGCAGGTGCCAGCCCTCCAGTGGACGCGTCTCTTCGCCGTCGGCCTGATCCGTTCTGCGCCACAGTGTTATCACAGCGGACACCGCCGTGTAGAGGAACAGGGCCGCCAAAAGGCCCACGGGTATCCCCACGCCCATCAGGCGCAACGAGCCGTCCAGCAACCAGGGGAGCAAGATGCCGAGCACCGCCCCTATGGTGAGGGATAGGGTAAAGGCGATTCTGTGCATGCGCGTGCGCATCAAACCCAACCAGCGCAGGACGTGGTAAAAGATGGCACTAAACAAAAACAAATAGACTATAAAACCCAACACGCCTGTACTGATGAGCGCGTCGAACGTCTCGTTGTGCGCGCGGTCGGGAGAGGCGTTCCGCCGCTCGTAATGCGCCAGGTCGGGCGGATAGAAGGGGTTATAGGCCACATACATGGCCTCCGGCCCATAGCCGATGATCGTGCGCACCGGGTCCGCTTGCAGCATATCCGCGGCCCCCTCCCAGATCAGCAGGCGCACCTTGCCGGTACCCCCGTCGGTTTCAAACAACCGGGCGAGCCGCCCCACATAGGGAACGTCGCGAATACCCTTTAGTGGCGAGCTGGGCAGGTTGATGAACACCAGGAACCCGACCAGGAGCGGAACCAGAACCACAAAGAGCGTGGTCAACACGCGCCGCCTGTAGATAAAGGCCAGCAGCAAGGCAAAGAACGCCAGCCCCGCCAGCAGGCCGATCTGCGGCCCGCGGCTCTGCGAGAAAAATATAGTCAACAGTTGCGCGGCGAGGATCAGGCCATAGCACCCCAACAACAGGAAGCGAGCCATCGGCTTGCGCAACAAGGTCGCCGTCAGCACCAGGGCCAGCACGAATAGCAGAGCAACCGCCAGACCCACGCCAAAGCCCGCAACCGCCCAGATACCCAACACCACGGCCAGGGCTACCCAAAAGGCCAGCCCGAAAAGGGTCTTTTGCCGCGTGTTCGATGTGTCCAGCGCGCGGGTTTGCATGTGCCATACGCGCGCCAGGGTGAGCGGCACGACCATGATGAAATAGGCGCCCACAAAGATGGCGTTCCCCATGTTGGAAGCCACCCGGAAGGTCACATCCCCCGCCCAGGGCAGCGGGTCCAGACTATAGCGCTGGAGCAGAGAGTACAGGGCGATGGGCAGGCTGGTGAGGATAATCGCCGTTTGCAGGCGCTGCAACTGCTCGGCGCGGCGCAACTTGAACACGATCAGGACGAAAATCAGCAGGTAGCTGAGATTCGTAAACGTGCCCTGCATCCGTTGATAGGAACCCCACAGGCTGACCCGCGGGATGACAGAGGTGACGGTAGCCAGGATGTAGGTGCAGGCCAACAGCAGGGCGGGCAACACCAGGGGCGTGCGTACAAAGCGGTCCAGAGCGCCGCTTTCTTGCGAGGACGCGCTGCCCTTGGCCCAGAGCCGCTCCTCAGCCCATTGAATCAGCCAGGCCAGCGCCATCACCACGGCGATAGAGCGCAGGAGGGCGATTTTATCCGGCTCGAAAACGCGGCTGGAATAGACGTTGAAAAAGAGGGGGACCAACACCACCGCCAGCAGCCAGCCGGCCTCAATCGTTCGCTCGCAGAACGCGCTTACCTTTGTCCGCATACCCTTCCTTTGTCTAGAAAACGATACGACGCGACGGTTTGGCGCATATTACCTTACAGTAGGGAGAAAATCAAATGGCTATCCGTCGCGCTCGCGGATTTTGAACCACAGAACACACAGAAAACTCGGAATGGGAGACAGCCACGAAGCACACGCACTTGTAGCCGCGCCAGCGGATCTGCGATCCGGCAGGCGCGCTATCCTGACACATAGAGACGCGGCACGATGCCGCGGCTACTTTTCCCGTGTATTCTGTGGTTAAACCTCCCCCACGAGTTCGGCATAGATCTGCTCGATTTTCGCCAACATTGGCTCGCGGTCGAACAGCGCCGAGCGGGCCAGCGCCCCGGCGGCCAGCCGTTGCCGCAAGGGTTGGTCTGCCAGCAGGACATTGATCGCCTCGGCCAACGCACGCGGGTCCTGAGCGGGCACCACCAATCCCGATTCGTGGTGCTTGTTCACATAGCTGGTCCCCGTGCCCAACTCGGTGGAAACGATAGGCAGACCCGCGCTCATTGCCTCCACCTGCACCAACCCAAAGGCCTCGCTGCGCTCGCTGGAGGGGAGCACGAACAGGTCGGCGGCGCGATAATAGGCGGGCAGTTCCTCATCCGGCACGCGCCCGGCCAGGATCACCCGTGAGCCGAGGCCGAGCGCTTCAACCTGCTCCCGCAAGACCGGGGCCATCGGGCCATCCCCGGCGATCAGCAGCCGGGCGGGGATATGAGGCATGGCCTCCAGCAGATATTGCAGCCCCTTGTAATAGCGCAGCACCCCCACGAACAGCAGCAAGGGACCATCCGGCGCATACCTGGCGCGCACCGCCTGGGCGGCGGCAGGGTCCGCTTCCATGAAGCGGCGGCGATCGATGCCATAGGGCACAACCCGGCACTTGCGCCGGAAGGGCTGCAACACTTCCGAGCTTTCCAGGTAGTTGGGGCTGGCGACCAGGATGCGGTCTAGCGCGCCCAATACCCGCCGCATCAGGGGCCGGTAAAAGCGCAGGATCGTCTGCTGGCGCACGACGTCGCTGTGATAGCTCAACAGCGTGTGCTCGCCCCGCCCCAACAGATATTGGGCCACCTCACCCACCGGGTAGGGGAAATGCAGGTGCGTGATCTGCGGCTTGAGGTGGGCCAACTGCCAGGGCAAGCTGAGGCTGAGGGGGGTAGAAGCCACGTACGCCAGGCGGGCCGCCTTGATCACACGCGCCCCGCCCGCCATCTCCACCCGCGTCACCGGCGCGGTGTTGGTCACCAGCACCGTCACATCGTGCCCGGCGGCAGCCTGTCCCTCGGCCAGCACCCGCACGTGGTTCTCGATGCCCCCCAGGATGGGGTAATAGTCCTTGTAGACGTGTAGAATCCTCATCTCCCCTCACTCCCAGCCAATACCCGCCGGTAGGCTTGCAGCGTGGCCTCGGCGGTGCGCTGCCAGCCAAACGCTGCCGCGCGCTGGAGCCCCTGAACGGCGAGCCGCTTCCTGAGGGCTGGCTCGCAGATTAATCGGGTCAGCGCCCTGGCGATGGCCTTGTTGTCCTCCGGGTCAAATAGCAGCGCGGCATCTCCCGCCACTTCGGGGAGCGAGGTGCGATTCGCACACGCCACGGGCGTGCCGCAGGCCAGCGCCTCCAGCACGGGCAGGCCAAACCCCTCATATAAAGACGGAAAGACAAAGGCCAGGGCACCGGCATACAGCGCGGGCAGGTCTTTCTCCGCCACCGGCCCCAGCACGCGCACCCCCGCCTGCTCCCCCGCGGCTTCTATCCGCTGGCGGGCCTGGGGGTAGCGAGGGTCCTCCCAACCGGCCCAGACCAGCGTATGCCCCCTGCGCAGCGAGCCGGGCAGCGACAGCCAGGCATCCAGCAGCCGCTCCAGGTTTTTGTGGGGCTTGTTGATCCCCACGTACAGCAGATAGGGCTGCGTCACCCCCAGCCGTTGCAGCGTGGGGGCAATTTCTTCTGCAGAACGAGGCCGGAAGGCGCTGTCTGCGGCCAGGGGCACTACGCTGACCCGCTCGGCGGGCGCGCCCATCGCGCGCAGCAGGTCGTCCCGCGTGGAATGCGAGTCCGTCAGGATGTGGGCGGCCTCGCGCATCGTCTGCCGCATCAGGGCGGCGAACAGCGCCCGCACATGGAGCGCGGCCCCCGCCGGGCAAAGATAAGGGATCAGGTCGTGGACGGTGGCGATAATCGGGCAGGGCATGGCATAAAGCGACACATAGGAAGGCACGTGGTACAGGTCCAGCCGATGGCGGCGGGCCAGGTGCGGCAGCGTGACCTGTTGGGTCAGCGAAAACGTCCCGGCGGAGGCGCGCACCAGCTCCACGTTGGGCAGCCCGGCGAACACGGACAGGTCATAGCGGCTGTTTTTGGCCGATGGGTTGTAAAACAGCACGAACGTATCCTCCGGCGCCAGGGCTGCTAGCTGGCGCGCCAGATGATAGGTATAGCGCCCGATGCCCGGAAAATGGTCCTGCAAGTATCGCCCGTCCAATCCATAGCGCATGACTGCCTCAGCCCTTTCCCCGTTTCTGCGCGATGCTGGTGAACACATCCTCCACACGCCGCGTCAGCGGGCGCACGTCGTAACGCTCCTCCACGCGCCGCCGCCCGGCCTGCCCCAGCCACTCCACCCGCGCGGGATCGGCCAGCAGCTCGGCTACAGCCTGCCCCAACGCCTGTACATCCCCCGGCGGGACTAACAGGCCGGTTTCTTGCTCCACGATAATCTCCCCGGCTCCGCCGTGCTGATAGGCCACCACCGGCAGCCGGGCAGCCATTCCCTCGATGATCACCCGACCAAAAGGCTCCGGCTCGATGGAGCAGTGCACCAGCACGTCCAGGGCGCTGAGCAGCGCGGGCAGGTCGTCCCGCTGACCGGTAAACAGCGCCGCCTCCCCCAGCCCCAATTCCCGCGCCAGAGTTTCCAGTTCGACGCGATAGCCCTCCTCCCCGCCAAAGATGTTTCCGCCCACTATCAGGAAGCGGGCTTGCGGGTAGCGCTCCCGTACCAGGGCCATGGCCCGCAGGAAATCGCGCTGCCCCTTCCAGGGACGCAGGCGACCCACTATCCCCACCACCGGCGCAGTCGCGGACAGGTCCAACTCCCGGCGCACGCTCTCCCGCGTGTCCGGCGGCAGGTCGAAATCCGCCACATCCACCCCGTTGGGGATCAGGTGGATCAGCTTGCTCTGCGGCAGCGGGTCCGCGGTGGCCGCGGAGATGGCGATGATCACGGCGGCGCGGTGGTCCATCCAGCGCACGTACGCGCCAGGCGCGAACACGTCGCGCACGTGCCAGATCAAGGGCCGCGCGGTGAGCCAGGCGGCGAGGCCGGCGTAAAGCGAGGCGCGCATGACGTTGCTATGCACCAGGTCCATCTGCTCCCGCCGAATCAGCCGGATCAGCGCCCGCGTGCCCCGCCACAGCCGCAGGGGCGCGGTGATATCCTTGCGCAACCGGGACATGGAGACCAGTTCCACCTGTACGCCCAATCCTCGCGCGGCGTCGGCCAGTGGCCCCGGATTGCAGGCCAACACCGGGAAGAAGCGGGTTTTGTCCAGATGCTCCAACAGCAGCAGCAGGCTGCGCTCCGCCCCGCCCAGAGCCTCCGCGTGATCTACGAACAGGATGCGTATCATGGCGCTGTCGCCTCCCGGCGGCGCAAGAGCTGCGCGGCCATTGCAAAAGCGCGGACATATTCCGCGCGTTCCAGGGAAACCATGACGGCGGTATAGGCGGCCACGCACGCCGCCCCCTTGACGACCATCAGCCAGAGGTCCGGCCAGGCGGGCAACCGCGCCCCCACCAGCCAGACGATGGCTGCGGCCACGGCAGTAGCCAACAGCGGCGCAGCCAATAGCTTGACGGGGGAGTAATCCACATAGCGCCACGCCATATGCATCATGATCACCAGGCCAACCAGTACCATCATGTCCGACGCCAGGGCCGCCCCCAGGATGTCCCACCGATGCACCCCCACGATGACCAGCGGTACAAAGACCGCCAGTTGCATCAGGCGGGCCGTGAGTATGCGGCGGGATTCCCCCACAGACACCAGCAGGTTCACCGTGACCGCCAACAGCGGCAGCAACATGGCGAAAATCACCAGCAGGCGAAAGGCGGACACGGCGGGCACCCATTTCTCCCCGATAAACACCCGGATGAACTCGGGCGCTACCAGGGCAAAGGTGCTCGCCGCCAAAAAGCCGACTCGCACCAGATAGGCGCTGGCCCGGTAGTAGGCTTTAGACAGCCCGGCCCGGTCCGATTGCAGCCGGGCGTAGGTGGACAAGATCACCTCCTGGATGGGGTCCGATACCACCCGGCGAGGATACTGGGCAAAGGCAAAGGCCACAGCGTAGAACCCCAGGGACATCTCGCCCAACGTGGTTCCCACCCAAAAGTCGTCGAACTCCATCAATAAAAAGACGACCAGATGGGACAAGAACAGTGGCAAGCCGAAGTGGATGTAGCGGCTCGCCACTGCGCGGTCCAGGGTCCAGATCAAGCGCACAGGGCGGACGATCCAGATAGCCACCACGCCGACCGCGATTTCCAGCAGGTCTTCGGCCACCAACGCCCACACCCCCGCGCCCAGATAGGCCAGCCCCAGCGCGCCCGCCGTCTTGATCACCGCCTTGATCAGGTCGATGCCCGCCACCCGGTCAAAGCCCAGTTCTCGCCGCAACAGGGTCATGGGCGTGCTACCCAGCGTGCTCACCAACCGCCCGGCCACCAGCGCCATAAAGACGGGGATCAGCAAACGCTGATCGCTATAGGCGCGGCCCAGGATAGGGACCAGCACCAGGCTCACCACCAGCATCACCGCGCCCGTGCCGACCTGGAGCAAGAAATGGGTCGAGATTTCGGCGGGAGAGGGCTGCTCGCTGCGCACCAGGGCATAGTCAAAACCGGTGTCGCGCAGACGGCCCAGCAGGTTCACGAAAAAGAGGGCCAGCGCCATGATGCCATAGTATTCGGGCAAGAGCAGCCGGGCGAGGAGCAGCGAGCGGACAAACCCCAGGCTGAGGGTGATGGCAGAAGCGCCCATGCTAACCATAGAGCCGCGCAGGGACAGGGCCGCCACCATGCGATGCGTTTCCTTATGGTCGGCTCGTTCGGTGATAACAGCACCTCCCCCGGAGATCATCTGCGCGGACCTGATCGTTACATACGTTTCCCATGCAAGCAGGTCCCCTCAACCGCCCCAGCGGCTCACTCCTCCAACCTCTCCTTGGGGAGAGGTCATCGACCGCGGACGCTACGCGTCCGATGGGTCGGTGGGCGAGGGGAATCTCGCAAATCAGTTAATTACAGCGATAAGGCCAGGATAGAAGGCCCCATGCTAGCTGGAAAGGTCCGGCAATAGCTTGCGGTAGATTTCCACCAATCGCTGGCCGTAGCTTGCCCAGGTATAGTTCTCGATGCGCAGGCGCGCCGCATGGCCCAGCGTCTCGCGCAAGGCCACGTCATCCCGCAGTCGCTGCAAGGCATCGGCCAGCGCCCGCGCGTCGGCAGCCGGGCAGATCAGCGCCTCGTGCTCATGGCGGGCCATCGAACCGGCCTCGACAGTGGTAATCATGGGCAACCCGCAGGCCATCGCCTCGAACGTGACCTTGGCGCTCCCCTCCGCCAGCGTAGGGATGCAGAACACGTCCGCGCTCTGGAAGGTGGACACCGGGTCGCGCACATAACCGGGCGTACGCACCCCCGGCAAGTCCAGCAGCGGCCCCACGACCTGCCGGAGGTCGGGGAACACGTTGCCCACCAGCCACAACTCGGCGTCTTTCCAGCCCAGACTTTTCCAGGCTTGCAGCAGATAGGGGATACCCTTGCCCAGGGAAACCTGGCCCATGTACAGCACGCGGAAAGGACCGTGGGGCGGTTCGGGGGCCGGGTGATAACGCTCCGTGTCCACGCCATAGGGCACGGTAAAGAGCCGCTCCGCCGGGTAGCCGTGCTCCACATAGGTCGAACGGGCATACTCCGACCCAATCAGCACATAGTCGGCGCGGTCTAGCTCTTCCAGGGCACGCGTTAACCGGCCTTCGAAAAAGCGCTTGTTCAGGCCCCAACGGACAAACTCGCGGTCCAGCATCTCGGAATAGTCGAGGGGATGAGTCATGCCCCGGTCGAGCAGGGTGATGGCGCCCAACTTTTTGGCCCGCTCCAGGCTGTGCAGGGAATATTGTGTCCACCCGTGGAATAGCTCGCAGGGCTGCAACTGCATCTCCACCCAGCGATCGAATAGCGAATCGTGGGCCGAGTCGGCCCGGTAGCTGTAGGAGCGAAAGACCAGATAGCGGAGGCCCCGGCCCAACCAGCCCATAGACCGCACCAGGGAAGGAGGCAGGTTTTGCGCCTTGGACGAGCTGGCATACAGGCGCCCCAGATAGCCAGCTTTCACCAGGGCCTGGGCGATCACATAGGCCCGGTCCCCGATCCCGCCCCCGGCCAGCCGCGCTCCGATAGACAGCACCGTGCTCATAATCCCAACATCCTCTCGATGCGCGCGCAAATCATCTCCAGGGCCACCGGGTTATACTCACTGGCCGGGACGATGATGTCCGCGTAGCGTTTGCTCGGCTCCACAAACTCCAGGTGCATGGGCCGCACCGTCTGCACATACTGGTCGATCACCGAGCGCATCGTGCGGCCCCGCTCGTGCGTATCTCGCTCCAATCGGCGAATCAGGCGAATGTCCGGGTCTGTATCTACATAGATTTTGATGTCCATCAACTCGCGCAACCGCCGATCCACGAAAATCAGAATGCCCTCCACCAGGATCACAGGTCGGGGCGGCATCGGAATGGTCTGCGCCAGCCGCACATAGGTAGTAAAATCGTATACCGGAATCTCGGCGGGCTACCCAGCGATGAGCTTGCGCAAATGGTGCAGCAGCAAGTCATTCTCCAGGGCGTTCGGATGATCGAAATTCGCTTGACGTCGTTCTTCGAGGGGCAGATGGCTCAGGTCGCGATAGTAGGAGTCATGCTGGATATAGGCGATGTTTTCCTCGCCCACGCGCTCCAGGATCGTGCGCGAGATGGTGGTTTTGCCTGCGCTCGTGCCGCCCGCCACGCCGATCATCAAGGAGCGCTGGGCGGCGTTCTTTTCTTCGACCACAATCTCCTTTCAGACCGCGGGAATGGGCTGCCCCAGCAGCCCCAAAAGCGGCGGCACGCCGAACAACACCAACAGTATCAGCCCGGCGGCCAGCAGTACGCCAGCCTTGGTCAGCGTCCTGTCCCAGCCCATCTCCCGGCTGCCCACCAGCAAGAACGCCGTGGCGGTCCAGGTCGCCAACTGCCAACATTCCCAAGCAGTCCAGCCCCAGAAGCTGCCCCATGCCATCTGCGCCCCCAGAGCGTAGAGCAGCAGCGCCAGACTTTGCCAGCACAGGGCCAGCGCCGAGATCGAGCGGGCCACCTGCCCCCGGCTCGTCGGGCCGGGCATCGCCACCCACAACGCGCCAGTGACCAACGCGCCCGCCGCCACCAGTTGCGCGACCTGGGCCAGATTCAGGAGCGCCTGTCGCGGGCCGTGATTCGTCGCGGGCGCGGCGGCGAACAGGGCGACTAGCAGGGCCAGCGCCAGGCCGACGCCGATGATCCTTTGCACGTTGCGGGGCACTCCCCGCAACGCCAGCGACCATAGGGCGGCGGCACTGAGCACGGCGACCAGCAGCACAAGCCCATTCTCGCTGGCCGGGGCGCGCTCCGCCAGGATGACCGGAATCCAGGCCGCCACGGCGAACACCACCGCCACGCCGCCCAGGCCGAACAGCACGCCCCGCACGCCTACGATACCCATCTCAGGCATGGGCCTGTTCTCCCAGGATGGCCTGCACGATGCGGAACCAGTCCGCCTCGGCGTCGCGGGCGGGGATATCCAACCGGCAGAAACTCGCCCCACCCTGGCCCATCACCGTGATCCAGGTCTCCCGCCGCGGCCAGATCATGGTGGCACACACCCCCAGCAAGGCCAGCAGCCCCCCGGCAAAGGCCAACGGCAATTCCGGCTCTTTTTCCGGGCGCACGACCACGTAATACTCGAGCGCCAGATCAATGGTCACCCCATTCACCGACAACTCGCTTCCCTGGGTTAAAAACTGCTCTGCGAGGAGCTTGCCGCTCGCCTCCTCGTACACCTGCACGTGCAACACGCGCCCCGCAATGTCCTGGGCCGCCAGGGAGGGATAATGCACCAGCCGGATCGCCAGCCTGGCCTCTGGCACGGCCAATAGTTGCTCCTGGCTTTGCTCCGAGAAGCGCAGCCGCACCTGGTGTTGGGCACTCTTGTCGCCCAGCATGCGTCGCACGTCGAGCGCCTGGCCCTGCGCCCCGCGCGCGCTGACGCGAGCAGCCGGGCCATACCCCACCTGATACAGCGAGAGGTTGCCGTGCGTGGCCCGCCTGCCCAGCCCAGTGATCATTTGGGTCACGGTTTCTGGTCCATCCAGCAAGGCCATCAGACTGTCTAGCCGCCGCATGGTGTCGTCCTCATTGGGCAAGACGGCGATCTCGTCCAGGCGGACGGCCAGCTCGCCGATGCCCAGCGGACGCGTCTCGCCCAGCACCAATTCCAGGTCCTCGCCGTGCCAGCCAAAACGCCAGCCCACCAGGGCAGAGAGCAGCAGCAGCAACAGGCCCAGGTAGAACAGGCCGGGCAACCAGCGCCCCGCTCCCGTCCGGCGGGCCACGGTGTAGCGCAGACCGTCCTTTTCCAGCCAGGATCGAGGGCGCTGTCCGGCGGCGGCCAAGGCCCGCTCGATGGTGTGGCTGGCCTGCCGGGCATCCTGGGGAAGAATGAATTGATACGCGTCCGTGCGCGACAGGGGAGGATGTCGCCAGGAAGGCACCCAGAGCGTGAACAGGCGCAAGCCCGCCAGGACAAAGGTGATGGACAGCAGGACGTGGAAGGCGCGGGAGCCGAAAATGTTCAGCAGGCCGAGCACCCGCAAGGGTTCTACGGCCCCGCCCCATCGGGCCTGCGTCTGGCTCAGCCATTGGGCATATTGCGGCGAGCCGGGCACCATCCCCGGTGGAACCTGCGGGAGGATGCCCCCTAACAGGAACAGGATAAAAAGCACTCCCAACCACACCAGCATGAGCCGGGGTGAGGTCAGCAGAAGCCATCCGCCCGCTACCGTGCGTTCGATGGTTCTGGCTGTACGTCTAGTCGCCATTTGCGTCATGCTGGATAGCCTTGCCCATTTCCCAACCAGTCAGATTCATAGATGAGTGCGATGTCTGCCTGATTATAGGGTTCAAGGCCGAGTTCGTCAACGTTTCAACTTACAGGTATGCGCTTATAGGGCGGCAGACAATAAACCACGGAATATACGGAGGGAGGTTGAACCACGAAAGACACGAAACAACACGAAAATGGAATCGTAGGCACGGTTTTCCATACCGCGTTCTGCGTGCACTATAACCGCGAGAGGGTCCATGAGCGGATTGCTCATGGACCCTCTCGTGTCGTTTGTATTGATCGCGATTAGATGCCTACGACTACTTGGGCATGGCCTTGAGCGCGTTGTAAGCGGGACGCGCATTGAAATCGGGCCAGCCGGGATCAGAGATAGCCCACCAGTACTGCTCGTGTTCTGGTGTCCACTCGTGATCGCAGATATAGATCAGGCTCATCAAGCCGACCCAGGGGGTCCAATTTTCCTTGGCATACTGATAGGCACGGACAAAGTAATCCGCCTTGACCTCTTCGCTGACAGCGTGCCAGTTGTAGGGCGAATCGGGGCGCGGGTCGCTGGTCCAGCCAAACTCCAGCACGGCCACCTGCTTGTTCTGATCGCCATACTTGACCATGATAGCCCGCAGGTCCTCGACGCGGCGGAAGCAAAAGGCGCGATGTCCTCCTTCGCCGGGGATAGCGGCCACTTCGGCCGGGTCGCGCTCAGGCGCGCTCTTGAACCCCGGAGCGTGGGCACCCAACACGTCAAAATACCCATTGCTGGGGCCGCCCATGGCCACGTACATGCTCTCCAGATACCAGTCGTCGGGCTTGGCTTCGTCGCTCCACGTTCCCGTGGGCGAGAGGCCCGCGCTGATGACCATCGCGTTGGGATCGGCGGCTTTGATCGCCCGATAGGCAACGCGCAGCATGTTGACATAGGAACCGGGATCGGGAACCTTGCCACCCCATTCCCGCGCCAGGTTGGGCTCGTTCCAGACTTCATAGGCGCGGATGCGCCCCTTGTAGCGGCCCACCATCGCCGTCAGGAAATCGGCGAAATCTTGCAGATTGTCCGGGGGACCGTTCAACGGAAACCCGCCGCCCGCCCACGACGGCTGATGGTCGAGGCGCACGACCAGGTCTAGTCCCTCCTGGTTAGCCATGTCCACGATAGGATCTGTGCGCGACCAGTCAAAAACGCCCTTGCCTGCGCCTTCGATATCACGCCAGCCAAAGTTGACCTTGGCCCAGCCAAAACCGGCATCATTGATCACCTGAAAGTCGCGGCTGGCTACTTCGGGCCGCCACCAGGGGAAAGACTGCATGCCGTATTCGGGCGAGTTCATACGCAGGGACTTGACCGGCATGGGGGTGTTGGTAGGAGCAGTTGTCGGGGCTACCGTTTCCGTCGCCGGAGCATCTGTCGCCTCCTGCGCCGGGTCCGCCACTGCCTCTGTCTCGGTAGGCGATTCGGTGGCCTGCTCCGTGGGTGTCTCGCCAGATTGAGTCGGCTCGCTGGTTAGCGTCGGCGCCAAAGTTGGCTCGGCTTCAGTAGGCTCGACAGTAGCCGCGGGATTGGATGCCTTGGTGGGGTCCGTATTCTGGGAGACGCTGCCCGACGTGGGGCCCACACCGGGAGCGGCGCAACCGATCAGCAAGGCCAGGATGAGCGCCACGGAAAGGTACTTCCACGAGGTAGAGAGGGTAAAACGCATGCTTCATGCACTCCTTCTATCGAAAATCAACTATGAGACGTTCCACGACACGATCGGGTTCCAGGCTTGCGGCTGCCCGCGCCTTCCATCACGCGCCAGGATGGCGCGGCTCTGAGTTTGTGCAAGACGTGCTATGATAACGTTTCAGTGTTTCCCTTGGTAACAGATGGCGCGGGTCGGCCCTTGTGCTCCAAGCTCTGCATCACCAACCCAAAAGAAATCGACGTAGAGCGCGCGCAGCACTCTACGTCGACTGAGCTATTGCGAATGCCTATTACTTGGGCATATCCCGCAGGGCAGCGTAGGCGGGACGCTGGCTCCAGTCCCCACGCACGATGCCGAAAGCGGCCTTTTCGTCGGCATTGCCTGCCACTGGCGCAAAGTTCAGGTTCCACAGGAACATGGGACCTACCCAGCCCCAGTTGCGGCCCATCTGGTAGGCGCGCACGAGAAACTGCGCCTGTTCCGCTTCGGTGTTGTTTGATGCATATTCATATCCGCCAGCAGGCCCCACACCCAGGTTCTCCACAGTGGCCCAACCAAATTCGGTCGGCCAGATTTTCTTGTGGCTATCGCCGTACTTGACCATGATGTTGCGATAGCTTTCCATCGTGCCACGGAAGAACCAGCTCGGATGTCCCTTGCAGCCGCCAGCCGAGGGATCGTTCCAGCTCGTCCAGTCAGCATCGGGCGGGTTATTGTAGCCGCTAGGGTGCGCCCCCACGGCGTCGCAATAACGGGCCATCCCGGCCTGATACATCTGCTCCAGGTAGACCCGGTCATCAATGGCGATGTTGCCATCGTTCACGCCGGTGGGCGTGAGTGCGCCACTGATCACGACAGCGCCGGGGTCCACAGACTTGACGGCGTTATAGGCCACCTTGAGCAGTTCGACATACTTGGCAGCGCTGAGCTTGTTGCCCAATCCGCCCCACTCGTAGTACAGGTTCTGCTCGTTCCAGATCTCGTACGCTCTGACGCGGCCCTTGTAGCGGGCAGCCAGTTCGCGCATGAACGTGCCATAGGTATTCGGGTCGGCGGGAGGTCCCTGGTCCGTATCGCCCGCCGGGCGCGCCCAGCCGGGAGCCTTGACCACGCTAAAGAGCACATGCACGCCATGGGCGTTCGCGCTCTCTACGAGGCGATCCAGCGCGCCCCAGTCGTATTGGCCGGGAGCCGGATTATAGCGGAACCACTCCACCTGCTGCTTGACCCAGTTAAAGCCCATGCCTGTGACGTGGCTAAGGGTGCGGTTGTGATCGCCGTCACTGATCATATCCGCCTGGACGCCATAGCCAAAGCCGGAGCTGCGCACGCTACTCGGCGCAGGAGCAGCCGGAGCGGGAGCCGCCGGAGCATCGGATGTCGGCTTGGGCGTCGGCGTATTGGTCGGCTTGGGGGTCGGCGTATCCGTAGGCGTTGGGGTCGGCGTGTTGGTGGGGGTAGCCGTCGGCGTGAAGGTCGGCGTAGGTACTTCGACGTTCACTTCCGAGATGGCGTTGACCACCGAGTCGCCGCCGTCGTCCGAGATGCCCGCCCGGATGACGTAACCCCCAGGATTGTTGGGCGCCGTCCAGACCATCTTGGTATCATTCAGCGGGAGCACCTGCTCGTCGAGCTTATCTCCCGACGCGCTTTCTACCGTCCAGACAAAGGCAAACCGAGGTTCAGGAGGCGTCAAGTTCTCCTGGAAACTCTGCACCACCGTCACGACCTCGCGGTCGCTATCTGGATCCAAAGCGCCTTCGACAGCCGCGCCGCCCAGGGCGTAGCGATTCACGTATTGCAGCTTGCGCGCCACGCTGGACGCGTTCTCCAGCCAGACGGTGTGCTGCTGCCCGTTCTCGTCCTGATGCTCGAACCAGTAGACCTGCGCATCGGAGGAGAACTGCATCTCACACTCCCCTGGCTCGGCCATGCTGATGGTCACGGACTCGCCCGGCAACAAGAGCGGGTCGCCTCCGTCCACCTTCATTCCCGGGGCCAGCAGGCTAAGGGCTTTTTTGTAGCTCAGCGGCTGCATCTGACCGTCCACCACATCGTAGGCATACGATGGGATGAGCAGGTCAATCTTGCGCCGGTCCACCTGGGTAACTGCCCAGGAGAAGAGTCGGTCCATGTCCCCATTCGCCTGATAGGCTTCCGGGTCCACGAGCGCCGGGATGCGCACCACATCGGCCACCTGCCCCAGCGCCCGCCAGTCATAGGCGCCGGTGTTCACGCCTGTCTCCGTGACGTCGGGGGCATCGAGCCGCACGGCGACGAGCTTGTTCTTTTCGTGCAAGGCTTGCGCCAGGTCGCGGATGAAAGCGGTGAAATCATCTCGCAGGGACGGGTCGATTCCGGCGTAGGCAATCTCCACGCCAGCATAAGGGCCGGAAGCAACCTGGACGCCCAGCTTCTCGATGTGCTTCTCGCGCAACCCTTCGTCGTCAATCACACTATCTGTCAGGTCAGCGCGCGGCGTGCCATCCACCATGTTGGAAACCTGGAGGAGCACCTGCGCCCCTGCGGGCGCGTCTACCTCGGGCACCTCGCCATTAATGCCGCCCTCGCTATCAGCCGTCAACCCGGCCAAGGTGAGGAAAGAGAACTCGTCGGCTTGAGCGACGGTCTCCGGGGTGGCATCCGTGCCGATGCGCGAGGCGAGCGGCTGGCTCTGGGCGACCATCAGGACCGAGGGCATGGGATCGAGCTGGGCCTTTAGGCCCGCGCCTTCCATGACTACCTCAGATGGCAGCCAATTCCATGACTCCCCATCCCACGCGTACAGGTCTGCCGTTTCCAGCGTTGCTAGATCGGCAGGAATCGGCAGCGTGACCTCTGCCTTGGTGGGGGGCGTACCATACATATCAAAATAGTAAAACGCGCCGTAAGGCAGGGCCTGCGCTGGCAGGTTGGCAACTGCCTGGGTCTCAGGCTGGTCGGTCTGCTGCTGCAGATCGCTGGCGCTGGAAGCAACCATGCGAATCCGCAGCCGTTTTTCCACTGCGCCGGGTGGTATTTCGAGGGTAGCGCCGTTTGGTCCCGGGACAGTTCCCCCCTCGGCGGTGGCCAAGGGATAGTCCGTGTGGAACAATTTGGCACCCAGATTCACTGGAGGCAACCATAGGGACAATAGCAGAAGAGCGGGAACGAGGACAAAGTCAACGATGCGTGCTGTCCATTTACTGCGGATGAGTGAGACGATAAAACTCTTAGAGGGTTCTCCCCTTCGCTCCATGAGGCAACTGGCTCCTTTCAATCAGATCAAATGAGGGATTGGTCAATCGTTGGTCTTGCGGTGCTGGCCTTGCCCTCGGCGACACAAGAGAAGGTGAAGCTCACGGATTGCAGGAGGACAGAGGTGGGGCAGCATGGGGAGCCCGCCCAACATCCCACAGACGATCGACCCTGAGGTTGCCACGAATTGAGTCAATCATAATCCCTGCCTACGTGAGCGGATTCTAGCATAGGACCCCCCTTTTGGCAAGTGCAACTCGCTGGCGTACTGGTTGCAGGTTGCGTTCTCCCGGTGGCGCATGGGATAGCCTGCTAGACGCTGAAGGAGGGGTTTTTGTTCCCGTTGGGGCCGAAATTGGGCGAAAAATCTGCGATTATAGGATCACCCGAGCTACCCAACGCGCGCACCATAGGGTAAAAGAAAAACAGCCCTTCCCAGGCGGAAGGGCTGCTGTATCTAATCCGCGTAATTAGACGCGCTGGGCTACCGTTTCCATGAGTTGTGCGGGCTGTTGGTTCCCACACAGGATGTTCTTGATCGCCAGAACCTGCTGGCGCACATCATCGTTCTTCTCGAACAGCGTGCTGATCTTGTCACAGCCGTACATCACCGTGGTATGGTCTCGCCCCCCCAGGGATTGGCCGATCTGGGGCAGGGACAGGTCGGTCATGTCTCTGGTGAGATACATGACAAACTGGCGAGCCAGGGCGATCTCGCGGCTTCGGCGCGGGCCGACGATCTCGTCCACCTCGACGCTGAAATACATGGCGACGGCTTTCATGATATCATCTACCGTCACCCGCATGGCAGCCGGGCGGATCATATTGCTCAGCGCCTTTTGCGAGGTCTGCACGGTAAGCGGGTACTCCATCATACGGGCCAGCGCCAAGACGCGGTTCAGAGCGCCCTCCAGCTCGCGGATATTGCTCTGCACCTGCTGGGCGATGAACTCGATCACCTCGGTGGGCAGATGCACGCCCCGTTGCTCAGCCTTGATGGCCAGGATAGCCATGCGCGTCTCCAAATCGGGCGCCTGCACGTCTGCCGAAAGGCCCCACTCAAAGCGGGAGCGCAGCCGCTCCTCCAGGCTGAGAAATGCGCTGGGCGGGCGGTCGCTGGAAAGCACGATCTGCCGGTTATCCTGATATAGGTCGTTGAACGTGTGAAAAAACTCTTCCTGGGTCCGTTCCTTGTTGATCAGGAATTGGACATCGTCCAACAGCAGCACATCAATCGTGCGATACTTGGCGCGGAAATCCTCTGTCGTGCGGGTGCGAATAGAATTGATCAGCTCGTTGGTGAACGTTTCCGACGACACGTAGAGCACTTTTTGCTGAGAGCGCAAGGCATAGTTGCCGATGGCGTGTAGCAGGTGGGTTTTGCCCAGCCCCACCCCTCCGTAAATGAACAGGGGGTTATAGGCCATGCCGGGATTTTCAGCGACGGCGAGGCAACCGGCGTGCGCCAGACGGTTCGCCTGTCCGACGATAAAAGTATCAAAGGTGTATCTGGGGTTCACATGGCTGCATTCGGCTTCGGCAAGATCGCTCCACGAGTCCCGCTTGGAATCCTGGCGGTGCTCCAAGAGCTCTACCTCGTCCCTGTCGGCGAGGCCATTTCGTTTAACCACGAAACGGACCGAAGTTGTACGTTGGGCGATCTCGGTGACGGTGCGCTGGATGACGGCATACAGGCGATTCTCGAGCCAGTCCTTGGCGTAGGCGGAGTGGACCCCTACTACCAGGACACCATCCTCGTAGGACAACCCTTGGGTGTTCTTGACCCATGTATCATAGGTCGGCTTGGCAAGCTGCAGTTGTAACTGCCCAAGGGTGGCCTGCCAGATCTGATATGCATCCATGAAACTCTCCCATAAGTTGCACGAAAGGTCGAAACGGTCGGACTTTTTTCCTCGTGCGTAGTGGACGGGAAAACGAGGCTGCCTTTTGACGGAGACGCCTTGAAAAAGTCCGATAGATTAACGGTGCAGGTTGATCGTTTTGAAGAACAGGTAGCTAGAGCGTGATGCTAATGCATGTCACTGATGCGAGAGCAGAGGGTAAACTTGGGTACTTGTCCGCTATGAGGCAACAGTACAATGACGATGCTCCGATGTAGTGGTCAGCACCCAGGAGGGTTTTTCTTCCATTCATGGCCTTACCCGCCCTCGAGCGGAACGGTTCGGAACGGTTTGTGTGCTTGCGGTGCATCTCACATCACTGCTGCCTCCGTATTGTAGCACTGAACCCCTTGTTTGGCAAGGGGCATGCCTGCGCGCCATACGAAACGTCGCCCCGCGACCACAACGGGTAGACTCGGCCCGCCCAAAAGCCACAACGCCTTGTGGTATCACAAGGTAAAGAAAAATTTACAAAATGACATCTAGAATTCACCGGAAGGTTGCAGAAATTTGAATACCGAGTTGGACAAGGGGTAATGGTGGTTCCCTCATCCACCCCACCAACCTCTCCTTGGGGCTCATCCTTATACGTATCTTTCGACTTGGCCCCGGCCCGCCTACGGATGGGAAATTGGCTGCGAAAGACCCTCATCCGTGCCACGCATGCCGCCTTCTCCCAGGGGGAGAAGGCGGCATGCGTGCCGGGATCAGAGCGGGCCAAAACCCGCGCCCTTTGGGAGAGGGCGCGGCATGTATGCCGAGGTGAGGGTATGACTTATGTATAAGGATGAGCCTTGGGGAGAGGTCACCGACCGCGGACGCTACGCGTCCGATGGGTCGGTGGGTGAGGGGATAGCTGGGCAATTTTTACGTATCATTGAGCCCAGGCGGGGCGGCCACCTGTAAGCAACCGCCCCGCCTGGTCAGGCTCCTAACGCTGCACCGGTGACAGCCAGTGATAGCGGTCGGGTATCTCGCCCGAAACGATCTTGAAGAACTCGTCCTGCAGCCTGGCCGTGATGGGGCCGCGACGGCCTGGGCCGATGACGATGTGATCCACTGAGCGGATGGGGGTCAGCTCTGCCGCCGTGCCGGTGAAGAAAATCTCGTCGGCGATGTACAACTGCTCGCGCGGGATTACCGTCTCCTTGACCTCATACCCCAGGTCCTTGGCCAGGGTCATCACGCAGTTTCGCGTAATGCCCCCCAGGATCGAGGAGGACAACTGAGGAGTGTACAGCACCCCATCCTGCACGATGAAAATGTTCTCGCCACTCCCCTCGCTCACATAGCCATAGATGTCCAGGGCAATCCCCTCGGAATAGCCATGCTCCGCGGCTTCCATGCGGATCAGTTGTGAGTTGGTATAGTGTCCGCCGACTTTGGCAAAAGCGGGAGTCGTATCTGGGGCCATGCGCCGCCAGGAAGAGACGCCCACGTCCACGCCCTGTTCGAGCGCTTCGGGGCCGAGATAGGCTCCCCATTCCCACACGGCGATGATAACGTTCACCGGACACGTGCGCGGCTCGACGCCCAGTTGCTCATAGCCCCGAAAGACCAGCGGGCGGATATAGCACGACTGCAAGCCGTTCTTGGCGACAGTGTCCAGGATAGCCTGCTCCATCTCGTCCTGCGTAAACGGTATCTCCATACGATAGATCTTGCAGGAGCGGAACATGCGCCGCACATGCAGGGGCAGGCAGAACACGGCCGGACCCTGGTTGGTCTCGTAGCAGCGAATGCCCTCAAAGACGCTGGAACCATAGTGCAGGGCATGGGAGAGCACGTGCACCTTGGCTTCGTCCCAAGGAACAAAAGCCCCATCGAACCAGATGAATTCGGATTTGTTGATAGGCATGACATACTCCTCTTGTTGGTTACGCGCCTCCCACCAGAAACGGGAGGATCAGGCAGTGGTGGTGTACCGAACGATCAAGTTCCCCATCTCCTGGGTGCCCAGCACCCTGGTCCCCGGCTGTTCGAGGTCTCGCGTGCGATAGCCCTCAGCCAAGGCTCTGTCTACTGCTCTCTCGATGGACTGCGCCTCCTGCTCCAGCTTGAGCGAGTAGCGCAGCAGCAGGGCGGCGCTCAGGATGGCTCCCAGGGGGTTGGCAATCCCCTGCCCGGCAATGTCGGGCGCCGAGCCGTGGATGGGTTCGTACAGCCCCAGGTTCCCCTGGGCCAGCGAGGCCGAAGGCAACATCCCCATCGAGCCAGTCAGCATGGAGGCTTCATCGGTCAGGATGTCCCCAAACATGTTCTCTGTGACGATCACGTCAAAGGTGCTGGGGCGGCGAATGAGATGCATGGCGCACGAGTCCACCAACATGTTCTCAAAGCTGACGTCCGGGTACTCGGTCGCGATACGCATGGCCGTCTCTCGCCACAAGCGCGAGCACTCGAGCACGTTGGCCTTGTCCACCGAGGTTACTTTGCGGCGACGGCCACGCGCCAGGTTAAAAGCGAATCGCACTACGCGGTCGACCTCCGGCTCGGAGTAAACCATCGTGTCATAGGCTTCCTTCCCACCGGCGTCGCGCCCGCGTCGCCCAAAGTAGATGCCCCCCGTCAGCTCGCGCACGAACATCAGGTCCGTACCAGCCAGGACATCCGCCTTGATCGTCGACGCATCCACCAGGGCCGGATTGAGCTTGACCGGCCGCAGGTTGGCATACAGACTCAACCCCTTGCGCAGCCCCAGCAATCCCTGTTCGGGGCGCACCTTGGCCTTGGGATCATCCCACTTGGGACCGCCCACCGCACCAAAGAGTATCGCATCCGACGCCCGGCACAGTTCCAGCGTCTCTTCTGGCAAAGCCGTGCCCGTCGCGTCGATGGCTGCCCCGCCTACCAGCGCCATCTCAACAGCGAAGCGATGGCCCTTGGCCTGGGCAATGGCCTGCAGCACCTTCCGCGCTTCGTCGGTTACCTCTGCGCCAATGCCATCACCGGGCAATACGGCAATCTTGGCATCCATTATTCTTTCCTCCTCCATCCCAACGGGGATAGCGCCCTTGCGGGGCGATCCCCCTTCCTGCTAATCGGTTTCTGGCTCGGCCCAAACGGCGCGCGCTCGCGCATACGAGCCGAACACCCGCACAAACGTAGCCATCTCGCGCAACTGGTCTACGGCTCGCTGGCAGCGCGTTTCGGCCAGGCTCCCGACAAAGTCCAGATAGAACACATACTCCCAGGGCACACCGCGCAAAGGCCGCGATTCGATCTTGGCGAGGTCGATGTCCCGCAGGGCAAAGGCGCTCAGGCAGCGGAACAACAGCCCCGGCTGGTTTCGTCCTGCAAACGCCAGGGAGGTTTTGCTCTGTCCGTCGGGCGTAATGGCCTGCCTGCCCAACAATAAAAAGCGGGTGTAGTTGGCCTTTTCGTCTTCCAGATGACAACGGAGGATGGACATGCCATAGTGCTCTGCCGCCGTCTCCCCGGCGATGGCCGCTGCGTCGCGCAGCCCCTGCTCCTTGATCAGGCGCACACTGCCCGCCGTATCGTGGGCAGCGATTACCTCCACATCCCCCAGCTCCCGCAGCGAGTGCTCGCATTGGGCCAACGCCTGAGGATGGGAGTACACCCGGCGAATCTCGGATAGTTCCACGCCGGGATGGACGATCAGGCAATGGGAGACGCGCAGGTTATGCTCGGCGGTGATATACAGGTCATGGCGCAGCAGCAGGTCATAGTTGCGGTGAATGCTGCCCGCCAACGAGTTCTCGATAGGGACGACGCCGTAATCGCAAGTGCTCTGCTGCACCTCGGCAAATACGGCGTCAAAGGTGGATGACGGGACCAGATCGATCTCGCGCCCCAACAGGGCCAGGGCGGCCTGCTCGCTGTAGGCACCCCGCTCGCCCTGAAAAGCTACTCTTGGACGATCACTCATCACATCCTCAACTGTGCAGCTTGAGGCGGGTGTACTCGACCAACCCACCTGCCTGGATCAACTCTAACATGAACGGCGGATAGGCGGACGCCTGGTATTCCCGTCTGGTGTCCAGGTTGCGAATCCGTCCCTCAGCGAGGTCGATCTCTAGCGTCTGCCCGGCCTCCGTCTCGCGGGCGGCCTCTGGGCATTCGAGAATGGGCAACCCGATGTTGATGGCGTTGCGGAAAAAGATGCGGGCAAAGGTCTCGGCCACCACACAGCCCACGCCGCTGGCCTTGATCGCCAGGGGCGCATGCTCGCGCGACGACCCGCAGCCAAAGTTCTTGCCCGCCACAATGATGTCGCCCGCCTTGACCTTGGTGGCAAAGCTGCGATCAATGTCCTCCATGCAGTGAGAGGCCAACTCGGCCTCGCTCGTCGTGTTCAGATAACGGGCCGGGATGATGGCGTCGGTATCTACGTTATCCCCATATTTCCAGACTTGACCGGTAATTGTCACGGAAGTGCTTCTCCTTCTTGGAACTCGACGCGACAGTCGGCGATTAACCGTTGGCTTGATCCAGCCGCCGGTAGATGGCTTCTTTGACCGCCGTCACGTCTGCTGGAAGCTCGACAGGAGGGTTGCGCCAGGTAGACTGCACTTCGTCCAGCGTGCCCTCATGATAGCGCATTTTGAAATTGGTAAACTTTAATCCGTGGGCCGTCGAGATCACGATCACCCGATCTTGCGACTTGATCAGCCCCCGGTCCACCAGCTTGAACAGCGCGGCCAACGCCACCCCCGTATGGGGGCAGGCGTACAGCCCCGCCCGATCCGCACGCGCGGCGGCATCGGCCAACTCGTGCTCGCTGGCCTGCTCGACGACCCCGTCGAAATGCTGCATGACCTTGACGGCCCGCTCATAGCTGACGGGGTTGCCGATCTGGATGGCGCTGGCCAACGTCTGCTGAGCCTTGACCGGCTCATAGCTGGCAAATCCGGTCTGATAGCTGAGGTAGAACGGGTTGGCCTTTTCCGCCTGCGCGGCCACCAGCCGGGGCAGCCGGTCGATCAGGCCCAACTCGCGCATCATCAGCAGGCCCTTGCCCAACGCCGTGATATTCCCCAGGTTCCCCACGGGAATCACGATCCAGTCGGGAACCTGCCAGTCAAACTGCTGCACGATCTCCATCCCGACGGTCTTTTGGCCTTCGATGCGCAACGAGTTCATCGAGTTCGCCAGGTAGATCGTGTTGTCCTGGGTGACCTCTTTGACAATGGCCATACAGCCGTCGAAATCGGTGTCCAGCGACAGCACCAGCGCCCCGTTGGCGATAGGCTGGATCAGTTGGGCCGCCGACACCTTGTCGCGTGGCAAGAAAACGATGGACTGGAGGCCCGATGTGGCGCAATAGGCCGCCAGCGAGGCCGACGTGTCCCCCGTGGAAGCGCAAGCGATGGCCCGGATGGGTGCCCCGTTGGTCATCATCTGCTTGACGACGCTCACCAGGACGGTCATTCCCAGGTCTTTGAACGAGCCGGTGTGGCTGTTACCGCTCAGCTTGACCCACAGGTCTTCGACGCCGATTTGTTGGCCCAGGCGGTGCGCCCAGAACAGGTTGGTGTGCCCCTCAAAGGTAGAGACGATGTTTTCATCCGCGAGCTGGGGGCAAACCCACTCCTTTTTGCCCCACACCCCGCTGCCAAAGGGCCATTGCGTGGTGTGCACGCGGGAATCGAACAGGTGCTTCCACTCGACGGCGCTCCGCTGGGCCAGTGCGTCCATATCGTGGACCACTTCCAGCAGCCCGCCGCAATGGGGACAGCGGTAAATCACCTCAAAGAGGGAATAGCGTCCCGGACATCCCCTGATACACTGAAACCAGGCTTGCATGGGTTTGGTCGTCTCCATCCTCTGGGGCCACTCCTCTAGATTAGCTACGATGATCGAGTTCGTCGGGTCCGCCGATATGGCCCAACACGGCGCTGGCCGCGGCCAGCGCCGGGCTGGCCAGGTAGACCTCGCTCTCCACGTGGCCCATGCGCCCTACAAAGTTGCGATTGGTGGTCGAGACACAGCGCTCGCCCGCCGCCAGCACGCCCATGTGGCCGCCCAGGCAGGGGCCGCAGGTCGACGTGCTGAACACCGCGCCCGCCTCGACAAACGCCTCCGCCAGTCCTTCGCGCACCGCGCGCATATAGATGGCTTGCGTGCCGGGGATCACGATGCAGCGCACGTTGGAATGCACCTGGCGCCCCTTCAGGATTTCGGCGGCCTGCACCAGGTCGTCCCAACGGCCATTGGTGCACGAGCCGATGATCACTTGGTCGATCTCGACGTGGTTCACCTGGCTCAACGGCTTGACGTTGCTGGGCAGGTGCGGGAAGGCAACCTGCGGCTCGATGGCGCTGGCGTCGATCTCGATGATGTCGGCATAGGCCGCGCCTTGATCCGAGGCATACACCTGATAGGGGCGTTTGGCCCGCCCGTCCAGATAGGCCGCGGTTTTGGCATCCACGTGGAACAGCCCCGCCTTGGCGCCCGCCTCGATTGCCATGTTGGACATGGTAAAGCGGCCATCCATCGGCAACTCGTCAATGGCCGGGCCGGTGAATTCCATCGCGCAGTAGCGCGCGCCGTCCACCCCGACCAGCCCGATGGTGTGCAGGATCAGGTCTTTGCCGCCCACCCAGGGCCGCAGCGAACCGTTGTAGACGAAACGAATCGTCTCAGGCACGCGCATCCAGCTTCGCCCTGTCGCCATTGCGACGGCGATGTCGGTGGAACCCATGCCGGTGGCGAACGCCCCCACCGCGCCATAGGTGCAGGTGTGCGAGTCCGCGCCCACGATAATGTCGCCGGGCACGACCAGCCCCAGTTCTGGCAACAGGGCGTGCTCGATGCCCATACGCCCCACTTCGAAATAGTTGACGATGCCGTATTTGCGCGCAAATTCGCGCATGGTCTTGCACTGTTCCGCCGACTTGATGTCTTTGTTCGGCGCAAAGTGGTCGGGGACCAGGGCGATCCGCTCGGGATCAAACACCCGATCCACGTCCAGCCGGGCGAACTCTTGAATAGCGATGGGCGCGGTGATGTCGTTCGCCAGCACCATGTCCACACGCACATCGATCAGTTCCCCCACCTCGACCTGCTCGCGGTCTGCGTGAGCGGCCAGGATTTTCTGGGTCATGGTCATCGGTTTATGCGTACTCAAGCTAGCTTCTCCTTCGCGTACATTGCAGACGCTCCATAGGGGCACAACGCCGCACAGCCTGCGGTGGTGTGCCCCTATCTGTGACGTTCCCTATGGCTTGGTGCGAATCGAGATCAGTTTGTTCAGGGCGCTCATATAGGCCCGCGCGCTGGCGACAATGATGTCGGTGCTGGCTCCATGCCCACTAAACACCATCGTTCGGCGGCCAGTCTGCGGGTTCACGGGCAACCCGTTGCCCCCACCGTTCTCTGTCTCGATGCGAATGGTCACTTCACCTACCGCATCAATCCCCTCTGTCACACCCTTGACCGAGAACTCGATGAGTTCATTGGGCACGGCCACAATGCGGTTGATCGCCTTGTAGACGGCATCCACTGGGCCGGTCCCATGCGAGGCGTCAATCAGCAGCTCGCCCGTCGGCCCCCGCAGGCTGACCGTAGCCGTTGGGATCGAACGGTCACCACATGATACCTGAACCTGCTCCAAATGAAAAACTTCTTGCGGCTGGAACACCTCGTCCGAGACCAGCGCCTCCAGGTCGGGGTCCGAGATGGTCTTTTTCTTGTCGGCCAGGTCCTTAAAGCGGGCAAAGGCCCTGTCCAACTGCTCGCCGTCCAGATGATAGCCCATCTGCTCCAGCTTGTCGGCAAAGGCGTGTCGCCCCGAATGCTTGCCCAACACCAGCGTGCTCTGCGGCACTCCCACCGTGGCGGCATCCATGATCTCGTAGGTCAGCCGGTTCTTCAGGATGCCATCCTGGTGAATGCCCGCCTCGTGGGCAAAGGCGTTAGCCCCCACAATGGCCTTGTTGACCTGCACAGCCAGCCCGGTGTAGTTGGAAACCATGCGGCTGGTGGGATAGATCTCGTTGGTCTGGATGTTGGTGGTGCAGTTAAAGTACTGGCCGCGGGTATACAGGGCCATGACCACTTCTTCCAACGCCGCGTTCCCGGCGCGCTCACCCAGACCGTTGATGGTACATTCCACCTGCCGCGCGCCCTCCAACACTCCCGCCAGACTGTTGGCCGTCGCCATGCCCAGGTCGTTGTGACAGTGCACCGAGATGATGGCCCGCTCGATACCCGGCGTGTGCTGGCGGATGCCACGAATCAACGCGCCGAACTCTTGCGGGCTGGTATAGCCCACCGTGTCGGGGATATTCAGGGTGGTCGCCCCGGCCTCGATTGCTACGGCCAGCACCTGATACAGGAACTCGGGGTCCGAGCGGCCCGCGTCCTCAGGGGAAAACTCGATGTCCTCGCACAGCGAGCGGGCATGACTGACCATGTCTCGCGTGCGCTGCAACACCTGCTCGCGGGTCATGCGCAGCTTGTGCTCCATATGGATGTCCGAAGTGGCGATAAAGGTATGGATGCGCTTTTTCTCCGCGTCGCGCACCGCTTCCCAGGCCGTGTCAATATCGCCTCTGACGCAACGCGCCAGCCCGCAGATGGTGGGACCACTGACCTGGCGCGCAATCCGCTGCACCGACTCCAGGTCGCCCGGCGAAGAGGCCGGGAAGCCCGCCTCGATCACATCCACGCCCAGGCGAGCCAACTGCCTGGCAATCGTCAGCTTCTCGTCCGAGTTCAACGTTGCCCCCGGAGATTGCTCTCCATCTCGCAACGTCGTATCAAAGATCACAACCCTGTCCATAAGGCAATCCTCCTGGTTGATCGTTTGTGGTTTTCATTTTTCACAACGCAGGGCAGATCAATCTTGGAGCTAGCGGACTTCCCGACCTTTGGCGCTACTGCCCAGGGCGACGCCGGTCTCCTGCTGGGAAGCCCGCCGCAGAAGCGGCAGCTCCAGACTATCCAGGAGGGCTTGGAAACTCGCCTCGATAATGTTGACCGAGCAGCCGACGGTGGTCCAGGAACGCTCGCCGTCGCTGGCATCCACCAGCACGCGCGTTTGGGCCGCCGTGGCCGATTGCTCGTCAAGGATACGCACCTTATAGTCCGTCAACTGGATCCGGTCCAGCTCCGGGTAGAAAGGCAACAGGGCTTTGCGCAGGGCCTTGTCCAGGGCGTGTACCGGGCCGAGGCCTTCGGCGGCGGTGTGCATGACTACGCCATCCACCCGCACTTTGACCATCGCCTCGGCCAGCATGTCCTTGTCTGCGCGTTTCTCCACCAACACGATAAAGTCCAACACGTCGAAGGAGGGTTGATAGCCAGGGCGGGTATGCCGCACCAGGATCTCGAAGGAGCCGTCCGCCCCCTCGAACTGGAACCCCTGGCTCTCCAGGCTCTTGACCCGCTCGGCAATCGCCCGCACCTCGGCATCGTCCAGGGTAAAGTCGAGGGCCAGTTCCTCCAGCTTGTGGGTAATGTTGCCGCGCCCCGAAAGCTCGGAGATCAGCACGCGCATCTTGTTGCCCACCAGTTCGGGATCGGCGTGCTGATAGCTATCTTTCGCCTTGAGCAGCGCGCTGACATGCAACCCCGCCTTGTGGGCAAAGGCGCTGCTGCCCACATATGGCGCGTTCTCATTCGGGCGCAGGTTGGCAATCTCGCTCACCGTCCGTGATACCTCGGTGAGCAGGGCAAGCTGTTCGGCTGCCAGCACGTCATACCCCATCTTGAGCTGCAAGTTGGGGATGATCGTGCACAGGTCGGCGTTGCCGCAACGCTCGCCATAGCCATTGATGGTGCCCTGGATATGGGTAGCGCCGGCCTCGACAGCCATTAGCGTGTTGGCGTCGGCCACGCCGGTATCGTTGTGGCAGTGGATGCCCAACGCCACTTGCGGATAACGCTCGCGCACCGTAGCGATGGTGCGCATAATTTCCGAGGGGAGCGTGCCGCCGTTGGTATCACACAGCACCACGCAATCCGCGCCCGCTTCTGCCGCCACCTGCACCGTGCGCAGGGCATATTCCGCATCCAGCTTGTAGCCGTCAAAGAAATGCTCGGCGTCCAGGATCACTTCGCGCCCAGCCCCCTTGAGATGGGCCACGGTGTCGCGAATCATGGCCAGGTTCTCTTCCAGTGAAGTGCCCAACACCTGGGTGACGTGCATCTGCGACGACTTGGCGACAATTACGGCCACCGGCGTGCCCGCTGCCAACAATGCCTGCACGTTCAAGTCGCGTTCGACGGGCACTCCGGCCTTGCGGGTGCTGCCAAAGGCGGCTACCCTGGAATGCTGCCAGTGCATGCGCTGTGCCGACGCGAAAAACTCGGCGTCCTTGGGGTTCGATCCCGGCCAGCCCCCTTCGATATACGTCACGCCCATCTCGTCGAGCTTTTGGGCAATCCGCAGTTTATCCTTGACCGAAAGTGATATCCCTTCCCGCTGCGCGCCGTCGCGCAAGGTTGTGTCAAGTACTGCTATGCTAACCATACTATCCATCTACCTCTCTCATGGCGGGCCGTGGACCGTAGCCGCGCTTTCCATAGCGCGCTCCGGCCCTCACCCCAACCCTCTCCCAAGGGGCGAGAGCCAACCTTCGGTCGGGGGCCAGAGCTGCCTACGGCGCGGGCCACGGCCAAAGCCCGCCATATCGAATACGTTATTTGGCCTTGAGCCAGGGCATCATGGCGCGCAGTTTGCGCCCTACCTGTTCGATCTGCGAATTCTGCTCGCGCTTGCGGAGCATGTTAAAGCTGGGCCGCCCCGCCTGGTTCTCCAGAATCCAGAGGCGCGCGTAATCGCCATTCTGGATATCCTTCAACAACTGCTTCATCGCCGCCCTGGTCTCGTCCGTGACCACCTTGGGCCCTGCATGGTAATCGCCATGCTCGGCGGTGTCGCTGATGGAGTAGCGCATGTAGGATAGGCCGCCCTGATAGATCAGGTCCACGATCAGCTTGAGCTCGTTCAGGCACTCAAAGTAGGCGATCTCGGGCTGGTAGCCCGCTTCCACCAACGTCTCAAAGCCCGCCTTGATCAGCGCCGACACGCCGCCGCACAGGACAGCCTGCTCGCCGAACAGGTCGGTCTCGGTTTCCTCGGCAAAGGTGGTCTCGATGACCCCTGCGCGCGCGCAGCCGATTCCCTTGGCATAGGCCAGCGCCATCTGCTTGGCATTGCCCGTGGCATCCTGGAACACGGCCAGCAGCCCCGGCACGCCCTGTCCCTCGGGAAAGATCTCGCGCACCCGATGACCGGGCGCCTTGGGGGCGATCATCGTCACATCCACATTATCCGGCGGGACAACCTGGTTGTAGTGAATGGCAAACCCGTGGGCGAACATCAGCATCTTGCCCGCGCTCAGGTTCGGAGCGATAGCCTCTTTGTAAACTTCCGGCGCCTTGGTATCCGGAACCAGCATCATAATGACATCCGCTTCCGCGGCGGCGTCGGCAACGAGCTTTACGTTCAGGCCGGCCTTCTCCGCTTCGGCCCAGGACTTGCTTCCCTTGTACAACCCCACACGCACGTCACAGCCACTGTCCTTGAGGTTCAGGGCATGCGCGTGCCCCTGGCTGCCGTAGCCGATGATGGCGATTTTCTTGCCATCCAGCAGGGAGAGGTCCGCATCCTGTTCGTAATAGATCGTAGGCATTGTTATTCCTCCAGTTTATGGATTATCTATAGGGCGTAGGGCAACAAACACCCCCGTCACACAAAAAATTACCGAGAGCCACTCACCGTTACCATCCCCCGCGCCATCGCCAGGCGGCCAGTGCGCGCCAGTTCTTTGACGCCAAAGGGCTTGAGCATGTTGAGCAACGAGTCCACCTTGTCTTCCGTGCCGGTGATCTCGATGGTCATGGATTCGTGAGACACATCGATGATCTGGGCGCGGAAAATGTCCACCAACTGCTTGATCTCCGCCCGGTTGGAGGAGGTGGCGTGGACTTTTAAGAGAGCCAGCTCGCGAGAGACCGAGCAATCGTCGGTGATCTCGCTCACTTTGACGACGTTCACCAGTTTATACAACTGTTTGGCCATTTGTTCCACCACGGCATCATTCGCGTACACGACGACCGTCATGCGCGAGATGTCGGGTGTTTCACTATGGCCGACTGTGAGACTCTCGATATTATAGTTGCGCCGCCGGAAAAGGTTCACCACGTGGCTGAGAGCGCCGGGTTTGTCTTCCATCAAGGCTACCAGCGTACGCCTGGAATAGCTATTGTTCAGAGGCAGTGCGCTCATTGTTCCCCTCTTTTCCTCATATTCACTCGCACAGGGCTAGGCATTCCCCGGTCAGTCTGTAGGGAGTGGCCGACGGATCATTTCGTTGATGGGCTGCCCCGACGGCACCATCGGGAACACATTGTGCTCCCGCTCGATCTGAAAATCGATCAGGAAGGGGCCATCCGTAGCCATCGCTTCCGCTACCACAGCAGATACGTCTTCCTTGTTCTTGACGCTCACGCCGGGCACTCCGTAGGCTTCAGCCAGCTTGGCAAAGTCGGGACCCAGAATCGGCGTCCCCACATAATTCCGTTGGAAGAACATTTCCTGCCACTGCCGCACCATCCCCAGGTAGCCATTATTCAAAATGGCGATCTTGATGGGCAACTTTTCCTGTACGATGGTTGCCAGCTCATGGCAAGTCATCTGAAAGCCCCCATCGCCAGCCACCGCCCAAACCAGGTCTTGCGGGCACGCGAGTTGCGCGCCCATAGCCGCAGGCAGAGCAAAGCCCATCGTACCGAGTCCGCCGGAGGTAATCAGGCCGCTAGGCTTCTGGTGCAGGTAATACTGCGCCTCCCACATCTGGTTCTGGCCCACGTCGCTGACCATGATGGCCTGCCCCTTGGTAAGCTCCCAGATATTGCGCACCACATACTGCGGGATCAGTTCGTCGGTCTCTTGCCAGAGGATATCCCGCACCCGCGAATCGTTGCGCCATTCCTCGATCTCGGCCAGCCATTCGGGGTGGCTGGCCGGGCTGACCAGCGGGATCAGCTTGTTGAGCACATTGCGCGCGTCGCCTACGATGGGCATATCCACCCGCACCCGCTTGCCGATTTCGGCGGGGTCGATGTCGATATGGATGACCGAGGCCGAAGGGGCGAACGTGTGTGCGGCGCTCGTCAGCCGGTCATCAAAGCGCGTGCCGACCCCGATGATTAGATCGGCCTTTTGCATGGCCATGTTACTGGCCACCTCTCCGTGCATACCGCCCATCCCCAGACAGAGGGGATGCGTCTCTGCGAGCACGCTTTTCCCCAGCAGCGTCGTCACGACGGGGATCTGGGCCGTTTCCGCCAGGGCACCTAGTTGCCCCTCGGCCTGAGCGGCCAGCACCCCGCGCCCTGCGATGATCAATGGCCGCTTGGCCCGCTCGATCATCTCGGCTGCTTGCCGCACCTGCCGCTCATTCCCCTGCAAGTGTGGCTTGTACCCCGGCAAATCCACTTCGTTGGGATAGACAAACTCCGTCTCACTGACCTGAGCGTCTTTGGTGATGTCAATCAGTACAGCTCCAGGGCGACCAGAGCGAGCGATGTGAAAAGCCTCCTTCACCGCCTGCGCCACCTCACTCGGGTCGGTGACCAGGTAGACATGCTTGGTGATGGGCATGACGATGCCCGTGATGTCGACCTCCTGAAAAGCGTCCGTTCCCAAAACGGAACCGGGCACCTGGCCGGTAATGGCAACAATCGGTGAAGAATCCATCTGCGCCGTAGCGATTCCGGTGACGAGGTTGGTAGCGCCAGGGCCTGATGTCGCCATACAGACACCGACTTTGCCACTGGCCCGCGCGTAGCCGTCGGCAGCGTGGGCCGCGCCTTGCTCGTGGCGTACGGTGATGTGGCGAATGGGGTAATTCACCAGTTCGTGGTATACGGGCATAATCTGCCCCCCGGTAATGCCAAAAACGGTGTCTACGCCCTCACGCACCAGGCATTCCCAAAGGATTTGCGCTCCATTCAGTTTCATACGGTTCCCCTCCTAGAGATAGAACGGCGCATTACTGGCCGCAGCAAGGCATTGCAAACAAGCTACTCGCTAAACACTGCCCCGGTACTGGCCGAAGTGACCTGCCGCGCATAGCGACGTAGATAGCCACCCTTGATTTTGGGCTCAAATTCGGGCAGTTCTGCCAACCGACGGGCCACTTCTTCCGCCGGGACATCCAGATCGAGACGATGGTTGGGGATGTCGATGATGATGCGATCGCCGTCCCGCACCGCAGCCATTGGGCCGCGCACCGCCGCTTCGGGGGAGACATGGCCGATGGCCGAGCCGCGCGTCGCCCCAGAGAAGCGTCCGTCGGTGATCAGCGCTACTTTTTCATCCATGCCCATGCCGGAGAGTATAGAAGTAGGGGTCAGCATCTCGCGCATCCCCGGTCCCCCCTTGGGGCCTTCGTAGCGGATCACGATCACATCCCCGGCCTCGAACTTGCCTGCCAGGATCGCTTCCGTGGCGTCCTCCTCCGAATCGAACACGCGGGCCGGGCCGGTATGCTGCATCATCGTGGGGGCGACCGCCGCTCTCTTGACTACCGCCCCTTCGGGGGCCAGGCTGCCGAACAAGATAGCCAGCCCGCCAGTAGCAGAGTAAGGATCGCTTCCGCTGCGCACTACCTGCCGATCCACCGTCTGATAATCCGGCGACCAACGGGAACTGGGCGCGAGGTTCTCGCCGACGGTAGTGCCGGTCACCGTCATGGCCTCTCGCTTGAGCAGCCCCATCTCGTCTAGCTCGTGCATAATGGCCCCAATGCCGCCCGAGTAATAGAGATCCTCGAGGTGTTGGGTACCAGCGGGAGCGAGCTTGCAAAGGTGGGGGGTGTTATCGCTGAAGGTGTTCAAATCGTGGAGGTCGAACTCGATACCTGCTTCGTGGGCGATGGCTAACAAGTGCAACACCGAGTTTGTGCTGCCTCCCATCGCCATATCTGTGGAGAAGGCATTGTGGAAGGCCTCCGGAGTCAACACGTCGCGGGCCTTGATGCCGCGTTGGAACATCTCCATCACCTGCATCCCGGCCAATTTGGCCAACGCCAACCTGCGCGAGCTAACCGCGGGAGTCGCGCCGTTGCCAGGCAGAGCGATACCCAACGCCTCGCACAGGCAACACATCGTGTTGGCGGTGTACATGCCCGAACACGAGCCGCACCCCGGACAGCAGGCTTGCTCAATGCGCTCTACGTCTGCCTCGGTCATCTGTCCACTGGTGGCCGCGCCCACGGCCATGAACGCGCTGTTGAGATCGAGCACCTCATTGCCGCGCCGACCGGCCAACATGGGACCGCCAGTCACCATCACGGTGGGGATATTCAGGCGAGCCGCCGCCATCGCCATGCCGGGGATGATCTTGTCGCAGGCAGGTAGGAGGACCAAGGCGTCAAACGCGTGGGCCTGGGCCATCGTCTCCACCGAGTCGGCAATCAGTTCCCGCGAGGCCAGGGAGAACTTCATACCCACGTGCCCCTGGGCGATGCCGTCGCATACCGCGATGGTGTTCACCTCGAACGGCGTGCCGCCCGCCATATACACCCCGGCCTTGACAGCGTCGGCCAGTTGTCTCAAGTGCATATGTCCCGGCACGATATCGGTAAAGGAACTGATGACTCCCACAAAAGGCCGCTCCATCTCTTCCTTCGTGACGCCCAACGCCCACAACAGGGAGCGATGGGGTGCGCGCTTGAGTCCGCTTTTGACCGTATCACTTCTCACGATGGGTTCTCCTCTCATCTAGTGCGAATAGAATGGCTGGGATACACTTACAAAAAAAGCCATCGTCCGCGAGTAGATTGCTTCGCAGACCATGGCATCTTTGCACCGCTGAGGATCGTTCCTCTGCCCCTAGTTCGGATTTCGACTGTGCACTGCCTGCGCAACCAAAATCGGCGACAATTAGAAGGGCCTCACCCGGCTGGGTGAGGCCCTTTTTGGTGTGCTTTAGGACTAGATCGGACTAGCGCACGCCCCTCCCAACCGGCAACTGCTCCTCAAGGACGAGGAGCTCAATAATAACCAGAATAAGGATGCCGGTAAAGAGAGTGCTTGCGATCATCTCTTTAATCAAACCACCTGCCTATCAAGATAGGTACAGGATAACATACTTCATAGTATTTGTCAATCTTGATTTGTGCGCTCCTTGTGCGCCATACGTTCGTCCGATTGCCCCGGTTGCGTTCCCCTTGACACTAGGTGCACAATGTTCTATACTACCCTCACGCTGGTTCCATGCGCTCGCGTTCCGATTGATGCGGTGAGGAACTGGCATCCTCCAAGATAAAATTGCATACGGTTTTGGACCGTCGTAAATAGTCATCCTGAGTGTCTCGTCCGAGTATTGCTAGGCTCCATTCCAATGGGGCGAGAAGCCGTAGGTCAGTGATGTTTCGTTTCAGCGACGATTCGTACTATACCAGGGTCCGAGTCTTTTAGGGCAGCCACTTGCCTCGTTTGTGGCTGCCCTTTTTGTATCAGGATTCAGCGCCGGATAGTTTACAGGCTCACCCATCGCGCCCATCTCCCTGCGACTGGTACAGCCGCCAGGAGCACAGACTGGATGCCCAGATCCAGCCAACAGGCTAGTAGACCGCGCCGTTTGCAATCTTACCAAAGAGGAGGTTTCCATTGAAGAGTTCGCCGTCGCTCTCATCCATCTCTCCTTCCCCCACGAGCACCGGTCGGGGGCAAGAGACCTCGATGCCCTTCCGACGGGTGCGGATGTGGCTGCGGGATAACGGGGCACCGCTGATCATGTCGTTGCCCGGCTTCCTGCACTTGTTGATCTTTGCCTATATCCCCATGTTTGGCATCATCATCGCTTTCAAGGAATATCGCTTCGATCAGGGCATCCTGGGTAGCAAGTGGATCGGCTTTTATAACTTTCGCTATCTGTTCTCCTCGGCGGTCGCTGTCCGCATTACGCGCAATACGGTCACGCTCAACTTTTTCTTTATCCTCACCGGCTTGCTAGCCTCGCTGATCGTCGCCCTGCTGATGAACGAGGTTCAGGGCAAGCTGCGCTCCCGCTTTTACCAGTCAGCCATGTTCCTGCCGCACTTTATCTCCTGGGTGATCGTGGGCTACTTTGTGTTCGCCATGCTCAACCTGGAGGACGGGTTGATCAACCACCTGCTCCAGTCCCTGGGCAGAGAACCCATCCGCTGGTATGGCGAGGCCGAGTACTGGCCGGGCATCCTGGTCATCACCAACCTGTGGAAAGGGATGGGCTATGGCAGCATCCTCTATCTGGCGGTCATGTTGGGCATCAACCCCGAGTTCTACGAGGCCGCCAAGATCGACGGAGCCAACAAGTTCCAGCAAATCCTGCACATCACCCTGCCCATGCTGG
>Ga0209347_1000179_pt1 | contig 177127 bp, 173 predicted proteins | sample AutmiccommuBRH23_FD_187382 | JGI IMG/M metagenome (GOLD analysis project Ga0209347, IMG submission 187382) | Deep subsurface microbial communities from Mt. Terri, Switzerland - Autotrophic microbial communities BRH/23 (SPAdes) (version 2) | ecosystem: Environmental > Aquatic > Deep subsurface... | reverse complement strand
GGGCGGCTGAGGCTCTGCCGCCCTCGCCCGGCTCCGCCGTGCCGCTCACGCACCCCCTGGCGCCCCGGCGCCCCCCCACGCGCCCCTGGTACCCCCCTGATGTATGCTCTCCCCATCGTGACCGACGTCATCCCCATAGAGCCCGGACCCTGGGAGCACGACGGCGCCGTCGTGCCCGTCGAAGGGCCGCGCGAACTCGCGGAATGGCTGGCCTCGCTGGATCGCGAGGGAGCCTCGTGGGACGAATCCGCCAGCCGAACGGCACCCTGGGGAGCGGGCTACGCTGTCATCGTGGCCGTGCGGTCTCCGGGGCCGCGGGTCCGAGCCGACGCCCCGCCGCGGTCCGGCGGCGCCGGCGTCGGATCCGCCGGCGGCTCCGACGCCGGGGAGGACTCCGGCACCATCCGCTACTTCATGATCTCCGGCGACGACGTGCGTCTGCTGGCGTTCCGCGGCGCCGGCGCCGTGGCCCGCTTCGCCGAACGCCTCGGCTACCTCCTCGGGCCCGCGCTCGGCCCCATCGCCGCGCGCTGGAAGGAGGCGTGGCGGCAGACCTTCGTAGGGATCGATCAGGTGGCCGAATTGCTGGGGGTGGAACGCGCGGCGGTGGAACGCTGGGCCCGCGACGACGAGGACTTCCCGCTGGCGGTCGTGGAACGCGCCCGCGGGCCCGTCTACGTGCGCGAGGAGATCGTCGAATGGCTCGAGCGTTCGGGGCGGCACGGGTCCTCGTGACGAGCCCTGCCCCCGCGCCGGCGCTGCGCGTGCGGGCCGTGAACGACGGCTCGATACGACGAGACGGCGACTACGTCCTCTACTGGATGATCGCGAACCGTCGCCCGGCGTGGAGCTTCGCCCTCCAGCACGCCGCCGCCCACGCGGCCACGCTCGCCCGGCCCCTGCTGATCCTCGAGGCGCTCCGCTGCGACTATCCCTGGGCAAGCGACCGCCTCCACGGCTTCATCCTGGAGGGCATGGCGGCGAACCGTCGCCACCTGGCCACCCGCCCGGTCACCTACCACCCCTACGTGGAGCGCGCGCCCGGCGAGGGCCGCGGGCTCCTCGAGAGCCTGGCCCGACAGGCCTGCCTCGTCGTCACCGACGATTCACTCGCCTCCTTCCTCCCCCGCATGGTGGACACCGCGGGGCGGAAGCTCTCCTGCCGCGTGGAAGCCGTGGATGGCGATGGTCTGCTCCCCGTACGCGCCGGGGAGAAGCACCACACCGCGGCCTACCATTTCCGGCGCCACCTGCAGAAGTTCCTACCGTCGCACCTGGAGGAAGCACCGGTTCCCGCCCCTCTCGACGGTCTCGAACTCCCTCTCCTGTCCGGTGTCCCCGCCTCCGTTACCACGCGCTGGCCCAGCGCCACCGACCTACTCGACGACGGCGACCGTGCACGGCTCTCCGCCCTCCCCTTGGACCACACCGTCTCCGGTGGCTACGCCCGCGGTGGGATCACCGCCGCCCGCGCACGGCTCACCCGCTTCCTGGCCGGCCCGCTGGACGGCTACGCGCACGAGCGCAACCTGCCCGGCGCAGACGGAACCAGCGGCCTCTCCCCCTACCTGCACTTCGGCCACCTCTCGGTGCACGAGATCTTCTCCAAGCTGGCGAAGAAGGAGGGGTGGTCTCTCGGCGACCAGTCACACGAAGCGAAGGGACAGCGGGAAGGGTGGTGGCGCATGGGTCCGGGGGCCGAGGCGTTCCTGGACCAACTCGTCACCTGGCGGGAACTCGGCCCGAACGCCGCCCTCTTCCAACCCGCCCACGACCGCTTCGAGTCGCTGCCCGCCTGGGCGCTCCGCACCCTGGCGAAACACGAGCGGGACCCCCGCCCGTACCTCTACTCCCGCGACGAGTTCGAACGGGCGGCCACCCACGACCCCCTCTGGAACGCCGCCCAACGTCAGCTGGCCGGCGAAGGGAGGCTGCACAACTACCTGCGGATGCTGTGGGGCAAGAAGATACTGGAGTGGTCGGCCACCCCCGCGGAGGCGCTGGAGACCATGCTGCGCCTGAACGACCGCTACGCCCTCGACGGCCGCGACCCCAACTCGCTCAGCGGCATCTTCTGGTGCCTCGGCCGCTACGACCGGCCCTGGCCGGAACGGCCGGTCTACGGCACCGTGCGCTCCATGAGTTCCGCGGCAACGGCACGGAAGGTGCCCATCGAAGACTACCTCGCCCGCCACGGATCCGGCCGCCGGAGGCCATGAGGCGGCCGGCGGCAGCGCTCCGCCCGCCTGACGCCGTGAGTCGTCGCGCACGGCCGACGCCCCCGCGCCGGTCTGGCTCACTCGTCGAGCACGGCCCGCACCTTCTCGGCCAGCACCGCTGGGGAGAAGGGCTTCTCCAGGAAGTGTATCCCCTGCTCGATCACACCGCCGCGTGCCACAAGGTCTTCGGAGTACCCGGACATGAACAGGGTCTTGATGCCCGGCCGCATGGCCGTCACCTGATCGCGGAGTTCCACGCCGTTCATGCCGGGCATGATCACATCCGTGATCAGTAGGTGGAGCGCACCCACGTGCTCGGACACGAGCCGCAGGGCTTGGGCGGGAACCGGGGCGGTGAGCACGGTGAATCCGGAACGCTCGAGGACCATGCGGGTGAGCCGCAGCACCGAGTCCTCGTCCTCCACCACGAGGACCGTCTCGTTCCCCGCGGGCGCGCGCGTCTCCGACGCGATCGGGGTGACGTGCGCGTCGGCCAACGTGCGAGGGAAGCACAGCCTGAACGCGGTCCCACAGCCGGGCTCGCTCTCCACCTCTATGAACCCTGCGTTCTGCCGCACGATACCGTACACCGTGGAGAGCCCCAAACCGGTCCCCTCGCCCCGAGCCTTGGTGGTGAAGAAGGGCTCGAAGATACGGTCGAGCGTCTCGCGATCCATACCCCGGCCGGTGTCCGCGAACGAAAGCTCCGCATAGTCGCCGGGGGTCTCGTGGGCGTCGGCCGCCCCCACCAACTCCACCACGGTGCGGTTGCGGGTGGTGATGGTGACCCCTCCCGCGCCCGTGATCGAATCGCGGGCGTTCACGGCCAGATTGGCGAGGATCTGGTCCACCTGCGCCGGATCGATCCACACCGGCCACAGGTCGGCGGCCGGGGAGAAGTCCACCTCGATGTTCTCGCCGATAAGCCGACTCAGCAGTCGAACCTGCTCCCGGATCGTCTCGTTGAGATCGACGACACGCGGCGCGACGATCTGCTTGCGCGAGAAGGCCAGCAGTTGACGCGTCAAATCCGCGGAACGACGCGCCGCCCGTTCTATCTGCTGCAGCTCGTCGAACAAAGGATCCCCCGGGTGAAGCCCCGCCAGCGCGAGATCGGCGTTCCCGATGATGACGCTCAGCATGTTGTTGAAGTCGTGGGCGACGCCGCCGGCGAGTCGTCCCACAGCCTCCATCTTCTGCGCCTGCCGCAGGTCCGCCTCCATGCGATCCCGTTCTGCGCGCGCAGCGGCGATGATCCGCTCCTGTTCGGCTCCGTGCAACGCGAAGGCCACATCCGCCGCCATCGCCTCGAAGAGTTCCCGCTCCTCGGTGTCGATCCCGATAGGCTTGACCGTCGAAGCGATCACGTACCCGTAGTTCTTCTCGCCGTGATTCAGTCGTGCGCCGACCGTCTCTCCGGGCGTGCCTCCCTCAGCAACCGGGCATCCCTCGCAGATATCGAAGGCGTCGAGCACCACCGCCGAGCCATCCCCGCCACTCGTCTCCACGCAGCACCTGGGGAGGAGGCCGGTGGCGACCGTCGCAGCCAGAACGCTCTTCGCCTCCTCCCTGCCCGCGTGAGCGAAGCCGGTCGTGGCACCGTTCCCGTCGACTTTGAATATGGTGACCGCATCGTACCCGCGATGCTCCACGAGGAGATCGCACGTTCCCTGCAACAGGGCATCGGGATCGCGCTCGTTGACGACGAGTTGACCGATGCTGAGCGTCCCGCGCAGCACGCGATTCAGATGCTCGATGCGCCGGCCGCGGATCGCGTGCTCGGTGATGTCCTGTATAGAGGCGACCGCTCCCGCCGGAAGGCCGGCCTCGTCGAAGAGGGGGGCCGCGTTGACCGAGAGGAGCACCGTCCGCCCGTCGGGCCACTCGATGGCATGACGAACATCGGACACGGGGCAGCCGTCCTTCATCACCCGGCGAAACGGCATCTGGTCATCCGGGAAGGCCCCGCCATCGAGGGCCGTGACCCGCCATTCGGGCGCGTTGTACCTGCGCTGCGTGATCTCGTCGTTCGAAAGACCGAGCACAGTCTCGGCGCGCTGGTTGGCGAACGTGATCGCCCCGCCGCCATCCAGCACCGCGATGCCCACAGGGCTCGTCTCGACCACCCTCTGCAGAAGATCGCGCTGCCGCCGCTGTGCCCACCGTCGCGACATGAGCAGTCCCATGAGGACGGTGACGACCGGGTAGATGATCAGAACCGGAGCACCGATGCCCCGGAGCACGCGTCCGGCCGCGTCGTCGGGAAGGGTGAGCATCATCAGAAGCATGGCTACGTGCACCGCCACTCCGAACACGTACAGCTCGCCAAGACCGACCGAGCGGAAACGCCCGGCCCGGATCCGCCTCCAGAGCAGGCCGATTCCCGCCGAGACGGCGATGACGCCAACCCCCGTCCACGCCCCGGCTCCCCCCTCGTACAGACGCCACGCGGCCGCTATCGCCGCCGCGATCACAGTGGGAACCGCACCGAAGTAGAGACCCGCCACGCTCAACAAGACAGACCGGGTATCGAAGACAACGCCCGGGGCGAACGGGAACGGGCTCACCATGACGGCGAGGGCGATCGAGCCGATGAGTACCCCCGAGACGATGTCGTATCCTCTCCGGCCCAGACCCGCACGCGTTGGGAAGGTGTCGTAGAGTACGACCAGGGCGAGGAGGAGGACGGCGTTCTCCAGCAGGCCGAGGAGCGTGGTGTGGCTCAACGGACTCCCCCAGCCTCGGTGTGTGTACGACGCGCTGTGCTCACGCCATCGAGCTTACCACCGCACCCCCATTTCGGTGGCCAGCGCCGCGGGATCCGTGACGGGCGCTCGGCAGGCGCCGCTCCGGCACACGTAGGCCGCCGCCCGGCCGCCCACCGGCTCGCGGCCTTCCAGGAGCGGCACCGACGACTCGACTCCCGGCCCCTTCGCGGCCACCACCCAGCCCGGCCGGAACGCGCCGTGGATGACCTCGAGGAGCGCGCGGGTCTCAGGCGACTCCGGATCGCCCACCACGGCCACTTCACCGCCCTCTCCCGTAGCGAGATCGAGGGCCGTGAGCCATTGACCGAAGGCCAGGGGGTAGCGCGGCAACAGCGGCTCGAGCCCCGCCAGAGTCAGCTCCGCCGGCGACGCGTACCGGGATTCGCCGGTGAGGGCCCCGAGCTTGAGCAGCACCGTGGCCGCCATGGCGTTGCCGGAGGGCACGGCGTTGTCCTGGTAATCCTGCGGCCGCACGAAGAGGGTCTCGTGGTCGTCGCGGGTGTCGTAGAACCCGCTCCGCGGAGCGGCGAAGGCGTCCAGCATCTCGTCGGCGAGCTCGCGGGCCGCCAGGAACCAGTGCTCGTCGAAGTCGGCCTGGTAGAGGGCCAGCAGCCCCTCGATCATGTGCGCGTGGTCCTCCAGATAGCCGTTGTGACGGGCGCTCCCGTCTCTCCACGAGCGGAGAAGACGCCCATCCGGCCCCTTCATCTTCTCGAGTACGAACGTCGCGGCTCGAGCGGCCGCGGTGAGATAGTCCGGACGTTCGAACGCCACGGCTGCGTCGGCGAAGGCGGCGATCATGAGCCCGTTCCAGGCGGCCAGGATCTTCTCGTCGCGCGCGGGGTGGACGCGCTCCTCCCGCGCCGCCAGCAGACGGGCGCGGGCGGCGGCGAGACGTTCCTCCATCGCCGCACCAGAGCCGCCGTACCTCTCGACCATCTCATCGGCCGAGTGCGCCCGGAAGAGGATGGATTCACCCTCGAAGTTGCCATCCGGCTCCACGCCGTAGGCCCGCATGAACAGCTCGGCATCGTCTTCACCGAGGAGGGACTCGATCTCCTCCGGAGTCCACACGAAGAACTTCCCCTCCACCCCTTCCGAGTCGGCGTCCTGGGTACTGAAGAACCCACCCTCGGGGTGGGTCATCTCACGCGCAACATAGTCGAGGGTCTCCTCGGCCACCCGGCGATAGCGCTCGTGGTCCAGCACCTGCCAGGCGTGAGCGTACAGACGGGCCAGCTGCGCGTTGTCGTAGAGCATCTTCTCGAAGTGGGGCACCAGCCAGACCGCGTCCACCGAGTAGCGGTGGAAACCCCCACCCAATTGGTCGTAGATGCCGCCGGCGGCCATGCGGTCCAGCGACCGCTCCACCAGGATGCGGGCGCTCTCCTCCTCGTAGCGCGCGTACCGGCGCACCAGGAACTCGAGGACCATGGGCTGAGGGAACTTGGGAGCCTCGCCCCACCCCCCGTTGGCCGCATCGAAGCCCGACGAGAGGCCGAGCGCGGCATCGGTGGCGGTCTGGGGGTCCAGGCCGGTGGGCGGAGGCACCAACATCTCGCCCGTCACCCCCGGCGGCACCAACATCTCGTCCGCCGCCCGCGGCAGCACCGGCAGCCCCGCATCCTCTCGCAGCTTGGCAGCCATCCGCTCGGCTGCGGCGGCCACCTCGTCGGGGCGTCCCTCCCACGCCGAAGCCAGCGCCTTCAGCACTTCGCGGAACGACGACATGCCGTGCCGCGGGGTGTCCGGGAAGTAGGTGCCCCCGAAGAAGGGGGCCCCGTCCGGAGTGAGCCACACGCTCATGGGCCAGCCTCCACGACCTGTGAGGGCGGTGACGGCCCGCATGTAGATGGAGTCGAGGTCGGGACGCTCCTCGCGGTCCACCTTGATGTTCACGAAATGCTCGTTCATGAGGGCCGCGGTCTCCGCATCCTCGAACGACTCCCGCTCCATCACGTGGCACCAGTGGCAGGCGGCGTAGCCGATGCTGAGGAAGATGGGCCGACCGGCGTCACGGGCCGCCCCGAGAGCCTCCTCACCCCACGGATACCAGTCGACGGGATTCTCGGAGTGCTGCTGCAGGTAGGGGCTGGTCTCGAGGGCGAGGCGATTGGTCATGGGATCGATCCTTCGCGAGTGGACGGATTCGGCATCGGCGGCCGGACCCGGGTTTCCATTACGGTCTGCTTACAGAGTGTGATTCCCCGAGAGTGGAGGGCGTAACCGGCCTCATTCAGGGGCAGATAGAGATGCAGAGACCGCACGTATACCGCACCGCATCCCGCGTGACGAACCGTCGCACAGTGGCGGGGGCGGCCGGATGGAGGATAAGGACGACGCCATGAGCCAGATCGACCGTTCCAAGATAACCCCCGAGCACATCTACCTGAGTCGTCGGAAGTTCATGGTGGGGGTGGCGGCGGTGGCCAGCGGCGCCCTGCTTGCCGGCTGCGGGCTGGACGACCGTGGGGGCGCGCGCGGCACCGCCACCACCGGCGCGCCGGGGCCGGTGGGCGGCGCGGGCGACGAACTCGGCAACCAACTCACCTCCTACGACGCCATCACCAACTACAACAACTTCTACGAGTTCTCCCTGGACAAGGAAGAGGTGGCGGCGCTGTCGGCCGGCTTCGTCACCGAGCCGTGGACGGTGGAAGTGGGCGGGATGGTGGAGGCACCCCGGAAGTACTCCATCGACGAACTACTCACTCTCTATCCGGAAGAGGAGCGCATCTACCGGATGCGCTGCGTTGAGGGCTGGTCGATGGTGATCCCCTGGCTCGGGTTCCCGCTCCACCGCCTGCTGGAGGATGTCAAGCCCACCGCCGAGGCCCGCTTCGTGCAATTCCAGAGCCTCGACGACCCCGAACGCCTGCCCGGCCAGCGCTACAGCTTCGACTGGCCCTACACCGAGGGTCTCCGTCTCGACGAGGCCATGCACGACCTCACCATCCTCTCCACCGGCCTGTACGGCAAACGGCTCCTGCCTCAGAACGGGGCTCCGATCCGCTTGGTGGTGCCGTGGAAGTACGGGTTCAAGTCGATCAAGTCGGTGGTGCGCATCGACCTGGTGAGCGAGATGCCAATGAGCTTGTGGATGGAAGCCGGCCCCAACGAATACGGCTTCTACGCCAACGTGAACCCCGAGGTGGACCACCCCCGCTGGTCGCAGAAGACGGAACGACGCATCGGCGAATTGGGCCGCGAGGACACCTTGCTCTTCAACGGCTACGACGAAGTCGCCTCGCTGTACGAGGGCATGGACCTGCGTGAGAACTTCTAGCCCACACACGGAATCGTCCCACCCCGCGGTAGGCGAGGACCGCGTCCCGCGCACGGGCCCGGATCGCGCGTCGCGCACCGGCGTAGACGGGGACCGCACTGCGGCCGCGAGGCGCAGGGTGTCGTTCGGCACCCCGCTGGCCTGGGTTGCCCACCTCGGCGCGTTGGTCCCCCTGACGCTCCTCGTCTGGGACACCCTCACCGGCGGACTCTCCTACGACCCGGTGCGCGATCTCACCCAGCGGACGGGCCGAGCGGCCTTCATCCTGCTCGTGCTGACGATCGCCGTGCGCCCCGCGGTGCGATTGACCGGAGCGGGGAGCCTCCGGAGACTCGCGCGCACCTTCGGACTCTACGCCTTCGGCTATGCCTTCCTCCATCTGTTCGTGTTCGTGGGGCTCGACTTCGGCTTCCGATGGGACCTCATCGTGGGCGGCGTGCTCGAGAAGCGCTTCGCGCTGATCGGGCTGGCGTCCTTCCTGGTCTTGTTGGCCATGGCCGCCACCTCCTCCAAGGGCTGGATGCGAAGACTCGGCGCCATGTGGAAGCGCATCCACCGGCTGGTCTACGCCGCGGGCACATTGGCGATGCTGCACTACCTGCTGGCCGTGAAGACCATCACCGGCACCCAGCTGGCCTGGTTGGTCGTGGTGGTGCTCCTGTTCGTGGCGCGCATACCGGAGGTGGAGGAGCGGCTCGGGGCGCTCCGGCGGCGGGGGGAGAGGGGCGCGTCCGGAGATGCCGAGGGACCACCACCCGAACCCGACCCGGAGTTCTTCGGCTGACGGGCCGCGGAGCCGCAGCCCGCGACGGCTGTCGACCGCGGGATCGGCGTCGGCGCGCCGCGGCCGGCGACGCCGACAACCTGACGCTCATTCCGAGAATTGGAACACACGAACGGCCTCGATAGCCGCCGACCTGTCCGACAACCGTACAAGTTCCATCTGCCGGTTCAGCGGATCCATGGCCAGGTAATCGCGCTCCTGCTTCCCCACCAGCAAGACCCAGTGGGGCACCACGCCCGAGAGCAGGATCTTGACGACGACCGGGCGGCCCTCGCTCAGTTCGGCGTCGATGACCTCATAGCTCGGAGGGGGCAAACCGATGCGCACCGCCCCGTGCGTGATCTCGCCGACGGCGCTCCAGATCACCTGACCCGAGTCGGTGAATCCGTCAGCTTCCTCCAAGGCCGCCCTCATCTCCCCCGGATTCAGCGGGTAGCCGAGCGCGGACAGTCCCATCGCGAGGCTGGACACCGTGCACCCCGCGGCCGCCATGGTCTCACCGCCCGCGCCCAGGGTCTCGGTGGCCCAGACGGGATCACCTTGCAGGAAGTAGGTTACTCCCTCTATCGGCGAGAGGTGGAGCGCCTCGCCCCCGGCGGAGGAGATCGGTTCGTCGCCGCCGCCACGCTGGTGAAGCACTACGCCGGCGCCGGCAACCGACAACGTCAAGGCCACCACCGCGAGCACCACACCGATGCGGCGACTCACCCTCCCACGCCCCTGCGTTCGCCACGCTCAGTCATATCGCCCATGCACCCGAGCCGCCGCCACCAGCGCTCGCAGATTCTCGGGAGGCGTGCGGACCGGCAACTCGCAGCCGGGCGCGAGGATGAAACCCAGGGGCGACTCCTTGCCTTGCTCGAGGGCGACGCGGCCGAGCTCGAACACTTCTTCGGGCGTGCCGAGGAGCAGACGGGCCGGGTCGACGTTCCCGATCAGGATCGCCTTGTGGCCCAGCACCTCGATGGCTCGGTCGATCGGCACCTCGAGACCGAAGCTCACCGCGCCCACCTTTCCAGGTCGGGCGAAGTCGAGTTCCGCCCACGACTCGAGGTTTGCCGTGTGATCGCCGCATATGTGGGTGGAGAAGGAGTCGAAGCCGAGAGCGAAAGCCCGCTCGTGGATCTCGTGCAGGTAGGGCAGAGAGAACTCTCGGAACATCCGCGGCGAGATCAGAGCGTTCGCCTCGCCCGGGGCGTCCTCGAAGACAGAGAGGCCCCGCCCCGGGAACAGCCGAGCCCAGGCGGCCGCCAACTCCAGCAGGAAGTCGGTGATAACGCGGAAGAGGTGGTGTGCGAGTGCGGGACGCTTCAGCATCCAGCGCAACACCATCTCCGGGGGAGCCACGGTGAGCGCCCGGCTCACCGGCCCGCCCAACTGCAGAGCGGCCGCCGAGAAGTGCCGATCCTCGAGGCGGGAGAACTCCGCCATGATGGGCACCGCCCCAGCGCGCAGGACGTCGGCGGGCACCGCCAGACGATCCAGATCGTCTTCCGACCGCACGGGGTAACGGCTCACCTCGGGCGCCTGCGCGAATTCCCCCTCGGGCCACCGGATATCGCCACCGAGTTCCCAGCCGCCCATGCTCGCGTAGCCGTAGCCGGGACCCGAGTCGTGCCCGAACAGATCCCGCACTCTGAGTTGTGCGGCGAAGCTACGGTGGGCGTCCCGGTAGCAGTCGGCCACCGACCATCCGCAAGCGAAAGTGGCGAACCCTCCCACCCGCGGATAGACCGGCACCCGGTCCGGCCGAATCCCCGGCTTCCCAAGGGCGGCGATGCGCTCGCGCCAGGTGAGCCTGTCGGGAGGCAGGGTGTCGAGCATCTGCGCGAAAGGATCAGAAGGCACCATACCGAGGCATTGTACACGGCGCGGCGGGCACGCCGACTGCGCTTACGCGCGATCCGGACGCTCCGGCGGCGCCCGCCCCGCCCGGCTCGCGCTCGATCACGACCGCGCTCCGATGGCTTTGGCCGCGCGAGCGAGCGCGCACGAAAACCTGTGCCGGCCGAGGTGCCGGCACAGGTCTCGATGACCGATGCCATTCGCGGAGGCTTACATTGCCAACGCCGTTTCACCTACCGCGCGCAGCATCTCCTCGACGTCGCCGACATAGCTCATGACGTAGACACCGGTCGGGTCGAGTGTCAGTTCCCACTCGGGGAAGACGACGACCGTGGTCGTCACTTCCTCCAGGATGGCCGGACCCTGGATCAGCATCCCCGGTGTCAGACGCTCGCCAGCGTAGACCGGGACGGGCCGGTACTCGCCGAACTCCTCGAAGTAGGCGTCCCGGGTTGATACCCAAGCGGTCTCGACCTCGGCGTCGAAGTCTTCCTCCAACTGGGGAAGCTCCGGTTTCGGAACCCGGCCGTAGACGGTCGACTCCAGGTTGATGATCTCAACGAGGTTGTCCCGCTCGGCGTAGGTGAAGAGCTCCTCATGCCGCTTGTGGAAGGCCTCGGCGATCTCCGCAAGACTGATCTCGGTTATCTCCGTGGCGGGGATGTCGACTGCGCACTCGTGCACCTGGTCCACGTAGCGCATGTCCATAGACCGTGTCACGTAGAGGTCCTCCGACGCCACGCCCTCATCCATGAGGTCCGCACGACCACGTTCTTCCATCTCCGAGAACTTGGCGTTCAGCAGATGGATCTCCACGTGGTCCAGGCGCGTGGCGTAGGATGACAGGTAGTTGTGCTTGACGTCGGAGATGATCTCGCCGAAAGCACAGAACCCAGAGGCCACCCGCGGGACGATCACCTGGGTCACCCCCAGATCTTCGGCCAGCCGGGCCGCGTGCGCCGAACCTGCGCCGCCGCCGGACACGAGGGCGAAGTCACGCGGGTCGTACCCTTTCTCGATGGACACCCTGCGGATACCCGCCACCATGGCCGCGTTGACGACCTTGAAGATACCGAGCGCGGCCGTCTCCACCGGGATGCCGAGGGGGATGGCCACCTTCTCCTCGACGGCCTTTGCCGACGCCGAGGCGTCGATCGGGAGTCGCCCGCCCAACAGGGAGTCCTGGCTGAGGTACCCTAGGACGACCAGGCTGTCGGTCACGGTCGGGTCCGTGCCGCCTCTCTGGTAGCAGGCGGGTCCAGGTTCCGCACCGGCGCTCTCCGGGCCCACCTGCAGGAGGCCCATGCTGTTCACCTTGGCGATGGAGCCGCCGCCCGCCCCGAGGGTCTCAACCTGCAGCATTGGGATCCCGATGCGGTAGCGCATGAAGTCGAAGTCCTTCTGCGTCGGCGTCCTGCCGTCCCAGCTCAGGCTGATGTCGAAGCTGGTGCCGCCCATGTCGACTGTGATCACGTTGCGATGACCCAAACGATCTCCGAAGAAGAGTCCCGCGGCTGGGCCGGCGGCGGGGCCGGAGTTCAGCGCGTAGACCGGCTTTCGCGATAGCACCTCCCCCGACGCCAGTCCGCCGTTGGACTGCACGTACAGGATCTTGCGGTCGTAGCCGATCTCCTTGAAGAACCCCTCAACGCGCTTCACGTAGCGGGACAGGATCGGCCCAAGGTACGCGTTGGTCACCGTGGTGGACGTGCGCGTGTACTCTCGGATCTGCGGGAAGATGTCCAGCGACGTCGACACGAAGACGTCAGGAAGTTCCTCCCTCACGATCTGTTCGACACGACGCTCGTGTTCGGGAGCCAGGAACGACCAGATGAGAGAGATGGCTACGGCCTCCACGTCCGCCCGGCGAATCGCGTCTATCGCCCGATACACGCTCTCCTGGTCCAGAGGCGTTCGCACGCTTCCGTCGGCAAGCACCCGCTCGTCGATCCCAAGGCGCAGGTAGCGAGGCACAAGGATCTCGGCCTGCGGATAGCCGGCGTCGTAGCGATAGCCGTCCTCCTTGTGACCCAACCGGATCTCGAGCGAGTCCTCGTGCCCGGCCGTGCACAGGAGGGCAACTGAGGCCCCCTTGTGCTCGATCAAGGCGTTCAAGGCGACCGTCGTCCCGTGGATGATCATCTCGCACCGTGACAGGAAGCCGGTCACGTCCAGATCCAGGTCGGCCGCGATGAGTCGTAGGCCGTCGTGGATGGCCTTGGGCGGGTCGCTGGGAGTCGAAGGTGTCTTGTACAGCGAGATCTGACCTCGTGGGTCAGCGAGGATGAAGTCGGTGAAGGTGCCGCCGGTATCGACACCCAGGCGATATGCGGCGCTCATCTCAGGCTCCTTTCCTCAGCGACAACGTGGCCGCAGTGTCGACTTCGAGGGTCGCGGGAGCGATCACGACACCGTATTCTTCACGCGCACCCTCAACCGAGACGAGTCCGTCTCGAACGTCCCTTCTCACCAGCTCGATGTCGCGCTCGAAGGGGTCGCCCACGCCGCCACCGCCCGGGTTCAGATTCGCGATGCGCTCTCCCGGGAGGATCGTGGTGATGATGTTCTTGCGGATGACCTCGGTGCCCTCGGCGCCGTAGCGGATCGTCTTGCCGACCTTGGCGTCGAGCAGTCGGCTCTTCGCGCCGGCTGCCGACGGCGCCGGGTACTTGCGGCCCTCGCCGAAGGTGACAGCCGTCATCTCGTGGTCGATGGGCTCGACCTCCCAGACCGTACCCGAGCCGCCGCGGTGCTTGCCCGCGCCGCCACTGTCGGCCAGCAAGCCGTACTTATGGATGATGATGGGATATGAATACTCCATGATCTCCACGTCACCGGAGGTCAGGGCGCCAAAGCAACACTCCGGGCCGCACGCGGGCCAGCCGTCCATCATGTTGGTGGCGCCGCCGCCCGAGATAATGGTCGCTAGGATCATCGACACGTAGTCCTCGCCCTTGCGCTTGTCGAACCCGGCGATGTTGAGACCGTTGGAGTGACCCCAGGAGGCGACCGCCTTCTCAGGCATCGCCTGCTCCAGGGCCTTGCGAACCGCGTCGGTGATGGTCTCCGAGGGGGTCGTGGTGGCATTGACACTGGGGGCCGGCTCCATTGCGTTGGTCAAGGTGCCAGGAGGACCGACATCGACCGTGATGGCCCGGTACAGGCCCTCGTTGTAGGGGGGTTCGATCTGCGCGAACATCATGATGCCCAGGTACACGCCGGACAGAGAGTTGGCTGCGTAGCTGTTGATGAAGTAGGGGATCTGCGGGGGCGAGGCGAGCTCCACATGCATCGCGTCGCCCGTGACGGTGACCGTGGCCTTGATCTCGAGCTCCCCGTAGCCGTGGCCGGCGTCCTCGACTGAAGCGGAGCCGTAGTACACTCCGTCCGGTATCTCGGCGATCACTTGGCGCATCCGCCTCTCGGCCATGCCGAGCAACTCTTCGATGCACGCAAAAACGGTCTCCTGACCGTACCGGTCCAGCAGATTGATCAGGTTGCGCTCACCGATGCGACATGCGCCCAACTGTGCCCGCATGTCGCCGGCTTGGTCGCGTCGCGAACGGATGTTCGTGAGGATGAAGTTGACGATGTCCCTGCGCTCCTTGCCCTTCTCCCAGATCTTGATCGGCGGGATGCGCAACCCCTCCGCGTAGCTCTCCTTCGCGTCCGGGTTGTAGCCGGCCGGCACCGGACCCCCGATGTCGGTGACGTGACCCTTGGAGACGGTCCAGAACACGAGCTCGCCCCGGTAGAAGACCGGCTTGTACATGCAGCAGTCGACGATGTGGCTGCCGCCCCAGGCCGGGTCGTTGTGATACATGACGTCGCCTGGGTAGATCTCACCTGCGAAATAGCCGGCCACCGTACGCATCGCGGGCATCAGCGACCCCAGATGGATCGGAATGTCCTGACCCTGCAACACCATCTCCGGCTTGCTATCGAAGATGGTGTTGGAGTAGTCGTGCGCGATATTGAACACGCTCGACCGCGCGGTCTTCTCGATCGTGACCGTCATCTCCCGTTGCGTGGATTCCAGGACCCCTCTCACCACGGCGAGAGTGATCGGGTCCACTTTGCCTGCTACGGCCATGCCTGTGTCCTCCTTCTGTGGTTCCGCGCGGCCGAGAGCCGCGGATGTGCGGAGTGGGGCGCCGTCACCGGCACCCCACTCCCGAGACGGGCGTGTCAGTCTAGGGCCGGACTCGGTTCCCCGGTCATGCCGGTGCTTCCATAAGCCAAGGCCTCTTGGCATGCGGCGTGGTAGAAGGTGGAACTCTCCGACGCGCACCCGGCGCAGATCGGTTTGTGGCCGTTACTGGGGTCGCGATCCATCTCGACCGAGATATAGGAGCGGTCGCATTCATGGCAGCGTATCCGGGCCTCCCACACGTCATTCACCTCGGCACGCGGATCGTGCGGCCGCTTCAACTCCCACGCCTCCGTGCTCACTGTGCTCAGCAGGATCAACTGCAGGCCCACGGCCAGCCCGAGGGTGATGGGAGGAGACCAGGTAGCGCCGAAACTGCCTCCCGTTTCCACCAGTGCGATGCCTACCGCCGAAGAGATCAGCCACGCTACCAGCCCTGGTGAGAAGCGGCGGAGCCGACCCGGGCGGAACTCGGGCAGGTCGCTATCAGCACTCCCCCCACGCATCTTGCGGAACGCGATGGTCGTGAGGGCGATTCCCACCCATGCCACCACGAAGACACCCTGCCACGACAGGGCGCGCAGGATATACGAGAAGACGTTCGTCAGCATGATCACGTAGGCCGCGATGCCGCAGAACAGCACCCACCACAGCCGGTTCAGCTTGATCTTGAAGACTCTGCTGAAGAAAGACTCCATGTTGGCGGAAGCCAAGTACAGATTGGCCGTGTTGATCCGGGTCTGGCTCACCCAGACGAAGATCAGTCCGAAGATCCCCATCATCGAGACCAGTGAGATGACCGCCGAGACCTCGGTGAGTCCACCCGGCGTCTCGATCGTATGTGCGAGGAAGATGCCCACGGCACCGTTGATGAAGTAGGAGAAGATGGAGAAGACCGCACCGAAGGTGAAGACCGAGTGGAACTTTCTGTCCTCCACCTTGCCGAACCGCCCGTAGTCCCACGTGTACATCATCATGATCCACACGCCCATGTAGATCACGTAGGCAAAGAGCCAGCCGGGGCCCGAAACACCGGCAGTCGATTCGGGCATGAATGTCAGCCAGCGGTCGGAGTATCCCTGCGACGAGATCGCCCAGACGACCGATCCCACCAACCCAAGCAGATAGAAAGGGAGAAGGAACCCATTGAGCTTGTCCAGCCATACCCGGATGCCGCCGATGACCAGAGGCATCGAATAGAGGATCACCACCAGGTACCACACCTTGATGCTGCCACCGAAGTAGGCTTGGAATGCGGCGGCGATGACGGAGCCCTCGAAAACGGTGTAGTACACCGCGGTGGCTCCGAAGATCAACGGAGCTATCGCGCCGCCCATGTAACCAAATAGCGTCCGGGAGAAGAGAGCAACCGTCGTGCCGGTGCGTGCCGCGTAGCCTTGAAGGATCGAGTTGATGACGGCAAAGCTGATCGCGGTCAGCGCGAGCCCGATCAGAGCGTCCCTGCTCCCCACCGCCAGAGCCAGAGTACCTCCAACGATCAGGAAGAACATACCGCTGCACATACCCCACCAGGCCATTGCGAGCGACCACTTGCCACTCCGCCAGCTTCGTGGGGCGATGTGTAGCGAGTAGTCCTCGGTAGCCGCCTGCTTCACGACCCTCGGGTCCTCTACGAAGCTGACGTCCAGATTCGGCAAACGATCGACGGATGCCACGAGTACCACCCCCCAAATATGTCACCGAGCCCCCCTTAGGCTCGTGCTACTTGGGACTCTACGCTGCTGGAAACCCCCCCGGTAGTGTCCTGGAGGACGAACTCATGGAGCTTCTTTGTTCCCCAGAACAAACCAACCCGTGGCATCTGGGCCGGGAGGCAGGAACTCGTGGCTCTACCTGGCGTGCTTCTGGGCGAGCAGATCGCGCGGGTTGACCACGGCTGGCCGGCCCACGAGCAGATTACCGAACCCGATGTCGGGATGCGATGACTCCCCGGCGGCGCTAGATTCCTCGGGCTCCTCGGGCTCCTCGGGCTCCGCTTGGTGGCTGCCACCAAGAGTCGAGAGCACACTCCCCGCCCTGAACGCCAAATAGAGATCGGCGATCATCCGTGTGGACTCGAGTGAGCCCCCGAGGATCTCCTCGATCTTGCGCAGTCGATAGCGGAGGGTGTTGGGGTGGACGTGAAGGCGCGCAGACGCTTCCTGCACGTCGCGGTCCGCCCAGATGTAGGCCTGAAGCGTTTCCACCATGTGATCGTTCTTGGCGGCATCGTGCTGCAAGAGCGGACCGAGGCCCTCCTCCGAAACAGCCCTCAACTTCTGACCACCCAGGGCGAGCAGAATGGACGACGTAGGTCCCAACTCGTTGAACAGGACCACTCGGTCCGATTCGCGCTTGGCCGCGTGCACGGCTTCCACGGCCTCCGCATACGCCCGCGCCACTTCGCCTACCCCCCGCCGCACCTGCGACACGCCGACGTTGAACCTTCGGCGGGGGAATCCGTCATCCATCCAGTCGCGAAACTCTTCGGCCACCGCGCGCACCGCTTCACGCGGGATCGCTCCCACCTGAGCCAAGGCAGATACGCCATCGCTGCTGAGCATAGAAAGCACCGGGATCTTGCGGAGCAGGAAGAACGAGTCGACCCGGTCGGCGAATTCGCTCTTGAGACCGTACATGCTCGCCTCAGAAAGGACGCTGCGCGACGTCTTGCGTTCCAACCCCGACACGTCACAGGCAACCAGCACGAATTCGACGCCGATATCAACACCAAAGTAGGCGGCTCGCGCACGGAGCGATTTCGGGCTGCCAAGCACGGAAACGAGATCGCTCAGCATGTTCGCGCGCATCCTGGCCACCGTCTCTTGCTCATGCCGCGACTTGACCACCTCCAAAGTCAACAACTTCTGCGCGAAGGAAGAGATCACGGTGGTGAACTCGGGCACGGGCTCGTCGGGCGGATACACGACCGCCAGGACTCGCTCCACCCGATCGCCAACACGAACGTCCCGGAAGACTACCGAGAACGTCTCCATGCGTATCACGCGCTGAAGCTCGTCTGCGGCATCGAGCCTTGGCTGGTAGACGTCCCAAATTCTGCGCACGTCTTCGTCGTTCAGGCGCATCTTCTTGGTGAACTTTGCCTCCACCCTTCCTGCCCCGTCGAACAAGATGGTGCTGACGGACAAGAGCGAGCTGAGCGTCGCCGCCAATCGCTCGGAGCCCTGCTCCTCGAGCAGTACCTGCAGGAGATGGGTCTGAACCGCGATCCTCCGATGCAGCTGTTGGGCGGACGAGGACATGACGAAGTCCATGATGTAGGAGACGATGCTCTTGAAAGGCACTTCGTACGGAACCTCGAGCACGGGGAGGCCGACTTGATCGGCCTCGTCGAGGATCGCCTGCGGCACCGAGTGCCAGAACAGGCCCACGCCAAACCCGAGCCCGGCCGTCTTGTGAGAGGCGAGGCGGCGAACCAGGTTGCGCTGCAAGTCGATCCGCCGGACCAGAGCCATGCCGGTCGTGAGCAGCAGGTCTCGGGGATCAGTCCATTTGGTCGGGTCGGGAAGGTCAGAGATATGAACGCCACGGATCTCCCGGCGGGCTCCTGCCCCGCCGGCGAGAAGGCGCAGCTTCAGATCGGGCTCCCGACACAGATCGCCGATGGTGAGGGTGCTCATCGCGGGTATCCCCTTCGCTCCGGCCCGTCCTACCCAACCGGGGTGCATGTCGTGCGGAGTCCGACCGGTCAATCACGAGCCTTGGCCGCCGAGAATCATTCTACAGCGCAGAAGTTCCGCCGTTCGAAAGCCTGGTTCCTGCCGACCGGGGCTTCCCGCCGCCGACCGGGCCCGCTGACCTCAGAACCAGCCGCGCCTCCAGGCGTAGCCCGCCATCGCGACGAAGATCGCTGCCATGAACGCCACCGTTCCCCAATACCACGCGGCGCTCGCGAGCGGGAGACCGCTGAAGTTCATGCCGAAGAACCCGGTGATGAACGTGATGGGCATGAAGAGCGTGGCCACCAGCGTAAGCCTCTCCATCACCCCGTTCAGCCGGTTGGAGACCGTGGAAAGGTGGAGTTCGAGCGCCGACGAGAGGATGTCACGGTGGGTATCGAGCTGCTCGAGCACCAGCAGCACGTCGTCGTGGATGTCGCGGAAGAAGACCTCGGCCGCCTCGTCCACGAAACCGACACCGCGGCTGGAGAGCCGCTGCATCACGTCCCGCATGGGGGCCACCCGCCTCCGCAGCTCCACCAGATCGCGCTTCAGGCGGAATAGCTCCTGACGTACCGGCTCCCCGGTATCCACCACTACCAGATCCTCAAGAGAGTCCACCCGCGTATCGAGGGAGTCCAGTAGCGGATAGAGGCTGCCCACCACCCACTCCACAAGATAGTACAGAACGAAGCTCGATCCCCGGTCGCGCGCCATCACCTGCCGAAGGACGGTCTCAGTGAGGTCCTCGTGCTCCTCGGGCTCGAGGCGGCCCAGAGAGACGACCCAGCGCTCGCCCACGAATATCCGCAGCGCTTCGGTCCCGGCGTGGGGCTCCTCCTCGGTCGACCGGCCTGCGTCGTCCTCGGCATCCACGGGCACAGAGGCACGCACGAGCGACACGTACAGATGATCGGTGAACTCCTCCACGCGTGGCCGCTCGGCGCCGTCACGGAGACTGCGCACCGCCAACTCGTGCAATCCGAACTCCTCCAGAGCGGGAAGGAGGCCTTCGGCGGAATCGGCGTGCAGCCACATGGTCGGAGCGCCCGGTTGTCGCAGGGCGCGTAGGGTCGCGGCCACGTCTGCCGGATACACGGGTTCGACACCGGAGGGACCCACAGCCAGGAACGCGGGGCGCGACCGCGTCGCGGGAGGGGGCTCGTGCCCGGCCCGCGCCCCGGGCGCCTCGGCGCGCGCCGGTTCTTCGGCGGTCGGTGGCGTCCCGGGGAGCGCCGGCGCGTCGTCGCCCGGGACTCCCGGAGCATCGTGATCATCGATTCTTGGGTCGGTCACCGAGTTGCGCTCCCACCTACGCCGGGTCGTCCGGAGATCCCCGAACCGAGCCGTCAGCCTCGAGTCCAGCCACCGCAGCCGCGCCCGTTGCCCGCTCAGCCGCGAGCCGCGAACCGATAGCTTTGGCACCTGTGCGCAGGGAACCGGCCTGGAGGAACCCGAGGAGCAGGAGCACCGACGCCACCATCTCGGCCGGATAGAGCCCCACCGCCTCGCCGAGCCGCGCCCGCGATCCCGCGTACGCGATCACGATGGTGCCCGCCGCGATCAGTACGTTGGCCCGCATGCGGTACGCATACTCCTTCTTACGAGAGAAGCGGTAGACGGAGAGGAGGGCGCCACCCAAGAGAAAGAGGGAGCCGGGAATGTTGAAGAAGAGCGACATGACCCGGGGGAAGGAGAGGCTCTCACCGAGGGCCTGCCCCCCGACGGTGATGCCGGGAACGAGCTTGCTCAAATCGAGTTCCACCGTGATGGCCCCGTACAAGAAGACAGCGAAAGCGACAAGGGTGAATCCGAGGTAGAGGTGGCCGAGCCACTGGCGACGGGCGATCAGGTAGAGCGATCCGAGACCCAAGAATCCCACCAGTGACGCGGCGAGGACGACATAGAGACGGTACACGGTGGGATTCCAGCTGTCCGCGTACTCCGACCAGGCCTCGAAGACGGCGGCCACACCGTAGAACAGGAGGCCCACGGACCAGGCCGCCTGGTGGGCCTTGCGCCGAGCCAGGTACTGTCGGAACACGAGACCGGCGAACACCAACCCCAACACGGCCGTCGCCAGGGGCCACCCCCAGTGCGACCAGAACGCGTCAGACACGGCAAACCTCCATGCTCTCCCCCAACAGCCGCCGGCTCGGCTTCTCCGGGACTCCTCCCGACGAGGCGATCACCGGCCTCAGCGCGCATAGCATCATTCTACAGGGCGGGAGGACGTATCGCGGACGGGGTTCGGAGGACCGCCCCGTGGGGGAATACCACACGCATGACCAGCGCACGCGGACGCCTCGTCCAACACCAGTTGATCCCCCTGCCCCTCGAAACGGTGGCGGACTACTTCCAGGACCCCGGCAACCTCCAGCAACTGACACCCGGCTGGCTGGGATTCCGCGTTCTCGAGGTGCCTGAAGGGCCTCTGGAGCGCGGTAGCCGGATCCGCTACCGTCTGCGTCTGTTCGGGATACCCCTGGAGTGGCGCACGCTCATCGAGCGTTCCCGCCCGGGCTGGGGCTTCGTGGATACCCAGACCGCCGGGCCCTACCGTTCCTGGGTGCACACGCACACCTTCGCCCCGCGGGAGGGAGGCGTGCTCATGCAGGACCGTGTGGACTACGAGCTGCCCCTGGGGCCGCTCGGCTTCCTGGCGCTGCCGTTCGTCCGGCTCCAGCTGGCGGCCATCTTCCGCTACCGACGAGAGCGGGTGGAGAGGCTGGCGGCAGTGACGGTTGCGGGTGGCGACACCGGCGTGGGCGGTGCAGAACCGAGGGCGACCGAGTAGCCTTCTAGTCCTCCAGCACCTCGCGCACCTTGTCCGCCAACGCCTGCCGGGAGAACGGCTTCTCCAGGAAGTGCACGCCCTCATCCAACACCCCGCGGTGGGCGATCACGTCCGCCGTATAGCCGGACACGAACAGGCACTTCATCTCGGGAGTGATCTGCCGCAGACAGTCCGCCAGGGCGCGGCCGTTCATCTCGGGCATGACGACGTCGGTGAGGAGCAGATCGATCCCCTGCGGCCGCTCCTCCGCGATGCGGATGGCCTCTTTCGCGGTCGCGGCGGGCAACACCTCGTAGCCCAGGTTCTCGAGCATCCGGGTCACGACGCTCAGGATGGCCGCCTCGTCTTCCACCACGAGTACCGTCTCACCCGGCGCGGCGCCTTCGGAAGACGCAACACCGATGTCGGGCGGTTGCACGTCACTCTCGGAGCGCGGCAGGTAGATCCTGAACGTGCTTCCCTCTCCAGGTTCGCTGTACACGTTGATGAAGCCCTCGTTCTGCTTCACGATGCCGTACACCGTGGCGAGGCCCAGGCCCGTGTTGCGGCCGGTCGTATCCGTGGTGAAAAAGGGTTCGAAGAGTTGATCCATGACGTCCCTGCCGAAGCCGTGGCCGTCGTCGCTCACGGCCAGCATGACGTACTCCCCGGGGAGGAAGCCGGCATGCAGGGCGCAGTACGCCTCGTCGAACTCCATGTTGGCCGTCTCGATGGTGACCTTGCCCACTCCGTCGATGGCCTCCCGGGCGTTCACGCATAGGTTCGCGAGGATCTGATCGATCTGCGAGGGGTCGATCTCCACAGGCCGGAGTCCCCGACCCGGACTCCACACGAGGTCGATGTCCTCTCCGATGAGACGCTGTAGCATCTTGAGGAGCGCCGGCACGGCCTCGTTCAGGTCCACCACCGCCGGCGCCACCGTCTGACGACGCGCGAAGGCGAGCAGTTGCCGGGTCAGGTCCCTCGACACGTTGGCGGCCTTCCACACCGCTTCCAGGTCCGACCGCGACTGAGGGCTGAGGTCGGCGTCCTCCAAAGCCAGCTCGGTGTGTCCAAGGATCACCGAGAGCATGTTGTTGAAATCATGCGCCACTCCACCCGCGAGGCGCCCCACCGAATCCATCTTCTGGGCCTGCATGAGTTGGGACTGCAGGTTCTCCCATTCCTTCTCCTGCTTCTTGCGCTCTGTGATGTCCTGCACCACTCCGGTGAGGAGTGCCGGATTCCCGTCGGCGTCCCGCCGCAGCTCGCCCGCCTCCGCGTACACGATCCGTTCGCTGCCGTCAGGCAACACCACGCGGTACTCGATCGGCACCGGCGACCCTTCCTCCGCCACCGCGCGGTTCGACTGTTCCACGGCGGCGCGGTCGTCGGGATGGATGGCGCGGGCCACCACGTCCGCGAGGTCCCCGGAGAAGCCTTCCTTCTCGACGCCGAAGATCGCATACATCTCGTCCGACCATTCCAAACGGTTGGCGGGGATGTGCCACTTCCAGCTACCCACGCGTGCCACTTGCTGCGCCCTTTTCAGGTCGTGTTCCGATTGGAGGAGTTGCTCCTCCGCCGCCTTCCGCTGGGTGATGTCCCGGATGGTCGCGAGGAACACTTCGTCGCCGAGGTGGTCGAACAACTGGAGGTGCACCTCCACCGGGTAGGTGGTGCCGTCCTTGCGGCGATGCAGCGTCTCGAACGCCTGCACCGCCCGCTGCCTCTCCCGGAGCGGCCGAAGCAGCGTCGCCAAACTCTCGACAGTGAAGTCGGGCTTCAGGTCGAGAGGGGTGAGACGCTCGATCTCCTCTGTCGAGTAGCCGAGATTGTGCAGCGCGCCGTCGTTGGCGAAGCGGAAGCGCAGCGACTCGGCGTCGAAGAGATACATCTCGTCCAGGCTCGAGCGGATGGTATCCGTCAGCAGGCGCGCCTCTCGCTGCGCGGCCCGCTCCTCCGTCTGGTCGCGGAACACCAGCACGACCCCGAGGATGTTCCCCTCCTCGTCGCGGATGGGCGCGCCGGAGTCGGCGATGGGGCGCTCCGTGCCGTCGCGGGCCACCAGGAGGGTGTGGTTGGCGAGCCCGACGACGACGCCCTCCCGCAGCACACGCGCCGCCGGGCTCTCCACCTCGGCACGCGTCTCTTCGTTGATGATGTTGAACACCTCGCGCTGGGGGCGACCCCGTGCATCTTCCCCGGCCCATCCTGTCAGTTGCTCGGCCACCGGGTTCAGCAATTCCACCCGGCCCTCTGCGTCGGTGGTGATGACGCCGTCGCCGATGCTGGCCAGCGTGACCCCGAAACGCACCTCGCCGGCCGCCCGCTCGGCCTCCAGCCGGTACAGACTCTGGAAGTGCACCTTCTGGTCGCGCTGCCGCCCCACCAGAAACAACGCCCCTCCCAGCAGGGCCACGCCCAAGAGCAGGGCCACCATCAGACCCGAGCGGAGCTGCCATTCCGCGAAGGCCTCCTTCGTATCCATCTTCGCGACCATATACCAGGGGGAATCCGGGATCGCCCGCACCGCCGCTATGACGTCCGCACCCCGATAGTCCACTCCCTGAACGATCCCCTCCGTACCGCGGACGGCCATGACGGCGGGCAGGTCCTCTTGGTCCGTGGACACGCGCAGGGTCAGCGCCGCGCCGGCCCGGTGACGGAGCTCGTTGAGGAAGAGCACGCCGTCCCCGTCCGCACGAATGAGAAGGGTCTCCGCAGTGTCGCTCGGCGTCGGCCACGTCTGGATGAGCGGGTAGAGGAAGGTGCTCGCGTCGCTGACGAGCACGACCGCGCCCACCGGTTGCGCCCTCCCGGTCTCCCCGTCGAACAGCGGCACCACCACGCTCAGGTGTACGCTGGAGTCGCTTTCTCTCCGGTGCAGATCGGTGAGGACCGGGCGGCCGTCGCCGAACGCCTGCGCGAGCGCCAGCGACGTCTCTCCATCCGCGGAGGTGGCGCCGGCGAGGCTGAGCCGCACCCGGCCGACCGGGTCGAGCACCAACACGTCGGCGTAGTGTTTGTGCCGGCGGACGGAGCCCAGCTCCGAGCGGATACTGTCGAGTTCGCCGTCCTGAGGAGACTCAAGCCAGGCACGGAGCAGCGACGCGAGTAGAACGCGATCCGCGAGCTCCACCCCTTCATCGAGACGTTCTGCCCGCCATGCGGAGATCTCGCGGGTCTTCAACTCCGCAACGGCGGTCAGCTGCGATTCCACCCGCCGGCGTCCCTGGCGTTCCTGGTCACGGTACAGCCACACCCCGCCGACCAACAGGGCGACGAGCACGACCGTCAACACCACACCGATCGCACGCGCGAGACGCTCTCTTACCAAGGGCTTCTGCCTCCCGAACACAGCACGACCCACAGTCCACGGACGCTACGTATACACTATCAGAGCGTCCGCGTGCACGAATCACATCACAGGCCACGCTCAAGGGTGATGGTGGTGGAAGGGCCGAATCGGTTCGCGCTGAAGAAACGGATCAGGTCGGAGTCGCCCAAACCGACCAGCGTGTACACCTTGCGAACGCCGAGCGTCTTCAGATGCTCCACGAACTCGCTGATCAACTGCTCGCCTATACCGAGTCTCCGGTAGTCGGGGTCGACGCCGATGGTATCCAGAGCTGCTTCCTCCTGGAAGATGCCGTACTCCCCCATGTAGATCTCACCCATCACGAAACCCACCACCGTGCCGTCTTCCTTCTCGGCGACAAGAGATGCGGGCAGATAGAAGGTCGACTGGAAGAGCTTCTCGAACTTCATCTCGTAGTACTCAGGCCGCGGGGTACCAAGCACCCTCGCGTCGATCCCGACCACGGCGTCGAAGTCTTCGGCCTTCATGAGTCTGATGCAGATCGTGCTCTCGTTCATCGTCCCCCTTCCGTTTGATGGTGTGCTGCGGCGACGGGCCCCCGAGCCCTCACTACCCCTCGGCGTCCATGAGTGCGTGGGGATAGGAGGGCATGCGATTTTGAAACGACAGGATGGCGGGCTTCTGAATCACGCCGGCGTCAATATTCACCGCCCACCGAATAGTCTCGTTCTGCGCCCAGCTTTCGCGGCCCGTCACCACCGTCGGCAGATGGACGAGGAGAGCACCGGAGATACAGCGCGTGGCGCTCTCCCACAGGTAGCTCGGCGTGTGGTCGACGGCGTAGTAATCCACCGTCCCGATCTTGAACATCGGATCTCTGAATGTGGTTGGTTTGGCGAAATAGAACCCCATACCCTCGTCGCAGCTGACATCGATGATCAGGCAGCCTGACTTGAGGCGTGCCCCCTCGTCTTCGTCCACGAACATGAGCGGATGATCGGGCTCTTGAAGGGTCCCGTTGACGATGATATCCGACTCTCCGATCAGATCGATCAACGGTCGCTCGCTCCCATCGTGCTCCACCACCACCATACGGGCTTCGCCCTCCATGCCTTCCCGAATGCGCACGTAGTGGCAATCGAGCACCTCCTCGCGCACCTCATGGTCGGGACGCTGGATGCAGATGGTGATGTCCCTGAACCCGCGGGCCTTGAGGGCGTAGATGGCTCCCCGACTGACCGCGCCAAAACCGAAGATGATCGTCTTGCGTTGGTTTCCATAGTGTCCGTCGATGCCCTTGAGTCGCAGGGCATGCAGAACCCCGCAGTAGCCGGCCAGTTCGTTGTTCTTGTAAAAGGTGTGGCGACCGATCTGCTCGTTCGGTCCCCATACGAACATGTCCTCGAAGGCGATGAGTGTCAGTCTACGATCGATAGCCGCTTGGGTGATGGCCTGTTGTTGCACGCAATGCACCCAACCCCACAGGATTCCCCCTTCGCGGAGCTCCAGAAGATCATCCAGCGTGGGCTTGGCGATGATGACCGTGCCGAGATCGGCCAGTAGCTCGTGGCGCGGAGCGATACCACCCGTCTGCGCCGCGATCTCCGAGTCGGCGATGCCGAACGGTGCTCCGTAGCCCTCCTCGAATATGAGCCGGCGGCGCATGTTGTCGGGAAGACGTGCCAGATGCTCCGGATGGATCGGAACACGTTGCTCGTCCACCTTCCTCGACGTGCCGATGACGCCCAGTGTCAGTTCACCCATGCCGGCTTCCCCTCTCTCGAGACACCCGGTGATTGTAACTTCAGGTGGGGATTCCCAATCCTCTCGGACCACGCATCGCCGTGATCAGGCACGACCTCGACGTTGGGCCGCGCGGGAACGCACGAGCAGGTCGAGGTCGCCGACACGCGTGGCCCACGCCTCGAATCCGTCCGTCGGTCCGCGCCACTCAAGTTCGTCCACATCGGAGAAGAGCGGAGCGCCGGCCCGAAGCGTCGCCAGATCTTTGAACAGCAGAGCGAGGTCGTGCTGCTCTCCCAGCACGTCGGGCGGGAACTGTTCGATGGCACCGTGGTGGTTCAACAGGCGGGCGGCGGTCTTTGCGCCGATGCCGCGGATGCCCGGAAACCCGTCGGCGGAGTCGCCCACCAGAGCCAGGTAGTCGGGGATCAGGGCGGGTTCGACGCCGAACTTCCGGCGCACCGTGGCGGCGTCGCGGACGGTCCCGGTGCGGCTCTCCACCTGTACCACCCGGTCGCCGCGGACGCATTGGCCCAGGTCCTTGTCCGGCGTCCAGATGGAGACCTTGTCCACACGCGGATCGGCGGCGGCCAGCCGCGCGGCGGAGGCCAGGGCGTCGTCGGCTTCGAGCTCCACCATGGCCCAGACCCTCACGCCCATGGCGGCGAGGGCATCCTCCAGGGGCCCGAACTGAGCAAGGAGCACCGGGTCCATCCCAGCGCTCGTCTTGTAGCCGGGCCAGAGGTCGTTGCGGAACGACTCGATGACGTGGTCCGTGGCCACCCCCACGTGGGTGGCCCCTCCCTCGATCATGCGAAGCACGAAGTGGAGCACCCCGCGCACGGCGCCGAGAGGCGGGTCGCCGACAGGCGCAGGGGGCGCCGTTGCGGCGGAATCCGCGGCAACGCCGGTACCCGTCGCTGTGTCTCCCGCACCCTCAACGGACGAGCCTCCACGCCCCCGCCCGCGACGCAGACCGTAGAAGTGGCGAAAGAGCTCGTAGGTGCCGTCGACCAGGTGGACGATCATGGCAGCGCGCGCCGACCGTGGCGCGTCCCGTCAACAGACTCTTCATGGCCGGGCGCGTCGCCACGACCCGTGAGCCACTTCGACCGGTCCCTTACAAGCCGCATGCGTACCTCGCCGTTCACCGATCCTTCTTCTTAGGACCACACTCCGCGAAGCGTTCGAGCGCCGAGCACCGCGACGCGTGCGCCCGCGCTACTCATAGTGTCCCTCAGTAGTGTACCTTTGGAGCACGCGCCTACGGCAGTCGAAGCCAACATACGAGGAGGACAGCATGCGCAGGTTGTGTATCGGTTTGATCGTCGTCGCCATCGTCGGCCTGACGATAGCCGGGTGCGGAAGTTCCGACACAGGCGCCGCGGAGACATCTCCAGCCACCGAGACGTCGACCACACAGCCCTCGAGCACGCCGTCTTCGACCACGCAGTCCTCGAACGCCGAGACTCCGACCACCCAGACCCCGACCACGGCCCCCACCGCCGATGCCTGGACGACGGTCGCCACTCTACGCTCCAGCGACGCACCCTGGAACGACATGCCCGGCATCCTGATCAGCGAACCCTTCGCCGTCACAGGCGAAGCCCAGGTGGTGCTCGACATGCCGGATGCCGGCGACATGGACGGCGTCATCGCCGCCATCGTGCCTGCCGACAAGGCCACCGATGTCAGCGCGCTCCTCAGCGCCCTCGGGGATGCGGCGATCGTGACCATGATACCTGCGGCGCTCACCCAGGTGGTCTCGGGCTTGGATGGCACCTACGTGCTCGTGAACTCGGTACCCACGGAAAAGGAGTGGTCGCTCGAGGTGCAGACGAAGCCCTGACGACCAGGGCAGCGGCGGCCTGACGGCCGCCACTGCCGCGCGGCCCGGCCTACGGCCGGGCCGCGTCCATACCGTCGAAGAAATCCACGAGGCCGGTCTCCAACGAGTACTCCGCCCCCACCACGAGCAGTCCGTCTTCCCGGATGAGACGCTCGAGCAACTCGGATCCGTGCCGCAGATGGTCCGCGGAGGCGCGGATGTTGGCCCGCACCGCCTGCTCCATCAGAGCACCTGGATCGTTCCTGAGTTCGGTGCCCAGAAGCCCTTCCACCGAGGGCCGGATGCGGTCGATCATCGTCTTGATGTTGGGTGACAGGTTCTCGGTCGGCTTCTCCACCTCTTCGAGGGTCGCCCGGATCGCGCCGCAGAGGGAATGGCCGAGCACGACCACCAGGCGCGTACCGAAGCGGGACGCTGCGAACTCCACGCTCCCCACCAGTGACGGCGACACCAGATTGCCGGCCACTCGGATCACGAACAGGTCACCTACGCCCTGGTCGAACACGATCTCGGCAGGGACCCGGGAATCGGAACACCCGAGCACGATCGCGTGGGGGTGCTGACTCCTGGATAGTTCGGCCCGCCGGGGCCCACTCAGCTCGACGCACACCCCGCCCTCGCCGGAGGCGAACCTGAGATTCCCCTCGCGCAGCCGGAGGAGTGCTTCGCCCGCCACGATCATCGCGGTGAACCGTCCTTCAGCCGCTCCGTCCACTCGCTCGCGAGCATCCACTCACTCGCGAGCAGCGAATACCGCACATGGTCCACCCAATGATCGTACAGCCATTCCGCCTGACGGGTGACTCCCTCGTTCGTGAACCCCAGCCTTTCCGGGACGGCTCGGCTCCGCGCGTTGCCGACCGCGGCGGGGATGACCACTCGATTCAGCCCGAGCACGCCGAACGCATGGGCAACAAGCGCGCGGCACGAGCGGGTCATGAGCCCTCTGCCCACAACGTCCCGACTCAGCCAATAGCCGATCTCGACCGACTTGTTGGCCCAATCGATCGGGTGATACCCGACGATCCCGACGATCCGTCCGCCGTGGACGATCGAACAGGTGAAACCCAGCCCGTCGTCGCTCTGCCCGACCGCCGACTCGACGAATTGCCGAGTGTGAGTTGCGGCCGTGTTGGCGTCCACCCACGGCAACCACTCGCGAAGATGTGCGCGGTTGGCGTCGACCAGCGCGAAGAGTTCCTCGGCGTCCGCCTCCGCGATCGAGCGGAGGTGGGTGTCCTCGTCCAGTATGTGGTGGAAGTCGTAGCCCCTCATCCGTCACTCGTTCTCCTGGAGGAGCCTGAGGCCCCAGGCCACCAGCACGAGGCAGACCGTCGTGATGATGAGCAATGGCCACGTGGTCGAGAGATGCACAGTGTCGGCAACCATGGCCTTGAAGCCCCAGGTAGCCGGGAGCACTCGGCCTGCCTCGGCCAGCGTATCAGGCAACAGGTCAGGCGAGAACATGATGCCCGAGAGCATCACCGAGGGCAAGAAAATCACCTGCGAGAGGATCGTGAGTCTGGAACTGCTGTTGATGAAGACGCCAAGCACCGCACCAGTGGACAGCGTCGCGATGAGGAACACGGCCAAGCTCAAGAAGAATACGACCAGGTTCCCAGGGGCCGCAGCCCCGAAAGCGGCCGGCGCCGCCAGAAGGATGATCGTACTCATGATGAAGAGATGAGCGAACCCCGAGAGACAGTTGTTCACAACGGCAGTCCACAGCGGAATCCCGCCCACGACGTAGGACTTCTTCACGTCGCTCCGGAAGAGTTCGACGAGTTTGGTGGGGGTTCCGAGTACCGCACCCATCGTCACGCCGAAGACCGTCATCGACTGGATGAGCGTCTCCTTGGAGGCTGGGTTGATGGAAGAGAAGATGCCGCCCATGAAGGCGAAGAACGCGAGTGGAACGACGTAGTAGGTCAGCAGGACCCCGCGATTGCGCAAGTCGATCTTGAACTCGACGACCAGGTTGTAGAGGAAGGCGTCCATGCTCAGCCCTCCTTTAGGAGATCGATGAAGCGTTGCCCGAGCGACTCGTGCTCGACCTCGAGGTCGACGATCGTGATCTTGCGGTCCCGGCATGCCGACACGAGCTCGTAGAGGCCCTCACCCAGATCGGCCGTCTCGAATACCTCATAGCCCTTTTCGGGCGCCACCTTCGTCGACGCGACAAGCCACCCGGCATCGATCGACCGGTCCGTCTTGATGCGAATGCGATAGCCCTTGTCGCTGTCGTCGCGAAAGCCCCCGGTCGAACCGGAGTAGAGGATGCCCCCATCCTTCAGGATAGCGATGCGATCGCAGAGATCCTCGACCTCGGCCATGTCGTGACTCGACATGATGATCACCTTGCCCCGACGCCGAAGATCCCCAACGAACTGATGGAGTGCCGCACGCCCCTCCACATCAAGCCCGGCGGTCGGCTCGTCCAGAACCACGATATCCGGATCACCGACAAGAGCAATCGCCAGGTGCAGGCGACGCTTCTGGCCGGTTGACAGTTCACGGTACTGCTTGCGCTCGAACGTGTCCACACCGAGTTGCCGCACCGCACCAACGTCGATCTGCGTCCTATTCCACCGGGCAAAGAGCATGAGCGCTTCGGATGCCCTGATGTGATCGGGCAGCGATGCCGACTGCAGTTGTACCCCCATTGAGCCATCCACGCGGATAGTGCCCGCCTCGTAGCCGCGCAGACCTTCGATACACTCGAGCGTGGTGGTCTTGCCCGCGCCGTTCGCCCCCAAGAGGCCGAAGATTTCACCCTGTTCCACGCCGAACGAGACGCCCTTCAGGACCGCATTCTCACCATAGGACTTAACAAGGCCATCCACGCGCACCGCTCCGACCATGGCCGTCACCGCCCCTCGAAACGCACGTCAAGAAACACCGCGGCCAACCGTGGAGGCTAGCGAGCCATAGCAGCGATGAAGCTCGCCGCGGTGATGACGTCGAGCGTGTTCACCAGCACATGGACGATGGTGGTGACATACAGGTTGCGTCGTTGGGCGACATAGACCATCGGGATCATGCCGAACGTTCTGGTGATGAACTGCCACGGAGTCCAGATGTGGTAGAGCGCGAACAGCAGACTGTGCAGGGCAGGCGCCCATTTGCCGGCGTACCCCATGCGAGGCAACAGGAACCCCCGGAAGTAGAACTCCTCGACGACCGGGCCCACGACAACCCCGAACACGGCCACCAACGCGTACGTCCAGATCAGCGCGGTTCTGGAGTACTCCGCGGTGAGACCGCTCTCGAGCATCGGCATCCAGGCGAACAGGGTCTGCTGCAGTGTGGCGTCGATCGGCTTCATCAGGGTGAAGATGATTCCGACGATCACGAAGAGGGCCGGCACCCATACGAAGTACTGCCAGATCGGTATCGGCGTCCGGTACAGCACGACGCCGCGCAGCGAGTAGCGGCCGTTCCTCGTGCGACCTTCATACAGCAGGTAGCCCAACTCGAACGGAGCGAGAACCAGGGCCACCGAGCTCATGAGGGCAGCTATCGAAGGCAGTCCCCACCGGCGAAAGACCGGCGCGAGCGCGAAGTAGCACAAGCCGATGAGTAGGCCAGGACCCAGGTGCAGCAGCAGGGAGCGGCCTACCGAGTGCTGCTCGACAGGGGAATCGGAATCCATTAGTTCCCGCCCCGTTCAGTCTCTCCACGATGCGACGGCCGCGAGCAGCTCGTGGGGCTCGAAGACCGGTATCGTGGCCTTGGTGAAGTCCTGGGCGTTTCGCGTGACGATCGCGCGGACGCCTGCGGCACGGGCAGCCTCATGTGCAACCGCATCCTCGTAGTCGCGGAAGCCGCTGTCCAGGGCTCGCTGCAGCACTCCGCCGTCCACTGCCGCGACCTCGAACATGCTCAGTAGTGTTCGGACCTGGTCATGAGCGCGCATGGGCCCGAGCCCCTTGGCGGTCATGTAGTATGCGGTAGTGGCCGCGGTGGCACAGATCGAGCCCTTGATACGGCCGTTGTCCACGAGGGAGAACAGCTTCGACGCCACCTCGATGTACGGCTCCCTGTCGAGCAGGATGTCCAGAAGGATGTTGGTGTCGAACAGCACCCTCACCGGTACTTCTCCTCCAGGTACCGGCGGTAGTCCTCCTCAGTGACGCCGGTGCCCTTGAGTGAGCCGATGAGGGACCGGACACGCGGGGTAATCTCCGTGCCGGGAATCTCCTCATCCGTCTCGATCAGGGCGAAGTAGTCCGCGACGATCTTGGAGACGGACTTGCCCGATCGGTCCGAGTATTCCTTGGCCTTGCGAATGAGATGGTCATCCAACCTGAGCGTGAGTTTCGTGTTCATGGCGGGCCCTCCATACGTACAGTCATACATACATTGTACGTCAAAACGTCTTCAGGCGCACATGCCCGGGTCTGCCGGCCTATCCCCGCAAGGTGACTCGCCCGCGTGGTCCAGGATATGCTCCTGCGTCATCGAGCTGATGGTCGGTTGCGCGGCGCTGATGACCAGGTGGCCCCCGCTCTCGAAGCTGACCAGCCGAGCATCCGGTATGGTGGACGCTGCGAACTCGGCATTGTGGTAGAGCTGCAGGGTGTCATCGACGGCGTGGAAGATGAGGGTCGGGGCGTGGATCGCAGCGATCCGCTCGTTCGGCATGGCGGCCGTGTTGTCGAAGCCCACCCCGGCCGAGCGCGGCGCGACCGGGTTCATGTAGTCGACGACCCGATCGACCAACTCCCGCTGCTCGGGGCTCAGCGTGGCGAGGACTGCCTCATCCGCGCCCAACAGCTTGGTCAACTGCCCCTTGAACGCCGTGGCGACGCCCCAGTAGAGCGGGTCGTACTTGAAGATGGTCGTCAGCATGTCGCCCTTCTGGTTCGCCTGTGCTTGTTCCTGGTCGGATGACGACGCGACCCCGCAGGAGATGAGCGTGAGAGACGAGACCCGCTCCGGGTGCAGCGCCGCGAACAGCAGCGCGGAAGGACCGCCGTGCGACAGGGCGACGACGGCCACCTTCTCCACACCGAGATGGTCCAGCAGATACGCATAGGCATCCGCCTGCTCGTCGAAGGTGGCACCCGGGTGGAACGTGGAGCCCAGATACCCGAAGCGGGAAGGAGAGATCCAACGGAAACCCTCGCCCAGCACCGCCTGCGCGATCAGTTCGCCCTGATCGTAGCCCCCGCCGCTCCCGTGGATCACGAGCACGTCCGAGCCCGACCCGCCTTCCGTGTACTCGATGTCCCCGTAGGGCGACGGGATCACCGTGCTCCTGCCATCGACCCGAGCGTAGGCTCGATCCATATCCGTGAGGTAGGCCGCGGTCGCCACCGCGACCGCGACGGCCGACCCCACTTCGATCCAACGTAGAACCTTGATGAACATCGTACGTTCCTTCCTTCCAGTCATGACCCTCAGCCTCGCAGACTCTGGACGCTGACATGCAGCGCGAAGACGGCCCACAAAACGGCCACGTCCACCAGGAGTGGGACGATCGCCCACCCGGAGATCCAGACCACCTGCAGGACGATGGACGCGACCGCCCCCGCCACGACGAGCCCCGAGAACCACGACGCGGGCACCAGCCACCCGAAGACCGCGGCAGCAGCCAGGAGGAAGCACGCGGCCGCCGCGACCCCGAGGATCGGGGTAAGCGTGTCGCGCAGGCCGCCGGCCGGTAGCAGTCCGCCGGTGTCGGCGAAGAACGGCCACAGGATGCCGCCGCCGGTCCACCAGGGCGGCGGGGCCTGGCCGGGCACGGCCGGCACGAGCGCGCTCAGATTCACCTGCGCGCCGAGCAACAAGACCAGGATCGAAGCCACTTTACTCATGACATTCTCCTTCTCGATGGTGGAAACTCGTTTACTGTTGAGTTTCCATTGAGCCTTACAAAGGCCGCACCTCGCGCGGCCCGAAACACCGACTGACTAACCCTCCCGCCGACCCCTCCGCCGACCCCACCGCCCGGTCCACGGGCCGGCGTCGGAACGACTACTCCACGAACAACCCTCCTTCTAAGCCACGAACCTCCCGATACGCTCGAGCAACTCCGTGTCGCGGTTGTACGACGGGTCCGCGTTCACCAGCACCAGGTACTCCACGAGCATCACGGCCACCATCTTCTCCACCAGGGCCGCATCGCCGCCGTGGAACTCGCCGGCGTCCATCCCGCCCTGCACGAGCTCGCGCAGCAGATCCCCGTTCGCCTTGCGGAACGCGTCCGCCGCTACCACGTACTCGCTGAGCCACTCGTCCTCACCCGTCTCCTCGATATGCGCCCTCCCTTGTTCGAGTATCGACCGCACGGCCGCCTCCACCCGGGCCGCGTACGTGGGCAGCGGGGCCACCGCAGTCGCGAGTTGCACTTTCATGCGCTCCGCCTGCCGGGCGACCACCTGGGCGTAGATGGCCTGCTTGCCCTCGAAGTGCACGTAGATGGTCTTCTTGGAGATCCGCAGTTCGCGGGCGACGTCGTCGAGGTTGGTCTTGGTGTAGCCGTGGCGCTCCACATGCCTCTCGAACGTCTCCACGATCCGCTGCTGTGTCTCGTTCATCCCGTCCGCCTGCTCCTGCGACCGACTCTCCGCGGGCCGACTCCACTATCGCCGGGGCATCCGCGTGGTTGGAAACTCATTGCGTCTGTAGTTTCCACCATGGGAACTCGTTTGTCAAGGAGTTTCCGACTGAGCACCCGCCTACTCGTAGTGGGTCCACATCCTGAGCACCTTGACCACCTGCTCTTCCTCGAGGATCTCGTAGACGAGTCGGTGCTGGATGCTGATACGGCGGGAGTAGGCGCCGCTCAGGTCGCCGACCAACTTCTCGAACGGTGGAGGGCTCCGGTACGGATCTTCCTCGAGGACGGTCAGAAGGGTCCGGGCCTTTTCCTTCAGGCCCGCCGCCGCCAGCTTCCGGGCGTCTTTCTGGGCGGTCTTTGTGTAGACGAGGCGCCGGCTCACCAGTTGAGTTCGTCGGCCAATTTGTCGACCGACGTGGCCATGCCCTCCACGATCGAATCGCGCATGCCCGGGACCGACAGCAGGTGCAGGGTCTCCTGCACGGCTCGCCAGTCGTCTTCGCTCACGAGTACGGCGTTGCCCCGCTTGCCGATAATCTGCACCGGTTCGTGGGATTCTTGGACTTGATCCACAAGTTGGTAGAGGTTCTTACGCGCCTCAGTGGTGGTTACGTTGGTCACGACGAGCTCCTTTCACGTACGTCATACCGTACGCTATTGGCCGCTGGGCGTCAAGCGCCGTGGCCTTAGGCGAGCACCGCCTCGATCAGGCTCGGACCGGGCTCAGCACACGCGCGCACGAACGCGTCGGCGAACTCGCCGTCGGTCGCTACGCTACAGGCCGACATGCCGAACCCCTTCGCCAGAGCAGGCCAGTCGATCACCGGCCGCGTGAGATCCGTAAGCGCTTGCGCCTTAGGGCCGGGCTCCAGGACACCCGCGCGCGCAAGCTCTACCTGCAAGATGCGGTAGCGGCGGTTAGCGCACACCACCACGGTGACGTCCACGCTCTCGCGCGCCATCGACCAGAGGGCCTGCAGCGTGTACAGACCGCTTCCGTCGGCCTGGAACGCGATCACGCGCCGGTCCGGGCATGCGACCGCGGCGCCGAGCGCGGTGGGCAGTCCCTGCCCGATCGCGCCGCCGGTGGTGGCGAGCATGGTGTGCGGCGCCGCGGTGGCAGCGTGCACGGCGCTCCAGACCAAGCCGGTGGTGGCCGCTTCGTTCACCACGACGGCGCCCTCCGGCGTGAACGCCGCCAACGCGCCGCCCAGGTTGTCAGGGTCGAGCGGCCGGCCGCTGGGCGCGAACGTCGGCGCGGCCCGTGGCGGCATGGCGGCCTCCGGCGCGGCCAACTCCTCGGCGAGCGCCTCGAGCGCGAGGGTGGCGTCGACGCCCTGGTCCGGGTCCGCGAGCATGCATAACGTCGCGCCTTCCGGTGCGAGCCGGGAAGGCCGGTCAGGATAGGCAAAAAAGGCGACCGGGTCGCGTGCGCCTGCGAGCACCAGACCCGCAACATTCGCCAGCGCCTCGCAGGCCTGCTCCGGGAAATAGGGCAGCACGGGAAAGGCGGGCACGTGGCGACCGGATTCTTGACGCGAGGGGAAGGTCTCGGTCCAGACGCCGCAGCCGGTGGCGGCCGCCACCCGGGCGGCGGCCCGCAGACCACGCTCGGTAAGTGCGGTACCGCCAACCAAGATGCCGCCGCGACCCTCTCGTAGCAGGCGCGCCGCCTCGCGGAGCGTCTGACCCGCGGCTGTGCGCAGCACAGGCGACGGGCGCACGGAGAGCGGCTCTGGCCCCGGATCCCACTGGCAGTCAGAGGGAATGATCAGCGACGCCACCCGCCCCGGCGGCCCGAGCGCCGCCTCGACCGCGGCGAGACTCGCCTCTGCCATCTCGTGTGCGGACGTGACGGTGCGCGTCCAGCCCACGCTGCCGGCGAGCGCGGCGATATCCGAAGCGAGCGGCGCGTCGAAGGCCAGGTGTCGGGTAGCGTGATCGCCGATCCAGTTGACGACCGGTGTGCGTGCGCGCCGCGCGTTATGCAGGTTAGCGAGGCCGTTGGCGAAGCCGGGGCCGAGGTGGAGCAGGTTCGCGGCGGGCCGTCCCGTCATGCGGGCCCACCCGTCGGCGGCGCCGGTGCAGACGCCCTCGAACAGACCGAGTACGACACGCATTCCAGGTTCGCGGTCGAGCGCCACGACGATCGGCATCTCGGTGGTACCGGGATTCGCGAAGCACACTTCCACGCCCGCGTGGAGGGCGGTGTCGATGAGGGTGTGCGCACCTGTGTTCATATGATCCCCTTCACTGATTGCCGGGGCGGGTCGTCCGTGGGCCCCGCGTCGCAGCACGCAACTGCTACCACTTGACCGTCCGGATGAGCGCGACGTCATCCACGAAGACCAGCGGTTTGAACGACGTTGTCTGGAGCTGTAGCCCGCGGTACGAACAGATGTAGCGGTACCGTGCATCGCCGATGAGCCAGGTCACGCGCCTCTGGAGTTCGTGAACCGCCGGCCGGTCCAACTGATCGAGACAAGAGCGGAAGTCGGCTTCCGAGACTCTGGCCGAGGTGCTGAGTGCGTTCGTCCGAATCAACAGAATGAGCAGCGCGAGCACGACGAATGCGTTGCTCACCGATCAACCTCCTGCACTGTGTGTGCCCGCCGGGGCATGAGCTGCAAGCTGAAGAGCTTCGCGCCTGGTTCATTCAAGGTCATCGCCGCCCACCTCACCGTCGTTCGACTGAGACACATCATACCGCCGCCTGCATGCATGCCAACCGAATGCGGACAGACCATATCTGCCGCGCTCGACGGCCGTCAAGGCGGCTACGATGTCGTGGTTGGGTATCGAGAGGCTGCCCACATGCACGGAGCAAAGCCGGCGCGCACGACCTCAACCCAAAGACCTATGGTGCCAACCCATCCTGGCGATCATGCCGAACCTCGAAACGCCGAAGGCGCATCGATACCGTCTCAATCGAGGGCCACCGCAACGGGGAGAAGTCACATTACATGCGGCACAGTGGATACTTTACAGCATTGATCGGATACTATACTATCCATTTATGGCGACCGGCGGCCCCCTGGAGACTCTTTTCGGCACGAAGGCACGTACCGCGCTCCTGCGCCGCTTGGCCTGCGAGTCGCAACCCTTGAGCGCACGCCAGCTCGCCCAGCTCACCGGTCTGACACATCGTGCCGTGGTCGCCGCCCTTGAGCCCTTGGTAGAGGAGGGGATCGTGGGCAAACGTACGGCGGGCCCGGCATACCAGTACGCCCTGCAGCGAGAGCACGCGGCGGTGGAGACCATCCTGCTGCCCGCCTTGGCCGCGGAGGAGGCGCTCCCGGGTCTCATGACCAGCGAGCTCGTCGCCATATTCTCTCCGGCGGCCGTCTCCATCACCCTGTTCGGAAGCACGGCCCGAGGCGAAGACGTCCCAAGCAGTGACGTAGACGTGCTTGTCGTGGTGCGAAGTGAGGCCGGGCGCGAGGAGGTCGAGAAACTCGTCGAAGTCGAGCGAGGCCGCTTCTTCCGCCGATTCAGCCGGCCGCTGTCCGTCCACTGTCTGGAGCGTGCGCTGCTTTCCGCGGAGTTGCCTCCGTTCGTCACCGAAGCCGCCTCTGAAGGAGTGCTCCTCTTCGGCGAATCCCTAGGCGATTTGACGTCTGCCCTTGAGCGGTCGTAGGACCCGACCGGTCCCCCGAGACCACGCATTCTCCTATCTCGCCAAGGCCCAGCAGTTCCTGGTAGTCGCGGAATCCGCACGGGCCGATGGCCTCTGGGACGCCGTCGGGCTGAACGCTGTCCACGCCGTGATCTCAGCCGTGGATGCCGTCATGGTGTTCCGCGGAGGTCTGCGCAGCGTCGCGCAAGACCATCGGGCCGCCCGCGATCTTCTCGAAGACGTCGTCGGCCCCGACGCCAAGCCGTCGCTGCGGCACCTGACCGCCGTGCTGGCCAAGAAGAACCTCGTGCCCGCGCCTCTAGACCACTGAGTCGACGGGTTGTTCCACGCGGAGTCGACTCCCGCCGCCCGCCACGCCTGCTACCATTGCCCTCCCACCCCACCACCAGGAGCCCCGCACCTATGCCCCTCATCACATACCACGACACCCGCGCCCTCGACCCCAGGCCCCGCACTTTCACCGACGTGGTCATCAAGGGCATCGCCGAGGGCGGCGGGCTCTACGTGCCCGAGAGGCTGCCGGAGCTGGAGCTCGCGACCATCCTCAGTCTGGCAACCCTCCCCTACCACGCCCGTGCCTTCGAGGTGTTCCGGCGCCTGGGGATCGACGTGCCCGAGAGCCGCTCCTCCGCCCTCCTGGCCGAGGCTTACGGCCCGAACTTCGACCACCCCGCCGTGGCTCCCGTCGTGGCCGCCGGCGCCGCCGCCCCGGGCATGCACGTGCTCGAACTCTGGCACGGGCCCACTTCGGCCTTCAAGGACATGGCCCTCCAGTGCATGCCCCTCTTCTTCTCCGAGGCCGTGGCCATGCGCCGCGCCGCGGGCGCCGACGTGCCCGACTTCCTCGTGCTCGTGGCCACCTCCGGCGACACCGGCAAGGCCGCCCTCGAGGGCTTCGCCGACCGCGAGAGCACCCGCATCGCCGTGCTCTTCCCGGCCCGGGGCGTGTCGGAGGTGCAGCGCCGCCAGATGGTCACCCAGCGCGGCGAGAACGTGGCCGTGTTCGGCGTGGAGGGTAACTTCGACGACTGCCAGAATGCGGTCAAGGCCGCGTTCGCCGACCCCGACTTCAACGCCGAGCTCCGCCGCGACCACCACACAGAGCTTTCGTCCGCGAATTCGATCAATTGGGGACGGCTGCTGCCGCAGATCGCCTATTACGTCAGTGCGTACGCCGACGTGGCGGCCGGCGGCGCTCTCGAACCGGGGTCTCCGCTCGACGTGTGCGTGCCCACCGGCAACTTCGGCAACATCCTGGCCGCCCTCTACGCCAAGCGGATGGGCGTACCGATCGGCCGCCTCGTCTGCGCGAGCAACGAGAACGACGTGCTCGCCCACTTCATCGCCACCGGCACCTACCGAATCAAGGACAGACCCTTCGTCACCACGCCCTCCCCCTCCATGGACATCCTCATCTCGAGCAACCTGGAGCGGGCCCTCTTCGAACTCTGCCGCGACCCGGAGCGCATCCGCTCCTGGATGGCCGCGCTCTCCGCCGAGGGCTCCTTCACCGTGGACGCCGACACCCGCGCCGCCATGCAGGAGCTGTTCGTGGGCGACTCCGTGGGCAACGACGAGAGCCTGGCCGTCATCCGCCGCGTGTTCGCCGACACCGGCCGCCTCCTCGACCCCCATACCGCCGTGGCCTGGGCTGTGGCCGAGCGGCAGAAGGGCGACGCGCCCATGCTGGTGGTCTCCACCGCCCACTGGGCAAAGTTCGGCGCCGACGTCTACAAGGCGCTCCGCGGACTCCCCTACGGCGACCCCCTGCCCCCCGACGCCGCCGGCCTGACCGAGTTCCAACTGCTCGACCAGGTGCTACTCATGGCTCCGGGCGAGAAGATCCCGGCGGGACTGGCCGGCCTTGAAGACGCCCCGGTGCGCTTCGACACCGTCATCGGGCGCACACGCGAAGCGGTGGAGGACGCGGTGCGGGGGTGGCTGGCGGGGTAGTCGGCGGCCGCCCGGGAGCGCGGACGCGCGACCGGCTCTTAGCCGTCCAAAGCCCGCCGAATGCGAGTGGCCAGGTCGCGCACGGAGAACGGCTTCATAATGAGTTCGACATCGACATCCAGCGTGCCGTCACGGCCCATGACTTCGTTCGCATACCCCGACATGAAGAGCACGGCAAGACCCGGATAGGCGGCGCGCAAGCGCGAGGCGAGTTCCGGTCCGTTCATGCCGGGCATCACCACGTCGGTGAGAAGGAGATGGATGGGCTCTTCCTGTGCCGCAGCCACTTCCAAGGCATGGGCGCCGGAAGCCGCCTGCAGCGTGTGGTAGCCATACCTCCGCAGCGCCTGAGAGGCCACGTGGCGCACCCGTTCTTGGTCCTCCACGATGAGGATCGTCTCGGTGCCCCGGGGAACTCGTTCGCTTTCCTCGGGGAGTCCGGCCACGGGTGGAGCGCCTTCCGTATGAGGCAGGTACACCCTGAACACCGAGCCGCGGTCCAGCTCGCTCTGAACGGAGATTTCGCCGCCGTGCTGCTTCACGATGCCGTACACCGTCGCAAGACCCAGGCCGGTGCCCCGCCCCTTCAGCTTGCTCGTGTAGAAGGGCTCGAACAGATGCTCGAGCACCTCGGGCGACATCCCATGACCGTCATCGCTGACGGTCATGACAACGTACGAACCCGGTAGCAACTCCTGGTGCGCGTCGGCGCCCACATCAGGCACCACCGTCTCGTCGGTCGCCACTGATATCACGCCGCCGTTGGGCAGGGCGTCTTGAGCGTTGAGCACCAGATTGAGGAGCACCTGCTCCACCTGACCCACATCCCCCCGAACCACCCCGAGCAACGGGGCGAGCCGCAGTTCCAAAGACACGTTGTCGCGAAGCATGCGACTCAACATCTTCTGGAAACCATGGACCACGGCGTTCAGATCCAAGACCCGCATGTCCAGCGTCTGCTTGCGCGCGAAGGCGAGGAGTTGCCGGGTGAGATCGCGCGCGCGGGTGGCCGCCCCGAGGATCTCCTGGAGGTCGGCTCTGCGCGAGTCCGCTTCCGGCGTGTCCTCCAACAGGATCTCGGCGTATCCCAGGATAGGGGTGAGCATGTTGTTCATATCGTGGGCTACGCCGCCGGCCAGCCGCCCGATCGCTTCCATCTTGAGAGCCTGCCGCAGCTGTTCCTCCAGCCGCTCGTGCTCCTCCTGCGCACGTCTGCGCTCCGAGAGGTCGCGCACGATGCCGGTGAAAAACTCCCCCGAACCGGCGCTCCAACGCCCCAAAGTGAGTTCCACCGGGAACTCCGTGCCGTCGGCGCGAACACCGACCTGCTCCAGAGTCGTGCCGGAGCCGTGAGATCCGTGCGCCGCCGTGGCCCGACGAACGGCCTTCGCGTGAAGACTCCGGAGCCCCTCCGGCATGATCGCCGAGAGCGACCTGCCCCGCATCTCACTGAACGTCCGCCCGAACATCGTCGCAGCTGCTTGATTCCACAATACGACGGCCCCCGCAGCGTCGACCGTGATGATGGCATCGCCGGCATTCTCCACCACCGAGCGGAAGTGCTCTTCGTTCTCACGCAGGGCCCGCTCCATCTCCCGCCTGGTCGAGACGTCGGTGAGCGCCGCCCGGATCCGCCCGGGGCTCCCCGAGCCGTGAGCATACGCCAAGCCGTCTACCCGGAGAATGAGGCGACGACCATCGGAGGCCAGGGCCTCGAGATCGCAACCCCTTTTGGCGCCAGTAGCGATGATGCCACGCCGAAACCTGTCGAACACGGGCAGCGAATCCACCGCGAGGAACGACTGCAGGGTTGCGCCCACGAAGGAGCCACGGTATACGGAGAGGAGGGCGGCGGCGGTGAGATTCGCCTCGACGATCCGGCCGTCCACGTCGAACGTCACCAGACCGATGGGAGCAAAATCGTACAAGTCGGTGTACGTGTCGAGGGCCTCGTCGCGTTCCAGAAGGGCACGCCGCAGCTCCTCGTTCTGCATCTTGAGCTCGACCTGATGCACTCTCAGCTCGTGCGCCAGTGCGCGGACGTCGACCTCGGACATCCGCTCGAACTCCTCCAGTGTGCTCCCGGCGAGGAGCGCCATCGCCCGGCGCCGCAGCTCCTCCGGGTCCCACACACGATCCGGCCACTCATTGCCGCTCCCTGGTCCGATCATGCCCGCACGCCCCTCACTCCTCGGCCGCCGCGAGCGGATCACCGCAGGCCGTCAGGTCCACCAGAACGCCGATGACCCCGCTCACCTTACCGGCGCGGTCGCGGAGGGGTTCCACCGTGGCCCTGAAAGAAGCCGCGCGCCCGCCGACCTCGAGAACCAGTGTTGCGGTGGCGGGATCTCCCGACGCGAGGACGGCTCGCGAAAGCCGGGTGAGGGGGGCGGCACTCTTGTCGCCGAGGAGTTCGGCATCCGTGGCGCCGAGAATGCGTGAAGTAGGGAGCCCCGACCAGGCGCGGGTGGCCCAGATATAACGAAGCTCGACGTCTTGGGCGAACGCCGTGACCCCCGAATCGCGAAGGGCGTGACGGATACTCTCTTCGCTCACGACGTCCTCCTGCTCCAAGAAGCGGAAGGCGGTGACGTCGGAGAAGGTGATCACCACCCCGTCGATCAGGTTCTCCGCGGTACGATACGGCATGATGCGTACGCTATAGCGCTTGCCCTTCGCAGTCTCCACCTGCAACTCCTGCGGGAGGAGCGTCTCCAGCACCTGCTCGGCCAACCGGATGAGCTCGTCGGTGTCGTACAGCAGATTCGAGACTATGTCCGTGAGCGGCCGGCCCACATCGCTCGAAATGAGATTGAAGATGGTGGTGATCTGCGGGGTGAATCTCCTCACCTTGAAGCCGGAATCCAGGAACATCGTAGCGATCTGCGTGCTGTTGAGCAGGTTGCGCATGTCGTTGCTGGACTGAGTAAGCTCGTCGTTCTTTGCCTGCAACTCCGCGTTCAGGGTGAGGAGTTCCTCGTTCAGCGACTGCAGCTCCTCTTTCGACGTGGTCAATTCCTCGTTCGTAGACTGCAGCTCCTCGTTCAGGGACTGCAGTTCCTCGTTCGCCGACTTGAGCTCCTCCTCCGAGGCCTCCATATCTTGCACCGTGGAATGGAGCTGCTCCTTCGCCTGCGCCAGTTCCTTCTCCACTTCGGCGGTGGTGAGCAGGTGCCCCTCGGCGTCGCCCGCCCCGGCCTTGGCCCCCGCCTTCCGCGCGTACGCCCGGGTGGCCTCCTCGAAGACCACGAGGAACAACCCGCTCACCACGTCTGGCTCGTGGAGGGGCCGCACCGTCAGATGGATGGTCTGAGTCTTCCCGTTGGTCTTCACCCGTAGCCCGCGCACCGTTATCTCTCGATCGTCCGCGACGGCTCGTCGCAGGGCCATGCCCAGATCCGTTCTCAGACCCTCGCGCGCCATGGCCAGGATGTTCATGTTGGCCTTCCCCACGGCCGGCTCGAGATACTTCCCGGTGCGCCGGGTGAGGTAGAGCATGTCACCCCGGTCGTTCACCAACACCGCCGGAGGAGCGACCGTCTCCACCACGAGCTGCTGAGCCACTTGCGGGAGTGTCATCTCCACCCGTTGCCTCCTCTCAGCCCCGGTTCGGGCACCGGCTGGGACCCGCGTGCTCGTGGTCGAAGGGAATCCGGTCAGAGCCATGGGCGCCGCCGACGACTCCTTGCGCGCAAAGACCTTCCACTTGTTGTCCACCGTGCTGAAGAGGTCCTTGAACTCACCCACGCTCTCGGCCGATCCAAGGAAGAGGAAGCCGCCGGGCGAAAGCGCGTAGTGGAACAGAGGCAACAGCCTCTTCTGCAGCTCCGGGGTGAGATAGATGAGGAGATTACGGCAGCTCAAGAGATCGATCCGTGTAAAGGGCGGATCCATGATGAGGTTCTGCGGGGCGAAGACCACGAGTTCGCGGATCTCCTTCCTGACCCGATACCCATCCCCGTCCTTGGCGAAAAAACGACTGAGACGCTCCGGTGAGACATCGGCGGCGATATTGGCCGGATAGAAGCCGGAGCGGGCCGCGTCGACGGCCTCCTTGTTGATGTCCGTGGCATACACCTGCACCTTCATGTGGGCCGCGGGCAGCAGCGCTTCCTGTGTCTCACGGATGATGATGGCGATCGAGTAGGCTTCCTCTCCACTCGCGCACGCGGGCACCCACACCCGCAGAGAGCCGGATTCCTGATGACTGAGGAGCAGTCCCGGGAGTACCTTTGTACTGAGGACTTCGAAGGCCTCGGGCTCTCTGAAGAAGTTGGTGACCCCGATGAGCAGCTCCCTGAACAGCAACTCAGTCTCGTGGGGGTTCTCCTGCAAGAAGCGGACGTACTGCTCCACCCCGGTGATCTGGTGCACGCTCATGCGCCTCTGGATGCGTCGTTGAACCGTGTTGTGCTTGTAGAGCGTCAGATCGTGTCCCGTCTGCGATCGAAGGAGGGCGAAGACCTTCTGATACGAGTCCGACGCCCCCGCGTCGAGAGGCGGCTCTTGGCCGATGACACGAGAATGGAGGTGCGTGTAGGACAGCAGCTTTTCCGGGAGCCGCTCGGCGGCCGCCACGAAGTCCACCATCCCCGTACCGATGGCCGACCGGGGCATGCTGTCGAACTGCGCGGAATCGACATGCTGCACCATCGCCATCCCCAGCTTCTCCTTCACCGCCTTCAGGCCCAAGGTACCGTCGGTTCCCATACCCGAAAGGATCACGCCTATCGCCCTCTCCCGCTGGTCCTCGGCCAACTGCCGGAAGAAGAAGTCGATCGGCATCCGCAGACCCCGGGGTCTTCCGGGCTCGAGGAGGAAGAGGGATCCGTGCAGGATGGACATGTCGCGGTTGGGCGGGATCACGTACACGGTGTTCGCGTGCACCTTCATTCCGTCCTCAACCTGAAGCACGCGCATCGTCGTCATGCGCTGAAGTAGTTCGGGCATCAACCCTTTGTGGTCGGGATCGAGGTGGGGGACGAGCACGAAGGCCAGGCCGGAATCGGCGGGCATGCTGCGGAAGAAGTGGTCGAACGCGTCCAACCCGCCCGCCGACCCGCCCATACCCACGATGAACGAGGGTTCGCGCACGTCGGCGGACTCGGCCGGGGCGACCGCGCCGGAGTCGGCCTGGGCGACTGCGTCGATGTCCGCCGGGGCGACGGCGCCGGACTCCGCCGGGGCGACCGCGCCGGAAGTGGCTGAGGCTGCGGCGGAAGTGCCTGAAGCGGCGATGGATTCTGGCTCGTGCGGCTCGGCGATGCCGGATTCACTCCCGCGCTTTTCGGTCACGTCGGTCTCCCCCATAGGCCTATCCAACGGAGACGAGGCACCAACGGCGCACCAGCACCGCGATCGCCGTTTGGGTTCGGCGCCGAGCATTGGGCTATCTTTTGGTACATGCTCCCCCGACGAAAATCGTAAACGCGTACGTCAAAAGGATACAGAGTCCGCCCATATCTCCGTAGGGCGGAGGGCCGGCCCACGGCCTCCGACTGGCAGCCGACACTCGATGGGGAGTATATTTGAGGCCGACCGATGATGTTGTCGGCGTATCCCTGGACGAAAGGCGAACGAGAGCGAGGCGCAGATGGCCACGGCACGCAAGGGCATCAAGAAGTAGGGGGGGCAGCCGCCGCCCGACCTCACTCGAGGATCCAGACTCATCGTCTTCCGGATAGATCCATACCCCGGCTTCTCCTGGTCGATCACACGCCAGCGCATGCTGGACACCTGTCCCCGTCAGTACTACCTCCGCTACTACCTCAGCCACAACGGATGGTTGGACGATGCCCCCGAGCGCAGCCGACTCGCCTACCGGCTGAGCAAGCTCACCACCCTCGACGCGATCCTGGGCACCGAGATGGACGAGCGGGCCCGCGAAATAGAGCGGGCGGTGCGCGCGGGCACCCCTCCACCGAGTGCCGCCGAACTCGAGGAGCGCACCCGGCTGGCCCTTCGCGCCGCTTGGCGCTCCTCACGCGACGAGCGGGCGGCGTTCGAACGCTCTCCGAAACGGACCGTCATGCTCCGTTCCTTCTACCTCGAGGAAGAACCCCCCGACAAGACGGACACGGACCGTGTCAACGAGAAGATAGCGGTGTGCACGGCGAACCTCCTCGCCGTGGCCGACTGGGACCAGATCGCCGAATGCGCCCACGACGGCTGCGTGCTCATCCCGGATTTCGCAGGCTTCTTCCTCAACGACGTCAAGGTCTTCGCGGCGCCCGATCTGGCCTACGTGGCCGACGGGGTTCTCCACGTCATCGACTGGAAGAGCGGCAGGCGCGGCGACTCCGATCCCACCCAGGTACTTCTCTCCACCTACTGCACCAGCCTGGGAGACTCCGGCCCCACTGGTGGGGACGGCGCTGCCGGAGGTTTCGTCCTCGGGGGTCGGGAGTGGAGCAGCCGAGAGTCCGGCGGAGCGGGATCCTCCGGCTTCGAGGGCGCAACGCCGAGTTCACTCCGGCCCGTCCTTCACTACCTATTCGACGGCGGCTCCCTCGAGCCGGAGGTGCCGCGCGATCTCGGGCAGTTCGTACGCGACGTGGTGGAGCCGGGCCTAGCCGCAATGCGCAGACTGCTCCACGACCCGTCTGAGAACGCCCCACTGCCCGAGGACGAGTTCCCGCGGAGGGAGTCGGGCCTGTGCCGCCGCCACTGCGACTTCAGCCCACTCTGCGACCGAGACTCCTCGTAAGCCCAGCCGCCTACTCCCGGAGACCTTCACGCGGCATGAGCGCGGGGATCACCACCAGTGCGGCCAACGCCGCCGTGCTCATCGACACCCACATGATCATCGAGATGTTGCCGTGGATAGCGAACGGCGAAAGCCAGAGGCCGGTGAGTCCGATGGCGATGCCGAGAGCGTTGGCGACGATCGGCCGGCCGGCCTTGTCGACGGCCCGGAGCACGTACCCGGGCCCGCCCGCACGAGCGTAGTCGATGGCCGCGATGAGGTGGACGGCATAGTCGATACCCACGCCCAGCACGATGCTCGACACGATGGCCGTCACCAGGTTGAGCTGAATGCCGGCGGCGGCGATGAAGCCGAGTAACACACCGATGGTCAGAACCAGCGGGGCAAGGGCCACCAGTGTCTCTCGGACCCTCCGGTAGGCGACAAAGAGCATCACCACCACCAGCAGGAAAGCCATGCCCAGCGAGCCGAACTGGGCGCGGAGAACCAGACGGGCCATGTCGTCCCAGATGACCGGCACGCCCGTGAGCACCCGCACGTCGTCACTGGCGGCGGCGTAGTCGAGCCAGCCGCGCAGATCGGCGGTGGAGAAGTGCCCGGGAAAGAGCACGAAGCGCATACCGTCGTCGCTCACGAGGTCGCCCAGGGGCGTCGCGAAGTCACCGCCAAGGGCGGCGGCCGCCAGTTGGGGCGAGCGTTCGGCCAATCCGGCGGCGATATCGGCGGCGCTGAAGACTTCACGCACACCGGGGAGCGCCTCCATCTCCTGGCTCGCAGCGAGGATGCGCCGCACTTCCGTAGCGGGGTCCGCACCGGGGTCGAAAGCGAACTCGCCGACCAACGGCGTCGCACCTCCGAGAGCCTCCTGCATCCGGGCGAAGTCCTGCCGTATCCGGTGATCGCCCTTGAACATGAACAGCTGGTCGCTGTCCACCTGCAGCCGGGGGATGAAGACGGCCGCGAAGGCCAGGAGGCCGAGGGTGAGCGCCACTGCCACCCAGCGTCGCACGGCGAGAGCCCTGATCCCTCGAACGAGCCGAGGACCTACCAGGGCCGCGTGCGGCCGCGACGACACGCGCACGCGGCTGAGGAGGGCGGGCAGGAAGAAGAAGCTGATGATCCCGGCGAACGTGATGCCCACCGCGGTGAAGAGACCGAGTTGCTGGATCGGACGCACGCCCGCCACCAGCAATGAGAGGAAGCCCGCCGCAGTGGACACCGTGGTGAGGATCATGGGGACGCCCACCTGCCGGAGCGTGGTGGCCACCCGTTCCACGGCGTCGTCGGTGCGGGCTGCTTCCTCCTGGAAGTGGGTGACGAAATGCAGCCCGTCGGCCGAGCCCATCACGATCACGTAGATGGGCACCAGGATGGTGACGATGTCCACCTTGATCCCGAGCCCGAAGATCACCCCGAAGGTCCACAGAGATCCCAGGATGGCGGGGATGACGGCCATGACGGTGAGCTTGCGGTCGCCGATGTTGGCGTAGAAGGTGCCGAGCAGAAGCAGCACCACCACCGGCGGGATGGCCAGCAGGAACCAGGTGAGCATACCGAACACCGACTCGAAGACCACGGGGTTGCCGGTGAGCGTCACGTCGAGACCCCCGGGCGAACGCGTCTGCACCCACTCGCGGAGCGAGCGCACCACTTCGAAGCTGTCACCCGTGGGTACCACCATGAGCAGGGTGTCGGTGGCATCGTCCGAGAGAAGGAGATCCGTGAGGGGCGAGCTCAGCAACCCCTGCGCGAGAGCGGCCTCCGGAAGACCGCGCACCAGCTCGGGCGTGAGAACAGTGCCGGTGAACGGGTCCACAGCCGGTACCACGGAAGCCACCGCCCCCACCCCGTCGATCTCACCGATCTCGGTGGACAGCTCGAGGAGTTCGGCCAGCGGCTCACCCTGTCTGAACGACCGGCCTTCCGGCGCCCGGACGAGCACGTTGATGGGGTCGTCCGTGGAGTACTTCTCCTGCAGCGCCGCGTACTCGCGCCCGGATTCGCTGCCGTCCGTCATGAAGGAGGTAACGTCGGCGTTGAACGACATGCGGAACAGCATGGCGGCCGCCACGAGCGTCAGCAGAGCCGTGACGGCGAGCACACGCTTGTTGTGCGAAACGATGAACCCGGCGATACGATCCACAATCAGTCCCCTCCCGCTCCGGCCGGAACGAGCCGCAGGCAGTTCCATAGGAGCTGGGCGAGCTCACCGCGCGGCATGGGGCTCCAGGGATCGAGGCCCGCGAGCGGCAGGCCGTTCAGCAGGCCGGCGGCCTCGGCGCGGGCCGCCGCGACCAGATGATCGCCGGAGAGATGGCCGCCCCACGTGGACGGCGGCGCCCCGGGTCCCGGGGGGGCCTCGGCCAGCACCCCGGGAGCCAGGGTCTCGAGGCTCCGGGTCACCATGACCACCGCCTGGATGCGCGTCACGTCAGCACGGGGCTCGAAGACGCCGGGGTCCGTGCCGCGGATGATGCCCGCCCCGGCGGCCGCCGCAACGTAGTTGTCCGGATAGAGGGTCGCGGCACCGCCGACTTCCACGTCGGCAAAGGGGCAGACGTCCGCTTCGGACACCGGGATGCCCAACGTCAGCACCACCATCTTGGCAAACTGCTGCCGCCACGCCGGGTTCCGGAGACCCAGGTCGCCGTTCGGGTAGCCGTGCATAACCCCGCGGTCGACCAGAGCCAACGCCGCTTCATCGTAGGTGCGCGGCTGGTACGGCCCAACGCCGGGCACTCCCCCGCCGCCGCCACCTCCCCCGCCCGAGCCGCCGGCGCCGCCCAGCTGAGCGGTCAGCTCCTCCCACACCTGCCCCATGCGCCACCGCTCGCTGGAGGACACCGGCAGATCGCCACCCGACGGCAGGTCCGGATGCACCGGCAACACCCGGTAGCGCATCCTCCCACCGGCCCATGTCTGCTGCACGTACACGGGCAGGTAGCGCAACCCGGTTACACGCGCGCCCGCCCCGTCCTCGAGGACGTCCACGAAGAGGAGGAGGCCGCTGTCACGGTAGCGGCTGCGCTGCGCGGAGACGAAGTTGCCCAGAGAGTACGCCACGATGCCTTCCCGGCCGGTGGAGCCGCGCACCCGGGCGATGGGTTGCACCACGTGGGGGTGGTGACCCACGATGAGATCCACTCCGGCGTCGATGAGAGCCGGCGCCACCGAGGCCTGCGCCGGCGACGGAGTCCGCTGGTACTCGCTCCCCCAGTGGACGAAGGCCACCACCAACTCGGCGCCGGCCGCGCGGGCGCGGGCGGCCTCCGTCGCGACGGCCGCAACCGAAAGCACGTTGACGGCATACGGACGGCCGGGGGGCAGGGGGATGCCGTTCAGGTAGTCGGTGTAGTTGAAGAGCGCGACACGCACGCCGCCTACGTCGACGAGACAGGGAGCGTCGCGCTCGGCGGGGCTGCGGGCGGTGCCGGCGTGGCGCAACCCGGCACCGTCGAGCACGTCCAGCGTGCGCGCCACGCCGTCCCAGCCCATGTCGAGGCTGTGGTTGTTCGCGGTGCCGAGCGCGTCGATCCCGGCAGCGCGGAGTGCAGGCGCCAGATCGTCGGGGGTGTTGAAGCTCGGGTAGCCGTGGTAGCCGCGGGCCGCGCCCGCCAACCGAGTCTCCAGGTTGGCCACGGTGTAATCGGCCTCGGAGAGGTAGGGGGCGATCGGCGCGAATACCGCGCCGAAGTCGTACCGCCCCGTACTCGGATCGTACTCGCCACCGCCGATGGGCACATGCATGAGGAGATCGCCGGCAAAGGCGAGCGTGACGCGGGTGGCCGCCACGGCCGGCGACGCCCACGCTGCGTACCAAATGAGGAGGAAGGCGACGACCACGGCGAGAGCCACGGCCGTCCGTCTGCGGCCGTCCGCCATCGGCGAAACCGTGGGAGCCCGGTCCCGGCTCAGCACTCCACCCCCAGTAGGTCCGTTTCCGATCTTGTAGCTGTCCGGATGATAGTACGGGGAGAGAACCACGCGCAAGCCGTGGATTCCCCCTCGCTGCGATGAGAATCGTCTCATCGAGCTTCCAGGAACATGAATATTTGGGTGCAATTACTTCTCACAGAGCGCAAGGGAAGACGCATCAATCTACGCATACAACGAGAAATGCACGCTCTCGCCTTCCGTTTCTCTATTCCAGAAGAGAAGTCGGGATTTGCCTTTCTCGTGCAAGTGGGATACCTTGACGCCGGTTCAGTATCCCGATGGAAACCTGGGAGGCAACCCGCGTGCAGGCAGCCAAGCGTCCAGCTTTATTGATAGCACTCATCTGCCTCCTCCTTCTCTCGCTCGGAGGGATAGCGCAGGCCCGCTCCTACGACTCGGAAGAACTGGAGTTCCTCCGTCTCATCAACAACTACCGAGTGCAGAACGGACTCTCCGCTCTCCAAGCCTCGGACACCGCCGCCGAGGCCGCCGCGCGGCACTCCCTCGACATGGCCCGCTTCGGATTCTTCGATCACACCACGAAGAAGTCGAGCTACTTCCCCGCCGGCTCCTCCCCGTGGGACCGTCTCCGGCTTACCGGCTACCCCACCGGAGGGCACATGGGCGAAAATCTCGCCGCGGGGCAGGGGACGGCGCAGCAGGTGTTCGCCGACTGGCGCGGCTCGCCGGGCCACAACCGCAACATGCTCGACCCGGAGTTTCGGGTGATCGGCATCGCGAGGCGGGTGGTCTCCCCAAGCTCGTACGGAGTCTACTGGACCACCGATTTCGGCTCGCTGGTGGACTCGTCCGCGAACAACCCGGTGACCGCAGCCGGTACGCCTTTTACCGACGTCTCCCGTAACGATCCCGAACTATGGGACGCCGCGGCCTACGTCAAACGCGCGGGCCTCTTCGAGGGCTATCCCTCCGGCGCTTTGGGTTCGTGGGAGGCCATGACTCGACGCCACGTGGCGCTGGTCCTGAAGCGGGCCGGGCTGGGAGCGCGTCCTGAGTGGGAGTCCGACTTCCGTGAATCCACCCGCGGTGAGGTGATGCGCGCCTTCCCCGGCCTCACCTGGAACAGCGGCCGCGAGGACGAGTCCATCCTCCGCTCCCAACTGGTACGCCTTCTCTACCGCGCCAGGTAGGCCTCGGCCACAGAGCGACGGACCCGTGACTCCGGACTTCGACTTCGACAGCCTGGTGGACCGCACGGGCACGGCCAGCCTCAAGTGGAGCCTCTACGGTGACGATGTGTTGCCCCTCTGGGTGGCCGACATGGACTACCTGGTGGCCCCACCCGTCGTGGCGGCCGTGCGGGCCTTCGCCGACCACGGCGTGTACGGCTACGCCCGGGTGCCCGACTCATTGGTAGACGCGATCATCTCCTTCTTGAACAGTAGCTACGGGTGGACGGTGAGCCCCGAGTGGCTGGTCTTCACACCGGGGGTCGTGCCCGCCTTGAACATCGCCTGCAGCGCCTACGCCGCGCCCGGTGAGGGAGTGATGACGGTCACTCCCGTGTACCCGCCCTTTCTGGAGGCTCCCCCTTATCACGACCGCCGCCTCACGACGGTGCCGGCCGAGTTGGTCGAGGGACGGTGGCGGCTCCCTCTGGAGCGGATGGAGAGGGCGGTCACCCCCGACACGCGGGTCTTCCTCCACTGCCACCCCCACAACCCGCTCGGACGTATCTGGGACCGCGAGGAAGTGCAGGCCGTGGTGGACTTCTGCCGCCGCCACGATCTCGTGCTGTGCTCGGACGAGATCCACTGCGACCTGCTGCTGGACCCGGGGCCGCACATCCCCGCCTCCACACTCCCCGGGGCGGACGACCTCACCGTGACCCTGATGGCCCCCAGCAAGACTTTCAACATACCCGGCCTCAACTTCGCCTTCGCCGTGATCCCCGATCGGGGTCTAAGACGGAGCTTCGCCCGCGCCGCGCGCGGCCTCTTCCCCCTGCCCGGCTGTTTCGCGGTGGTGGGAGTGGAAGCCGCCTACCGGGACGGAGGCCCCTGGCTCGCCGCCCTCCTCGACTACCTGCGCGGCAACCGCGATCTGGTGGAACGCTTCGTGGCTGAGTCGCTTCCCCGTGTCGCCACCACCCACGTGGAAGCCACGTACCTGTCCTGGCTCGACGTGCGCACCCTGGGCCTCGCCGAGCCCGGCAAGGCCTGCGAGGAGGCGGGGGTGGGGCTCTCCGACGGTCGGGCCTTCGGCGGCCCGGGGTTCCTCCGGCTCAACTTCGGGTGTCCGCGGAGCCTGCTCGAGGAGGCGCTCAGCCGGATGCGGACCGCGCTGGAATAAGCGCCGCCAGGTTGCGGCAGATCAGCTCGTACTCCAAGAAGGTGTCGAGGCGGGTGAGCTTCGCCACCGTGGGCGCCGGGAGTTCCTCGAGCGGAGTGCCCGCGAGGAGGAGACCGGTCTCTCCCTCGCTGAACGTGGGCCCCAGATCCTCGGTCCAGGCAGCCTGAGCACCGGCGGCGGCCGCCGCCCCGGCCGCCGCTCGGTTCTCCGGACAGACCTCCTGGCACCGCATACACCCCACAAGCGCGTTGTGCGCATCGGAGGGGATCCACTCGGGGAACGCGCCGGGCCACTCGTTGAAGTGCGGCAGGCAGCGCTCCCCGTGCAGTAGGAAGCGGTCGTCTGCGATCGCGCCCGTGGGACAGGCGTCCATGCAGGCTCGGCAGCCCTCGCAGCGCTCCAGAGCGGCCGGCCCGCGCCAGCGGTCTTCCAGCGCCGGGAGATCGGACCAGGCGACAACCAGTTGAGCGTGGCTGCCGAACCCGTCGACGTAGGTGATGTTGTTGCGTCCGTACCGGGCGAGGCCACCCCCCACGGCCAGTGCCTTGTTGGGCAGGTGGGAGGAGTGAGCGCCGTATCCGACCTCGGCCAGTGCCTCCTGTAGAGCCGTGAGCGTCTCCGCCCCGGCGGCGCGGAAGCCGCGATACGTGGGCGGGACAGCCACCTGGCGGTCCCGGCCACGCCACCGGACCACGAGCCGCCCGGCCGCTGCCGGGCGCGCGACCACGATCACCGACCGGGCCGCGACGAACTCCGCGGGCGGCTCCCACTCGAAGGTGTCGGCCAACTCCAGATCGTAGAAGTCGGGGGCAAAGGCTCCGGCGCTGTGCAGTTCCTCCAAGCGCGCGCGCACCTCCTCCACACGCTCTGAGTCCACGACGCAGCCAAGCCACCCGCGCGCGGAGAGGAGAGAGGCGAGTCGGTTGTGGGCGTCCGCCGTCCGCATGGAGACATGATGCCACGCCGACTCACGTCGCGCCCGTCGTGAAGACGAGGCATCCGAGCGCCTGCCTTCGTGAGTCGTTCCGTCCGAGGCTTCAGATACCCTGTGATGATCCGAAGAAGGAGAGTTTGTGGACTTCAGCAGGACAAGAATCGCGGCGGCGGAGCACGCGGAACCGCGGAACCGCCCCGACCCGTGGGCCCAGCTCGACGTCAGCCAACGCACTGCGGTGCTCCACGGTGAGGAGCCGCTGCTCATCATCGCGGGGGCCGGCACGGGAAAGACCACCACGCTCGCCCACCGCGTGGCCCACCACATCGCCGGCGACGTGAACCCGGCCCGCATACTGCTCCTCACCTTCACGCGCCGCGCGGCGACCGAGATGCTGCGGCGGGCCGACGCGGCTCTTCGCCGGCCGCCAAGCGCCGAGACCGCGGACTCATCCGGTACGGACGTTCCGCGTGCCCAGCTGGGCGGCCGCGTGTGGGGCGGCACCTTCCACTCCACGGCCGCGCGGCTCCTGCGGCTCCACGGCCGGGACATCGGTCTCGATCCCGGGTTCACGATCCTCGATCGCTCCGACAGTGAAGACCTCATGGGCGCAGTGAGGACACAGCTCGGTTTCACGCGTACCGACCGGCGCTTCCCGCAGAAGGCCACCTGCCTCGACATCTACAGCCACTGCGTGAACACGCGCCGCCCGCTCGAGCAGGCTCTGCGCGGATCCTTCCCCTGGTGCGCGGAACACGCCGACGACCTCCGGGCCTTGTTCTCCGGCTATGTGGATCGCAAGGCGGCGGGCGCCGTCCTCGACTACGACGATCTCTTGGTCTTCTGGCACGGTCTCCTCAGCGACCCCGCCGCCGGCGCCGCCGTCCGCGCCCGCTTCGACCGCGTGCTCGTAGACGAGTATCAGGACACGAACGCACTCCAGGCCGAGATCCTCGCGCTTCTCTGCCCGAAGGGCCGGGGGCTGACGGTGGTGGGCGACGACGCTCAGTCGATCTACGCCTTCCGCGGAGCCACAGTGCGCAACATCCTCGACTTCCCCGAGAGCTTCCCCGGCACCACGGTGGTCACTCTCGATCAGAACTTCCGCAGCACCACGCCCATTCTGGAGGTCACCAATCTCGTCATAGCCCAGAGCGCGGAGCGGTACGAGAAGCACCTCTGGACCCGGCGGACCGGAGGCGAGCGCCCCCGGCTCGTCACCTGCGGGGACGAAGACGAGCAGACGGAGTTCGTCATCACCCGCATCCTGGCACACCGCGAAGAGGGGATCGCCCTGCGGAAGCAGGCGGTACTGTTTCGTGCCTCCCACCACAGCCTGTCCCTCGAGCTCGAGCTTGGGCGCCGCAACATCCCGTACCACAAGTACGGAGGCCTGAAGTTCATGGAGACGGCCCACGTGAAAGACCTCGTGGCGCTTTTGCGCATGGTCGAGAACCCCCGCGATGAGACCGCCGGCATGCGCATCCTCCAACTCCTGCCGGGCATCGGGCCGCGCGGCGCCGCCAACCTCCTGGCTCTGGTGCACGTCTCCGCGCGCACGGCGCCCGGCTCGGACCCGCAGACGCCGCCGGCGCCCGGCACTGAGCCGCAGGTGCCGCAGACGCCGCCGGCGCCCGGCTGGCACGAACCCCCACCCGGCGGCGCTTTCTCCGCCTGGCGCGAGGCGCGGCCCCCGCAGGCCGCGGCCGAGCTCTGGCCCGGTCTGGTGGAGCTCCTCTGCGATCTGTCCGGCCCCGATCCGGGGCCGCCGTCGGTGCAGGTGGAGCGGATCCACGAGTTCTACGCCCCACTGGTGGAGCGCCTCTACGACAGCCCGCAGGCCCGACTTGCCGACCTGGAGCAGCTGGCCCGCTTGGCCGAGCGGAGCCCCGATAGGAGCCGCCTCCTGGCCGACCTGGCCCTCGACCCGCCCTCCTGGACGGGCGACCTCGCCGGGCCGCCCGTCCTCGACGAGGACTACCTGATCCTGAGCACCATGCACTCGGCCAAAGGCTTGGAGTGGGACGCCGTCTACGTGATCCACGCGGCGGACGGCAACATCCCCTCGGACATGTCCACCGGCTCGGTGGAAGAGATAGAGGAGGAGCGACGCCTGCTGTACGTCGCCCTCACCCGGGCGCGGGACTGGCTCTACGTCTGTTGCCCCTTCCGCTACCACACCGTGCCCCGTCGCCCCGCCGACCCCTACGGCTACGCACAGGTGAGTCGCTTCCTCACCCCTCAGGTGCGCACGGTCATGCTCTCGGAGAGCGTGGAGTGGCATCTGGCCGACACGGGTGACACCGCGAACGGAGGCGGAGAACCGAATGGGAGGGGAAGCCGCGGGGATGGGGTCGGACGGGCGGTCACAGTCACGGATATCCGTGCCGGACTGAAGCAACTCTGGTAGGCGGCTCCGAGCGCGGCGGCTTCCGGTTGGGCCGCGGCGCGGGCGCGCGGCCTCGCCGAGGCCAAGCCGGAAGCCGGGCTAGCGGGCAGCGGGCCGGAGAAAGGCGGCCATCACCGCGCCGCCGAACGCCACGGCAGCCGCCAGCAGGAACGATGACCCAAAACTGCCCGTGGAGTCGGCGAGGGCACCCGCGACGGTCGGGGCCAGAGCCTGCCCCAGTGCAAAGAACGCCGTGACGAAACCGAGAGCCGCGGGCGCCAGGCGCGAGCCGAGGGCATCGCCACAGGCGGCGGCCATGATGGCGGGTATGCTCCACGCGGTCAGACCGAAGAGCACGGCCGAGATGAGGAACCCCGGCGGTGCCGCCCACAGGTCGAAAAGGGCGAAGGCCGTCATTTGGATGAGGTAGACGATGACGAGCGCCCACTTGCGGCCGATTGCGTCGCTCACGGCTCCCCAGATGACTCCACACAACAGACTGAACCAGCCCATGAGCATGAACAGGCCGCCCGCGTCGGCGGAACTGTAGCCGGCCTCGTTCACCAGGTACTTGGTGAAGAAGGTCATGTAGATGATGTACGAGAAGCCGAAAGCCACGTACACGAGACCGAGGTGCCATACGGCCGGCGAGCGATACACGAGCCCCCACCGCAAAGCGGTGCCGGGCGGCACCACCTGCCCGTCGACGCCGGGATCGTCGTCAGCGGCCCGGGCGCGGGACTCCTCGTGGGTGCTCCACGTGTCGCCGCCGAGCGGAGCGAGGCCCACGTCGCTCGGCCGGTCGCGGAGCACGAGGTAGCTCAGGGCGGCAAGTGCCAGCGTGGCAGCCCCGAACACATACCAGGAAACACGCCAGCCCGCTTCGCCGCCGGCCGCGATCAGTCGGGGGACCGTCGGGCCCAGGACGATGAGCGCCACCGACGATCCCGCCACGGCCACACCCGACGCCAACCCGCGACGCCGAGCGCCGAACCAGGAGGCCATCAGTCCCATCACCGGCACGTTGCTGGCTCCGCTCCCCATGCCCGTGACAAAGCGCCACGCAGCCGCCGACGCGAATCCGTCCACGGTCGCGGTGAAGAGCATCGCCAGTCCCGCGCACGTCAATCCCACGGTTATGACGATGCGGGGTCCGAACCGGGAGGCCAGAGCTCCACCCAACACGGCGAGGGCGGAGTAGCCGATGAGATTGGCCGTGGCAAGACCACCGGCCTGCGTGTTGTCGAATCCGAGTGCCTGCTGCATGGAGGGGAGCACCATCGTGTACCCGAACCGGGCGATACCGAGCGCGCCCGCGACGGTAAGGGTACCCGTCGCGAGCACGGCCCACGCGTAGTGGATCCGCGCGCCGGTCACACTCCGCCGGCGTATAGATACGCTCGAGTGGGCGGCAGACCGGAATGGAGGCCCTTGGTAAAGGTGACTTGGTATACGCGCGAGTCCCCCCACTTGAAACCGACCGAACACGCGTTGAGATAGAAACGCCACATACGTATGAACTGCTCGTCGAACTGCTGCCGCACCTCGCCGAGCCGCGCCTCGAAGCGTTCGGCCCAGGCATCCAGGGTGCGGGCGTAGTGCAGACGGAGATTCTCCACGTCGGTGAGCACCAGGTCGGTCTCGCCCATCGCCGCGTCGATCTGGCCCATGGTGGGAGTGTACGTTCCGGGGAAGATATGCGCGCTGACCCACGCATCCACGTCGCCCTCACGGTGTCTCCCGATGGTGTGCAAGACACCCACAGCGTCGGGCACCAGCAACTCCTCAACCTTCGAGAAGAACTCCCCGTAGTACTCCCTACCCACGTGCTCGAACATGCCGATGGAGACGAACTTGTCGAACTCCCCCCCGGCTTCGCGATAGTCTTGAAGCTCGACGCGCACCCGCGGATAGAGGCCGGCGGCGCGCAAGCGGTTGTTGGCAAACTCGTGCTGCTCCGTGGAGAGGGTATAGCCCACGCCCTCCACCCCGTATTCCTGCGCCGCGTAGAGCAACATGCCGCCCCACCCGCAGCCGATGTCGACCAGCCGCTCCCCCTCTTCCAGTTGGAGCTTACGGCAGATATGCTCGTACTTCGCCTTCTGGGCCGCTTCGATACTGTCACAATCTTCGTCCCAGTAGGCGCACGAGTAGGTCATGCTCTCATCGAGCCACAGACCGTAGAAATCGTTTCCCAGGTCGTAGTGGTGCTGGATGTTCCGGCGGGCCCGGCGCAGACTGTTGCGGTTGCGCAGTGCCATGGCGACGATCCTGGCCTTATCTCGCGGACGTATCTGCAGATCGCGCACCGCGGGATGGACCCCAAGGCGGATGAAGGACTGCAGATCTCCCTCCACCTCCAGGCCCCCGGATACGTACGATTCGCCCACACCCAGGGAGCCCCCCGTGACCATGGCCGTGAGGGTGGCGCTGCTATCGATCGATAGCGTAAAGTGGGGGTCGCCGTTTCCATAGCGGCGCTCGGTCCCGTCCCACAGGCGCACCGCGAACGGATTCTCGGGGACATCGGCAGCGATCGTCCGGAAAACGCCGTCAGCCACATCGATCATGATCGCCTCCTCCGTGGGTGTGCGTCGAGCATTGTATTCCCAGGCGGTACGGCAATCCTAACGCGAGGACAGGCGTTGCGCCAGTGTCACAGAGGATGCGCGTGAGGCCCATAAGCGTCACAATAGAAAGGCGAGATGTGGAGGGGTAGGATGGAGCCATCAACAAGAGGAGGGTCGATGTCCAAGAAGGCTGAGTTCTTTCAGAAACAACATTTCGCTCTCGTGGGCGACTCGCGCACGAAGAAATACCCGAAGTTCACGATGAAGTACCTGCAGGAAAAAGGCAAGACCGTGTACCCCGTGGATCTCGCGGGCGGACAGCCCGGCTTTCTCGATTCGCTGGCAGACGTGCCTGCGGACGCAGAAGCGGTGATCATCGAAGTGGCAAAAGAAGACACGAAGGACGTGGTCGCGAGCGCGCTGGACAAAGGCCTCGATCGCATCTGGATCCACCAGATGACGGAGACCCCCGAGGCGGTGGAACTCGCCACTTCCCGCGGAGCAAGCGTGCATACGGGTAATTGCGCCGTCATGTACCTCGCGCCGACCGCGAGTCCGCACGCCCTGCACCGAGGCATCTGGAAGCTGATCGGTCGCTACTAGCCACCATGACCCGAGAGTGCCCTCATCTGGCCATCGTCGTGCCCTGCTACAACGAGGAGGAGGTCCTCCCCGAAGCGATCACCCGCCTCGACAGGCTACTCCTCGATCTGGCACGCGACGGCCTTACCTCCGAAGCCGGTTTTTGCCTCCTCGTGGATGACGGCAGCCGAGACGCGACGTGGCGGCTGATCGAGGAGTGGTGCGCGAAGAGCCCGCGGATGTCCGGTCTCAAGCTGGCCCGCAACGCCGGCCACCAGAAGGCTCTGTTGGCCGGACTCGAGCACGTCGCCGGGCGGGTGGACTGTGCGGTCTCCGTCGACGCCGACCTCCAGGACGACCTGACCGCGGTGGGCGAGTTCGTCTCCAAGTACCGGGAGGGCTACGATGTCGTGTTCGGCGTGCGCCGCGAGCGGGCGACGGATACCCGTTTCAAGCGCTGGACCGCTCAGGGTTTCTACCGGCTCATGCGGCTCATGGGTGTGGATCTGGTCTACAATCACGCCGACTATCGCCTCATGAGCCGCAAGGCGCTGAGCTTCCTGGGTCAATTCGGGGAGGTGAACCTCTTCCTGAGGGGCGTGGTGACCCTCATCGGTCTGCCCGCGGCCGTGGTCTACTACGACCGACAGGAGCGTTTCGCGGGCGAGTCGAAGTACCCGCTCAAGAAGATGCTGGCTTTCGCGCTCGAGGGCATCACCTCTTTCAGCGTGACGCCCATCCGCTGGGTCACCGGCGTCGGCTTCGCTTTCTGCCTCTTGTCCTTGGCGGCCGCCGTGTACGGCTTTGTGAGCCTGGCGGCGGGAGTGGCGGAGCCCGGGTGGACCTCCTTGATCCTCTCGGTCTGGTTCATCGGCGGCGTACAACTCATCAGCCTGGGGCTTCTGGGAGAGTACGTAGGCAAGATCTATCAGGAAGCCAAAGGGCGCCCCCGGTACTTCGTGGAGACCGCCATCCTTCCGACCGCGGAGGCCGATGGGTCCAAGCCGCGCGGTCCCGAGGAGGGCGCGGGCTGAATCCGTCTCGCTCGACGGCGATGCCCCCGCGCGCACGGATCGGGACGGGTGGTGCGATCCGGCAGGCCGTGGCGTCCCTCTTCGATCCGCGCACGAATCGGGGTCTGGCCCTCCGGGTGTTCCTGACGAACAAGCTCCTCGTGCTCGTTGTGACCGTCGTGGCCAACTGGGAAGGTTGGCGGCGTCTGTTCACGGTTGACATGGCCTACGAGGTCCTTGTCCGAAACTACCGCTTCTTCGACGCCAACTGGTACGTGGGGATCGCCGGAGACGGGTACGGGGAACTGAAAGAGACCGCCTTCTTCCCGCTCTACCCCCTGTTGATCCGCTTCTTCGGTGAGATTCTCCCGGTCGGGCTACTGGCCGCGGGCGTGCTCGTCTCGAACCTGGCCTTCTTCGGGCTGCTCTACGGATTCGTGCGTCTGGCCCGGCTCGATCTGGACGAGCAGACGGCACGCCGTGCCGTCTGGCTGCTCGGACTGTACCCAACCTCTTTCTACTTCTCCGCAGCCTACACGGAAGCTCTGTTCGCGCTGCTGACGGCCTTCTCTCTCTACTGGATGCGCGGGCGGCGCTGGGCGCTCGCGGGAGCGGCCGGGGGGCTTGCGGCCCTCACACGCAACACCGGCATCCTCCTGGTTCTCCCCTTCGTGCTCGAGTACTGGAGCAGCCTACGGGAGGGCGGAACCACGACGAAGGAGGTGCTGTCGTGGAAAGGCGCGCGGGGGCGAGTGGGAAATCTGCTGTGGGCCGGAGCCATCGGGGCCGGGGGGCTCAGCTATGTCGCGTTCCTCTGGTGGCGCTTCGGCTCGCCCTTCGCGTTCGCCAACACTCAGGCGTCGTTCGGGCGCGACTCTCTCATGCCGTGGTCCACCCTTCTTCGCGGCTACCGCTACGGCTTTGAACAGGTAGCCGCTATCGATGCTTCCCCGAGCTGGAACGATATCTACTTCACGACGCAGCTCTTCTTCGTCACCCTGGTCCTCGTGGTGCTCGTGGCCTCCGTGGGGAAGATCCGCTGGTCGTACTGGAGCATCATCCTCTACTCCACCTTGATACCCCTCACGGCACCGTCGACCGCGGGCTTCGTCGACTACTTCATCTCCTTCTCCCGCTACTCACTCGTCATGTTGCCGCTGTTCCTGGGTCTCGCTCCCCTCCTCAGGAACCGCTGGGCCTACCGGGTCTACCTGGCGGTATCGGTGGTGCTCCTCGTCGTGCTCCTGTACGCGTGGTCCATCCACCAGTGGGTCGCCTGAAACGCCTCTTAGGCTTCGTCCCCGTAGATGGTGAAGTGCCACCCCTTGCGGACGTCGCCCGTAAGGTCGGCCATCACGTGCTTGACCGTCGTGTATTCCTGGAACGAGTAGTGCGAAAGGTCGGAGCCGAAGCCGGACTTCTTCACGCCGCCGTGAGGCATCTCGGAGGCCAACGGCAGATGGTCGTTGATCCACACCTCGCCGAACTCCAACTCCTTGGCCACGCGCAGACCGCGGAAGATGTTGCTCGTCCACACCGAGGAAGCAAGCCCGTACTCCACGGCGTTCGCCTTCTCCACTATCTCCTCTTCGCTGTCGAACGGGAGCACGACCACGACAGGGCCGAAGATCTCGCGCTGCACCACTTCGTCCTCGTGGCGCGCGCCCGCCAGTATGGTGGGCTGGAAGAAGAAGCCGGGGCCGTCGATGGGGGTGCCGCCAAGGACGACATCGACGCCGGAATTGCGGGCCCGGTCCAGGACACCGAGCACTCGTTCCCGTTGCGCCGCCGAGATGAGCGGTCCCATGTCGGTGGTCATCAGGGTCGGGTCGCCCACCCGGATGCGCTTCGCGGCTTCCACGAAGCCCTCGAGGAAGGGACCGTACAGCGCCCGCTGCACGTAGATGCGGGTAGCCGCGGTGCAATCTTGGCCGGTGTTCACGAAGCCGGCTACCACCGCCCCCTGTATCGCCGCCTTGAGGTCGGCGTCGTCAAAGACGATGAAGGGAGCCTTGCCGCCCAGTTCGAGGTGCAGCCGCTTCACGGACGGCGCAGCCGCCATCATGATCTTCGAGCCCGTGGCCGTGTCCCCCGTGAGAGACACCATATTGATGTCTTCGTGGGCGGCGATCGCGGCGCCGACCTCGGCCCCCGGACCCGTCACCACGTTCAACACACCCGCAGGCAGACCGGCCTCAAGGCCCAGGCGGGCCAGTTCGATGGAGGTGAGCGGTGTGTTGGAGGCCGGCTTGAGCACCACCGTGTTGCCCGCGGCGAGTGCGGGCGCCACCTTCCACACCGCCATCATGTAGGGGTAGTTCCACGGAGCGATCGACCCCACCACTCCCAGCGGCTCACGCCGGAGCATGCTCGTATAGCCGGTGACGTACTCGCCGGCCGCGGCACCCTCGAGCACGCGCGCCTGGGCGGCCATGAACCGAAGATTATCGTGCGCAAAGGGGACATCGGAGTTGGAGGAGAGCTTGATCGGTTTGCCGGTCTGGGCGGTTTCGAGCAACGCGAGGCGCCCGCTCTCCTCGTCCAATCGATCGGCGAACTTCATGAGGAGCGCGCTGCGCTCGCCGGGCGAGAGGCGCGACCACCCTTTGTACGCCGCGCGTGCCGATCGCACCGCGGTATCGACATCAGCGGCCGTGCCCAAGGGTACAGAGCCGACCACTTCCTCAGTCGCCGGATCGATGACCTCCGATCTCTCCCCCGAACTCGACCCGACTTCCTCGCCGCCCACGATCATGTCGTAGTCAGCCCGTGTTCTCGTTGCCAACATGTCGGACCCTCCTGTCACACCGACGCCTCCGAGCGCCGAAATTGCGGGGGGCCCGAGGCAGCGCGCACGAAACGCGCACCGAAAGCCCTCCCCCCGAGATTCACACCGGTAGTATCCCCGGGCAACGTGGGACCCAATCGTGCACCCGCGGTCGACGCCTTCGGCTCGGCAGGTCGGTCCGGGCGCCTATGTGGCGCCGGACGGTCGCAGTGCCTCCAGAAGACCGAGCACCGCCTCCACCGGCACCAGGTAATCGGCGACGGCGGCGAGTTCGCGCGGCATCTCGTCCGACTGTACCCCCACCAGGATCAGCGGAGACAGTGGGCGTCCGGTCGGGCGACGCCCGGGGGGGTCCGTCGGCGAGGCGTCAGGCATGGAGGTGGGCTTCGGCGCCTCTTCCGCTCCAAGCACCCGAAGGGCCCTCATGGCGTCGACGTCCGTGCGATCGTCGCCCACGTAAAGCGCCGCCTCCAGGCCGTACTCCTCCACCAATCTCGTCACGGCGGTGCCCTTGTCCACACCGGGGAGCTTGAGGTCCACCACCGCTCGCCCGCGGTGGAGGACGAGCTCCGGGCCGGCCGCGGCGGCGGCGGTCGCCGCCGCCGCGAGCGCCGCCGACTCGTCGGGGACACCGCGTACGTGCAGTGCGATACTGGCCCGCTTCAACTCGATGCGCACACCGATCTGCGCCAAGGCCTCATCGGCGGCTAGCTCGGCCGCCACCCCCTCCAGGACGCAGCGCTCTTCAGACACGATGCGGTGTGTGACGCCGGAGCCGTCCCGCAATTCCCGCCCATGGTCACCCACCACCACGACATCGTCGAGGTCCACCATCCGGGCGGCATCGTCGAGCGCGCGACCCGACACCAGCGCGACCAACCGGTAGCGGCCCACCAATTCGCCGAGAGCCCGACGTACGGGTGCAGGCACCCGAGCCTGTTCGGGACGAGCCACGATGGGAGCGAGCACGCCGTCGATGTCGAAGAAGAGGCCGGCGCGCTCGCGGGCCGTCACCAATTCCGCCACCACCGGGGACGGCACGGTCCCGGGCTCCGTGCGGACCGGTGGCGAGGGCAGCGCCGCTCCCGAGTCGGACGGGCGGGGAGACGACGTCATGGCCGGATCGCCGCCCGGATGCGCAACTCCGCCGCGACCGCGGCGGGGACCGCCGCCACGCGCGCGTCGAATGCCTCCGTCACCAGTCTCCACTCTTCCGCCGTCAGCACTCCTGCAGCCCTCCGGAAGTCACGGGCACACACCCTCGCCACCGCAGCCCTCTCCCCCGTCGGAGCTGCCGGGAAACGGGGGCGATTGCCGATCGCCCTCGCGTCCATTATAGTAGGGCTCGGCCCACGGCCCGCGCATCACGAGCGACACACGTCCCCGAGGTACAGCGCCCGAGGCCCCATCGATGACACACACATCCCCCTCATCCGACCGCGACTCCGCCCCCTTCGCCGTTGGCGATGGTTCCGTCATGACCAGGAGATGGGCGCGCGGGCCCGCCGCCATGTCTGGGAGAACTTGCGGCACGGGCACCGGCGGGAGCGGCGCCCACTGGTGCGGCACGACCCGGAGCGAGGCGTCGTGATCGCGAAGGGGAGACGCTTCGTGGCGGTCTCCAACCGACTCCCCATCGTCGTGAGTCGCGACGCAGCCGGGGACCTGACGGTGCGGAGTGGCTCGGGCGGTCTCGTCACGGCACTCGCCCCCGTACTCAGCAACCGGGGCGGCATCTGGGTCGGATGGCCCGGGATGGAGCGCACCCCCGACCTCGACTCCAAACTGCAAGAGGCTTCGCGCGGCGCCGGCTACGTTTTGCGACCGGTGCACGTGGACGCCGCCGAAGCCGAGCTCTTCTACAACGGCTTCGCCAACGGCATCATCTGGCCGCTCTTCCACGACATGCCGTCGCTGTGCTCGTTCGTCCCCGAGGCGTGGCACGCGTATCAGCGCGCCAACAAACGTTTTGCCGCGGTTGTGGCGGACTGTTGCACCAAGACCGACCACATCTGGGTGCACGACTACCATCTCATGCGCGTGGCGCAGGAAGTCCGTGCACTGGGTGTCACCACCCGCCTCGGGTTCTTCCTCCACATCCCCTTCCCCCCCTTGGACATATTCCTGCGACTCCCCTGGCGGGCCGAGGTACTAAGATCACTGCTGGCCTACGACCTCGTGGGCTTCCAGACGCTGCGCGACCGACGCAATTTCCTCTACTGCGTCAGACGCCTGCTGCCCGAGTGGCGCGTGCACGGGAAAGGGTCGGTGGTGACGGCTTACTTCGAGGACCGCGAGGTGCGCGTGGGCACCTTCCCCATAAGCATCGACTACGCGGAGTTCGAAGGACGAGCGCGCACCTCGGGGGTGGAGAAAGCGGCCGCCAAGCTCCGCGGGCAACTCGGCGAGCGTACCATCGTGCTCGGAGTCGACCGGCTCGACTACTCGAAGGGGATTCCCGAGAAGCTGGAGGCGTTCCGCAGAGCCCTGCGTCGTCATCCCGAGCTGAGAGGCACAACCACCCTCGTCCAGATCGCCGTGCCGAGCCGACAAGACGTGCCCGAGTATCGGGAGTTGCGGGCCCGGATCGACCAGCTGGTGGGGGAGATCAACGGCGAGTTCACCAAAGCCGGGTGGGCGCCCATCCACTATCTCTACCAGAGCCTGGACCGGGACGCGCTCCTGGCGTACTACCGCGCGGGCGACGTGTGTCTCCTCACCCCGCTCAAGGACGGCATGAACCTGGTGGCCAAGGAGTACTGTGCCTGCCGAGTGGATCGCCGTGGGAGCCTCATCTTGAGCGAGTTTGCCGGAGCCGCGGCCCAGATGCACCGCTGGGCACTCACGGTGAATCCTCACGATGTGGACGGGGTGGCCGACGCGATCCACCGTGCCTGCTCCATGCCTCCAGGCGAGCAGGAGAACCGCATGCGCCACCTCCGCCGCATCGTACGCACGAACGACATCTACCGCTGGGTGGACGAGTTCTTGGAGGCCGCCGCGTGCATGAACCTCGAGGACTTCCCGTTTCAGGAGGACTACATTCCCCCCATGGAGCCTCACGCGCCTGCCGATCGCACCGTGCAAGAAACCTGAGGGGGAGGACACCGCACGCCCCTAGGATTCCACAGCCTCAGCCACGGAACGATACCGTTCGGCTTCTTCAACGTCGCCACCGATATGATCCTGCTCGCCGACCACTTCGTGTTCGCTTCGGACTTCTCCGGCTGGATAGAAGAGTGGGCCGGGATAGACCATGCCGTACAGGAGGATCGCCCCTTCTGGGTCATCGAAGACCCGCGGAAGATGGGCAATCTCCACGGCGCCATGGCCGGTGAAGACCAGCGCGGCCTCATCGGAGCGTCGTACGTGCGCTATCCCTTCCCCAAGACTCCCGAGGACTTCAAGCAAGACCCGGACGGACACAGCGCCCGGCCCCACCTCGAACGCCTGGCCCGAGAGCACGCCGGATCCGCCCGCGCTGTGCCTGTGGTATTGGATCCAGTTGCCCGCACCTTCAGTGTAGGCCCCTACCTGTTCGACGCCCACGGTTTTTCCCAGCTGGTGCGATACCTCTGGTTGGGCGGCATGCCGCGCTGGCGCGACGGGCGGCGGCCCGCCTACATCGAGGCCATGATGACGGCCGTCCGCAGATCGCGCTCGCCGCTGTTTGCCGATCCGGTCGGCGGGGAGTGACCGGCCGGGGCGGCCGCCCGCCGGCCGCCCTTGACACCCACAGAACCCGCTGCTACGTTCCGCTGTGCGGGTAGTGCTGGACTTCCTCCACGAGAATCGTGCCACGATACAGAGGGCGAGGGTGGCAGCATGGCATCACAGGCTGTCTTCAGCAGACCAGGTCATTTCGGCTCCGCGGAATGGGAGCTCGAGGGCCGGTTCCTCCACATCACCGCCCCGGGACTCCCGCCCGAGACCTACTCCCTTCGAGAGCTCACCAGCGTTGCCGGCGACGACCACACGATCCACCTGGGCTACCAGGGGAGCATCATGACCCTCTCCCGCTTGGGAACCGCCGGCGCCGGCCTGCGCGAGCAGTTGCTCAGCGAGTGGCCGCGGGTCCGCGCGGAAGCGCTCCAGATCGCGGGCACCGGAGAATCCCGACGCTACGCGGGCACGTATACCCCCCTCGGAGGGTCGCCCTCGCCGTTCGCCGGACTCCTCTATGACGACGTCCTCAACCTGGCCCCTGAGGGAGCCGACGTTCGACCCCTATATCTCTCCTCCCTTGCGCAGATCACCAGCGACGAAACCACGAACACTGTCAGCTTCCGCACGTGGTCCGGAGACGGGGGCACCTTCTCGCGGCTCGGCCCCGAGGCGGATGAGTTCGCGGCAGCCCTCGACGATAGCCGCTCACGGATCAGAGACGAGGCGATCGCGGTGGTGGCGAACGGCCTGCCCACTCTCCCCGCATCGGTGCGGAACGTCTTGGCCACCCGCTGGCCCGCCGGTGAGATGCTGGCTCTCGCGGCCCTCGAAGCTGGAAGCCCCGATCTCGAGAGCGCCCTCCGCACCGGGTGGATCGGGGAAACGCCGAGGGCGGCTAACGCGCAGATCCTCCTCGAGCAGAGCGACGCGACCCACGTCTACGTCGGCCACGAGCGGCGACCGAACGCAGCGGAGAGTCCCTTGTGGCTGCTCACCGGCACGGCGGACACCTGGCTCCTCGAAAACCTTCACGAAGAGGATTGCTCCACCTACCGATTCCGCGCGAGCACCGAGGTGCCGGCGTTGACTTCCCTGCTCCTCAAGTCGGGCCGCTTCTCCCGCGAAGCCTTGTATGCGCCCCTCGAACAGCTTGCCCGGGCCCACAACGCGCTCGCGATCCCCGCCCGCGATCTGCCCTTCCTGCGCGACCTGCGCGAACGTTTCGTGGAGCGCATCGCGCATGACGATCCAAACAGTTGGAGGGAACGCGTCACAGGGCGGGCATGAGCGCGAACGCGAGTCTGAAAGGCCCGGCTCCCGCCGGCACGCGGAACATGCGCCATCCGGAGACGCCTTCTCCGGGAGTCAACGATCCGAAGGTGAGCATGGGCCCCGGACCGCGACGGGCCTCCAGTGACGCGTACCTGCCACGGTCGTCATACAACTCGAGATCGAGTGCCGTATACGTGACATGGTGCACCCCCACGTTCTTCAGGGCAACATAGACCGAGATCAACCGCGCACCCTCTCCGGCTCCCGTGGCCACGGACGCCGGTTCGTCCGCCATGGCCAGGACACCCAGGCGGACGCCCTCCAGCTCCACCACCTGCCCCCGGCTCAGCCGCATCTCCAGCCACATATCGCCCGCCGGCGCCGGCACAGCCGCTGGACTCGACGCCGAAGCGAACGCCGCTGTGGCCGCCGACGGCGTACCCTCCGCACCGCCGCCGGGCCCGCTGATCCACACGACCGCCAGTGCCGTGAGAAGCCACGTGAGCTTGAGTTTCACGCCCCTCGGCAAGCCTGCCATGCTGACCATCCTCCCGATCATCGCCAACATCATCTCCGTCTGTAGGTAGTGTAGAGGTGCCTTCGGACAGAAAGGACGGCCGCAGCGGTGCCGGGCCGCTTGCCCGGTGCCGGGTCGGGGCCGGATGTGTTTACATGGTCGGGATCTGCGACAGAGGACCAGCCGGGAGGGGGAGGCGATGGAGGAGGCGAATGCTGTCCGAACCACGTGTGCGTTCGACTGTCCGGACCGCTGCAGTGTGTTGTGTATGCGCGCCGAGGGAGCGGTGCTACAGCTATCGGGCGATCCACGTCACCCTTTCACCCGCGGTCTGCTGTGCCGAAAAATCAGGCGACAGCCTGCGCGGTTGACCGCACCCGAGCGCATCCTCCACCCGTGGGTGCGGGCCGACGGACGCGGAGGCGACTTCCGGGCGGCCTCCTGGGACGAAGCCCTCGACACAGCAGCCGCAGCGGTCGCCGCCGCGCGCGCCGAACACCCGGCCTCCGTGCTCTCTCTGCGGAGCGCCGGCTCCATGGGGGCGAGCAAAGCGTTCGCCGACTACGTCTTCGGACTCCTCGGTGCGCGCTCCGTGGAGGGAACCCTCTGCGCCGGAGCGGGTTCCGCGGCTGTGGAGGCGGGTGCCGGCTCCCTGGAGATGAACGACCCGGCGGAGATCGACGCCGCGGAGGTCGTCGTGCTGTGGGGCAAGAATCCTCGGGCCTCTTCCATCCACACGGCGATGCAAGTGGTCGAAGCCCGTCGCCGCGGCGCCTACGTGCTCGCGGTGACCCCCGACGCGGCCGGCCTCGAGGGCCTCGCCGACCATGTGATCACGGTCCGTCCCGGCACCGATCGGTTCCTCGCGCTTGCCGCCGTCCACCTGCTGCTGCGACACGGAGGGGCGAGCGGAGGGACATCGAGTCGCCCCGGCGTCGCCGCGACGACCGCCGCCGGGGCTCCGCCCTGGGAGCACGCCGAGAACCGCGCCGTTTTCGAGGCGCTGCTGGCCCGGCACCCACTCCCAGAGCTCCTGGCGGCCTGTGACGTCTCCGAAGCCGAGGCCCGCCTGCTCGCCGATGCGTACAGCCGCACCCCCCGAGTGGCCACGATCGTGGGCTGGGGAGTGCAGCGGTACCTCCACGGGGGAGAAGCAGTGCGGGCCCTCCACGCCCTGGCCTTCCTGGCGGGCACGCTCGGACGCGAGGGCGGAGGCTTCTACTACAGCATCCCCGGCTCCCGGCACCTGGCCTCCGTGGGCGAGCTCCTCGCGCGGGCGGGGGCCGCCGGCCCCGCCGCGGCCCCACCTCTGACGGTCGGCCTCCTCGGCCGCCAGATCCCCGCGGCCGACCCTCCCGTGAGGGTGGCCTGGCTCACGGCCACCAACATCGTCAATCAGGGCCCCGACTCCTCCGCACTCCAGGCGGCCTTCGCCGGCATCGAGACGGTGGTCGCGGTGGAAGCATTCTGGACCGAGACCGCGCTGACGGCCACCATCGTGCTCCCTGCGACCCTCTGGCTCGAGGAAGAAGACGTGATCGGCTCCTACTGGCGGGACGAACTCGCCGCCGTGCGGCAGGTCGTGCCGGTGCCGGAGGACTGCCGCAGCGACTTCGAGATCCTCCGCGATCTCGCCGCCCGCTTGGGGCTCGAGCACCCCTACGATTCCCTGGATGACTGGCTCCGCGCCCGCCTCCCCGCCGGGGGGCCCACACTCGAGGAACTGCGCGGAGAGGGATGGCGCGACTTCGGAAGCCCCGGCGTAGCCTACCGGGACGGCTTCAAGCACCCGGGGGGACAGTTCCGGCTGATGGAAACACTCTCCGTGGACGAACCCGCCGACGCGGCCTTCCCCCTGCACTTCCTCACCCTTATACGGGGGAGCGCCACTCACTCGCAGATGCTCCCCCACGAGCAGACGGAGCCGCTCAGTGTGAGACTGCACCCCGACACCGCCGCCCGCCTCGGCCTCGTTGAGGGTGCGCGGGCCCGCGTGGTGAGCCGGGTGGGTCGATTGGAGGGGGTCGTGCGACTCGATCGCGGTCTGCACCCGGCGGCGGTCACCTGCCCTCGCGGCGGATGGATCGAGTTCGGCCAAGGTGTCAACCTGGCCACAGAAGCCGCCCTCACCGACCTGGGCGAGGGTACCGCCTTCTACTCCACCCGGGTGCGCGTGGAGCCGGCTTAGGAGGCTGTCGAAGACCGGAGCGTTGCCCGTCCGGATCGCGGGCACGCCGGGCGGCGCCCGTCCGCCGCCTGATTCCGCCGCCGAGGCGGAATCAGGTCTCCCAGAGAGTATCCAGCCGTCCACTCTTGGGACCAAGGTCCACCACGGAGATGCCGCCGTCCACCTCCTGCAGCAACTCCGCCGTCGCGGGGTGACAGGTGAAGAAGAGGAGCTGATGCTCCGCCGCGAATGACACGAGGACCTCGGCCGTCGCCCGCGCCCGCACCGGGTCGAAGTTGACCAGAACGTCGTCCATGATGACGGGCACCGCCCCGGCGCGGCGGGCAAACTCGGCCGCGAGCCCAAGCCTCAAGCTGAGGTAGAGCTGCTCGAGGGTCCCACGGCTGAGGTGCTCCGGAGCCTTTACTCCCCCGCACGAGTCGAGCACGACGAACCCCTCGGCGTCGTCTCGCTCAAGGATCTGCGTGTACGCCCCTCCAGTGACCCGGGCGAGATCGACGGAGGCCTCTGTGAGGACCGGCGGCTGCCGTGTCCGGGAATACTCGGCGAGGGTCTCCTCGATCAACACCCGCGCCGCCGTGACCACCTGCCAGCGACGCAGCGCGGTCTCCAACTCGGTGCGGAGACCACCGAGTTCGAGTTCGCACGCGACGACATCGGACGACTCCTCGAGCGCCTGGCGATTGCGCTCGGCGTCCCGGTGGAGCCGGATCGCGTCCGTTGCCTCATCCTCTCTCTTGGCTAGGGCCTCTCTCAGCTCCTGCGCCGCGGTCGTCCACGAATCGACCCGGCCCCGTGCCAGTTCTTCCCGCACCTCGATCGCATCCGGGCCCTGACCCAGCCGCGTGTCGACCGCACGCTTCGCGGCGACTATGAGTTCTTCCAAACGGCGATGTTTTCCAAGAAGAGCGATCCGTTCGCGGAATTCCGCCTCGTCCTTCACCCCGCTCTCGCGGAAGAGAGTATCGCGCTCCTCCTGCGCCCGCCGCAAGGCCTCGTGGGCGATCGCGAGCCGTGCTTCGATCTTCTTGAGACCCGTCTCGGCCTCCTCGTACCTCTCCCGCTGGGCGCGGTCGGCCAGACAGGCTTCGCGCAGACGCCGCAACTCCAACGGCATGGCCGTACCGGCCGCTTCTCCGCCGCCGCCGACGTCTGCAAGGACGGCCCGGGCGTCCACTTCCCACTCCTCGATCTCGGCGACCAGGCGTTCGGCGCGACCGGTGGTCTCCGCCCTCATCTCGAGGGCGGACCGGGCCGCGCTCGCCGCCCGCAGGAACTCGGCCACCCCCTCGGGCCCGAGCTCGACGGGCACACCCACCGCCGCCTTCCAGTCGCACCACTCACGACGAAGCCGAGCGTCCTCAGCGACCACTTCCCCGAGCAGGGCGTCCGCCGAAGCCGCGAGATCGGCCGCTCTGGAAGCGAGTTCCTCCGCCTCCTCCGCACGCGAACGCTGCTCCTCCCGAACTCTTCGCCGGTCACGGGCGGCGTCCAAAGCCTCCACGCGGGACTCGATATCCGCAAAGCTGGGGCGCGACGCCAACCCGACAGTCAGGGCGTCCACACCCATCCGACCGGCCACCTCCTCAGCCCGGGCCTCCACCGTCGTCAGATCGGCTCGCACCATGTCGAGCGCTTCGCGAAGCCCAAGGATCTCAGCCTGGGACCTCCCACCCGACGCGGACAGCTTCCAGGCGAAGTAGGCCGCCACTCCAACCACCACGGCCGACACCCCGAGGGCAACGGCCCACACAGCGTCGACCACCACTCCGAGGACGACGGCGCACCCGAAAGCGACGAGCGCGATGAGCGCCAGCAGCCGGCCGGCCGGGCGGATGCCACCGGCCTCGGCGGCGCCTTCCGCGACCCGCAGGGAGCGATCCCTATCCATGGCGAGGCCGCGCAATCCTTCGATCTTCGCCTCCAGCGCTCGCGCGTCCTGCGCGTCCGCACGGAGGCGCCGGAGCGCCGCCTCTTCCTCCCGGAGGCGCTCATCCTCCGCGGGATCGGCCTCCTCCACACGCAACCGCAGGCGATCGCGCTCCCCCTCAGCTTCGGCGAGTCGGCCGCGCGCGCCGTCACGGTCTCGGGCGCGGGTCTCAAGGTCGGCGGCCGACGCCGCCAACCGCGCCCCCCATTCCCGCACCTCCTCCACCCGCGGCAGCGAGATATCAAACGCCAGCAGGCGATCCTCGTCCCAGTCGGGCCCGAGCGCCGCAAGGTGACGCGCCGCCAGGCCCGCGGCCTGCGCGGCCGCAGCCTGAGCTTCCGGCAACGACGCCACCCGGTCCTGGTACACACCCAGGCGATCGGTCAGATCGTCCACACTCGGGGAGAGAGCCTCCAAGTCGGCGCGCAACGCCGCCCGCCCCGCTTCCACCTCCCGCCGTGCCTCGGCCACGTCTACCTCGAGCTCGGCCACCTGTCCCGAAGCCGTCGCCACCCCGCCGATGACGAGGGCCAAACGCTCTTCGGGATCGTCCGGCAGACCGTCCACCGAGCCGAGTGACTCCAGTTCGCCGCGGGCCGCCTCGCCGTCGTAGTAGGCGGGCCAGATCTCCAGCAACCGCTCATTTCGGCGCAGCGCTTCGCGCAGCGCGCGGACCTCCATCTGCGCCGTCTCGACCAGATCGAACGCCTCGGCTTCGGCCTCGAGCACACGGGGATAGTGGGACGCGGCCGCACGCGCCGCCGCCGTACGAGACTCCGACTCGGCCAAGAGATCCATGAGACCGTTGGCCCGGCCACCCTTGCGTGGCCGCAGGAGGTCGGACGCATCCTTCTCCAAACGGGCGACGACGTGGCGCGCGGAACGACCGGCACCGACGATACCCGCCGAGAAGATGCGGTCGCGCACGCCCTCGCCGGAGAGCGAGCGCAGGTCCTGCAACTCGTCGAGACTGAACGCGAACACGGAGCTGAACAAACCGGCGTCGACGCCGCCAAGCAGGCGACGCACCACCTCGTCGCCGGTGTCGACCCGGTCGGGGAAGACCACCCGCGGGCCCTTCGAGCGCACCATGCGCTCGACGATCACCTCGCCCTCCGAGCCCCGGAGGAAGACCCGGCCGCCGTGCTCGCCACCGTTCAAGGGCGGGTAGTGAGTCGCGGCACCTCGGGCCGGATACCCCACCAGAACCCCGCGAAGGAAGGCGAGCAGCGTACTCTTCCCCGCTTCGTTCGGGCCCAGGAACACGGTGAGACCGTCGGCGAGACCACGCACCTCGTGGTCGCGCAGGATGCCGAACCCGTCCGCGTGCCACCCGTCTATTCGCACGAGTCGGTCTCCTCCTCCAGCAGATCCAGGGCGAGGGCTTGGGCTTCCTCCAAGAGGGCGCGCGTCTCCTCGGCTTCGGGCGAAGGGATATGCGCGGCCGCTTTTCGGGGAGCCATAGAGATCACACGACCGGCGAGATGCGCCACAGGGTCGGCGGAAGCCCCGGCATCGGCATCCGCGGCCCCCAGTAGCGCGTCGACCCGCTCCACGAGCGCCGCGGAGAAGTCGCTCCGGCCGCGGATGCCGTCCAAGTCGAGGGCCGGGCGCGTGGCGTCGCGCAGGGATTCCCACCACAGGAACGGGCGCTCTGCGTCGTATTCATCGCGCAGGTCCTGAAGGATCCCTTCCGCGCCGCCGGCACAGCTGAGGTCGGCGTGTACCGGACCCCGGCCTCTCAGTAGGGCGCGCACCACCAGGGAGCGCCCGCCAGCCGACGCCCTCAGGGCCTCCGCCCCTTCCTGGAGTTTCACGCGCAAATGCCCGACGTCGGCGATGCCCGCGACGTCGACCTCGAGGAGGGCGAACCGCACTCTGTCCACCGCGACGGACTCCACCGCTTGCACCGCCCCGCCGTCCACGTGCACCACACACACCCCTTTTGCGCCCCGCTCACTGGGCTTCAAGCTCCGGCCCTGCGTGCCGCCCGAGTAGACCACCCAGGGCCGCCCCTCGTGAAGCACGACCTGCTTATGGATATGGCCGAGGGCCCAGTAGTCGTGACCGGAGCGTGCCAGGTCGTCCAGGGTACAAGGACTGTACGAGGCGTGAGAAGGATCGCCGCCCACGTTGCAGTGCAGCACGGCGACCTGAAAGCGTCCACCCTCAGCGGCCGGGAAGCGCGAGGTGAGGTTCTCAACCACGTCACGGCGCCCATAGCTGATGCCGCTCACGGCCGCCAGGACCTCGCCGTCCCGTTCGATCTCGAAGGTCTCGACCTCCTGAGCACCGAAGATCCGCACGCCGGGCGGCCACTCGCGCACGCCGGGCCAACCCCCCACAGGATCGTGGTTCCCATGGGCCACGAAGACCGGGATCCCGGCCGCGCTGAGCCGGCGAAGCCCGCTCAGAAACCGGAGTTGAGCCCGGATGCCGCGTTCGGCGCCGTCGTAGATGTCGCCCGCCAGCACGAGGAACGCCGCTCCCCGCTCGAGCGTGAGCCGCACCAGTTCGTCGAAGGCGTCCAGGGACGCTTCCCGCAGAGCCTCGGCGACCGCGGGTGAGGCCGTGGCCACCCCCTCATACGGAGTGTCCAGGTGCAGATCGGCAGCGTGTACGAAACAGAACTTCACGGTAGAATCGTAGCATCAGTGTCGGACGCCTTTCAGGCCCTCCGGCCCGAGCGCGATCCCAAAAGCCACAGCTTCCCCGGCCTTTCGCGCCTGTTCGAAGAAACACGCCGTCGAAAGGACGAGCCTGATGAAGAAGTGGATCGCCGCCGGCCTCGCCGTGGTGGTCGTGGCGGCCGCGGGCTATTGGTACGCGAACCGGGGCGGCCAAGACGCCGGGCCGACCTACGAGACGATCGAGGTGTCACGCGGAGACGTCGAAGAGATGGTCTCCGGCTCCGGAACCGTGCAGCCCGCCTCGACCACGGTCGTCAGAGTGACCGCTCCCGGCACAGTCACGGCCGTCTCCGCCGTTGAGGGACAACCCATCGCCGCGGGGGCCGAGCTCTTCCAGGTAGACGGCCGGCCGGTGTACGCACTCCTCACGGACACGCCCTTCTACCGAGTGCTGGCCTCGGGGGACGACGGTGACGACGTTCTCGCGCTTCAGGAGTTCCTCACCGACCTCGGCTACTACGACGGCGACCTCGACGCGGAGTACGGCGGCGGCACGCAGGAGGCGGTCCGCGATTTCCTCGACGAACGCGAGCTCGAACGCACGTCGCGGGTAGGCCCGGAGACCTTCCAGTCGGTGGGCTCCGCCGACCTCGGGACGCCGGTGACGGCTTCCCTCGGCCTGAAGACCGGCGACCAAGCGCAACCGGGGATGACGGCTCTCGTGATCCGGCCCGCGGGCGCCCTCGACGTGGTGGTCTCCATAAACGAGGTGGACATCCCGAAAGTGGCCACGGGGCAGCTGACCACCGTGACACTCGACGCACTTCCCGGGCACAGCTTCACGGGCGTGGTGACCGAGGTGTCGCCGGGTCTGCTGGAGACGGGCGGCGGAACGGGAGCGGCCCCCTCGGGCGGCGGAGGCGTGGCCGGAGTGGTCAGCTTCCCCGTGACCGTACGGCTGGAATCCCCCTCCGCCGACATCAAGCCGGGCATGAGCGCCGACGCCGACATCATCCTGAGCACCGCCGCGGACGTGCTGGCCGTGCCCACGGGGGCCGTGCAGGAGAAGGACGGGGTGACCTTCGTGCTGGTCCCGGGAGCCGCTCTGCCCGACGGGTCCGAGGGAGATCCCCAGCCCGTGGAAGTCAAGGTGGGCCTGCGCTCCGACGACCTGGTGGAGGTCACCGCCGGTCTCTCTGAAGGCGAGACCATCGTAATAGGGCTGGATGTGGACAGCCTCGAGCTCCCCTCCACCGGCCTCTTCGGTCCTCCGGATGGGACCCCCGGCTCTTCCGATACCACCGAGAGCGGCTCGTGACCTCAGCAGCCAGCCGCCTTTCCACACGGCGCGCTTTCCGCAGCGCGCTCCCCCCCGAAGACGCGCTCTCAGCCTCCGTGCCCGTCATACGGCTCACCGGCGTCACCAAGGTCTTCGGCGAGGGCACAGCCCGGCTCGAGGCAGTCGCGGGCGTCGATCTCCAGGTTGCGCGTGGTGAGTTCCTGGCCATCATGGGGCCGTCCGGATCGGGCAAGTCCACCCTTATGAACATCATCGGCTGTCTGGATCGACCCACCAGCGGCCAGTACCACCTGGACGGCCGCGACGTGGCCCGCCTGAACGACGACGCCCTCGCCGATGTCCGCCGCCTGGCCATCGGCTTCGTGTTCCAGACCTTCAACCTCCTGCCGAGGTTGACGTCCCTGCAGAACGTGGAGCTGCCCATGGTCTACGCCGGAGTTTCGGGCCGCCGACGCCGGCAGCGCGCCGTGGAACTCCTCGAATCGGTGGGTCTGGGCGGGCGCCTCACCCACCGTCCTAACCAGCTCTCCGGGGGCGAGAGGCAACGGGTGGCGGTCGCTCGGAGCATGGCGAACGAACCGTCTCTCCTGCTGGCCGACGAGCCCACGGGCAACTTGGACTCGCGCTCCGGAGCCGAGATCGTGGCCCTCTTGGAGCACCTCCACGATGAGGGCCGGACCATCGTGCTCATCACACACGAAGAGGAAGTGGCCGGCCACGCCCAACGAGTCATCCATCTGAAGGACGGCCGCATAGCCGACGATGCGCGGCCCGAGGCCATCGAGGATGGGCGATGAACCTCTGGGAATCGATCCGCATGGCCTTCACGGCGCTGGCCGCCAACAAGGGACGTTCGGCCCTCACCATCCTCGGGGTGGTCATCGGAGTGGGGGCCGTCATCGGCATGGTGGCGGTGGGCCAGGGAGCCCGGCAGGAGGTCCTCGGTTCCGTGGAGGGACTCGGCAGCAACCTGATCTTCGCGGCCTCCGCGGGAGACGTGCCCGGAGGCGACCCCCTCACCCTCGCCGACGCCGAGGCGGTGGCCGAGCTGCCCGGCGTGGCCCGGGTGGCGCCCGAGGTGGGCGGCCCCGTGACGATCACCTTCCGGGGGGAGACCTCGTCTTCGAGTCTGAGCGGGGTGACGCCCGACTTCGCTCAAGTGAGGAACATGACCGTGGCCCTGGGTCGCTTCATCAGCCGCTCGGATGTGGACCGCTCCGCCCGGGTGGCCGTGGTGGGACTGGCGACCGCAGACGACCTCGGCACCCGCGATCTCCTGGGCAAGAAGATCGACGTGGCCGGAGTGCCGTTCACGGTCATCGGGATACTCGAGCCCAAAGGAAGGGCAGGTCCGGTGGATCCCGACCAGACCGTGCTCGTGCCCATCAACACCGCCGTCACCCGCCTCACCGGCAGCGACAGGCTGAGCGGGCTCAGCGTCGAAGTGGGCGATCCGGATCGCATGGACGAGGTGTCCACGTCCATGAGCCGACTGCTGCGAGAGCGGCACGACATCCCGGCAGGCGCGCCGGACGACTTCTTCGTCACCACCCAAGTGGACATCCTCGACGCGGTGGGCACCATCACCACCGTCCTCACCGCCCTCCTCGGCGGAATAGCGGGTATCAGCCTCGTGGTCGGCGGCATCGGGATCATGAACATCATGCTGGTGAGCGTCACCGAGCGGACGCGGGAGATCGGTATCCGGAAGGCCATCGGGGCCCGGAGGTGGGACATCTTGGCCCAATTCCTGGTGGAGTCGGTGGCCCTCTCCTTGTTCGGAGGCGGCGTGGGCATCGCCATAGGGTTCCTGATGGCCGTCGGTGCCGAACCCCTCCTGGGCTTCCCCGGCGTGGTGACGCCCTCCGCGGTGGTTCTGGCCTTCGCCGTGTCGGCGGCCATAGGGATCTTCTTCGGCGTCTACCCGGCTTGGAAGGCCAGCCGTCAGGACCCCATCGAGGCGCTGCGTTACGAGTAGCCGGCCGTGGGGGCGAGGCCGGTGGTCCGGCGACGAGCCCGCGAAGTCGACCGCGCCCGCCGCGGGCCGGTCCGACCCATGCAGCCCGAGCTTCTTTCCGCTAGAATCGTTGAAACGGCCAGGCAGGAGGCAAGAGTGATCGATTGGGAGAAGAAGTTCGCGGCGGAAGGGCTCTCCTTCGACGACGTACTCCTCATCCCCGCGGAGTCCCGGGTACTCCCCAAGGAGACCGACGTCCGCACGCGCCTCACCCAGACCATCGAGCTCAACATCCCACTGCTGAGCGCCGCCATGGACACAGTCTCCGAGACGGCGCTGGCCATAGCGCTCGCCCGCGAGGGCGGCCTCACCATCATCCACAAGAATCAGTCGATCGAACGTCAGGCCGACATGATCCGCAAGGTGAAGCGGAGTGAGGCCGGCATGATCGTCGACCCGATCACCCTCCCGCCCACGGCCACCTACGGCGACGCCGAGGCCCTCATGGCCGAGTACAAGATCTCCGGCGTGCCCATCGTGCACCCCGACGGCACCCTGGCCGGTATCGTCACCAACCGCGACACCCGCTTCGAGCACAACCTCGCCCGCCCCATCCGCGAGCTCATGACCTCGGAGAACCTGGTGACGGTCCCGGTGGGCACGAACCTCGACCAGGCACTCGAGCAGTTCAAGACCCACAAGATCGAGAAGCTCCTGGTGGTGGACGACGACTTCAAGCTCCGGGGGCTCATCACCATCAAAGACATCATGAAGAAGATCGAGTTCCCCAGCGCCTGCAAGGACGAACTCGGTCGCCTGCGAGCAGGAGCCGCCGTCGGCGTGGCCAACGACACCGACGAGCGCATGGAAGCCCTCGTGGAGGCCCAGGCCGACGTCATCTGCATAGACACCGCCCATGGCCACTCACTGGGCGTGCTCGCCACGATCGAGCGGATCCGAGAGAACTACCCCGACATCCAGCTGCTCGCCGGCAACGTGGGCACCGCGGAGGGCGCCCAGGCTCTGATCGATCGCGGCGTCAACGGGATCAAAGTGGGGATCGGCCCCGGCTCCATCTGCACCACCCGCGTGGTCACGGGCTGCGGCGTCCCGCAGGTGTCGGCGATCTCGGCCTGCGCCCGGGTGGCCGACGCTGCCGGTATACCCGTCATCGCCGACGGCGGCATCCGCTACTCAGGCGACCTGGTGAAGGCCATCGCCGCCGGCGCCAACAGCGTCATGATCGGCTCGCTTTTCGCCGGTACCACCGAGAGCCCGGGCGAGCGCATCCTCTGGGAGGGGCGCAGTTACAAGGTCTACCGGGCGATGGGCTCCGTGGGGGCGATGAGCGAAGGCAGCGGCGACCGTTACTTCCAGGAAGACCAGAAGAAGCTCGTCCCCGAAGGCATCGAAGGCATGGTGCCGCACAAGGGGCCGTTGGGCGACCTCGTGTTCCAGATGGTGGGCGGCCTGCGCGCCGGGATGGGCTACACCGGCTCGGCGAACATCGGCGAACTGCGCAGCGACTCCCGTTTCATGAAGATCTCCTCGGCGGGGCTCATCGAGAGTCACCCGCACGACGTGCAGATCACCAAAGAGGCGCCCAACTACGAACGCAGGTAGTGCCGCAGTCCCCGACGCCCGCGGCAGGACTCCGCCGGGGCGCCCGGCCGCCTCCCCACTGCGACACCGCACGTAGACCGAGCGGCGACTCCGGTCAGTGCGCGTGGTGAGCCAGCGTCTGCGCGACCGCACGCTCCACTTCCGCGGCGGCGTGCCCACCGATCTCCGTACGGGCGACCTCCGAAAGCGGCCGTTCCACCAAGGAGCGCAGGGCGTCCAGGCCCTCCGAGCTGATGCTGAAGCAATCCTGGTGATCGGGGGCAAAGCACTCGCCGCACACCATCCCGCCCAGGGACGGGCGGAACCCGCGTAAGGACTCCTCGCCCCCACACTCGACGCAGGAGTCCAACTCGGGGAGGTATCCCAGCGCGACCAGGAGCTTCAGACGGGTGGCCAGCACCACGAGCGCGGCGGCGGGGCGATCCGCCGCCGCCGCGAGACGGGCCACGCCGCGCACCAGCAGATTGAAAGCCGCGGGGTTGCCCTCCTCTTCCGGGAAGAGCCGACGCAGCGCCTCCAGAAGACGCCCACCTTCCTCCATGCGGGCGAGGGAATCGCGCACGCCCTGAAAGCTACGGATGGTCTCCACGCCGGTGATGGTGTAGAGGCTGCCGCTGCCCGCGTAGAGCACGACGTGCACGAGGCTGAAGGGCTCGAGCCGGCCCCCGATCCGCGATTTCGTGCGGCGCACGCCCTTGGCGACGGCCGAGAGACGACCCCGTTCCTTCGTGTAGAGGGTCACGATCCGGTCGGCCTCTCGAAGCCGGATGGAACCCATCACCAGAGCCTCGGTCTTGAGGTAGCGATCCGGCCTCACCGCGTAACTCGCTACTCGCGCTACTCGCGCTCCATGCTGAAGGACTCGATGATCGACACCCCGTTCGACGTGCCGATGCGGGCCGCGCCCGCGTTCACCATCTGCTCGGCGTCGTCGGACGTGCGTATGCCGCCGGCGGCCTTCACGCCCACGTTCTCCGAAAGAAGATCGCGAAAGAGCTCCACGTCTTTGGCGGTGGCACCGCCCGGAGCCTTGCCGGTCGAGGTCTTGATGAAGTCGGCTCCCGAATCCTCCACGATCTTGCACACCAGCCGTTTGAGCTTCTCGTCGAGGTAGTAGGCTTCCACGATCACCTTCACCAACACGAGCCCGCGCCCGGCGTTCACGCTCTTCATGCGCACGGATCTCACCAGGCTGGAGAGCTCGTCGCGCACGTAGCGGAAGTCGCCCGAGAGCATGGCGGGGATGTTCATCACCACGTCGAGTTCGTCCGCACCGGCAGCCACAGCGTTCTCAGCCGCGAGGATCTTCCCCCGCTGTGTATCCGCGCCGTAGGGGAACGAGATCACCGTGCCCACCTTGACGTCCTGGCCGCGCACGAGCTTCTTCGCGTAGGGCACGTAGTAGGGGAAGACGCACACGGACGCGAAGTGGTGATCGGCCGCATCGCGGCACAGCTTGTCGATGTCCACCTGCGTGGCGGTGGGATCCAGCAACGTACTGTCGATCGTCTTCGCGAGTTCCTCTACTCTCAAGTGTCCTCCCTAACAGGCTGTTGAAGAACGAGACCTCGGCCGCGGGAGCGCACTGGGCGGCGCCATGCGTCGTCCTCAGTCGCGCCCGTAGCGCTGCTACGAGCGCTCCCTGCGTTCTTGCCTTGCGCGTACCCAGCGCACTCCCGCGGCGAGGCGTCATTCTTCAACAGCCTGCTAGAGGCGGGGCGGCTGGATACAGGGCCCCGTACCGGTGGCTATCTATGATACACCCCCCTACAAGGGGACGACCCCGACGGGCGGTCCCGGGAGATCCGGGTGCTACAGCCCGAGGGTGTCCAGCATGCGCGTGTCCTTGCGCCAGTGCTTACGCACTTTCACCACGAGGTCCAGGTACACATGAGTGCCGAGCAGCCATTCGATGTCGCGGCGGGCTTCCGTGCCCACCTGTTTGATCACACTGCCGCCGCGTCCGAGCACGATCGGCTTCTGCGAGTCGCGCTCGACGTACACCGCCGCCCGGATGTAGAGCGGCTCGCCCTCACCGCGCATCTCCATCTCCAGCACCTGCACCGCGATCGCATGTGGGAGTTCCTCCGCCGTGACGGCGATGAGCTTCTCCCGTATGAACTCGGCGATGAGCACCTCTTCGGGCTGATCGGTCACCACATCCCGCGGAAAGTACAACGGCCCCTCCGGCAGCAGGGCGGCCACTCTCGCACTCAACCGCTCCACTCCCGTGCCGTCGAGAGCGCTCAGAAGATGAGTCTCCACGCCCGGCAACAGCCCCGCGACGTCCTCCTCGGCCCGGCGCCTACCGTCGGCGTCGAGCAGGTCCACCTTGTTCACAACCGCGAGCACCGGGGTCGTGGCCGTTGCGAGGGCCCGCGCGATGAACGTGTCCCCCCGGCCCGGCCGTCCGGTACCGTCCAGCACGAAGAGCACCGCGTCCACTTCGGAGATGGTCGCGTCCACCAGGTCTTGCATGCGCCGTGTGAGCGCGTCGCGCGGCTTCTGGAACCCGGGCATATCCAACAGGATCAGTTGGTAGTCTGGCGCTGAGAGCACCCCGGCCACGCGGTGGCGGGTGGTCTGAGGGGTGTCCGCGGTGATGCTCACCTTGCGGCCCAGGATGCGATTCACCAAGGTGGACTTGCCCACGTTGGGCCTACCGACGAGCGCCACAAAGCCGGAACGGAACCCGGGAGGCGCCGTCAACGGGGCCCCGGAACCTTCGGGCTCAGCTACCATGATCGTCCTCCCAGCGCAGCACATGACGGTCCTCGCCGGGGCCGTAGAACTCGGGGGCCTCCTCTACGAACCGGAAACCAAAGCTCGAGTAGAGGTTGATGGCCCGAACGTTATCGGGCTCCACGGTCAACATGAGACCGAAGCCCTCGGCCGTACGCACCTCGCGCGCGACGGCGGCGAGGAGCGCCCGCCCAAGACCCCTCCCCTGCCACGCGGGCCGTACCCAGAAACCCACGACCCAGAACACACCGGGTTCGTCGAACGTACGCACGAGCTGGCAACAGGCCGCGGTCTGGCCGTCCACCCGCGCCACGAAAAGACCGCCCGCCCGTGCCACCACACCCAGGTCGAAGCTCCGGAGAGCTGTGTGCCCGAAAGCCTCTTCGTCCCAGGCGGCCAACTCGGCCAATTCCTCCAGGCCGGGCCGGGTGAGACGGACCACATCCACAACGCTCGTCACGATTCCCTCAGTCGGAAGGTACCGGGCAGCAGCTCGTGCACCGGCTGCACCCGCCACCCGCCGCCCTGCCTGAACACCACGAGGACGTCGTCACCGAACTCAGCCATGAACTGTCGGCACATCCCGCACGGCGTGAGATCGTCCGGATCGTCCAGATCATCAAGATCGTCCGGCGAGGCTAACGCGACGGCTACGATGCGGGTCTCACCATCGGCCACCGCACTACCTACGGCGTTGCGCTCGGCGCAGAGAGTGACCGGATAGCTCGAATTCTCCACGTTGCAGCCCGTGTAGACCCGGCCGTTGGCTCCAAGCGCGGCCGCCCCCACCCGGAACCCGGAGTAGGGCACGTATGCGGCCGCGGAGACGGCCCTCGCCGCTTCCACCAAGCGTCGCAGTTCGTCGGTGAGAGGATGAACGTCCACACAGGCTCCCTTCAGAACCAGAGCTGGAACACGATGGCGGTCAACAGGATACCGAGGATCCCCCCGAGGAACACCTCGAGCGCGGTGTGGATCCCGGCCTCCACTCTGGTCTGCGCGGTGAGGGCGGCCATCATGAAGGCCAGGACGCTCACGAGCACGCCGTATGCCTGCCCGGCCGAGAGGAAGCTCACCGCGGTCCACCCGGCGAAGGCCACCGCCGCATGGCCCGAGGGCAGACCGCCCGAGACAAGCAGCCGCCTCCCCTGGGAGGCCTTCAGCACGATCACCAGCAGCACGGTGACGAGCAAGGCTATGAAGGTGAGGTGGGCCGGCGAGCGGCGCACCTGGGAGAAGACGTTGGCGGTGAGATCCGTGCCTTTATCGGCAAAGACCAGATATGCAACCACCAGGGAGTTGACCGCCGCCACAAGGACCGCTCCCGCGGCCACGTCCTTGGCGATCTTGGCCTTTGGGTCGAAGGAACTCGTCACCATATCGACGACGGCCTCGATGGCCGTGTTCAGCATCTCGGCGATGAACACGAGCACTATCGCGAAGAAGACGGCCAAGAGCTCCGTCCGGGTGAGGTCGAAGAAGAGGCTTCCGAGCAACACGAGCACCGCCACGCTCACGTGAACGCGCATGTTGCGTTGGCGACTGAAGACGTACACCAGTCCTTGGAAGGCGTAGTTGAAGCTGCTCAGCAGGGTCGAACTCTGCCGGTCCTCCACCCCCACCGGCGTCAACCGCGCGAGAGAAGAGACGAGATCTCCCAGGAGGGGTCCGCTAGGATCTCGGACTCTCTCTCCCGCATCTCCCCTTGGTCCACCTCGTGGTCGTAATCGAGCAGGTGGAGAACGCCGTGAACGAGCAGCCTGCGCAGTTCCTCAGCCGGCTCGTGGCCGTCCTCGGCCGCGTTGCGTTCCGCCACGGCCGGACAGATGACGAGATCCCCCAGGTGAGGCGCCGCCTCGGCCTCGGCGTCCGGCTCGGGCCAGTCGGGATCGTCACCGGCACCGCCGGGGAACGAGAGTACATCGGTGGCCCCGACGCCGCCCCGGTAGCGCCCGTTGAGTTCGGCCATGGCGGCTTCCTCCACGAAGGCTACCGCCACCACTCCGACGGCCACCTGCTCCCTCTCGAGGATCCACAGCACGGCTCGGGCGACAACCTCTTCGTCCACGGCCGTGCCGGTCTCGTTAACCACCTCCACCTCGAGCATGGGGACCTCCTCCGCCGGGCTCACGTGGGGACCTCCTCCGCCGGGCTCACGACCCATCGGGCACGGCGTTCTCCTCCGTGTCGGCCTCGGGAGCGGGAAGAGTCCGCAGGTGAGTGGGCCGCAGCCCTTTGGCGGAGGACTCGGAGGCGGCGCCCCCCGCCGGTTTCGATGCGCCCCGCACGGGGGTTGCTGCGGACGCTCCCCCTGCGGCGGCCTGGGGCAACCTGCGCTCCTGGCGACCGTTCTCCTTCGGATACTCTATGCGGTGTCCCGCCAAGCCGCGCAGCCCGCTCTCGAAGACGTCGCGGATCTTCTGCAGATCTCCGAAGGTGAGCTGGGAGCGGTCGAGCTGACCGTCGTCCACCTTTTGCTTGAAGATCTCGCGGATGAGACCCTGCATCTTCTTCACCGTGGGATTCTTCATGGCCTTGGCAGCCGCTTCAACGCTGTCGGCCAGCATGATGATAGCGGCCTCCGGAGAGCTGGGCTTCTCCTCCTCGTAGCGGTAGGTCTCCTCGGCCACGTCGGCGCCCGAGGTCTCCCGGGCCTTGTGGTAGAAGTACGACAACACGGAGGTGCCGTGGTGCTGGCGGATGATGTCGATGACCGGCTTGGGCAGCCCGTAGGAGCGGGCAAGATCGCCGCCGTCGCGCACGTGCGCGGTGATGGCCAGCTTCGACAGATTCGGGTTCATCTTGTCGTGCGGGTTGCTCACGTGCAGCTGGTTCTCGATGAAGTACTCCGGGCGCAAGGTCTTGCCGATGTCGTGGTAATAGGCGCCCACACGGGCCAGGAGGGGATCGGCGCCGATGGCCTCCGCGGCCGCCTCGGCCAGGTTTCCCATGAGGATGCTGTGGTTGTAGGTGCCCGGCGCCACCTGCATGAGACGACGGAGCAGCGGCTGCGAGGGACTCGCCAGCTCCAGCAGGCGCAACGGAGTGGTGAGATTGAAGAGCGGCTCGTAGATCATGAGGAGACTCACCGTCAGCGCCATGCTCAAGAGGCCGTTACCCACTCCCCAGATGCTCGAGCGCAGCGCATCGAGGATGGGCGCCTCCCGCAACAGCTCGGCCGCGAAGACCGACGCCCCGGCCACAACGGCCACCGAAACGCCCGCGATGACCAGATCGATGCGTTGTGCCAGATGGCTCACCGAGTAGAGCGAGAACACCGCGGTGATCAGGGCGACCAACACGTACCCGAAATCCATGCCCGTCATCAGCCCCACGTTGAGCGCCTGAAGCGCCACCAGGAGCAGGGCCGTGCGCGGTTTCGTGATGATCGACGTGATCATAGCCAGCGCCGCGAGGGGCACCAAATATGGCGAGAGCGGTGGGATCACCATAGCGCGCGAGAGGAGCGCGAAGATCACAATGAGGCTGGTAAGCGCCACCAAGAGGGTCTTGTCTTCCAGTACGGGCCGGTTGGTTCGCGACAGCAACCCCACGAGCACCAGCAGCTGCAGCAAGACCACGATGAAGGAGCCCAGCCAGATCTCCCAACCGAGTGTCCGGCCCACGAGACCGAGAGCCTGCAGCCCCAGCATCGTCTGCTCCGTGATGGTGTCGCCCGGCTGCACGATCCGTTCGCCTTTCAGCACCGTGATCGTTACCGGCGCCACCTCCTGCATGGCCTGATCGCGGCGGGCACGCGTGGCCTCCTCATCGAACACCTGGTTGGGCCGCAGGTACGAAGAGGCCACCTCGTACACGGCGGTACGGTACTCGTCTCGTCCGCCGAGTTCCTTCGTCTGTTCCAGCAGGTTCTCCCGGGCCACCTCCAGGGCGGACTGCGTGACGCTGCCCGCGTAGAGCACGCGCAGCACGTTGGATACGTCGGCCTGCACGCGGTTCAGGGAGTCGGGAGTGCTCTCGAGGAGCACCATCAGAGTCGCGTCGGACAACCCGGCCGGCACCTCTCCTCGCAGACGAGACCGTGCCACACCCACGTTGATCAATGGCTCCGTGGACACCGTGCCGTCCACCTGTTCAGGCGTGGTGGTGACCGTAGACCGGACCGACGAAGGGAGCGTGGTGGTGGGGGCGAGCGACTGCTTCACCTGCTCCACCTGGAGGAACAGCGCCTCCACGTCGGCCACCACCGAGGTGAGGGCCGTCGGGTTGATACTGAAGACGGGTTGCACCAGAGAGGCCACCTGTTTGCGCAACTCTTCGGTGGCGTCGCGGTTCTCAAAGATGACCGTGCGCGGGGCGACCACCTCCACGTCGGCAACATCGCCCACCTGGAAATGGTGGCGGGAGGGCAGGTAGTTGGAGGCGATGACCAGAGTGAGCGTCACGGCCAGGACGACCACGAGCGCCACTCCGAACCGGCGTGGTTCTCGGGAGTCCACCCAGTCGCGCATTCCGGCCAGGCGCTCGTTCACTGTCTGACGGACACTCATCTGCGGCTCACCAGAGAGAGATCAGGTGGGGCGCCGGCCATCGGGGGCATCACCCCGTACCCGGCCTCCGGTGCCTCCACGCCTCTTCTCTACATAGGTTTCGTACGCGTTGACTATGTCCTGCACGAGCTTGTGACGCACGACGTCCTGGCCGCCGAACGTAATGAAGCCTATGTCACGGATACCCCCCAGGATCTCGCCCACGGTGGCGAGCCCGGAGTACTGGCCTGTGGGTAGGTCGATCTGGGTAACATCTCCCGTGACGACCATGCGCGACCCGAAGCCCAGGCGCGTGAGGAACATCTGCATCTGCTGAGGCGTCGTGTTCTGCGCCTCGTCCAGGATGATGAAGGCGTCGTTCAGAGTCCGGCCCCGCATGTAGGCCAGTGGCGCCACTTCGATCGAACCCCTGTCCAAGTGGGCCGCGAGCGTCTCCGCGTCCATCATGTCGTAGAGAGCGTCGAACAAGGGGCGCAAGTAGGGATCCACTTTCTCCATGAGGCCCCCGGGCAGGAAGCCGAGCTTCTCCCCGGCCTCCACCGCCGGTCGGGTGAGGATGATGCGCGCCACCTCGTTGGAGAGAAGCGCGCTCACGGCGGTGGCCATGGCCAGGTAGGTCTTACCCGTACCCGCCGGACCGATGCCGAAAGTGACCGTGTTCGAACGGATCGCATCCACGTACGCCTTCTGATTCACCGTCTTGGGGGCGATGCGCCGTCCCCGATGCTCGAGGATCACGTCGCCCACGATGGCCGCCACCCGGAGTGCCCCGCCGTTCTCACGCAGACCCAACGAAGCGGCGAGTTCCAGCGTCGCCTTGTCGAGCGGATGGCCGGAATCCACGAGCGCCAGCAGTTCGAGCACGAGCTCGGATACCCGCTCCACCTCGCTCTCCTCGCCCTCGATGGTAAGTCGGTTGCCGCGCAAGGCGAGGTCGCAGTCGAGTAGATGCTCGAGCCTGCGCAGGTTCGCGTCGTGCTCGCCCACGAGCAGCCGGGCAAGGTCGTTGTCGAGATCGAGGACCTTCTTGATAACGCCTGGGTGCCGTGCGCTAGCCAGACAGCCGCTCCTTCACGATCCGCGCTGCGATCTTGCCGTCCACCTGAGCACCGGCCTCCAGTTTGAGCCTACCCATGACGGCACCCATATCCTTGAGGGAAGAGGCCCCCAGTTCGACGATGAAACCGTCGATCAGAGAGGTGAGCTCCGCCTCGCCGAGCTGCGGGGGAAGCAGCTCCTCCACCAGACCCGCGGCGAACTCCTCCTCGGCCACCAGATCCTCGCGACCACCGGCTCGGAACGCCTCGATGGACTCCAGGCGCCGCTTGCGCTCCTTGGTGAGCACCTTGATCTCGTCCTCCGCGGACAACTCGGCGCCCGCGTCCTTGGCCGCAAGCTTGAGCTCCGAGACGAGCATGCGCAACACGCGCACTTCCTGCTTGCGCCCCGCTCTCAGTGCGTCGTTGGCCCGTGATTGCAGCGCCTCGAGGATGCTCAAACCAAATCGCCGAGCCTCTCGCCACCGAGTACATGAAAGTGGATATGGTCGACTTCCTGCCGCCCGTCCGCGCCCACGTTCGTGATCACCCGGTACCCCGAGTCGCGAATGCCCACGACACCGGCCGCACGCACGATAAAGGCAAGAAGACGCTGCCCTCGGCCATCGGTCCAGGCATCCACCTGGTCCAGAGACGCGAGATGCTCGCGCGGCATGACCAGCACATGCTGCGCGGCCTTCGGCTCTATGTCCCTGATAGCGACGAACTCCTCGTCCTCCACCACAGGAGTACTCGGGATCTCGCCGCGGATTATCTTGCAGAAGATGCAGTCGTCCATGCCCCGCCCATCAGCCGCCTATGACCCGCATAGTATACTACCAATCTGATAGGGCATACCTGGCAAGGGCCCCCGCCACGGGTCCGGCGGTCTCGGTGCGGAGTATCCTCGAGCCGAGCCCGGCCGAACGAGCCCCCGCCGCCCGGAGCACCTCGAGTTCCTCCGCACTCCAGCCCCCCTCCGGGCCCACCCAGAGAGCCCAGCGCCCAACCGATCCCGCGACGGCACCCGGTCCCGCGACGGCGCCTTCAACAGCGTCGCCACCCCCGGCGGGCCCACCGTGCAGCTCCCGGGTCCCGCGGACTTCGGCCGCGAGTACGTCGGCAAGGTGGTCCGGCGCCTCCGGCGTGAGCACCACCGACGACCACCGCTCGGCCTGCGTCAATTCGAGCGCCGCCGCCAGAGACGACGCCGTCCGCACCTCGGGAACCGCCGGCTGCCTACTCTGCTTGGCGGCCTCGCCGGCGATCGTCCTCCAGCGTACGCTCCGGACTTCGAGCTTCTCGTGAGGCATGGCGGGCGAAGCGGCCGACGGCATCACGAGGAACGAGTCGAACCCCACTTCGGTACCCTTCTCGATCACCTCGTCCACCTTGCGAGGTTGGGACAGCGCCTGCACCAAGAGCAGCAGCGCGCGCCGGGCATCGGCGGCCCGCACGGCGGTGACCCGCGCGCTCACCCGCCGACCCACCTCTTCGAACACACCGTCGGCGAGTACGGGAGGATCGGAGAAGACGAGTTCGCAGGGATCGCCGCTCCGCGAACGGAGCACGGTGCGGCCATGGCGGGCATCCGATTCGGCTAGGTCCACCACAAGGCCGGGCGCCACGGTGCGGGAGCCGGGATCGGACAGACTGACGAAGAAGCGGGGCTTCACGGCGCGGGCGCCGCCTCAGTCGCCGGCGGCGATCAGCGAAAGGGCCTTCTGCAGGGTCTCGTCCACATCCTCGGTGCCTGCGTCGTCGGGAGCCTTCACGTCGGGCTCGATGCCCTTCTTGTTGATGTCGGTGCCCGCGGGGGTGAGGTACACGGCGGTGGTCACCTTGAGGGCCCCACCGTCACTCAGGGAGAGGATGGTCTGCACCAGGCCCTTACCGAAGGTGGTCCCCCCCACCAGCGTGCCCCGCCCGGTATCCTTCAAGGCTCCGGCGACGATCTCCGAGGCGCTCGCCGAGAACTCGTCCACCAGCACGAAAAGCGGGATTGCGGCATCGACGGCGCCCCCACGGGCACGATACACGTCCTTGGGAGAATGCAGGCCCTCGGTGGTCACGATAACGCCATCGGGGATGAAGATGCTGGCCACATCCACGGCCTCGTCCAGCAGACCGCCCCCATTGCGACGCAGGTCGAGGATCACGGCGTCCGCTCCGTCTTCCTCCACCGCCTTCGTCACCGCATCGCGGAGGCGGCGGGCGGAGTCCTCGGAGAAGGTGATGAACCGGATGTGCACCGCCTTCTTGGCGCCGGCCTGCACCATCTCCACCTCGAGCACGGGCACCACGATGCTCTTGCGCACGAGCGTGACCTCCTCGGCGGTGCCCCCCTCGGGCAGATGTGGCTCCACACCGTCTTCCACCGCCGGCGGGCTGGAGCCGGCGGGCAGATGGTAGACCTTTATCCGTACCTCGGTGTCCTCCTCGCCCTTGATGCGGGCGACCACGTCGTCCAGCGACAGACCGTCCACCTCCTCGCCGTCCACGGCGAGGATGATGTCTCCCGGATTGATGCCGCCCTCAGCCGCCGGAGTGCCGCGGAACGTGGAGACGACAATCACGTACGGGCCCCGCATCTCGACGCTCATGCCCACTCCCGAATAGGAGCCGCCGGCCCTCTCTTGGAAAGCGGAATACTGGTCGGGGTCCAAGTAATTCGTGTACGGGTCGTCCAGTCCGGACAAGAGGCCACGGATGGAGTCGTCCTCCAAGTCGTCAGGATCCACCTGGCGATAGAAGCTGGAGTCGAGCTTGTCGATGACCTCTTCCTGAAGAGGGAAGCCCTCCTCCTCACCCAACAGCACGCCGGCAACGCCATCCGGCAGGGCGCCACGCAGCAGATTCCGAGAGACCGGATGGGCCCCGAGGACGACGCCCGCGGCCGCCACGACGATCAGCAGTACCCACACCGCCACCAAGACCACCGTGCTCTTGACTGCGCGCTGCATCAAGACCTAGAGATAGCCCATGGGATCGACGGGCGACCCGTTCACGCGCACCTCGAAGTGGAGATGTGGACCGGTGGAATAGCCCGTGCTGCCCACCTTGCCGATGGTGTCGCCCCGACTCACCGAGTCGCCCACCGATACGAGGATCTTGGACTGATGGGCATACAGGGTGGAGAGCCCGTCGCCGTGAGAGATCACGACCGCCTGCCCGTATCCGCCGCGCCACCCCGCTTGGATGACCGTGCCGCTGTCCGCCGCGCGGATGGGCGTGCCCATCGAGCCCGACATGTCGACGCCGGTGTGCATCTTCTTCACCTTGAAGATGGGGTGGATGCGGTAGCCGAAGGGAGAGGAGACTCGCCCGTCCACCGGCCGGACGAACTGACCCGTGCCCTTGACCGCCGGTTGGGAACCCTTGGTGAGGGAACGGATCTCATTGGCCAAGCTATCCGACTCGGCTTCGAGGGCCGTCTCCTGCTTCTCCCAGGAAGCCTTGTCGCTCTCGGCCTTCGCGACCACCGCCCGCTTATCGCCCCGCGCCTTCTCCACCTGGGAGAGCTTCGAGTCCTGCTTGGCAACCAACGACCCGAGCTCATCCGTCTGCTGGGCCTGCCGCTGCTCGACTTGAGCCGTGGCCGCCTTCTTGGACTCGAGGTCGACGCGTTGGGCGTCCACCTCGGCCCGGAGATCCTTGACCTGGCCCAGTATGCGCGAATCTTGTTCCACCACGAACGTGAGGAAGTCGAGACGGGTGATGAGATCGGTGAGACGCCGGGTGTCGAGCAGCACCTCGAGGTAGGTGATCCCACCGGACTTGTACATGTTGACGGCCCGCCGGTCGAGGGCGTCCTGCGCCATCTGCAGATCTTTCTCGGCTTGAGCCAGACGCGCGCGCGTCTCCGTCAACTGGGCCCCGAGCCGGGAGAGTTCGTCCCGGGTGGCTTCGAGCTCGGCCGCCGCCCGGTCCCGCTGTGCCTTCACCTCCGCCAGCTCGGACTCCAGAACGTCGATGCGCTGGTCGAGCACTGCGATGTCGTCGAGCGCGCCCTTGCGAGCCGCCTCCGCCTTGCGGATCTCCTCACGGGCGCGGGCCAGCTCGTCTTTGGTCTGGTCGAGCTCCTGGTTCAGCTGAGTCTTGGTCTTGGCTTGCGCAGGCGACGGCGACCCCCAACCGAGGACCCCGACCCCGTCGGGCGCCGCGCTCACCAGGGCGAACGCCAGCACGGCCAGCACCGCGACCGCCGCCACTGCCGCCGGGATCCTCACGCGGAGGGACGCGCCGGCCGCGGCCGGGCGCCGGACGGGGTGGTCCCCCGCCGCTCCGATGGGTCGCTCGTCAGACGTTCAGGAACCTCCTGAGTCCCAAGCCCGAGCCCACAGCGCCGATGATGGCTCCGACACCCAGGAGAGCAATGGCCACTTGATACGTCGACACGGCGTCGAACGGTACGGTGAGGAATACCAGATTCTCCCTGATGCGGTCCATGACGAAGCCCGTGCCCAGGATCACGAACACCAGGGCGGCCACCGCACCCACAAGCCCCACGGTCAACCCTTCGATGATGAACGGCCAGCGGATGAACCAGTTGGTGGCGCCCACGAGCTTCATGATCTCCACCTCACGGCGGCGGGCATAGATCGACAGTCGGATGGTGTTGGAGATCAACAGGATCGAGACGGCGCCCAGGAGGAATACGAACACCGCGGAGATATTGCGGACCACGGAGGTGACCCGGAAGATGCGTTCCGCGATCTCCTTGCCGTAGCGCACCTCATCCACGATGGGTCGTCCCTCGAACGCGGTGGCCACCGCGCCGGCCTGTTCCGGGTCGTTCAAAGCGACTTCGAGCGATGCCGGCAGCGGGTTCGCCGGGAGGTCGTTCAAGAGTTCCTCATGCTCCTTGAGGTCCTCCTTCAGACGACGCAGTGCCTCGTCCTTGTCGATGTACTGCACCTCCTTCACCTCGGGGCGGGCGAGGATCTCCTGCCGCATGGCCTCCACCTCTTCGGAGGTGGCCGAGTCTTTGAGGAAGATGCTGATCTCCACCTTCTGTTCCACATCTTGGAGCACGGCGTTGATGTTGTAGACGAACACCATCACCACGCCCAGCAGGAACATGCTGAGAAACACCGTGACCACGGCTGCGATGGTCATGAAGTAGTTGCGCCAGAGCGAACGGAAAGCCTCGCCCAGGAAGAACTTAATCTTCCCCATAGCCACCCCTCCGTTGATCGCGCACCACTTGGCCCTGCTCCAGGGCTACGACACGACGCCGCATCCTGTCGACCATCTCCCGATCGTGGGTGGCCATGACCACCGTGGTGCCCGTCTTGTTGATGCGATACAGGAGCTGCATGATGCCGGCCGAAGTCTCCGGATCCAGGTTACCCGTGGGCTCGTCGGCGATGAGGAGCGGCGGGTGATTCACGAACGCCCGGGCGATCGAAACCCGCTGCTGTTCTCCGCCGGAGAGCTCATGGGGATAGTTGCCGACCTTGTGGCCCAACCCCACGAGATTCAGGATCTCGCCCGTCTTCTTGCGCCCCGCCGACGATGCGTTCCCGGTCACCTGGAGCGCGTAGTAGACGTTGTCGAACACCGTCTTGTTGGTGAGGAGCTTGAAGTCCTGGAACACGCAACCGATATTCCGACGCAGGTACGGAACCTTCCATCTGCGTAGGGTGCTGAGGTCGCGGCCGCCCACGAAGATGCGACCCCGATCCGGCTCGAGTTCACGGATGAGCAATCGGATGAAGGTGGACTTGCCGGAACCCGACGCACCCACCAGGAACACGAATTCCCCCTTCTCGAAGTGCAGGCTCACCGATTCGAGCCCGATCGTATCGGGGGGGTAGATCTTCGTGACTTCTTCGAATCTGATCACGTTCTTGCGTCTACCTCCTGACAGGCGCCCTGAGAACCCGCCCTATCGCGGGTACCATGGCGCACCAGAGACTATTCTCGGCCGAGCGGTCGTTTTCCTTGCTCGAGCAACCAGACCTCGACGTGCGACTACTCAGAGCCCGCATCTTTCGAGAGACCGCCCGTGGCCCGACGCATGAGGAACTCGTGGATGAACTCGTCGATGGCGCCGTTGAGGACGCCCTCCACGTTGCCTTTCTCCAACCCGGTGCGGTGATCCTTGACGAGGGTGTAGGGCGCCATCACGTAGGAGCGGATCTGGCTGCCCCACCCGATCTCCTTCTGCTCACCCTTTTCCCTGGCCATGTCCGCTTCGCGGCGCTCATGCTCGAGGAGAAGCAGTTTGCCGCGGAGCATGCGCATCGCCGTCTCGCGGTTCTGGATCTGCGAACGCTCGTTCTGGCACTGCACCACCGTCTTGGTGGGTACGTGAGTGATGCGGACCGCCGAGTCGGTCTTGTTGACGTGCTGACCGCCGGCTCCCGAGGCCCGGTACGTCTCCACGCGCAAGTCCTTCTCGTCGATCTCTATCTCAACCTCCTCGTCCACCACCGGGGTGGCGTCGAGCGATGCGAACGACGTATGCCGCCGGTTGGCCGCGTCGAAAGGCGACATGCGCACCAGCCGGTGCACTCCACGTTCCGCGGCCAGCAATCCGTAGGCGTTCTCACCATGCACGGTGAAGGTGGCGCTCTTGATGCCGGCCTCGTCGCCCTCGGTCACCTCGTTCACGTCCACGTCGAACCCTCGAGTCTGAGCCCAGCGCAGATACATGCGCAGGAGCATCTCCGCCCAGTCCTGACTCTCCGTACCGCCCGCTCCGGGGTGGATGTTCACAATGGCGTCGCCGGGATCGAACTCGCCGTTGAAGAGCCGCTGCTCCTCGAAGGTATCGAGAAGGTGGGCGATCTGCGAAGCGGTCCGCTCGAGTTCCGCCGCGTTGCCCGCCGAGAGGCCACCTTCGCCATCCTCCTCGGACGCAAGCTCAGTGAGCAACTCGAGGTCGTCGATGAGAGTAGAGAGGCCGTTGTACTGCTCGAGACGGGACTTGGCCCTGCTGTACTGCGTCGAGACCTTCTGAGCCTTCGTCTGATCTTCCCAGAAGTCGGGCGCGTGCATCTCCTCCTCAAAAGAGGCTATACGATGCTCAAGACCAGCCGGGTCAAAGGTAATCCCTTACCCACGCGAGCTTCTCCCGAAAGGACGGCAGCTGCTCCTGATACGTGGCGACGGACGCCGCCTGGATCTGTGTCTTCTCAGACATATGGTCGAGAGTATAGCCCAGCGGCGGCCATACGGTCAGCCAGAGGGCCTTCAACTCGGCGGCAGGGGCTCACTCAGCCGCGCCGTGGCACTTCTTGTACTTCTTGCCGCTGCCGCACGGGCAGGGGTCGTTGCGCCCCACCTTCTCCACGTGTCTCGGCGCTGTGATCCCCTGGCCGGCCTTCTGCGCCTCTTGAAAGGCGCGGGCCGAGCCGTCGGCGACGGCGCCGCCGCCACCGGCCGCGGCGGCGCCCGCGAAGGAGCCGCCGATGGTGGAATCGCTGGCCGCTATGTAGTTCAGCTCCACCTGGCGCGGCGCGTCGGGCACGGCATCGCGCCGCACTTCCACCCGGTAGAGCATGCGCACGAAGTCCTCTTGGATGGCGTCCATCATCGACTGGAACATGGCGAAGCCCTCGGACTTGTACTCCACCAGGGGGTCCTTCTGCGCCAGTGCGCGCAGGCCGATGCCCTCGCGCAGATAGTCCATCTCGTACAGATGATCGCGCCAGCGTGAGTCGATGGTGCGCAGGAGGATCCAACGCTCCAACTCACGCATATCCTCGGCGCCCACATCGAGCTCCTTGGCGCGATACGCCTCGAGCGAATCCTCCACGACCCGCTCCACGAGTTCCTCGGCCAGCAGATCTTCCAGATCACCCAGATCGTCCGGGCCGAAGGAGATAGGGAACAGAGCGCGCAGCACGGTGAACATCTCCGGGATATCCCAGTCCTCGGCGTACTTGGCCTCCGCCGTGAATAGCTGCACCTGGCTCGTCACGACCCGCTCGACGATCTCCAGCACATCGTCGTGGAGATCTTCGCCCTCGAGGATGCGATTGCGTTGGGCGTAGATGACTTCCCGCTGCTTGTTCATGACGTCGTCGTATTCGAGCACGCGCTTCCGGATCTGGAAATTCTGCTCCTCCACCCGCTTCTGGGCGCTCTCGACCGAGCGGCTGATCATGCCGGCTTCGATGGGGATGTCGTCTTCCAGGCCGAGACGATCCATGAGGTTGTGCACGCGGTCGCCCGCGAAGAGACGCATGAGATCGTCTTCCAGGGAGATGTAGAAACGACTGGCGCCGGGGTCGCCCTGCCGGCCCGAGCGGCCCCGTAGCTGGTTGTCTATGCGGCGGGAATCGTGGCGTTCCGTACCGAGGATGTAGAGCCCGCCGAGTTCCACGACGCCCTCGCCGAGCTTGATGTCGGTGCCGCGACCCGCCATGTTCGTGGCGATGGTGACGCTGCCCTTCTGTCCGGCGCGCTCCACGATCGTGGCCTCACGGGCATGCTGCTTCGCGTTCAACACCTCGTGAGGGACTCCCCGCCGGGTGAGCATATCGGACAAAGCCTCCGACGCCTCCACCGAGATGGTGCCCACCAACACGGGCTGACCATGCTCGTGGCACTCGCGCACGTCTTCCACCACAGCCATGCGCTTGGCCGCCCTGGTCTTGTAGATGAAGTCGTTGCGATCGTCCCGGACCATGGGCATATTGGTGGGTACCACCGACACCTCGATGCCGTAGATCTGACGAAACTCATCGGCCTCCGTGGCGGCGGTGCCGGTCATGCCCGAGATCTTCTCGTACATGCGGAAGTAGTTCTGCAGGGTGATGGTGGCGAGCGTCTGGTTCTCTTCCTTGATCTTGACGCCCTCTTTGGCCTCGATGGCTTGGTGGAGACCCTCCGAGTAGCGGCGCCCCTCCAGGACGCGGCCGGTGAACTCGTCGATGATCTTGACCTCACCGTCCTGTACCAGGTAGTCCACGTCGCGCTTGAAGAGCCCCTGAGCACGCAGAGCCTGCATGAGGTGGTTCACCAGTTGGCCGGACAGGTCCTCGTACAGGTTGTCCACGCCCGCCATCTTCTCGACGCGGGCCACGCCCTCCTCGGTGGGGGCTACGGTACGCTTCTTCTCGTCCACCTCGTAGTCTTGGCCCTCGCCCTCCTTCAGTTGGGTGGCGAAGCGGGCGAAGTCGTAGTAGGTCTTGGCGGCGTGCTCGCCGGCTCCCGAGATGATGAGCGGAGTACGGGCCTCGTCGACGAGAATGGAGTCGACCTCATCGATGATGCAGAAAGAGTGGCCCCGCTGCACGCGCTGGTCGAGGGAGAGCGCCATGTTGTCGCGCAGGTAGTCGAAACCGAACTCGGTGTTGGTACCGTACACCACATCGCACGTATACGCCGCCCTGCGATCCGCCGTGTTCATGGAGTTCTGCAGGGCGCCCACAGTGAGCCCGAGGGCCTCGTACACGGGGCCCATCCAGGCCGCGTCACGACCGGCGAGGTAGTCGTTCACGGTGACCACGTGCACCGGCCGCCCACTGAGAGCGTTCAGGTAGACGGGCAGGGTGGCCACGAGGGTCTTACCCTCCCCGGTCTTCATCTCGGCGATGGCGCCGCTGTGCAGCACCGCCGCACCGAGCACCTGCACGTCGAAGGGACGCATGCCCACGGCCCGGCGAGCGGCCTCACGGGCCACGGCGAACGCCTCGGGCTGGATCTCGTCCAGGGTCTCCCCACGGTCGAGCCGATCGCGGAACTCGGAGGCTTTGGAACGGATCGCGGCGTCGTCGAGGGCGACGACAGCATCCTCGAAGGCGGCCACTTTGGCGACCATCGCCTCGAAGACCTTCATCTTCTTGCCCTCACCGAAGTGAAGGACCTTATCGAACAGCCCCATCTCGCTAGCCCGACCTACCGCGCGCCGGCGCTACCGTTGCGGCTCTATCAAGCCGTAGTCTCCATCGCGGCGCCGGTAGACGACGGCCGTCTCCTGCGTCTCGCTGCTCGTGAATACGAAGAAATCGTGTCCCACGAGGTCCATCTGCAGAGCAGCTTCTTCAGGGGTCATGGGCTTGACCATGAATTGTTTCGTCTTGACGATGTTCGGCATGGGACCGTGGTCGTCCTCGTGCTCGTGCTCCTCCGCGAGAGCCAGGCCCTGGCTCAGGAACGTCTCCTTGTGACCTCCCTGAGACCGGGATATCAGCTTCCCCCGGTATTTCTTCACCTGCCGCTCGAGCTTGTCGGCCACCAGGTCGATCGAAGCGTACATGTCGGCCGAAGCCTCGCGCCCGCGGATGACAGGGCCCTTGGTGTGGATGGTGGCTTCCGCAACTTGGTTATCGGCGATGCTGGGGTTCTTCTCCGCCGAGAGCTCTACGTCGCAGCGGGCATCCTCCGCGAGGTACTTCGTCAGACGTCCGATCTTCTCCTCGGCATACGAGTTGAGAGCTTCCGTTACGGCGATATTGCGTCCTTTGACCGTCAGATTCACGCTGTCCTACTCCTTGGCCTGCCAACCGTTTGACCCTGCCCCGCCCGGAGCCCGCACCATGGTGGTGTGGCGACCGGTGCGGCCGAATCCCGTACGATACCATACCCCTGCTTCACCGGTCGTAAGCCCCCGGCCCCCTCCTCATCCCATCAATCCGGCCGCTGTGGGAAGCCGGCGGGAGTGCGACTGAACGTGAACACGTGAAGGCGCACGTCCCACCGCTCCATGACGACCCGCGAGACCTCGGCCACGGTGGCACCCGTGGTGAACACGTCGTCAACCAGCACCACATCCCGCGCCGGCGCCGGCGCCGAGCCCAACGCAGAGAGCGGTGCGCGGGCCGGCGATCGTCCGCCGGCACCGCTCGACCGTACGCCGTCTTCCACCGGAGCGAAGGCCCCCCGCAGATTGTGCAGCCGGCCTTCCCGGTCCAGCCCCCTCTGGTGTCCCGTACGCCTCCGTTTCGACGCGAGCGCGACCACGGGCAGCGCGAGAGGACGCGCCAGTTCTCGAGCCAGCACTTCGGCCTGGTTGTAGCCACGGGCCCGGGTGTTCGAGACGTGGGCCGGCACCCACGTCACCAGGAGTGGCACGACCGATTCCACGAGCGCGGCGAACTCCGCGGCGGCGAGGGCCGCCATCTCGCGGCCGAGCACCCGAAGGCCGTCGTACTTGAAGGAAGTGACAAGACGTCGGGCCGGGCCCTCGTGGAGAAAGGCGCTCCGAGCACTGGTGAAGGTGGGTGCCTGGCTCACGCAGGCCGGGCACCAGCCCGGCCCGGCGGCGCTCGCCCCAGGATGGCCGCACCGTGGACAACGCTCCGGGCCCGCCGGCCGCAGATCCGCGCGGCAGCGGGCACAGAGGAAGGTCTCGAATTCGCCGCATCCCGCGCACCGCGGGGGGAAGATGGTCGCCAGCAGAGCATCGGCAACGTGCTCCCGGCACCACCCGGCCGTCCGCCGGACCCAAGCCGGGCTGGAGGGGGCAGATGCGGGCGACGGAGGCGACACGGTGCCCATCAGATACTCCCGCCGGCCGCCCGCGCCCCGAGCCTTAGCGGTCGACCATCGCGCCGGGATCCAGCGCCTGGTCCTCGATCGAGCACCCGGCGGCCACGCGACAGCCTTCGCCCAGCACCGTCCGCCGCACGTGGGCACCCCCCGCCACGCGGACCCCGCGGGCGAAGACGCTCTCCTCGACCACGCAGTCGGCGTCCACCCGACAGTCCTCCCAGAGGATGCTCTCCGCAATGCGGCTCCCGGCCCCGATCACACAACCGCCGGCTATCACCACGGGGCCGACGAGGGTCGCGTGCTCATCGACCGTGCACCCCGGACCAACGTACACGGGCCCCTCGATCCGAGCCGTCGCGGCCACGGTGACGCCCTCCCCGATGAAGCGGCGCGGAGAGCCGCCACCGGAGTGCCACTCGAGAGCCGCCGGCTCAACCGCCGCCGGTCCAAGGGCCCCCGACTCGGGGGTATCAGCCGCAATGGCGCCCGCCATCTCCACCATGACCGCACCGGTGAGCGCGTCGAAGTTGCCGGCTCGGTAGGCGTCGAGCCCGCCGACATCGCTCCAGTAGCCGGATATGGTGTGCGCATGGAAGGGGACGTCTTTGGCCAACAGGTCGTGGAACACCTGCCGGCCGAAGTCGTAGAAGGTATCGGCCGGAATGTGCTTGAAGATCTCCGGCTCGAACACGTAGATTCCGCAGTTGCAGAGATCGGACAAGGCATCCTCGGGCGCGGGCTTCTCTTGGAAGCCGAGGACCCTCCGCTGCTCGTCGATCACCACCACACCATACTCCGTGGTGTCCCCCACGGGCATAACGCCCAGCGAGCAGATCCCGCCCGAGTCGCGGTGTGCGGTCACGAGGCGGGTGAGGTCGACGTCGGTGAGCGAGTCGCCGCTCATGACCAGAAAGGTGCCGCCCTCCAGGAAGGCCTGGTTGTTCTTCACTCCACCGGCCGTGCCCAGCAACTCCTCCTCGTAGGAGTAGGCGATGGACATGCCCAGCTCGGCTCCGTCGCCGAAGACAGCGCTAATCGTATCCGGGAAGTGGTGCAGGTTCACCACCACCTCGGTGACGCCGTGCCGACGTAGAAGATCGAGGATGTGCCCGAGGGCGGGGCGGCCCACGACAGGCACCATCGGTTTGGGGAGCGTAGCCGTGAGGGGCATGAGCCGTGTGCCCAAGCCCGCGGCCATGATCATGGCGCGCATTCGTTGCCTCCTTCGTCAGCGGTTGCGCGGGCCAGACGGGCCAGCGACTCCAGGAAGGGAGCGCGCGCCACTCCCCGATCCGTGATGATGGCGGTGATGTTCCGGGCCGGGGTGACGTCGAAGGAGGGATTGCGCACGCGCACTCCAACGGGAGCCACCCGTTGTCCACCAACGTGGGTGACCTCAGCCTCGTCGCGCTCCTCGATCGGGATGTGGGCGCCGTCGGGGATCGCAAGATCCACCGTGGAGAGGGGAGCAGCCACGTAGAAGGGCACCTCGTGCTCCCGGGCCAGCACCGAGAGTGGATACGTGCCGATCTTGTTCGCGGTGTCGCCGTTGGCGGCGATGCGATCGGCCCCCACCACCACCTGCGTGACGATCCCTTGGCTGAGGAAGTGCCCGGCCATGCTGTCGGTGATGAGCTCGGAGGAGATGCCCTCGTGCATGAGTTCCCACGCCGTCAGACGGGCGCCCTGCAGGAACGGGCGTGTTTCGTCCACGAGCACGTGCAGGTTCGGCCGCCGGGCCGACACTGCCCGGATCACCCCGAGAGCCGTACCGTACCCGGCGGTAGCCAGGGCTCCGGCGTTGCAGTGGGTGAGGATCACCGGCTGTTCCTCGGTGACCAACTCGGCGCCGAAGGCGCCGATCGACCGGCACGACGCCAGGTCTTCATGATAGATCTCGAGTGCACGCTGCTCCATGGCCTCCGCGATCTCCCCGGGAGAGAGCCCGGGCCGCCGCCAGACGCGCTCCATCTCCGCGAGCGCCCAGCCCAGGTTGACAGCCGTGGGCCGAGTGGCGAATAGGCCTTTGGTCGCAGCCTGGAGCGTCTTCTCGAAGGCGGCAGGGGCAAGCCCGCGCGCGGACCGGCCGGCGAGCGCCATCCCCATGGCCGCCGCCACGCCGATCGCCGGGGCCCCGCGGATCACCATCACCCGGATCGCTTCGGCCACCTCTTCCCAGCGGGTAAACCGGACGTACTCCTCCAACAGGGGGAGTCTGCGCTGATCGATCATCACGACGGTGCCGTCGTGCCACTCGATGGTCCGTACCTCCGACGGGTGATCGGAGCACGGTCTGGCTGTGGGGTCGATCATCGACTCCTCCCGTTCGGGCGCCCGACCGCTATGGGATCGGCGGCGCGCCGGGGCGGACGCGTCGGTCAAGGGCTCAGGTGCCCATATCCCAGCTGGCCAGGTACTTCTCCTGCTCGGGGGTGAGCACGTCGATCTCGGCCCCAAGCGCGGCCAGCTTCAGGCGCGCGATGTCCTTGTCGATATCGTCGGGCACCTCGTACACCCTGTTCTCGAGGGTGCTCGCGTTCTTGACCATGTACTCGGCGACCAGAGCCTGGTTGGCGAAACTCATGTCCATCACGCTCGCCGGGTGTCCCTCGGCGGCGGAGAGATTTACGAGCCGTCCATCCGCCAGCAGGTTGATGCGACGCCCGTCGGCGAGCACGTACTCGCGCACGAAATCGCGTATCTCCCGCGTGGATACCGCCATCGCCGCGAGACCCGGGATATCGATCTCCACGTCGAAGTGACCGGTGTTGGCCACGATGGCCCCGTCCTTCATAGCCTCGAAGTGCTCGGGCCGCAGCACGTGGATGTCGCCCGTCGCGGTGACGAACACGTCGCCGATACGCGCGGCCTCCATCACCGGCATCACCCGGAAACCGTCCATGACGGCCTCGAGGGCCCGGAGGGGATCCACTTCCAACACGATGACGCTCGAGCCGTGACCTTTGGCCCGCATGGCCACGCCCCGGCCGCACCAGCCGTAGCCGGCCACCACGAGGTTCCGGCCGGCCAGCAGCACATTGGTGGCGCGGATCACGCCGTCCAACGTAGACTGCCCGGTTCCGTACCGATTGTCGAACAGGTGCTTGGTGAGGGCCTCGTTCACGGCCACTATGGGGTAGGCGAGCTTCCCCGCCGCCTCGAGCGAGCGCAGACGGATGACTCCCGTGGTGGTTTCCTCGGTGCCCCCGATGACTCCGTCCAGAGCATCGCGCCTGTCGGAGTGGAGCAGGCCCACCACGTCGGCGCCGTCGTCCATGGTGATCTGCGGGCGGGTGTCGATCACCGCTTTCATGTGGGCGTAGTAAGTATCGCGATCCTCCCCCTTGATGGAGAAGGTGGGCACGTCGAACTCGGCCACGAGGGCCGCGGCCACGTCGTCCTGCGTGGAGAGGGGGTTCGAGGCGCACAGACAGACATCGGCTCCACCGGCCTTCAGGGTGCGCATGAGGTTGGCCGTCTCCGTGGTGACGTGCAGGCAGGCACCGATGCGCACGCCCTCGAGGGGCCGCTCGGCCGCGAAGCGCTCCCGGATGGACCGGAGCACCGGCATCTCCCGTTCGGCCCACTCGATCCTCAACACCCCCTTCGGAGCGAGTGTCACGTCCTTGACGTCGTGCGGGATCTGAGCCATCTGTCGTCCTTTCCTACGGTCGGCGCCCTGCGGGCGACCCTGTATCGTCTTCCGATTCAGCCGGCACCAGCACGGCCGCCGCCACCCGGTATCCGAGGTGCGCGGCCACCACTGTGACCGGAGCGAGTTCCGCGGCCACCGCGGCGAAGCCCGAAGTGGCCACCACTCCCGCCTCGAAGGGACTCAGCCCGCGTTCGTTCCACACGCCGGCCACCACTCCCGGCTGGGCGGCCAGGACGGCTGTCACCTCTTCCGGCGCGTACAGCCCCGCGGTCACCGGGAACCGAGGCCCGAGACTGTCGTCGTTCGGCCCCGTAAGGGGTGACTCCCACCTCAGGTTGGCGTGATCCGTCACCGCGACCATCGAGAATACGGGCGCGGAATCACCCGACCCAACGTTCGGCGACCGCACCGGCGTTGCCTTCGCAGCCGGTGCGCCCGAAGCGACCGCGCGTCCCACGCACAGGTAGCCTAGTACGGCATCCTCGGGCTCCCGGGGGCGGAGATCGTGTCCCGGGCCAAGCCCCAAGAGCGCCTTGCGCAGAGAGTGCACCTCCGCCGCGCTCAGGCGACGGCGCAGGTTCCTCACCCCCGCCTGAGCCAAGTCCACCACCGAACCGTCGCCGGCCCCAGCCAGCATCCCGGCCGTGGCACGAACGCCCGGCACCAGGGCCGCATCGGGACTCAGCACCACCCTCACGGCAGGGGGATCGCCGACTGGGCGAAGGCCAACATCTCAGCGCGGTCGAGATGGTATGAAAGGGTGTTCGAGACCCAGTACAGCACGCCGTCCCGTTTCCACCACACCCGGTCTACCTGACCAGCCGTGGCCACCACCGTGAAGTCGATGCCGTTCTGGGCCACCACCTCTCCGTCCGCCGCGGCAGGAGCCTCGACGAAGGTCGTCTCCATGAGCCCCAAGTACTGGTCCTCGCGCCCCAGCCTGTACATCACCTTGAGTGCGGGGAAGGCCCCGTCCTCGGTGTCGATCTCGTACGAGCGGCTGTCCCGGTACTTGAAGTCCTCGGGGATCAGCGAGGGCGCCATGAGTCCGAAGGAGACTTCGGACGTGAGTCGGTCCCAGGTGCCGGAATCGGGGATGCTCTCCAACGTGGGGACGGGGCGGTAACCCTCGGGGAGAACGAAGTCGCGGCCCAGCACCAGCGCGATCTCGCCGCCGGCGGAGTCCTCGAGCACCTTCGATACCCCCGTGGCCCGAGCCACGAGCTGGGCGGCCCCCATCTTCTCCGGCGGGTAGAGGACCATCGAGCGCGCGTTCTCACTGCTGGCCGCGTCACCGATGCGTCCGATCACGGCGCCCATCGATTCCAACCACGCACCCGCCGCACCCGCCTCCCCGGAACGACCGTTGCCGTTGAAGACATTGACGGTGACCCCCGTGAGGTCGACCTTCTCGAACAGGCTCGGGGCGGTGGACGACCCCGTGCCACCGGTGGTCCCGGTGGAGGTGGAGCCCTCAGTGGTGCCGGTTGTGGAAGTGTCGTCGGGGAGTGGGCGAGCCGGAGCCGTCTTCAAGTCGCGCACCGCTTCACGCATGGCCTCGTCGGTGGCGACCACGTAGGACACGCCGCCTATCTCGCGGGTCTCGGCCGCCAGGGTCACCTGCCGGATGCGGGCGCGGTCGAGCCGGAGCCCCCATACGGCCAGCTGGAGGGCCGGGGCGGTATCGATGTCGGTGGACACGTTCCTCGCCACCAGACTCACCAGCTGCGGCACTTTGATGGCCGTTTCCCACTTGGACACTTGGTCGCGGGCGGCCGTCAGGAAGCGCTGCTGACGCTCGATCCGACCGAAGTCCGCGTTGTTGTCGTGGCGAAAGCGCACGTAGTCCAAGGCCTGCTCGCCGGCGAGGCGCTGGTAGCCCGGCTGGATGTCTATGTTCTCGTACTGGTCACCGCCGTAATAGTAGCGGCGGTCCACATCCACGTAGATGCCCCCCAGGGAGGTGGTGAGCGCGCGGAAAGCCTCGAAATCGATGTTCACGTAATGGTCGAGGTCGAGACCCGTGACCCACTGGACGGTCTCGATTGCCAGTACCGGGCCCCCGTAGGCGAAGGCCGCGTTGATCTTCTGCACGCCGTGCTCCGGGATCTCCACGCGCAGGTCGCGGGGCAGCGACAGGATGGAGACATAATCCTCGCTCGGGTCCACATGGATGATCATGAGCGTGTCCGAGCGACCGTACGTATCGCCCTCGCCCTCCCGCGTGTCGGAGCCGAGGACGAGAATATCCTGGGCGTCGGGGTTGTCCGGCACGGGGTCGCCGTCGCCGGCCCAGGTGCTGGTGGTGAGGCTCAGAGCGCTGGAGATGGCGGACGCGTCCGGGTCCTGGTTGCCCTGCCGCAGCGTGTAGTCCAGCCAGAGATACACGCCGCCGGCCGCCACTGCCACGAGAGCCACGAGAACGAGGAGCGTGATGAGGGCCACGCGGATCCAGCGGCGCGGCGCGGAACCGCCCACGGCGTAGACTGTATAGGGCTTGTGGTTCAGGCGAGCACTCCGGTAGACGATAGTGTGCGACCGAGGACGCCGTATCCCGCCGTCCAGTGCGTTCTGGCGGCCAAGGCTTCGATCTTCAACAGCCTCCTAGATTCTATCGCTTCGCCCCGGCCGAGCCAACGTGCCCCCGACCGGTCCTCTCAATGTCGGCGCCCAACGCGCCGAGCTTCGCCTCGAAGCGCTCGTAGCCCCGGTCGATGTGGAACACATCGCGGAGCTCGGTGGTACCCTCGGCCACGAGTCCCGCCAGCACCAGCGAGGCGCCGGCCCGCAGATCCGGGCAGCGCACCACGGCCCCGGTGAGGGCCCGGCCTCCGTTGACCACGGCGTGGTGCCCGGCGACCTTGATGTCGGCCCCCAAGCGGATGAGCTCGTCCACGAACCCGAACCGGTTCTCGAACACGTTCTCCGTCACGATGGACGCCCCGGTGGCCACCGAGAGCAGTACCATCATCTGAGCTTGGAGATCGGTGGGGAAGCCGGGGTGGGGAAGCGTGGCGATATCCGCCGCCACGTAGTCGGCGGGATCGCCCCAGGCGCGTACCTTCCTGTGGTTCTCCTGCACCTGCACGCCCACCGCCCGCAGCTTGCTCATGAAGATGTCCAAGAAGTGGGGGCTGATGCCCTCCACGGTCACATCGCCACCGGTGACGGCGCCCGCGATCAGGAAGGTGCCGGCTTCGATGCGGTCGCCGATGACCGTGTGCTCGGCGGGCTCCAGCCGCTTTACGCCGTGCACCGTGATCTGCGAGGAACCGGCCCCCTGCACGTCGGCCCCCATGCTCACCAGGAACTTGCCGAGGTCGACGATCTCGGGCTCGCGGGCCGCATTGTCGATAACGGTGGTGCCGTGTGCCAACACCGCGGCCATGAGCAGGTTCTCGGTGGCCCCCACGCTCGGATACTCCAGCACGATGGAGGAGCCGGTCAGACGCTCGGCCGCCACCTCCACGAAGCCGTGATCGGCGGTGATGACGGCCCCCAATTGCTCCAGGCCCCGCAGGTGAAAATCGATCTTCCGGGGCCCGAGGTTGCACCCCCCCGGCATGGCGACGCGTCCGCGTCCGAAGCGCGCCACGAGCGGCCCCATGATCTGGAACGAAGCCCGCATCTTCTGCACCAACTCGTAGGGCGCGGCGTGCGGCTCAACGCCCGTGCTGTCCACGGTCATGACCCCGTCCTCGGTGCTCACGCGGGCACCCAGATACTCGAGCACGTCGGTCATGGTGTGCACGTCCTCGATATCGGGGACGTTGTGCAGCACGCTCACGCCCTCGGCCAGCAGACTCGCCGCCATGAGTTTCAGCGCCGAGTTCTTGGCTCCGGAGACGGTCACCACACCTTCGAGGCGGCGCCCTCCCCGCACGATATACCGGAAATCCTCGGAATCGACCATGATTGTGCACTATATCCTTTCACGCACGAGGGCAACCCTTGGGGGGTTGCCCTCGCGGAATCACCACGCTGTCGCCGGCGGTCAGCCCTTGTTCAGCACCGCCAGGCGGTTCTTGGCGCGGGCGGCCGCCATGGTCTCGCGGAAGGCGTCGAAATTCTCGCCCTCGGGCACGTTCCCGGCCGCGAGAAGCGCCAGACGCTCCTTGGCCCGGGCGAGGGCCTCTTCGGCCCGGGCCTCGTCGATCTCCGAAGCGAGTTCGGCGGCATCGGCCAAGACTATGACCTTGTCGAACTGCACCTTCACGAAGCCCTCCGCAACGGCCAGCGACAGCCAGGTCTCGTCGAGGGTCTTCACCCGCATCTCCCCCACGGAGAGCCGGGCGACCAGAGGCGCGTGCTGGGGCAGGATGCCCATCTCTCCGCGCTCCGCGGGGACCACGACCATCGCCACGTCGCCTTCGAAGACGGGCCCGTCCGGCGAGACGACTTCCAGGCGCAGGAAGTGCCTGTCGTCGGCCACCGGCTACGCCTCCTCGGTCTGGCCACGCATGCGGCGCGAGTTGGCGATCACTTCGTCGATATCGCCGGCCATGTAAAAGGCCTGCTCGGGCAGATCGTCGTGCTTGCCTTCGACGATCTCCTTGAAGCCCTTGATAGTGTCGGCCATGCGCACGTACGTACCCGCACGGCCGGTGAAGGCCTCGGCCACGTTGAAGGGCTGGGAGAGGAAGCGCTCGAGCTTCCGCGCCCGCTGCACGACCAGCTTGTCCTCGTCGGAGAGCTCGTCCATGCCCAGAATGGCGATGATGTCCTGCAGGTCCTTGTAACGCTGCAGGGTCTCCTGCACGGCGGTGGCGGTGTCGTAGTGTTCGTCGGTCACGACGCCGCGCGAGAGGGCGCGGCTGGTGGAGTCGAGCGGGTCCACGGCCGGGTAGATGCCCTTCTCCGAGATGGCCCGGCTGAGCACCGTGGTGGCGTCCAGGTGGGCGAAGGAGTTGGCCGGAGCCGGGTCCGTGAGGTCGTCGGCGGGCACGTAGATGGCCTGGATCGAGGTCACGGAGCCGTTGCTGGTGGAGGTGATGCGCTCCTGCAACTCGCCCATCTCCGAGGCCAGGGTGGGCTGGTAGCCCACGGCCGAAGGCATCCGGCCGAGCAGGGCCGACACTTCCGAACCGGCCTGCACGAAACGGAATATGTTGTCGATGAAGAGGAGCACGTCCTGCCCCTGCACGTCGCGGAAGTACTCGGCCATGGTGAGACCGGAGAGGCCCACACGCAGACGGGCTCCCGGAGGTTCGTTCATCTGGCCGAACATGAGGGCGGTCTTGGCGAGCACCCCCGATTCCTTCATCTCCATGTAGAGGTCGTTGCCCTCGCGGGTCCGCTCCCCCACGCCGCAGAAGACGGAGATACCGCCGTGCTCCGTGGCCAGGTTGTGGATCATCTCTTGGATGAGCACCGTCTTGCCCACACCGGCGCCGCCGAAGAGACCCACCTTGCCGCCCTTCACGTACGGAGCGAGCAGGTCGATGACCTTGATGCCGGTCTCGAAGATCTCCACCGTGGGATTCAGGTCTTCGAAGCCCGGAGCCGCACGGTGGATGGGCCAGCGCAGTACGTCGTCGGGGATCGGGTCGCCCTCGTCGATGGGATCGCCGATCAGGTTGAAGAGCCGGCCGAGGGTGACCTCGCCCACCGGCACCGTGATCGCCCTGCCGGTGTCCGTCACTTCCATGCCCCGGGCGAGGCCGTCGGTGGAGTCCATGGCCACCGCGCGCACCTTGTTGTCGCCCAGGTGTTGCTGCACCTCCGAGACCAGGAAGATGCGCCCGGCGTCGGTGGTCACGTCGATCTCGAGGGCGTTGTAGATGGCGGGGAGTTCGTCGGGGAACTCCACGTCGAGCACCGCGCCCATTATCTCCACGATCCTGCCTTTATTCATCGTCTCAGCAATCCTCCCTCTTCCAGGGGCGCGAGCCATGCCCCACCCCGGTCACTGTCTGTCAGGGTCAAGACAGGGCGTCGGCCCCAGCCACTACTTCAAGAATCTCCTGGGTGATCGAAGCCTGTCGGGCCCGGTTCATGGCCAGGGTGAGCTTGTCGATCATCTCGCCCGCGCTCTCCGAGGCGTTGCGCATGGCCGTCATCCGAGCGCCGTGCTCGCTGGCCGTGCTCTCGAGGAGCGCGCGGTAGACCGTCATCTCCGCGTAGCTCGGCAGCAGGTCGTTGAGAATGATCTCGGCCTGCGGTTCGAAAAGGAAGTCCATATGCGGGGCGGCGTCGTCCGGTGTAAACGTCTCCACCACCTGCTCCTGAAGGGGGAGCATCACCTGTTCGGTGACCCGCTGCTCCATGGCACTCACGAAGTGGTTGAAGATGAGGATCACGCGGTCCACCTTCTCGGTGGTGTACAGCTCGGCCACGCGATTGGCCAACGTCTGCGCGTCGAGGAACGAAGGGCGATCGGTGATGCCGGTGTACGCACCGGCCATTTCGATGTTCTGGAAGCGGAACGTACCCACGCCCCGCTTGCCCACCACGATCAGGTCCGCCTCCACACCCTGTGCCCGGTACTCGCGCATACGCTCCTGAGCCAGGCGCACGATGTTCGAGTTGAACGCGCCGCAGAGACCGCGGTCCGCGGTCAGGGCCACCAGGGCCACGCGCCGCACCTCGTCGTGCTGCTTCAGCAGCGGGAAAACCGCAGGGTCGACATCGACGTACTTGGCCAAGCCCGCGATGAACTCCATCATGTGGATGGCGTACGGCCGCGTGGCCTCGATCCGCTGCTGGGCGCGGCGCAGACGAGCGGCGGCCACCATCTCCATGGCCTTGGTGATCTTCTTGGTGTTCTGTACGGAGGTGATCCTCCGCTTTATGTCTCTCTGCGACGCCATGAGTTCTCCCGGCCCTTAGGCCCCGGCCGGGACCTCGAGCGCCGGCTCGCCGCCCCCGATGAAGTCGGCCTTGAAGGCACGGATGGCCTCGCTCAGCGTGGCCGCGTCGTCGTCGCTCAACTGCTTCGTTGTGCGGATGGCCTCACCGATCTCCGCGTGATTCGCCCGCAGTGAATCGCGCAACCCGTCGTTGAACTCCACGACCTTCTCCACCGCGATGTCATCGAGGAAACCCTTGGTGGCGGCAAAGATGATGGCCACTTGGTCCTCCACCGGCCAGGGATCGTACTGCGGCTGGTTGAGGGTCTCCACCAGGCGCTCACCGCGGGCCAGGGTCTTCTGAGTCTCGGGGTCGAGTTCCGACCCGAACTTGGCGAAGGCCTCGAGCTCGCGATACTGGGAAAGATCGAGGCGCAGCGAGCCGGCCACCTTCTTCATGGCCTTGATCTGCGCGTCACCGCCCACCCGGGAGACCGAGATCCCCACGTTGATGGCGGGTCGCACGCCGGAGTAGAAGAGGTTCGACTCCAAGAAGATCTGGCCGTCGGTGATGGAGATCACGTTGGTGGGGATGTACGCGGACACGTCACCGGCCTGGGTCTCGATGATCGGCAGAGCGGTGAGCGATCCTCCCCCCTCTTTGTCGGAGAGCTTGCAGGCACGCTCCAGCAGACGGCTGTGGAGGTAGAACACGTCGCCCGGGAAGGCTTCCCGGCCCGGAGGACGACGCAGGAGGAGCGACATCTGCCTGTAGGCGTCGGCCTGCTTCGTGAGGTCGTCGTAGATGCAGAGGGCCGCCTTGCCCTGGTAGGTGTAGAACTCCGCCATGGCGCACCCGGCGTACGGAGCGATGTAGCGGAGCGGAGCGGCTTCCGACGCGCCCGCCATCACGATGATCGTGTACTCCATGGCGCCGTGATCCTCGAGCTTGGCCACCACCTGGCGCACGGTCGAAGCCTTCTGGCCGATGGCCACGTAGACGCAGACGACGTCCTGGCCCTTCTGGTTGATGATCGTGTCCACGGCGATGGCCGTCTTACCCGTGCCGCGGTCTCCGATGATGAGCTCCCGCTGACCGCGGCCGATGGGAATCATGGAATCGATGGCCTTGATGCCGGTCTGCAGCGGTTCCTTCACCCCCTGACGCTTGATGACGCCCGGGGCCTTGAACTCCACCGGACGGAATTCGGTGGTCTCGATCGGCCCTTTGTCGTCCAGGGGCACGCCGAGAGGGCTCACGACGCGGCCCACCAGGGCCTCGCCCACCGGCACCCGCATGACCTTGCCGGTGCGCTTGACCAGGTCGCCTTCCTTGATGAGCGTGCTCTCGCCAAGAAGCACGGCGCCGATGCTGTCTTCCTCGAGGTTCAGCACGAGACCGGTCACCCCATGGGGAAGCTCGAGCATCTCGGAGGCGACGGCGTTCTCGAGACCGTGGATGCGGGCGATGCCGTCACCCGTCATGACGACGGTGCCGACCTCCTGCATGTCGACTTCGGCCTCATAGTCCTTGATACGGGACTTGAGGACCGCGGTTATCTCCTCAGGACGCAGCTTCAACTGAACCCTCCAACCTTGCCGTGGGGCTTACCAAGCGGTCACGCAGACCCTCCAGCCGATGCCGAAGGCTCGCGTCCGCTATCCGATCTCCGATACGGAGCTTCACCCCTCCGAGGACCTCTGCGTCCACCGTAAGGGTCAACTCCACCTTCTTCCCCAGAGAAGACTCCAGGGACTTCAACAAGCTCTCCCGCATGCTCTCCGGCACGGGTACGGCCGTGGCCAATTCCACCTTCACCAGGCCGGCGTCGGTCTCGGCCTTCTGGACGAAGAGGCTGTACGCCTCCTCGAGCACCGACTCGCGCCGCTTGTCCACGAGTACCCGCAGGAAGTTGCGGACCAGGCCGTCTCCCCCTTCCGTCAGCTCCATGAGCACCTGCCTCTTCTCCGCCCCGGACATCTGTTCGTCCAGCAGGAGAGCCCGCAACTCGGCTGACGCCGCCAGGGCTTCCACGAAGGCGGTCAGGTCGCCACGGACCGCTTCCACGGATCCCGCTTCCACGGCCGCCTCATACAAGGCCCCGGCGTACACTCTGGCAATTCTGGTCTCGCTCACCGGTCTCTCTTCCTAGTAGGCTGTTGAAGAATGACGCTTCGCCACCAGGGCGCGATCTTCAACAGCCTCCTAATTCTCGCTGAACTTGGCCAGGTCGATCTCGGCGATCGCCTCGTTGATCAGGTCGAGGTGATCCTTCTCGGTGAGGGTCTTCTTGGTGACCTTCTCGGTGGCCAACAGAGTGAGCGCCGCGACCTCCGCCTTGATCTCCTGCAGGGCCTGGCGGGTCTCCCGCTCGATCTGCTCGTGTGCCTTCTCGACCGCGCGGCCGGCCTGGGCCTTCGCTTCGTCGAGGATCTCGACTTTGGTCGATTCGCCCACCTTCCGCGCGCGATCCAAGATGTCCTCGCCCTCCTGCCGGGCGGCGGCCAACTGGGTCTTGTAGTCCTCGAGCAGGGTACGAGCCTCGTCGCGCAGACGCTCCGATTCCCGGATGGACTCGTGGATCTCGTCCTGCCGCTGCTTCTGGAGCGCCATCAACGGACCAAACGCGAACTTGTAGAGAAGAAAGATCAGAAGGATGAAGGTCAGCATCGACCAGATGAACAGCCCCGGATCTATCGAAAAGATTTCCATGCTCGGCTCAAGCTCTCCTCGGTGGTGACGACCGCCGGGGGCCGTGGCGGCCCCCGGCGTCTCGTTCGTTGTTCCTAGCTGGCGACTGCCAGGAGGATAGCGATGACGAAGGCGTACAGCGCGAGCGCTTCGGCCAGAGCCACACCGATGATCATCGCCGTCCGGATGTCGCCGGAGGCTTCCGGCTGCCGGGCGATGGCGTCGGCGGTGCGCCCGGTCATGTAGCCGATGCCGATGCCGGGGCCGAGGGTGGCGAGACCCATCCCAAGACCAGCGGCGAGTTTCGCGGCGGTTTCAGCGTCCATGTACTCGAACTCCTTTCCCTTACGGGGTTAATGGCCCGCGTAGATCGCGGACTCTATGTAGATCACCGAGAGGAGCGAGAAGATGTAGGCCTGGATAAAGGCCACAAAGATCTCGAACCCGTTCATCGCCAGCACGAACGCGAGGGGGGGGATTGCGATCAGGTAGTTCTGGTACTCCAAGATCAGCCCCAGCATCACGAGGATGACAAGGTGGCCGGCGATGGTGTTCCCGAACAACCGGATGGCCAGCGAGAGCGGCTTGAAGAGCTCGCCCATCAGGTGAACCACGAAGAATACGAGGTTCAGTGGGATGGCCAGAGCCTTGGGCACGCCCGGAGGAGTGAGCCAGGACCCGAGGTACCCACGGAACCCGTGACGGCGGAAGCCCTGGAACTGCACCACCGCGAACACCACGAACGCCATCCCGAAGGTGACGTTGATGTTCGCCGTGGGCGTATAGGGCTTCAGGATCTCGGGCTTGGGGATCAACCCGAGGATATTCATGGTGAAAATGTAGGCGAAGATGGTGAGGATGAGGTAGTAGTACTTGCGGCCCTTCTCGCCTATCTGACCGGTGAGATGGCCGGTGGCGAAGTTGAGGAGTATCTCCCCCACGGTCTGGAGGCCGTCCGGTTCCTTCTTCATGCGGCGACTGATGACGAGGAAGAATACGAAGACGAGGGCCGCGGAGAGCCACATGTAGATAACGGCGTTGGTGATGGAGAAGTCGATGGGCCCGAGCTTGGGCAGTTGGATCACCTGCTGCACGTTCAGCTCGTGAAGAGCTTCAGTTACCTTGCTCGCTTCAGCTTCCGCAGACACGCAGCACTCCTCCTACGGTAGTACGTGGGGAGAGAGACCGGAGCCGCTCCCCTTCGTGGCGAACCGGTACAGCATGTATCCGCTCAGCACTGTGAACAGGGCGACGAACGCCACGGCCACGGCGATGACGTTCAGGGGAGTCAAGAAGTGGAATGCCACGAGGACGAGGCCGGCCAAGGTGATCCGGCCGAGGAACGCGCCCACGGCAAGGAGAGCGGCGGCGCTTCCACTCCGAGCGGAGAGCCACGACTGCGAACGGGACGACGCGAGATGGTACACCACGGCCATGAGGAGCCCTACGGCTACGGATGCCAGTGTCAGTGCCAGTTTCTTCCCTCCGCCCTTTCCTTGCTGTCGCCGGCCACTCAGGCCGCTCCGTCTTCACCATTCTTCTCGTCCGCGGACTCATGCTCGTCGCGACCCATCGCAATCACCATGCGGATCATGTAGACGAAGCCCAAGGCCGCCCCGACGAACACGCCCCCAACCATCAGCCAAGGGTCCGAGCCCAGCAGGCGGTCGAGCAGATACCCCCCACCCGTGAACACGAGCACGTACGAAACGAGAGTGAACCCGATCCCACTGATCCGTGAAAGGTCGCGGAGCGGTTCTCTGCTCATCCCGAGAGCCGCATCATTATAGGCAGTGTGGCCGAGCTTGGCAAGAAAGTCACTAAGTCTTTTCCACCGTATCGCGCCGTTCATCCCCCGATAGCGACCGCCCAACTCCAGCCTGGTCGCGACCGCCGGTAGGAGCGGGAGCGCCGTTGGCGGCGGGGCCGTCGCTCACCGGGGGGCGGTCGGTGTCGCTCACCGCGGGGCGATCGGCGGCGGTGTCGCTCGACCGCCCCGGCTCCTCGGCACGACCCTCGGCGCCGCCGCCACCATCACTCACGGCGACCGGTCGGCCCGCGCTCGGCGCCCCCACAAGCTTCATCACCGTTCCCCAGCGCAGGATCTCGAGCACGTAGGCGAGGTAGCCGGAAACCAAGACCGCCACCGCCGCCAGGAACACCGTCACCAACACCGGGGCGAATCGCATGGCCAGGGCGACGAGGCTCATGAGGCCCGACCACGCGTAGATGATGGCCACCGTCTGACGTTGCGAATACCCCAGATTCGAGAACCGATGGTGGATGTGCCCCCGGTCCGCCACGTGGATGGGCTTGTGATTCTTGACGCGGCGGAGGATGGCGAACCCGGTGTCGAGGATGGGGATGCCGAGCACTAGGAGAGGGATCACCAGAGCCACCGTTGCCACGCCTTTCAGGAATCCCTGGAGCGTGATGGCCGCCAGCAGGAATCCGAGCAGGAGCGAGCCCGAGTCGCCCATGAAGATGCTCGCCGGGTGGAAGTTGTGCCACAGGAAGCCGAGCGTGGAGCCCGCCACCACGGCGGCCAGGATACCCATGTCCAGACGCCCCAGCGACACCGCGATGATGGCGAAGGTGACGGAACTGATGGCGCACACACCGGCGGCGAGGCCGTCCATGCCATCTATGAAGTTCACGATGTTCATGAGTGCCACCACCCAGAGGACGGTGAAAGGGATCCCCACCCATCCGAGCACCAGGATCCCCAGTCCGGGCAGGGAGAGGGTCTCCACCTGAACCCCGTAGAGCACGAGCATCAAGGCGACCCCCACCTGGAGCGCGAGCTTCACCAGAGGGCGGGTGCCGCGCACGTCGTCGAGCACACCCACCAGCGTGATCAGAGATGCTCCCACGAGGATCGCCCGTACGGCGCCCTCGTTCGACAACAGGACAAGGCTCGGGATCAGCACTCCGAAGAAGATGGCCACGCCGCCGAGGCGCGGGGTCGGCACCGCGTGCATCTTGCGGGCCTCGGGCTCGTCCATTGCGCCCACCCGGCGGGCCAATTCGGCGACCACGGGCGTGATCGCCCAGGCGATGGCCAACGCAAGTGCGAAACCCACGAAGGCCCCGTAGGTGTCCGCGAAGAAGTCGCGCACCGCGTTCACCCGCCGCCCGCGACTCCCGGCCCGCCGACCACGTCCGGAGCGGGCGAGTCGGCTTCGCGGAGTAGTGTGCCGGCCTCCCCGAACACCTCCATGGCCAGCGCGTCGGGGTAGGCGCCGGCGAAGTGCACCGCCGTGATGCCCGCGTTCACGAGCATCTTCGCGCAGACCACGCAGGGCTGGTGGGTGCAGTAGACCTCGGCGCCCTCGATCTCGACGCCGTGGTAGGCGGCCTGGATGATGGCGTTCTGTTCGGCGTGCAATCCCCGGCACAGCTCGTGACGCTCCCCCGAAGGCACGCCGAGTTCCTCGCGCAGACAGCCCCGTTCCCCGCAATGACGCAGACCGCGGGCCGCGCCGTTGTACCCGGTGGTGAGGATCTGCCGGTTCTTCACGAGCACGGCCCCCACGTGGCGGCGGGTGCACGTCGAGCGGGTGGCCACCACCCGGGCGATGTCCATGAAGTAGCTGTCCCAACTGGGGCGCATGCTCACTCCCCCCGCCCGGCGGCCCGTCGGCGGACGCCGGTCGCCCGCATCAGCGGGTGCCGAAGAGCCGGTCGCCGGCGTCGCCGAGGCCGGGCAGGATGTACCCGATCTCGTTCAGACCCCGGTCGATAGCGGCCACGACGATACGCACCTCCGGGTGCTTCTTGTGGACGGCTGCGATACCCTCCGGAGCGGCCACTATGGAAAGGAGCTTGATGTTGGTGGCGCCCCGCTCCTTCATCAACGAGATGGCGTGCGACGCGCTCCCCCCCGTGGCCAGCATCGGATCGAGGATCAGCACGAGGCGCTCCGCCATCTTGCCGGGCAGCTTTGCGTAGTACTGCACCGGCTCCAAGGAGTCGTGGTCGCGGTAGATGCCCACAAAACCCACACGCGCGGCGGGCAGAAGGTTCGTGATCCCCTCCACCATGCCGAGCCCCGCGCGCAGGATGGGCACCACAGCCACCTTCTTGCCCTTGATCGAACGGACGGTGGTCTCCTCCAGCGGTGTGCGGATCACCACGTCCTGGAGTTCCAGATCCGTGGTGGCCTCGTAGCAGAGGAGCGTGGCGATCTCGGCCACCAACTCCCGGAAGCGTTTGGTCTCCGTGTTCTCGTCGCGCAGATGGGCCAACTTGTGGGCGATCAGCGGATGGTCCACCAGGGTGACGTTCCGCATCGGATCCACCATCACATCTTCCATCGAGCCTCCGTCTCCTCTCCTCAGGCGGGGTGTGGCAGTGACTGATAGAGCGGGTGAGCGGCGGTGAGCGCGCGGCTGCGGGCCCGCAGGGCCGAGATCCGCTCCTCCGTGGGCTCACGCGTGAGCGCCTCGGCGATGATGCGGCCCACCTCGTGCGCCTCAGCGGGACCGAAACCCCTGGTGGTGACGGCCGGCGTCCCCAGACGCAAACCGGAGGTGACGGTGGGCGGACGCTTGTCGCCCGGTACGCTGTTCTTGTTGGCGGTGATGCCCACCCGGGCCAAGAGTCCCTCGGCCTGCATGCCGGTTGTCTCGGTGCCGTTGAAGTCGATGAGCATGAGGTGGTTATCCGTGCCGCCCGAGACCAGCTTCAGCCCGCCATCGATTAACTCCTCCGCCAGAACTCGGGCGTTTGCCACCGTGCGACGTTGCCGCTCCCGGAACTCTTCCCTAGAGGCCAGCTCGAAGCACACGGCCTTGCCGGCGATCACGTGCTCCAGCGGGCCGCCCTGCAGACCCGGGAACACGGACTTGTCCAGGCGCGCGCCGTCCTCCGCGCGACAGAAGACGGTGCCGCCCCGCGGACCGGCCAACGTCTTGTGCGTGGTGGTGGTGACCCACTCCGCCAACCCGAAGGGCGACACGTGCGCCCCGCCCGCCACGAGGCCGGCGATGTGGGCCATATCGACCATGAGCTGCGCGCCGGCCTCGTCGGCGATCTCGCGGAAGGCGGCGAAGTCTATCTCCCGGGGGTAGGCGCTCGCGCCGGCGACGATCAGCTTCGGCCTGAGCTCGAGGGCCATGGCGCGCACCTGGTCGTAGTCGATGCGACCCGTGTCCTCGCGCACGCAGTAATGGTGGAAGGTGTACTCGCGCCCCGAGAAGTTCAGCTTCATGCCATGGGTGAGGTGGCCGCCGTGTTCGAGCCGCATAGCCAGGACCGAGTCTCCGTGCTCCAAGGCGGACACGTAGGCCGCATGGTTCGCCTGCGATCCCGAGTGCGGCTGCACGTTCGCGTGCTCGGCCCCGAAGAGGCTCTTGGCCCGCTCGATGGCCAGGGTCTCCACCTGGTCCACCACTTCGCAACCGCCGTAGTAGCGCTTGCCCGGGAGACCCTCGGCGTACTTGTTCGTGAGCACACTGCCCACCGCCTGGAGAACGGCGACAGGCGTGAAGTTCTCGGAGGCGATCAGCTCGATATTGTCCTGTTGGCGTCGGAGTTCCCGGTCGACAAGTGCGGCGATCAGGGGATCCACCTGCTCCAGGCTCTGCTCTGAATAGCCCACCAGGGGGGCGACGTTATCCACTTTCAGCCTTCCTCCTTGCGTGAACAGCACGCGACGCTCAGGGCCGCGTTCCCTCATCGCCACAGTCTTCCGGGTTCATCATCATATCCACCCGCCTTTGGTGGCGGCCGCCCTCGAAGACCTGATCCATCCAAACCCCGAGTATCTCCACCGCCGCGCCCGGCCCCACCACACGCGCCCCCATGCAGAGCACGTTGGCATCGTTGTGTGCACGGGCCATGCGCGCGGAGAAGGGCTCGCTCACGGCGACGGCCCGCACTCCTTCGACGCGGTTGGCTGCGATCGCCATCCCGAGCCCGGTGCCGCAGAGCAACAGCCCCATATCCGCCCGCCCGTCCCGCACGGCACAGGCCACGCGGCCGGCGAACAACGGGTAGTCGACGCTCTCGGGGCCGTGGGTGCCGAGGTCGTGGATCTCGTGGCCACGAGCCTCGAGCTCGGCCACGAGCGGGGCTTTTAGGGGTAGGCCGGCGTGGTCGCAGCCGACGGCATAGCGCATGGGCGTCTTCCTCGTTCGATACCGGCCGAAAGCATAGCAGAAAGGCCCCACCCGGCGAGGAGATCCCCACACCGGACCCGGGTCGAGACGGGTCGAGGAGCCTGGAGGTCGCGGCGTCGCTGACGCCGAGAGAGAAGCTAGATCAGAACAGAGAGCCCTGAGGCGGCCGCCCTGAATCCTGGTCGCTCCGCTCTCCCTCGGACTCGGGCCACCCGACGGCCCGCAGATCGAGCCGTCCGTCCTCCCCGGGCGTCACTCCCTCTTCACGCAGCACGTCCCACTGCTCCCAGTGTCCGCCTCCGGAGCGCGGGCTCACGCCGCCGCGGGCGTTCACCACCCGCTGCCACGGGACGTCGTCCGGGCAGCGTGCCATCGCGGCCCCCACCCAGCGGGCCCCGAATGCGCGGTACGTATCGTCGGCCATGCCCTCGGGCCGCCCCACCAGCCTCGCCACCGCGCCGTACGTGATCACGCGACCGCGGGGCACGGTGCGCACCACTTCCCACACGCGGCGGTCGAAGTCGTGCGGGTCGGGAGGGGAGGCGTAGCCGGTCATGTCACCAGGGCTATCGCCGCCAGCACCTCGTCCGCAGATACAGCCCCTTCCCGCAGGACGGTGGGCACACCACCGGTCGTGAGCGGGCGCAGATCCACGACGGTGGAAGGGAGACCCGCTGCGGTTTCCCCCAGGGTGAGTGCGATCACGCAGTGAGCCAGGAGTCCGCCGTCGGCCTCGTCCGGCCCGGCCACGTCAGGTGCGCCCGTCAGGTTGGCGCTCGTCGCCGCCAGGGGCACACCCAGCGCCGCGAGCAGCTCGCGCAGAGGAGGGTGAGCGGGCACGCGCACCCCGAGGGAATCCTCGGTGCCCACGAAGGGAGGCCGGGCAACGCCGGTGGCCACCACGAAGGTATACGGCCCCGGAAGCAACGCCTCGAGCACCCGGGCGGCCGCGGGGTCCAGGTCGGGCAGCGCCTCCCTCACCGCCGCCACCGAAGAGAAGAGCACGCCCACCGGCTTCTTCTCGCCCCTGCCTTTCGCCTCGAAGAGACGGCGGACGCCGGCGGCGCTGAGCCAGGACGAAGCCAGTCCGTACACCGTATCGGTGGGCACCCCGGCGATCCCGCCCCGCTCGAGCACGCCGCGGAGTGCCGCCACGACGGCCGCGCCCGCCTCTCCAGCGAGTTCGCGGGTGCCGACCTCAGGAGCGCCGGCTTTGACCGCGCGCACGATCCGCTCCTTGCCGGAGAGATCGCGGATCACGTCCATCAGGACAAAACCGGCCGCGCCGGCCTGGTCGGCTACGGCGGCCGCCTGCGTTTCGCCCACCTCTAGGAAGAGGGCCCCGCCGGGGCCGAGCGCGGCGTGCGCCTGCGGAACCAGCCGCCGATACACCGCCAGCCCGTCATCGCCGGCCGCCAGGGCGGCCGCCGGCTCGAAATCACGCACGTCGGGAGCCAGCCCCTCGTACTCGGACACGCTCACATAGGGAGGATTGCTCACCACGACTCGGAGACTGCCGGGGACGACACCGTCCAGAAGATCGACGGCCCGCAGTTCCACCAGATCTTCCAGCCCCAGGGCGTCACGATTCTCCTCGGCGACGGCGAGCGCGTCGCGGCTCGAGTCCACCGCCAAGACCCGCACGCCCGCCTCGGCGGCCAGGCTGAGAGCGATGGCTCCGCTTCCCGTACCCACGTCCGCGATGAGGGGCGCCTCGACTTCGGCACCGCCCGCAGTCGCGCCGGGCACGGAGTCGCCCGCAGACGTCCTCACGAACTCGCCCGCGGCCGTCCCCACGAGCGCCAACGGCCGCTCCTCGAGCCAGGCCAACACCGCGCCCACCAACTCCTCCGTCTCGGGGCGGGGGATGAGCACCGCCGGCGAGACCTTCACTGTCGCGTAGCGGAAGCCGGCGCGCCCCAGGATGTAGGCCACGGGTTCGTGCTTGGCACGACGGGCCACGAGTTCCCGGAAGCGATCGACCTCGTCGGCGCCGAGCGGCCGGTCGAACTGAGTGTAGAGGTCCACCCTGCCCAGGCCGAGCACTTCGGCAAGCAGGAGTTCGGCGTCGAGGCGAGGAGAACCGGAGCCGTGCTCCCCGAGGTAGTCCGCGCTCACCCCGAGAAGTTCGGCTATCTGCCAGACGCGCACGGTGCCGGGTGGTGCGTTCTGCGGGCCAAGGCTTCGATCCTCAACAGTCTCCTAAAAGGTGGCTTCCGCCAGCTGCTCCGCGCGATCCCAGGCCACGAGGGCCTCGGTGAACTCCTCCAACTCCCCCTCGAGGATGCCCTCCAATCGGTGGGAGGTGAGGCCCACGCGGTGATCGGTGACGCGTCCCTGCGGGAAGTTGTAGGTGCGGATCTTCTGAGCCCGATCGCCGGTGCCCACTTGGCTCCTCCGCGTGGCCGCCTCCTTGGCGTCCTTCTCTTCGTCCACCATCGCCTGCAGACGGGCGCGCAGGATGCGCAGGGCACGCTCCTTGTTCTGCAGCTGCGACTTCTCGTCTTGGCAGCTGACCACGAGTCCCGTGGGGAGATGGGTGATGCGCACGGCCGAATCTGTGGTGTTGACCGACTGCCCCCCCGGTCCGCTCGACCGGTAGACGTCGATGCGGAGTTCGTTCGGATCGATGTTGATCTCCACTTCCACCACCTCCGGCAACACCGCGACCGTGGCCGTGGAAGTATGGATGCGGCCCGTGGACTCGGTGACGGGCACCCGCTGCACGCGATGCACGCCCGACTCCCACTTCAGGATCCCGTATACGCCCTTGCCCTTGACCTCGAAGACGATCTCCTTCAGCCCTCCGATGGGCGACTCACTCGTGCTCAGCACCTCGTGCTTGAAGCCCAGCCGCTCCGCGTACTTGGTTATCATGCGGTAGATCTCCGCGGCGAAGAGGGCGGCTTCGTCGCCTCCGGCGGCGGACCGCACCTCGACGATGGCGCTCTTCTCGTCACGGGGATCCTTTTCCAAAGTCGCGAGCCTGATCTCCTCGTCCAGCCGCTCGACGGTCGCGCGGGTGGCCTCGCGCTCGTCCTGGATGAACGCGCGCATATCGGGATCGAGACCCTCCTCGGCCAGCATCGTCTCGGCCTCGTCGAGAGCCTCTTTCGCAGCCAGGTACTCCTGCGCCACCCGGTGCGCCTCGGCCAGATCCGAGTGGGCCTTCGAGACCTCCGCGTACCGGGCTTGATCGTCGTAGATCGAGGCGTCGGAGAGCTCGGCCGTGATGGCCTCGTTCCGTTCTACGATCTCTCTCGCCAGCCGTTCGATCATGCCTTCCTACCTCGCACCTTCGCTCACCAGACCGCGCGGATCGGGCGCGCCGCCCCCGTCCACGCGCAGCACCTCGATCAGGGCGACGATCGCCACCTCCACCTGCTCCACCGAGGGCTCGCGCGTGGTGAGCCGCTGCAGCTTCAGCCCCGGCCACAGCACCACCCTGGAGACCAGTCCGTCCTTGTGACGCCCTGCGAACCTGATCACCTCATATGACAGCCCGGCCACGATGGGGATACCCACCAGACGAGACACCACCAACAGCAGAAGGCTCGGCTTGCCCACCACGGAGAACACCAGGATGGCCATGACCATCACCACTAACAGGAAGGCGGTGCCACAGCGCGGATGCAGGGTGGTGAAGCGTCCGGCGTTCGACGGGTCGAGCTCTTCCCCCGCCTCGTAGGCGTGGATCACCTTGTGCTCGGCCCCGTGATACTCGAACACGCGCCGCAGGTCGGGGATCAGAGATATCACGCCCACATACGCCAGGAAGATGGCGATGCGGATAAGACCCTCCACCAGGTTGAAGACGAACGGGTTCGAGAAGATGTGTTCGAAGTACTTCACAACAGCCAAGGGGATCACCACGAACAGCACGACGGCGAGACCCAGTGCGATGACGAACGTGACCGCCATCTCTCTCCAGCCCAGCCCGACCGCAGCTTCCCCGTCCACCGAGTCGCCGGTCACCCCGCCGCCGGTTGCGCCGCCGGCGGCGGCGCCGTCGCCCCTGCCCTCAGCCGCCCCACCGGAGGCCTCCTGATCGCCCTCCAAGCTGAGGTTCGCCGAGAGGCCGAGGGCTTTCATACCCAACACCAGCGATTCCACGAGAGTCACGATGCCACGCAGCACCGGGAGCTTCAGTACGGGGAACTGCTCCGTCACCGAGGAGAGCGTGAAGGAGTGGCGGGCGATGGCTCCCGAGGGCTGACGCACCGCCAGGCCCCACGAGCGCTTGCCCCGCATCATCACGCCGTCGATGACCGCCTGGCCGCCGACCGTATGCCCCGAGCCCAAGACGTCGCAGGAGTCGACGCAGGCCCCAGCGGGGTGGCGGGCGCTGTGCGTATCGTCCGAGGGCGGTTCTCCGGAGTGCGGTTCGTCCGCGGCCAAGGCCGCACGGGCGGTCTCCGCCGCCGCCGCCAGGCCCACAGAGGCGGCCTCGACCGCTGTCAGCCGGAGCCGCGTCGAAATCGTCGTCAAGACTGCCACTTCATCCCTCCCACATGCTTAAATTATCCACACGCCGCACCTCGTGGCAGCGTCGGCAGCGAGCTTCATACGACTCCGTGCCTCCCACCATGACCAGCGGGTCGTGTTCTCCGGCCGGAAGGCCGTCGAGTAGGCGCTGGGTACGCGAGGCCGGAGCCCCACACCGGGCGCAGATGGCCTGGAGCTTATCTACGAACTCGGCCATCGCCATCACCGCCGGCACCGGCCCGAATGGTTCCCCCCGGAAATCTTGGTCGAGGGCGGCCACAATGACCCGCTTGTTGCGATCGGCGAGGAACTGCACCACGTGAGGGAGTTCGTCGTCGAGGAACTGTGCCTCGTCCACCGCCACCACGTCCGCCTCCTCCACACCGGGCACGAGCAGGATCTCGTCGGCCCGCTGCACGCAGAAGGCCTCCCATCCGCGACCGTCGTGGGAACTGATGCGGGAGGCGTCGTAGCGCACGTCGAGGGCCGGTTTCACCACCACGACCCGCTGACGGGCGATGGAGGCCCGCCGCAGTCGGCGCATGAGCTCTTCGCTCTTGCCGCTGAACATGCTGCCGCAGATGACTTCGACCCAGCCGTCACGCTGGGGGGATTGCCGCATCGTATTCTCCCGGGCACCTAGGTGGACGAGGCGCCCGGCAGAGTGACCACCGAGGCGAAGTCCATAGTCTGGATCTCCTCCTCAGTATACTCCGTCCCGCACGTCATCCTGCCTTCAGGACAGGCGTCGATGACACAACCGGGTCCGGTCTTCTCAAAAAGGATCGGTGCCACCCCTGAAACGAGGTGCCGCATGGCCCAGGCCAGCCGGTTGATCTCCCATTGGGCCCTCCGGCAGCACCGCACGCGGAAGAAGTGACGCAACTCGCGGGCGTTCATGGTCACCACGACCTTGGTCTCGGCCGCGTTCGGCAGTACGAAGCGGGCATCCTCCTGCACGGTCTCGTTGGGATAGCCCTGCTCCACACCGAGCTCGACGAGCCGGTCGTAGGCGGCGCGGGCCTGCGCCATCGCCTCCAAGAAGACAGCGCGCGCTTCCGGCACCGCGTCGATATTCGGGGGCACGACGAAGTCGTCTTCGCCGCCGAAGCGCACGTACCGCTGGGATTGCTGGTTGTAGGAGGCGAGACGGTGCCGCACCAATTGGTGCGAGCAGGCCCGCGAGATGCCGTCGACAGCGAAGGTGAAAGAGGCGTGCTCGAGGGCGCTGTGGTGGCCCGAGCCGACGAGGATGCGCACCATGCGCCCCACGTCCTCCGCGCTCATCTCCTCGTGCAGATCGGCGGCGCTGACGGGCGCGTAGCACAAGCGCCCGGCCGCGGCTACCGCGCGGTCAGGCGCCGGAGTGTGCTGCAGAAGCGAGACTCGTAGCGAAGCCGGCACCCAGGGACCGGCCTATTCCTTCGAGGCGCGACCGTACTTCTTGTTGAAGCGCTCCACGCGACCACCCACGTCCACCAAGCGCTGCTTGCCGGTGTAGAAGGGGTGGCAGACCGAGCAGATCTCCACCTTGATCTCGGGAAGAGTAGAACGAGTGGTGAAGGTCTCGCCGCACGAGCAGTTCACCTTCGTCTCCATGTAGTCCGGATGGATGTCGGTTTTCACGGGCCCTCCAATCAGTACGGCCGAAGCCGAAGACGTTCTCAAGTCGTAAAGTGAGCGAATAATGATAGCATGGCCGCGCCGTTGCCTGCCGGGCGCCGAAAAGCAATCTCCTGGCAGCGGGAGCTTACGACCCGGATCCCGCGGTACGGCGGCCCGCGAGGTACCCGGCGGCGTGCGCCAGCGCCTCGTCCCGGTCGGCCAGCTCGCCCGCCTCCCAGGCAAGACGCACCTCCCGGAGCACCTCCCCGAGAAGCGGTCCGGGGCCGAGGTCGAGCTCCGCCATCAACCCGTAGCCGTCCACCGGCGGTGACGCCACGCCCTCCGTGACCCGCCCGCGCCACGCGTCCATGAGGAGTCGCGCCACGGCCACGTGCCCATCGACGTGCCGCTCCTCCGTCCGCGGGCCGCGCGTGGCCAGCCGGTCGGCCACCGACACCAGGATCACCTCCGGCTCCCACGGAGCCGAGCGCCACAAGAAGCGCACCGCCTCCCGAGGCGGCACGGGTCGCGCGTGCTGCAGGAAACCGATATCCAGATGGCGCTCCACCGCGGCCCGCACCAACCCGGTGGCGGCGGCCGAGCAGCGGAGCCGCCCGCAGATGGAGCCGGCCACGGGCCCGCCCACCTCGGTGTGACCCCAGAAGATGATGCGCCCCTCCTCACCCACGGCTCGCGTCTCCGGCTTGGCGACGTCGTGGAGCAGGGCACCCAGACGGAGGGCCACGGGACGTGACATGACGCCGTCCACGGGCTCGGCCAGCCTGGTGGCAAGCAGTTCCCACGAGAGGCCGAACCAACGACCGGGGGCGGCCACCAACTCGTCGAGGCGATCCATCGCTTCGAGTGTATGGCCGAACACGTCGTACTGGTGGAAGGGGCTCTGGCCCACTCCCTTGAGGGCCACGACTTCGGGAAAGAGCACCCCGAGCAGACCGAGGTCGTCCCACAGACGGACGGCGGCGGCGGAGCGCCCCCCTTCCAGCGTGAGGACCACCTCGTTCAGCGTGCGCTCCGCCGCCGCCGAAGGCAGGCGTCCGGCCTCCGCGCGCGCCAGCGATCGGAGATCCGGATCTATCTGGAGACCCAGGACGTGGGCGAAGCGGACGGCCCGCAAGAGACGCAGGGGATCGTCGGCGAAGATGGCGGCACTCACCGGCACCAGACGTTCCTCAGCCAGGTGGGCGCGGCCGCCGAAGGGATCCACCACCTCGCCGCCCCCCAGAAGCGGTAGGGCCATGGCGTTCACGGTGAAGTCACGGAGGGCGAGGTCGGCTTCGATGCCGTCGCCGCGCAGCGCGGCTACGTCCAGGTGGCCCGCAGCCGCCGGGCGACCCACCACCCGGTACGCCCCGAATTCGTGAGAGAGGGGGAACCAGGGCAGATCGAGGAGTCGGGCGACGCGCCGGGCGAGTTCAGCGGGGTCGCCCGCCGTGACGGCGTCGATGTCGGGCGAGAAGCGCCCGCAGGCTCGATCGCGGACCGTGCCGCCGACCAACCACACCGGGTGCTCCCACCCCGCGGCCGCCTCGAGCAAGGCCCCGAGCAGCAGTGACGAGGAGTGGGGAATGTGCAGGTCCACTAGACCATCAGCCCGGGTGGCGGCGCCGGAGGGACGGCCCCCTGCGCTCTACTTCTTCCCGTCCTGCTGCTTCCGCTGCCGGCGGTTGAACAGGAAAGTCTCCCAGTAGTAGATGAACGCCGAGTAGAAGACCCAGAATATGAGTGTCCAGAACACGTCCACGTACAGCGGGCGATCCGCGCTCTTCATGAATATCTGCACGATCACCAGGTAGATCGCGGAGAGGATCGCTCCCTGGATCACAGCACGGCGGATCGTCGGCCGTCGAGGACCCGCATCCTTCGTCTTCTGCGCCTGACGTATCGCCCGACGCATCTCCTTCTTAGCCATGATCCTCCAACTCGTGCGGCTCCGGTATCACTCCCACGTACTCCCGCTTCACGCGGGCGGTCAGACTGCAGGTTACCTCGTAGTTGATCGTGCCGACGTGCGCGGCCAGGTCCTCGGCGAGGATGACCTCCTCGCCCTGTCGACCCATGAGCACGACGCGCTCGCCGAAGGAGACGGGACTCTCTCGACCCACGTCCACCAGGAACTGGTCCATGCACACGTTGCCCACGCGAGGATACCGCTTCCCGCCGATAAGCACATCCCCGCGGTTCGACAGGGAGCGGAAGAAGCCGTCGCCATACCCGATGGGCACCAAGGCCACGCGGGTCGGCCGCTCGGCGCGCCAGGTGAGCGAGTAGCTGACGCCCTCGCCGGCCTCGAGGTCACGGAGCGCCGCCACGTAGCTCGACAGCGTGAGGGCCGGCACCAGCCCGTCATCAGCGGGGTCGCGATGGAACGGGCTCATGCCGTACACCGCCAATCCGCAGCGCACCGCGTCGTAGTGGGTGTGGGGGCCTCGGAGCGTGGCCGCCGAGTTGGCGGCGTGGTAGCGCACCCCGGGGAACCGGCGGCGCACGGGGCCGATCACCTGCTCGAACACCTCGAGTTGACGGGCCAGATACTCGGGGTCGTCGTCCGCCGTGGCGAAATGCGTCATGACCGCGCGCAACTCCAGCCACGGATGCTCGGCGATGGCCTCGATGAGGGCCGGTGCCTCGGTGGGCCCGATACCCAGGCGATGCATGCCGGTGTCCACCTTCAGATGCACGCGCACCTTCCGCTGCGCCTGTTCGGCCACCCGGGCGGCCGAACGGACGAAGTGGGGCGACCACACGGCGAACTCAGCGTGAGCCGCGACGGCCTCGTACAACTGATCGTCGAGCACCGGTCCCATGATCAACACGTCCACACCGAGCCCGGCATCGTTCAGTGCCCAGGCTTCCTCGGTGGTGGTGACCGCCAGCCCGCGAGCCCCGGCTTCCAGGGCGGCGCGGGCCACCTGCACGGCCCCGTGACCGTACCCGTCCGCCTTCACGACCGCCACGCAATCGGCGCCGCGGCCGAGCCGGCGGCGCAGCGTCGCGACGTTATGCCGGATGGCGGCCAGATCGACGGTGGCGCGGGCGCGGTACACCGGTCAGCTCACGATCGGCATCTGTCACGCGCCCCGCGCGGCGATCGCCCGGACGACGTCGCCGCGGGTGATGATGCCCACAAGCCTGTCTCCGTCTAAGACGGGCAGGCGGTTCACCTCGTTGTCGGCCATCAGGGTGGTGATCTCGTGGATCGTGGCCTCGGGCGCCACCGTCACGACCTCGACGCTCATCACGTCGGCCACTTTGTTCCCGAAGGTCTTCCGAAAGCGTTCCTCGAACTTGCGGACGCTCTCCAAGTAGATGATGCTGTCCAGGAACTGCAGATAGTGAGGGAAGTGAAGTTCCGCGTCCTGGAGGATCACGTCTCCCTCGGTCACCACGCCCACCAGGGCGCCCTCGTCGTCCACCACGGGCACGCCGCTGATCTCGTGCGTGGCCAGGAGATCGGCCAATTCCCGCACCGTGGCGTCGGGGCCGATGGTGAACACTTCCGTGCGCATGATGTCCCGAGCCGTCAATCGCTCCACCCGGGCCTCCTCTCGAATACGTGCTCCGCCAGTACCACCGGCAGGAGCTCCATCACGTCCGGGGCGGTGAGGCCCCCTTTGTACACAAGCGCTCCGCGTCGTCCCGCCTCGGCGTGGAACCAGACACCCGCTCGCGCGGCCTCGAGGGGCGCCATACCGCGGGCCAGGAGCGCCCCAATGCACCCACTCAGCACGTCGCCGGTGCCGGCCGAGGCCAGCTGCGGTGGTCCTTGTACCACCACCCAGGTCTCCCCACCGGGAGCGACGACAACCGTCGATGACCCCTTCAGCACCACCACCTGACCGGTGACCACAGCCGCCCGCCGGGCGGCCAGCAGAGCCGACCGGCGCACTTCAGCCACCGTTTCGCCCAGCAACGCGGCCAGTTCGCCCACGTGCGGCGTAAGCACCAGGAGTCGTCCGCCGTCCACACGGCCCGCAACCGGCCCACCGCCCCGGTCGCCGCCTGCGTCGCCGGCCTCAGGGTGGCCGGACGCCGCCAACAGACCCGGGTGGCCCGCGAAGGCCAAGAGACCGTCCGCGTCGAGCACGGCAGGCGGGCCCGGCACCTCGACCACGCGACGAACCACCTCCATGGTACCAGGGTCGCGCCCCAGGCCGGGGCCGACCACCAACGCGGCGATACGCTCGTCGGAAAGCGCCCGGAGCACCGCGTCCGCGTCGAGGAGCCGGTCGCCCTCCCCCGCTTCCTCCACCACCACTTCCACGAGCCGCTCCCGCAGGGCGGGCGCGGCTCCCCCCGAAGTCACGATCCGCACGTACCCGGCGCCGCAGCGCGCGGCGGCGCCGGCGGCCAGCAGCGCCGCACCCGGGTAGACCCGCGACCCGGCGACCACGGCCACGAGGCCGGCGCGATACTTGTGATCGTCGGAACGGCGGCCTGGAACAACCACGTCGCGGGCAGTCACCACGCGTACGTCGGGCTCGGGCTCGAGAAAGCGGGGCAGCCCGATGTCCCACACCAGCACCTCGCCGGCCGCCTCGCTGCCCGGCGGACAGAGAAGACCGCTCTTGGCCGCGTGGAAGGTCACCGTGCAGTCGGCGGCTACGGTGCCCTCCGCGATCTCGCCGGTACCGGCGTCCGTCCCGGTAGCCACGTCCACCGCCACCACGGGCACTCCCCGCGCCGCAGCCGTGTTGATACGGCGCGCCCACGTCGCGATGGGCTCCCGGAGTTCGGCGCGGGCACCGGTGCCGAGCAGACAGTCAAGCACGAGTTCGGCTTCCTCCCACAAGTACTCGGGCACTCTCTCCACTCGCACGTTCACGCCCGCCTTGCGGGCGGCGCCGAGCTGGGCGGCCGCGTCGGGTGCGAGGTCCTTCTCACCGCCCGCAACCACGCAGGCCACCGGATGGCCCACCAGATGGAGCTGGCGCGCGACGGCCAGACCGTCGCCGCCGTTGTTCCCACGACCACAGGCCACCAGGGTATGGCGCCCGGGATAGCGCCGCAATACGAGTTCCGAGACGCCGAGCGCCGCCCGCTCCATGAGTACGGCCCCGGGCACTCCCACGTCCTCGATCGTCGCCCGGTCGAGTGCGCGCACCTGGGCGGCCGTGAAGCCCTCGGGGCGCTCGTCGAGTGTCAGTAGGCGCGCGAGGCCGCCGCCGCCTCCGAGACCGGACGCGGCCACCGCACCGGCCCCGTCGGCCGCCGCCACTACGACAGCGCCCGCGACCGTGTCGGTGTGAGTGAGCGAGAGGGCGATGTCGGTGATGCCGAGCGAGGCGGCGACCGCCGCGGTTCTGCCACTGAGGGCGACGCGCGGATCGGGTTCCGAAGTCACCTCGATCTCGAGCCACGTGAGCACGCCCGTGCCCAACAGCTTCCCCACCGCCTCCTTGGCCGCGAAACGCGCTGCCAGCGATCGGGCCGGGTCCGCCTTCCCACGGCAGTATTCGGCCTCGAGCGGAGTGAGCACGCGGTCCCACAGCTGCGGATGCCGATCCAGCGCCCGCCGCAGACGTTCCAGTTCCACCAGGTCGAGGCCGGTGCGCATCACGGAGCCGGCGCCGCCACGGCCCCCGGCGCGGCGCTCGCCGTCAGGGTCGGCGCCGGGACTCCCAGAGCCCCGGTCGACGGCGCGACCGCGGCGCCCCTCGCCGGCGTCGCCGCAGCGCCCCGAGCCGGATTCACCCCCGGGCTCATTCCACCGTGACCGTCTTGGCCAAGTTGCGGGGCTGGTCAACCGACTCCCCGTTGGCCTTCGCGGCGTAGTACGCGAAGAGCTGGAGCGGGACCACCGCGAGGAGCGGTGAGAGCATCTCGTCGGTGGCGGGCACCATGAACACCTCGTCCGCCATGTCCCAGATACGGTCGTTGCCCTCGGAGGCCACCGCGATGACGTGCGCCCCCCGGGCCTTCACTTCCTGCACGTTGGACACGAGCTTGTCGTAGACGTGGCTGTCGGTGGCCACCACCACCACTGGAGACCCATCCTCCAGCAAGGCGATGGGTCCGTGTTTCATCTCGCCCGCCGCGTACGACTCCGTGGGGATATAGGAGATCTCCTTGAGCTTCAGCGCCCCTTCGAGCGCCACCGGCAGACCGATGTTCCGCCCCAGATACAAGAAGAAGCGTTTGTGGGCGTAAGCCTTGGCCACGCGCTCGATGTCGGTGGCCCCTTCCCCTTCCAGGTACGTGTTCAGGAGCGTGGGCACGCGCCGCAACTCCTCGGTGAGCGCGCGGAGCTTATCCTCCGCAATGGTGCCCCGAACCTGACCCAGGTACAGCGCCAACAACTCGATCGCGAGCAGCTGCGCCAGGAAGGTCTTCGTCGCGGCGACACCGATCTCCAGGCCGGCCCGGGTGAACAGCACGCCGTCCGCCTCGCGCGTGGCCTGCGACCCCACGATGTTCGTGATCGCAAGCACCCGCGCCCCCGCCGCCCGGGCGGCTCTCATGGCGGCCAGCGTGTCGGCGGTCTCGCCCGACTGGCTGATGGCCACGCACAGGGTGTTCGGACCCACCACCGGGTCCCGGTAGCGGAACTCCGAGGCCACGTCGATCTCCACCGGGAGCCGAGCCCAGCGCTCCAGCGCGTACTTCCCCACCAAGCCGGCGTGGTACGACGTGCCGCAGGCGACCACGACCACCTGGCGCAGCTCCCTGATGTCCTCGTCGGAGAGCCCGATCCCCTCGAGCCGCACCATCCCTTCGTGGTCCACCCGCTGACTCAGGGTGTCGGCCAGCGCCACCGGCTGCTCGTGGATCTCCTTCAGCATGAAGGTCTCGAAACCGCCCTTCTCGGCGGCGTCCTCGTCCCAGTCCACGTGCTCGGGCACGAGTTCCACCGCGGTGCCGTCGAGGAGGGTGACCTTCACCTCATCCCGACCGACCACGACCACTTGGCCGTCGTCGGGAAAGAGCACATCCCGGGTCTCGGAGAGGAAGGCGGACACGGCCGAGGCGACGAAGTTCTCTCCTTCCCCGAGGCCCACCACCAAGGGCGTCTCCTTGCGGACGGCCACGATGGTCTCGGGTTCATCGACGCACACCGCCACGAAGGTGAAGTGACCCTCCATCTGCCCGTAGGCGGAGCCCGTCGCGTCCCGGAGGGAGCCCGCATAGGCGCGCTCGAGCAGATGCGCCACTACCTCGGCGTCGGTCTCCGACGTGAAGGTATGGCCCTCGCCCTCGAGTTCCGCGCGCAGGGTGAGGTAGTTCTCCACGATCCCGTTGAGGACGATCGCGAAGCGCCCGGTGCAGTCCGTATGCGGGTGGGCGTTCTCGCTCGAAGGACGCCCGTGAGTGGCCCACCGTGTGTGCGCGACCCCCACCGTCGAGCCGTTGCCCATCTGATGGAGCACGGACTCGAGTTTGTCCAGATTGCCCACCGAATGTAGGAGGTCGAAGCGACCTTCATGGATGAGCGATATGCCGGCCGAGTCGTAGCCCCGATACTCGAGCTTCCGCAACCCGCGGAACAGGATGTCCCGGCAGGGACGATTCCCCGCGTAGCCGATGATCCCGCACATAGCAGTCCTTTCCTGTCGAGGTCGCGGCCCCCGGACACACCGATCCCCAGGCGCGGAACCCGCGGTGCTTACGCCAGAGCCCGCTGCACCGTCTGGATCAGTCTATCGGCCACCGCCCGGCAACGCTCTTCCGTGGCGGCTTCCACCATCACCCTCACCAGTGGCTCGGTGCCGGAGGGACGGAGCACCACGCGCCCCTCGTCGCCGAGAGACGCCTCCTCGGCGGCCACCGCCCGCCACACGTCCGACGCGTCGCGCAGCCGACTCTTGTCGCCCACGCGCACGTTCACGAGAAGCTGAGGGAAGCGCCGCATGGTAGCGGCCAGCGTCTCCAGTCCCGCTCCGGAAGCCACCAGCGCCTGGCAGAGGAGCAGGCCGGTCTGCAGCCCGTCGCCGGTGGCGCCCACGTCCAGAGCGATCACGTGACCCGACTGTTCCCCCCCGAGTGCCGCGGGAACCTGCTCCATCCGCTCGAGCACGTAGCGGTCTCCCACATCGGTGACCTCCACCCGTATGCCGCGCTCGCGCATGGCTCGGTGGAAGCCCAGGTTACTCATGCTCGTCACCACCACCGTATCGTTCCGGAGGCGGCCCTGTTCCTTGAGCCATGGAGCCAAGATGGCCAGGATCTGGTCGCCGTCGACCGAGCGGCCCATGGGATCTACCGCGAGAACCCGGTCGCCGTCGCCGTCGAAGGCCAATCCCAGGTCGTAGTCGCCTTGCACCACACGGGCCGCCAGGTACTCGAGGTGTGTGGAACCGCACCCGGCGTTGATGTTCACTCCGTCCGGATCCGCGCATACGGTCTCCACGTGCGCGCCGGCAAGCTGGAAGGCCAAGGGGGACGTACGGTAGGTGGCCCCGTGTCCGCAATCGAGGAGCACCCGGCACCCGGCGAGATCCACGTCGAGGGCGGACAGCAGATCTTCTACGTATCTCGCTCCCGCGGCGGACAAGGGCTCCGCGCTGCCGACGCCGGCACCCGACACGCCCGTTTCCCCCAGTGACTCCATGACGGCTTCCACCCGCGCTTCCACGTCGTCGGGCAACTTCTTCCCATCGGGTCCGAAGAGCTTGACCCCATTGTCCTCGTACGGGTTGTGCGAGGCCGAGATGACCACTCCGCCGTGATACGGACCCCCGGACACCCCGCCGGCGGCCGCCACCAACCGCGATACCGCCGGCGTGGGCACCACGCCCGCGAGGATGGCCGTACCACCCATCGAGGTGATGCCGGCGACCAAGGCGCCCTCGATCATGGGACCGGAGAGACGGGTGTCCCGACCTATGAGCAGCCGAGCCGTATCGCCGCCGCCGAGGACGGCGGCGGCCGCGCGGCCGGCCCGCACGGCCAGTTCGGGCGTGAGATCCACGTTGGCCACGCCTCTGATACCGTCTGTTCCGAACCACTTCTTAGACACACACGACCTCCACGAAGGGCGACGCCCATGCCGTCGCCATCGCCACATAGTCGGGGACCATCTCCACGAGGTCTCCGGGCCGGAGCCGTGGAGCCTCCGTCGCGACCCCTACGATCAGGTAGTCGGAGGAACGCCCGAGTTCACGCAGTCCGGGCTGCCGGAACGAGACGGCTCCGGCACCAAGGTCCTGATGCCCAAGACCAAGCACCAGCCGTGTCTGCTCGACACCTCGGGACGACTTAGTATACCGCTCCAGCACCTCCGCCCGGAGCAGCACCGCGTCCTGGCGGCAGCCGGGGAGCGGACGGTAGAGGAGGGCGTCCCGTCCAAGAAGCAGCGCCTCCCCGCACCGTACCTCCGTGACCTCCGCCGGGAGTCGGCGGCCGTCTGCCAGAAGTGCCAGGAGGCTCGAACTGCCACCCGACACCCGGGCGCACGCGAAGCCGGCCGCGCGTGCCGTGCGCACCGCACTCCCGAGCACCTCCAGCGAGGCCAGGATGCCGTCGGCGTCGCCCTCGAAGCAGGCGTAGTTCGTAGAGAGCCCGGCAAGCTCGAGGCGTGGGTCCGCCTCGATCGACTCCAGCAGCGGCAGGAATTGCGCTACCGGCACCCCTTCCCGCAAATCCCCGGTCTCCAGGTACGCCATGACCGAGCGGTGCGCACCGGGCGTCGCCGTCTCCGCCACGCGCGCGGCCCCCTGCGGCGAGGACACGAAGCTCACATCGCCCGGCTCGAAATCACCCGAAAGGGGAGGGAGGAAGATACGCTGTAGTTCCACCCGCGGAAACGCTTCACGGAGACGGCGGAGATGCCGATCGCGCGAGTCGGCCAACGCCACGGCTCCCCCACCGAGCATGGCTCCCGCCACTCGAGGATCCCCGGCGCACCCTTTGGTCACGCCCACCAGGCGCAGGTCGTTCCGGGCGAGCAGGGATGCGACGGCGGCGGCGTTCTGCCCGACACCCTTCAGGTCGACGCCCAGCTCAGCCATGCCGATGCCCTCCGCAGAAATGACACGGGGCGGAGGAGTCGCCTCCCCCGCCCCGGGAACTTCGGTGCCGGATCCTTCTACCGCTTGGAGAACTGCGGGCGTTTCCGGGCCTTCTTGAGACCGGCCTTCTTCCGCTCCACCATCCGCGCGTCGCGCGACAGGTGGCCGGCCTTCTTGATCTCGGTGCGCAGACCGGGATCGGCCTCCACGAGCGCTCGGGCGATACCGTGCTTCAGCGCGCCGGCCTGGCCGGATTTGCCACCGCCGTGCAGCAGCGCAATCACGTCATAGCGTCCTTCTGTGCCGCTCTCTACCAGAGGCGCGCGGGCCATGATCACGAGAGCCGCACGATTGAAGTACTCATGCAGTGTCTTGCCGTTGACCGTGACCACGCCGGTGCCGGGCTTGATGCGCACCCGCGCGACCGAGGTCTTGCGCTTGCCGGTGGCGCCATAGACTACAGATTCCATTTCAGCTCCTCCGGCTCTTGCGCTTGATGTGGGTGCGCCGGGGCGGCGTACACCTTCAGCTTGCCCAACTGTTTCGCAGCCAGCCTGTTCTTCGGCATCATGCCCTTCACGGCGCGCCGGAGCACCTCGGTGGGGTGCTTCTCGAGCATCTCGCCGAGAGTACGCGACTTCAGCCCACCCGGACGTCCGGAGTGGCGATAGTAGCGCTTGTCCGTCAGTTTGTTTCCCGTAACTGCGACTTTGTCGGCGTTCACCACAATGACAAAATCGCCGGTGTCGGTATGAGGCGTGTACTGCGGCTTGTCCTTGCCTCTAAGAACAACGGCGATGTTGGTGGCGAGTCGGCCGAGGTTCTTGCCTTCGGCGTCTACGACCCACCACTTTCGCTCTACTTCGCCGGGTTTTGCGGAATACGTCTTCACGGTGACCTCCTTACGAACTCGTCTCAAGAAGAAGCTGGCCGCCGCGGCCGCACTGTGCGGCGCGATTCGGCGTCCTCGGTCGCGTCCGCAGTGCTCCTACGGACGCTCCCTGCGTCCCTGCCTCGCACTCGCCCATGGCGTCCTGACGGCGAAGCGTCATGCTGAAACGAGCTCCAAAACGCAAGCGGTGATAATAGTGGAGCCCGAGGAGGGTGTCAAGGCAGGGGCCGGGCGTAGTGGATCCTCCACAGGAACAGACCATGGGGCGGGGCCGTGGGGCCGGCGTCGGCTCGGGCTGCCCCCTCGAGGATCTCGGCCAGCCGTTCGAGCTCCAGCCGGCCCTTGCCCACCGCCACCATGGTGCCCACCATGGTGCGCACCATGTGTCTCAGGAAATGGGGGGCCCGCACGTCCAACCACACGAGCGGCCCGCGCCGCCGCCACCGGCACCGCTCGATGGTGGGCTCGAAGTGCTGGTGGTGGGTCTCGGTGGGGGTGAACGCCGTGAAATCGTGTCGGCCCAGCATGAGTTCGGCGGCGCGTGCCATGAGATCGACATCGAGATCGCCCTTGACGTGCCAGGAGTAGGCTGCGAGGAACGGGCTCGGAACGAGTCCGCGCCAGACGAAATAGCGGTAGCTGCGCGCCAGAGCGGAGCGACGCGCGTCGAAGTCCGGGGAAGCAGGCTCCATCTTCATGACCATCAGTCCGGGAGGCGTGAGGGCCCGGAGGGCGACAAGGGCGCGTCCTCGATTCTCGGGTGCGTCGAGCCCCCGCTCCCTCACCACGCCTCCTGGAAGCACGAGGCCGGCAACCTGGCCGCGGGCGTGCACGCCCGAGTCGGTTCGTCCCGCTACGGAGAGGCTCACCTCGTGGCCGAAGTAGGTGGCCAAGGCCTGCTCGAGGCTCCCCTCCACTGTGATCTGACCAGGTTGGCGCGCCCATCCGTAGAACGCGGACCCGTCGTACTGTATGTCGAGTCGAAAATTCCGGACGTCGCCCGGCGTGTCGATTCCTCCCGACGGAGCCGCGTGCATGGCACTCACCCTCACGCCCCCCACACGCGGCCGGCGGTCACCGCCGCCGTCAAGAGCACCACCACCAACGCCCCCGCCGCCAGATCCACGCGGCCGGCGCGCAGCTCCCGATAGCGAGACCTCCCCACATCACCTCGATAACAGCGGCTCGTCATGGCCACCGCCAGATCGTCCGCCCGCCGGAAGCTGATCACGAAGAGCGGAACCACCAGGGGGAGCAGCGCGGAGACGAGCAGGCGCGGATCGCGTGCGGTGAGATCTACCCCGCGGGCCCGCTGGGCCTTGATGAGATCGTCCAATTCCCGGAGCAGGGTGGGTATGAAGCGCAGGGCGATGGTCATCATGAGGGCGATCTCGTGACTCGGCACGCCCACTCGGCGCAGCGGACGCAGCAACCACTCGATGCCGTCGGTGAGGGCCACAGGCGGCGTGGTAAGCGTGAGGGCGGCGCTCGAGACCAGGAGCAGACCCACGCGGGTCACGAGGAATCCGCCGCGGTTGAGGCCCTCGCGAGTGATCGCGAACGGCCCCAGGCCGACGACGGGCTCTCCCGGGTAGTTCAGCGCCTGCACGAAGAAGGTGAAGACCAGCAGGAACAGGAGCGGACGCAGACTCCGCCACAAATAGGAAGCCGGCACCCGCGCCAAGACCAGGACCGCGGCAAGTCCCGCGATGAGGATCCCCGCGCCCAGCCAGCCGTCCACCGAGAACAGAACGATCGCGAAGATCAACACCGTCACCAGCTTCGTCCGCGGGTCGAGCTGGTGCACGGCCGACACCCCGGGCAGGTACTGCCCAATGGGTATGCTCAACCCGGGACCCCTCACGACGACGTCCCCTCGGCACACGCAAGAGTGCCGCCGTCGGCCGGCGGGACGCCCCGGCTCTCCAGCCACGCGCACAGAGTGTCCCCGTCCACGATCCCCTCCCGGGGTTCGGCACCGAGCCGCTCCGCCACCCGCGCGGCCAAGGGCGCGCGGAGCCCCACACTCTCCAACAGGTCTCGGTGTGCCAGAACGTCACGGGTCGCGCCTTCGGCGGCCACTCTCCCCTTATGGAGCACGATGACCCGGTCCGCACGGGTGGCCACCTCGTCCATGTCGTGACTACTGAATACGAGCGTCCGACCCCGCGCATGGGCCCACTCGCCCAAACGCTCCATCAGCGCTTCCCGCGCCGGCGGATCGAGCGCAGCCCCAGGCTCGTCGAGCACCAAAAGTCGAGGGTCGAGAGACAACACGCCGGCGAGGGCCACCCGGCGCTGCTCGCCGACCGAAAGCCCGTGTGGCATCCTCTCGCCGAACGCCCCGGGGTCGAGGCCCACCGCGAGCAGCGCCGCCTCCACGCGCGCCTCGAGGGCGCTCCCGTCGAGACCCTGAAGCCGTGGAGCCACGGCCACGTCGTCCCAGACGGTGCTCTTGAACAGCTGCGTCTCCGGGCGCTGGAACACCATGCCCACCGCGCCCGCGGGGGCGCGGCCGGCGCCAAGGATCTGAACGGTGCCCGAACTTGCACCCACAAGCCCCGCGATGAGTTGAAGCAACGTGCTCTTGCCGGAGGCGGTGGCGCCCACGACGGCGGTCACCGCACCCGTCGCGATGCGCGCTTTCACATCGCGGAGCGCTTCCCGCTGGAGAAACGTGCCTTGGTTGTAGATCACCGACGCCTTGTGGAGCTCGGCGGCGAAGGGCGGCTGATCGCGGTGCCGGGTGCCATCGGGCGCCAGGGTGTCGTCGGCGTCCGGCCTGCCGTCGCGGACAAGGGTGCCGTCGAGGCCCGGCCTGCCGTCGGGGCCCGACCTGCGGTCGCCGCCCAGGCACGCCCCCGTGCGCGCATCCTCCAGCGCACCCGCAAGCGCCGTCACCACCTCGTCCTCGGTGACCACCCCGGCGCCGACGCCCACCCGGCAGGCCAGAGCCAACGCCGGCGGCAGACCCACGGGGAAGGCCATGGAGGCGCCCTCGGCGAAGAAGCGAGCGGGGGATCCCACGTACCCGGCCGCACCTCCCGACAGAGCGAGGAGCCGATCCGCTCGGAGCGCCTCGCCCATGTGTTGGGTGATGAGCACGACCGCCACGCCGCGTTCGGCCAACCCCCGTATGAACGCGGATACCTCTTCCCGTCCGGCCGGGTCGAGCATGGAGGTGGGCTCGTCGAGAACGAGCACCGACGGGTCCAACACCAGGACCCCGGCCAGCGCCAGCCGCTGCTTCTGGCCGCCGGAGAGGAGATGGGGCTCCGTGCGCTCCTCCCCGTCGAGACCGACGGCCCGGAGCACGTCGGCCACACGGCTACGCATCTCCTCCCGGGGTACACCGAGATTCTCGAGTCCGAAGGCCACGTCGTCTTCCACCGAAGCCCCCACTATCTGGTCCTCCGGATCCTGGAAGAGAAGGCCGACGCGGGAACGTACGTCCCATTGCCGGTCGGGGTCGGAGGTGGGGATGTCGTCCACCAACACCTCTCCGTGCTCCGGGGCGAGGAGACCGTTGCTCAGGCGCGCCATCGTGCTCTTGCCCGATCCGTTCCCACCCACCACGGCAAGTATCTCCCCTGGGCGCACGTCCAGATCGAGTCCCTCCAAAACGAGGGGACCGTCGGCGCGGTAGCGGAAGGAGACCGCCTTGAAACACAACGCCGGGGCCGCTCCGGCCCCGGCGTTGTTCATCTCTTGGGCTGTGCCCACACTGAAGCTCCTGCCTAGCGTGCCGAAAGGTGACGCCTCCCCATCAGAGCGTGATGACCGAGGCTTCGCTTCTCGGCAGCCGCCTAGACGAGCTCCAAGTAGACCATCTCCGCGGCGTCGCCCGGCCGAGGGCCCAGCTTCAAGATCCGCGTGTACCCACCTTGCCGCTCGGCATACTTGGGGGCGATCTCGTTGAACAGCGCGTACGAGATCTTCTTGTTCCTCAGCATGCTGATGGCGGTGCGCCTGGAGTGCAGATCGCCGGCTTTGCCCATGGTGATCGCCTTCTCCACCAGGGGCTTGACCTCTTTAGCCTTTGCCTCCGTGGTCTTCACACGTCCATGCTCGAGCACCGAGCAGGCGAGGTTGGCCAGCATCTGCCGGCGGTGGCTCGGCTGGATGCCGAACCTCCTCCCTTTCCTCTGATGCCTCACGTTATTCTCCTCTGAGCTTCAGGTCCCGCTCGGCAAGACGTTCGCGCACCTCTTCGATGCTCTTCTTGCCGAAGTTGGGGATGTTCAGCAGTTCGGCCTCGGTGCGGGCGATGAGATCGGATACCGTCTCCACGCCCTCACGCTTGAGGCAATTGTATGAGCGGACGCCAAGCTCCAGCTCCTCGATGAGCACATCTTCGAGACCACCACCGGCGGGCTCGGGCATGCCGAGGAACAACGGCTCGTTGTCCTCCGTGATGATGCGATCCTCGTCCGCGAAGATCCGCAGCTGGTCGATCAACAGGTTCGCCGCTTCCTCGAGACACTGACGCGGGTCGACCGCACCATTGGTCTCGACCTCGAGGATCAGCTTGTCGTAGTCGGTGCGCTGTCCAACGCGGGCTGATTCGACCCTGTAGGCCACCCGGCTGACCGGGGAGAAGATCGAGTCCACGGGAATGACCCCGACGATAGTCTCCTCGCGCTTGTTGTCGTCGGCCGAGACATAGCCACGACCACGACGCACCCAGATGAGCATCTCCAGGCGGGCGCCGTCTTCCAGCGTGGCCAGCGGTGCCGACGGATTCACTATCTCAAGGCTGGCCGGCGCGGAGATGTCGCCGGCGGTGACGACCCCGGGGCCGTCCTTCACCAACTCCACGTCGATCTCGTCGTCTTCGCCGTGCAGAACGAACACAGCCTTTTTGAGGTTGAGGATGATGTCGGTGACATCTTCCTTGACACCTTTGATGGTGGAGAACTCGTGCGCCACGCCTTCGACCTTGATCGCCGACGCCGCCGCACCCTCCAGCGAGGAGAGCAGCACCCGGCGCAGCGAGTTACCGAACGTGTACCCGAATCCCCGGTCCAGCGGCTCCACCACGAAGATGCCGTGGTTGTCGCTCACCTTCTCCATTGTGATCTTTGGGGAATGGAAGTCTAGCAATCAGTCCTCCTACTCCACGGGCGGCGGTTCGTCCGCCCCCCGTGGTCAATACCTTGCCGGCCCCTGAAACGAGCTCCTACTTCGAGTACAGCTCGATGATGAGCTGCTCCTGCACCGGTACGTCGATATCCGCCCGCTCGGGAGCGCGCAGCACCTTGCCGGTCAGGTTGTCGTGATCGGCCTGGAGCCACGCCGGAACGGAGGCGGTCAGATCGGTGGCGTCTTCGATGACCGCCTTCAGACCTTCCTTGCCCGCGACTGCCGTGATCACCTGATCCGGCCGCACACGGTACGACGGGATATCCACCCGGCGTCCGTCCACGAGGAAATGGCCGTGCATGATCAATTGTCTCGCCTGCCGGCGGGAAGCGCCGAAGCCGAGGCGGTAGACGACGTTGTCCAGGCGCAACTCGAGGAGTCGCAGCAGGTTCTCACCCGTGACGCCCGACTGCTGGTTCGCCGCCTTGTAGTAGTTGCGGAACTGCTTCTCGAGCAACCCGTAGTAGCGACGCGCCTTCTGCTTCTCGCGCAGCTGCGTGAGGTACTCGGACGACTTGCGCCTGCGCCCGCGGCCGTGCTCGCCCGGCGGGTACGCGCGCCTGTCGATTGCGCACTTATCTGTCAGGCAGCGCTCGCCCTTGAGGAAGAGCTTGACTCCCTCGCGGCGGCACTGCTTGCACTGTGGTGAAGTATCCCTAGCCATGCTTCGTCTCTCTCCGCGCTAGACCCGGCGCCGCTTCTTGGGGCGGCAGCCGTTGTGGGGGATGGGGGTGCAGTCCTTGACGCCGCCGACTTCCAGCCCGGCGGCTTGAAGGGAACGGATGGCGGTCTCACGACCGCTGCCCGGGCCCTTCACGAACACGTCGACCTTCTGCAGGCCGTGCTCCATCCCGGCGCGCGCCGCTTTTTCGGCGGTCACCTGTGCGGCGAACGGAGTCGATTTACGCGATCCCTTGAATCCGGCCACGCCGGCACTCGCCCATGAGATCACGTTCCCTTCCTTGTCGGTAAGGGTGACAACCGTGTTGTTGAAGGACGTCTTGATATATGCGTTGCCGACGGCGATGTTCTTCCGCACCTTGCGGCGTCGAACACGCCCGCCCGCACGCTTCACTGGTTTTGCCATGTGGCTATCTCCCGATCGTGATTCGCGGTCAGCACAAGATCACCGATCAACGGACCTTCTTCTTCACACCGACGGTGGGCTTGTGGCCCTTGCGCACCCGAGCGTTCGTCTTGGTGCGCTGCCCGCGGACCGGCATGCCACGCCGGTGGCGGATGCCCCGGTAGCAGCCGATCTCCATGAGCCGTTTGATGTTTTGACTACGCTCACGACGGAGGTCGCCCTCCACGGTCACGTGCTCTTCGATGTACGCCCGGAGACGGATTTCCTCGTCTTCCGTGAGGTCCTTGACGTAGGTGTTCGCATCGACACCCACAGCCGCCAGGACGGCGTTCGACGTGGAGCGCCCGATGCCGTACACATACGTGAGCCCGATCTCCACCCGCTTCTCACGGGGGATCGTCACTCCTGCGATACGAGCCATTCCCTACTCCCGCTTAGCCCTGCCGCTGCTTGTGGCGCGGGTTCTGGCAGATGACCAGAACCACGCCCTTGCGGCGGATCACTTTGCATTTCTCGCACATCGGCTTCACCGACGCTCTAACCTTCATGTTCGTCTCAACCCTCTCGGCCGGACCGGGGGCGCACGGGCCCACGATCACACCATTCGACTGAGCACATCTATGGACCCTCGGCATCCGTGTCCAGCAGCCGCTCCCCAGCGTCCACGTGAACGTCTGGGGTGAATGCCTCGGGCCGGCTTACGGTCCCGGGCTATCGGGACCGATTGCTGCCCTGTTCTGATCGACTTACTTGAAGCGGTAGGTGATCCTCCCGCGCGTGAGGTCATACGGAGAAAGCTCCACCTTGACCCGGTCGCCGGGCAGGATACGGATGTAGTTCATGCGCATCTTGCCGGAGATATGAGCCAGGACCTCATGGTCGTTCTCGAGCTTGACCCGGAACATCGTGTTGGGCAGAGCTTCGATCACCTCGCCCTCGAACTCTATCGCGTCTTCCTTGGGAGACACTAGGCTTACTGCACCTCTTCTCTCGGAGTCGTACACGGTGCGGCAGGGCCACACCACGACCGACTATGTTAGCACAAGGCCGCCTTCCGAAACTTCGTCTACCTCGTCACACCGTCAACACACGTGGGCCGTCGGCGGTCACGGCCACCGTGTGCTCGAAGTGAGCCGACAGACTCCCATCCTTGGTAAAGATCGACCACGTATCTGAACCCACTTCCACTTCGTACCCGCCGATATTGACCATGGGTTCGATAGCCAGCACCGCACCTTCAGAGAGACGCGGCCCCCGACCCGGTCGGCCGAAGTTCGGCACCTGCGGCTCTTCGTGCATCTCCCGGCCCACACCATGTCCCACCAAGCTCCGCACCACCGAGTACCCGCGGGTCTCCACGTGCTCCTGCACCGCGTGGGAGATGTCCCCCACCCGGCGCCCCGGGCGGCACTGGTCCACCGCCAGCATGAGCGCCTCCCTCGTGGCTGTCATGAGGGCCTGAGCCTCATCCGAGATCGCACCTACCGCTACGGTGACCGCCGCATCCGCGATGAAGTCCTGGTACGTCACGCCCACGTCGATCCCCAGTATGTCGCCCTCGCGGAGACGCGTGGCTCCGGGGATCCCGTGCACCACCATGTCGTTCGGCGACGTGCACACCGACCCGGGGAAGCCTTTGTAACCCTTGAAGGTCGGTACGCCGCCGCGGCCGCGAATGTAGTCCTCCGCGAGCCGATCCAACTCGCGTGTGGAGACGCCGGGCGCACTCGCCTCGGTGAGCATGTCGAGGCAGCCCCGCACGATCCGCCCGGCCTGGGCGATCACGTCGATCTCGTGTGCCGACTTCAGGATGATCACGAGCCCACCGTCATGGACGGCCGATCGCCTCCTTGATGTCTTCGTATACCTTGGCCGGCGACTGCGCGCCATCGATGCGCGCGAGCACACCGCGCTCGTCGTAGTAGGAGATGAGGGGCTCCGTCTGCTGGTTGTAGACGGTCAGCCGGTTGCGTACCGTCGCCTCGCTGTCGTCGTCGCGCTGGTAGAGCTCGCCCCCGCACTTGTCGCACACGCCCTCGGTGGCGGGTGGGCTGAACATCACGTGGAACGGTGTTTGGCACTCCCGGCAGATACGACGACCGGTGAGCCGAGCCACCAACTCCTCCTCGTTCACGAGGATGGCGAGCGCCTTGGAAACGCCGCGGTCGATACCGGCCAGGCTTTCGTCGAGCGCCTCGGCCTGCGGGATGGTGCGCGGGAAACCATCGAGGAGGAAGCCGACCGTGGTGTCCGGCTCCTGAAGTCGGTCCTTGACGATGCCGATGACCACGGAATCGGGCACGAGATCGCCTGCATCCATGGAACGCTTGGCCTCGAGACCCATCGCGGTCTGGTTCTTGACCGCCGCACGCAGCATATCCCCGGTGGAGATATGCGGCACGGAGTAGTCTTCCACGATCCGTCCGGCCTGCGTGCCTTTGCCGGCCCCGGGCGGTCCCAACAGAATCAGATCGAACTGCGCCATCCTCCCCCTCCTTCGCCTACTTCAGGAAGCCCTCGTAGTGCCGCATCAAGAGCTGTGACTCCATCTGCTTCATGGTATCGAGCGCCACACCCACCACGATCAGGAGCGAAGTGCCCCCGAAGAAGAACGGGATGCCGAGCAACCAGATCAGGATCGTCGGGAGGGCGGCAATCGAGGCCAGGAACACCGCTCCCGGCAAGGTGATGCGTGTGAGCACCCGGTCGAGGTACTGGGCGGTGGGACGGCCCGGGCGGATGCCGGGGATGAAACCGCCGTACTTCTTCAGGTTGTCCGCCTGGTCGAGAGGGTTGAACTGGACCGCCGTGTAGAAGTAGGTAAAGGCGATGATGAGCAGCACCTCGGCCACGAGGTACATGGCCGTCCCCGGACCCACCGCCCTCGCCGCGGACTGCGCCCAACTCCACGGCGTCATCTGCGCCAGGGTGACAGGGAACACCAGGATGGCGGAGGCGAAGATCACCGGGATCACCCCGGCCATGTTGATACGCAGCGGCAGATACGTGCTCTGCCCCCCGTACATCTTGCGTCCCACCACTCGTTTCGCGTACTGCACGGGGATGCGCCGCTGCCCTTCCTGCATGAGGACGATGGCGGCGATCACGCCCAGCGCGATGAGGGCGAGAGCCAACCACTCCAGCGGGTTCATGGTGGAGAACATCTTGTAGAGACCGCCCGGCAGGCTGGCCACGATGCTGGCGAAGATGATCAGCGAGATACCGTTGCCGATGCCCCGCTGGGTGATGAGTTCGCCGAGCCACATGACCAGACCGGTACCCACTGTGAGGGTCATGACGATGAGGTAGAAGCGCAGCGGAGTCAGGGGGTTGGCCTCCGTGAACGCGCCCTGGCTGCGGAAGATGATGACGTAGCCCACCGACTGGATCAGCGCCAGCACGACGGTGAAGTACCGGGTGTACTGGTTGATCTTCTTGGCACCGGACTCGCCTTCCTTGGCGAGCGCCTCCAACTGCGGGATGACGATCTGCAGCAGCTGCATGATGATCGAGGCGGTGATGTACGGCATGATGCCCAGCGCGAAGACGGCGACCCGCTGCAGGGCGCCCCCCGCGAAGAGGTCGAGGAACGCGAAGACCCCACCGCCGGCGATGAGGTCCTCGATCGCCTGCAGGTCGACGCCGGGCACGGGTACGAAGGACCCGAACCGGTACAAAGCGATGATGAACGCCGTGAACAACAGGCGCTTCCGCAGATCGGGAAGCTTCCAGGCGTTCAGCAGGGATTGGAACATCGAGCTCTCTCCAGTCTATCGAGCGGCGGTCGGACCGAGTCCCTAAAGGACCTCGGCCGAGCCGCCGGCAGCTTCGATCTTGGACTTCGCGGCGCCGCTGAAACCGTGGGCACGGATGGTGAGCGGGCGGTCGAGTTCGCCGCCGGCGAGGATCTTGACCCGTTCATCCACCTTCTTGATGATGCCCTTTTCCGCGAGTGCTTCGGGAGTGACCTCCGCGCCCGCCGCGAACACATCGAGGCGCGACAGGTTCACCGGAGTCATGTAGGTACGGAAGGGACCGATGGGCATGGAGGTCTTCGCCAAAGGTCCACGGAGTTTCGGCAGCCGCATGTGCAGCGGCATTTGGCCGCCCTCGTAGCGGGCCGGCACGCCGCCACCGCTGCGCGCGTTGGCGCCCTTGTGGCCCTTGCCGGAGGTCTTGCCGACCCCCGAGCCCTCGCCGCGACCCACCCGCTTCTTCTTCGAGCGCGAGCCGGCAGCGGGCTTCAAGTCGTGGAGGAAGATATCTGCCATGATCTATCCCTCGTCCTTCACATCGACCTCAGCGATCTCGAGCATGTACTCGATCTTCTTCACCATGCCCCTGATCACCGGGTTGTCGTCGTGGTACACCGTCTGCCCCACGCGGGAGATACCGAGCGCCCGCAGGGTGTCTTTGTGGTCCTGCTTGCGGCGGATGCCGCTGCGGACCTGCTTGATCGCCAGCACTTCCGTCACGCTCCTGCGGCTTCCGCGGGTTCGGCCGTCTCCACCGCCGTGATGCCGAGGACCTCGCGCACGGTCTTGCCCCGCAGGGCGGCGATCTCCTCGGGACGACGGAGGGAACGGAGTCCCTGCTCGGTGGCCCGAACCATGTTGATCGGGTTCGTGGTGCCCAGGCACTTGGTGAGGACGTCGTGGACGCCTCCCAGCTCCAGGACCGCACGCACGCCGCCGCCGGCGATGACGCCGGTACCGGGCGAAGCCGGGCGCAACAGCACGCGACCCGCACCGTAGCGGCCGGTGACGCCGTGCGTGATGGTGGACCCGTGCTTGGGTACCACGAATAGGTTCTTCTTGGCGTCCTCTATGGCCTTCTGGATGGCCAAAGGCACTTCTTTGGCCTTCCCGTAGCCGACGCCCACGATGCTCTCTCCGTCGCCGACAGCCACCAGGGCCGTGAACGAGAACCGCCTCCCGCCTTTGACCACTTTGGCCACGCGGTTGATCTCGATCACGTTCTCCTGGAGGTTCAGCGCATCAGCTCTTATCTGTGCCACTGGTGTACCTCTCCCATTCTAGAACTCCAGGCCGCCCTCGCGGGCGCCGTCGGCAAGGGCCTTCACTCGACCGTGGTACAAATAGGCGCCGCGGTCGAACACGATGCCGACCACTCCCGCCTCTTTCGCACGCTCGGCCAGCAACTGTCCGACCTTGGCGGCCATGTCTTTCTTGGGCATGCCCTTCTCGGTGAGACTGAGACTACTCGCGCTCACCAGGGTCTTGCCCGCCTGGTCGTCGATGATCTGGGCCCAGATGGCGCGGTTCGAACGGAATACGGTGAGACGTGGCCGTTCGGCCGTGCCTCGCACAGTGTTCCGCACGCGCGACGCGCGGCGATTCCTGGCCCGTTGTGTCTTCTCGATCATGCTCATGTTCTTCGACTCATCCTCCCCTAGGCCCGCTTGCCGACCTTGCGGCGGACGACTTCACCCTGGTAGCGGATGCCCTTGCCCTTGTATGGCTCCGGCTTCCGGATGGCCCGGATGTCGGCGGCCACCTGACCCACCTGCTGCTTGTCGATGCCCTTTACGATGATCTGCGTGGGGGCCGGCACTTCGAACTCGATGTTCTCCGGGGGGACCACCACCACAGGGTGGGAAAAGCCCGCCTGGATCTCCAGTTCGGCACCCTTCAGCGCGGCCCGATAGCCGACGCCGACGATGTCCAACCGCTTCTCGAAGCCGGTGGTGATACCGGTCACCATGTTGGCGACCAAGGCGCGGGTCAGGCCGTGCAACGCCCGATGCGTCGCGGCGTCACTGGGCCGGGTGACCGTGATGATGCCGTCGTCGTGGGTCACCGTGATCACCGGACTCACGTCACGTTCCAACTGGCCCTTGGGACCCTTCACGGCGACGTGGCTACCCTTGATCGTGATGTCCACACCGGCCGGCACGTTGATTGGTTCTCTTCCGATTCTAGACATGAGCCATCACCACACGAAACAGATGACTTCGCCGCCTACACCCAGCCGCTGGGCCTGCCTCGCGCTCATGACTCCGCGCGAAGTGGACACCACTGCCACCCCCAGGCCGCCAAGGACCTTGGGAAGCTTGTCTTTCTTGGCATAGATGCGACGACCCGGTTTACTGACCCGCTTCAGCTGGGTGATGACCCGGCGGCGGTCCTCGGTGTACTTCAGGTCGATGACGAGCGTATCGAAACTCTCACCCTTGACCACGGAATAGTCGGCGATGTAGCCCTCATCCTTCAAGATGCGGGCCACCTCCACCTTGCCGCGCGACGTGGGCATCGACGCCTGCGAGTGGAGCGCCTTGTTGGCGTTGCGGACCCTCGTGAGCATGTCGGCTATGGGATCAGACTGCGACATAGTGCCTCCTCCCTACCAGCTCGACTTGGTCACGCCGGGGATCACGCCTTCATGAGCAAGCTCACGCAGACAGATCCGGCACACGCCGAACCGCCGAAAATACCCGCGGGGACGACCGCACCGGCGGCAGCGATTGTACGCCCGAGTGGAGTACTTCGCCGGCCGGTTGGCCTTCGCGATGAGCGATTTCTTTGCCATACCTTAGTGCTCCTTCTCCTAGCTCTCGCGGAAAGGCATGCCCAGCTTCTTGAGCAGAGCCCTTCCTTCATCGTCAGTTTCCGCGGTGGTGGTGATGGCGATATCCAGCCCGCGGACCCGATCGATCTTGTCGTAGTCGATCTCAGGAAAGATGATCTGTTCCTTGAGACCGATGTTGTAGTTACCCTGCCCGTCGAACGACTTCGGAGAGATCCCCCGGAAGTCACGGATACGCGGCAGCGCGATGCTGATGAGACGATCGAGCATCTCCCACATGCGGTCGCCCCTCAGGGTGACCCGCAGACCCACCGGCATACCTTCGCGGATCTTGAAGTTCGCGATCGACTTGCGTGCCCTGCGGAGCTGAGGCTTCTGGCCGGTGATCTGACCGAGCTGCTTCGCAGCTTCCTCGAGTGCCTTCGCGTCCTGGGCGGCTTCGCCGACGCCCATGTTGACCGTGATCTTGGTCACCCGGGGCACCTGCATGATGTTCGTGTATCCCATGTCGGCCAGCAACTCGGGCACGATCTGGGTCCTGTACTTTTCCTTGAACCTCGGCATCGCCATGGCTAACCCTTATCTACCTGGACTTTGCACTTTTTGCAGTACCGCACCTTCTCGCCCTGCTCCACACGCATGCCCACACGCACGGCTGCGGCGCAGCCGGGGCAGACGAGCTTCACGTTCGAGATGTGGATACCCGCCTCACGCTCGATGACGCCGCCCTGCGGCACCTTCTGCGACGGACGCACATGGCGCTTGATGAAGTTCACGCGCTCCACGACCACGCGCTCGCTCTCACCGTTGACGCTCAGCACCTTGCCCCGCTTGCCGCGCTCTTTGCCTTGGATCACCTCGACCGTGTCGCCCTTGCGGATCTTCTTCGTGGTCGCTGTCGTCTTGGCCTTGGGCTTCATCACAACACCTCCGGCGCCAGCGACACGATCTTGGCGAAGTTCTTCTCGCGCAGCTCCCGAGCCACCGGCCCGAAGATGCGCGTGCCGCGCGGGTTGTTCGACTTGTCGATCAGCACCGCGGCGTTCTCGTCGAAGCCGATATATGTGCCGTCGCTACGGCCGAACGACTTCTTCACGCGCACGACGACAGCCTGCACGACGTCGCCCTTCTTCACCGAACCACCCGGGGTCGCCTCTTTCACCGTGCCGACGATGATATCGCCCACGCTGGCGTACCGGCGGTGCGAACCACCCCTGATGCGGATACAGAGGAGCTGTCGGGCGCCGGTGTTGTCGGCCACCTTGAGTCTCGTCTCTACTTGGATCATCGTTAGTTCCTGTCTCTCTCGGTCGAGGGGCCTACTCGGCCCGCTCCAGGATGCTCATCAGTCGCCAGCTCTTCGATTTCGAGAGCGGTCGACACTCGCGCACCAGGACCGTGTCCCCGATCCGGGCCTCATTCTGCTCGTCGTGCGCCTTGAGGCGACTGCTGCGGCGCACGATCTTCTGGTAGAGCGGGTGCGGTCGGGACGCGGTGATCTCGACAACGATGGTTTTCTCCATCTTGTCGGAAACCACGACGCCGCGACGTTCGCGCTGCCTGCTCTCACGCTCCGCGGCCATCTACGACTCCTTCGCCTTCTGTGAGTTCTGCACTGTCAGGAGGCGGGCGATATCCCGCCGCACCTGACGCAACCGACTGGTGTTCTCCAGCTGTCCGGTCGCATGCTGGAAGCGGAGGTTGAACAGCTCCTCGCGTGAATCCTTGAGGCGCTGTTCAAGCTCGGTCTCGGCGAGTTCGACAATATCCTTAGCCTTCAAAGCTGCCGCCCTCCCTCGTGACGAAACGACACTTGATGGGAAGCTTGTGCGCGGCGAGGCGGATAGCCTCTTTCGCGAGTTCCTCCGGCACGCCTGCCAACTCGAACATCACGCGGCCCGGCTTCACCACAGCCACCCATTGGTCGGGCGAGCCCTTTCCCGAGCCCATGCGGGTCTCGGCGGGCTTCTTGCTGATGGGCTTGTGGGGGAAGATATTGATCCACACCTTCCCGCCCCGCTTGATCCGCCGGGTCATGGCGACACGGGCAGATTCGATCTGCCGGCTCGTCACCCAGCCGGGCTCAAGCGCCTGCAGCCCGAATTCGCCGAACTGCACGGTGGTCTGTCCTTTGGACTTGCCACTCATGCGGCCGCGCTGCTGCTTTCTATGTTTGATCCGCTTTGGTAGTAGCATCTTTCCTTGTCTCCCTGAGGCTCGTCAGTCTGGAGTCCACGGTCCCGGGCGTGCCTAGCCTCCTACGAGGACATCGGCGCCGACCGAGAGGGTCGGGACTTACCAGCCGGAACCCTGGCCTCCTCGGCCTCCACGACCACCTCGGCCGCCGCGTCGCTCTTCCGGCACGCCGAGCGTCGGCTCCTTCTGAGAGTCGCGATCGAAGCCTTCAGGCATGATCTCACCTTTGTTGATCCACACCTTCACACCGATCTTCCCGAAGGTGGTGTTAGCTTCCCAGAAGCCGTAGTCGATGTCGGCACGGAGCGTATGCAGGGGCACACGGCCCTCGCTGTATCCTTCCACGCGCGCCATCTCGGCGCCGCCAAGACGGCCGCCCGACCTCACTTTGATACCTTCCGCGCCGGAGCGCATCGCCGACGTGATGGCCCGTTTCATCGCCCGGCGGAAACTCACGCGATTGGCGAGCTGCTCGGCGATGGACTGAGCCACCAGGCTCGCGTCCAACTCGGGACGCTTGATCTCAGCGATGTTCACGTGCACGTTCTTGCCGGTCATCGCATGGATCTCACGACGAAGGGCGTCGACCTCGGATCCCGACTTGCCGATCACGATGCCGGGACGCGCGGTATGGATATCTATAACGATCTTGTTCGTGTCCTTGCGGATCACGATCTCGGACAGGCCGGCGTGGCCCATGCGAGCACGAATGAACTTGCGGATCGCAAGATCCTCTTCGAGGAAGTCCGCAAAGTTCTTGTCGGTGAACCAGTGCGCCTTCCAATCGTGGATGATGCCGAGGCGCATGCCACCTGGGTGAACCTTCTGACCCACTGGTTACGACTCCCTTCTCTCGTCGACGGCCACTGTGATGTGGCTGGTCCGTTTCCGGATCCGCGAGGCCCGCCCCATCGCGCGCGGTTTGAAACGCTTGAGCGTGGGGCCCTCGTCCACGTAGGCTCGGACCACGTACAGATCTTCGGACACCATGTCGTTGTTGTTCTCCGCGTTGGCGACCGCCGACGCGAGGACTTTGCCGACGACGGGGGCCGCACCCCTCGGAGTCAGCATGAGGATCGCCTTGGCGTCCTTCACCGACTTGCCGCGGATGAGATCCACCACCTGACGGGCCTTGCGCGGAGAGAGGCGGACATACTTGGCTGTAGCGTTGACCACGTCCCTACCTCCTCGACCGCTTCTCTTTGCCGCCGCCGTGGCCCCGGTAGGTACGGGTGAGCGCGAACTCGCCCAGCTTGTGCCCTACCATGCTCTCCGTGACGTAGATGGGCACGTGCTTGCGCCCGTCGTGTACGGCGATCGTGTGGCCCACCATCTCTGGATATATGGTGGAGGCCCGCGACCACGTCTTCAGCATGCGCTTCTCGCCGGTGTCGTTCATGCGCGTGATGCGGCTCATGAGCTTGACCTCGACGAAAGGCGCCTTCTTGCTCGATCTCGTCACAGCGCCTCCTACCTCCCCTTACCGCGTCGCCGCACAATGTACTTGTCCGACGACTTTGAGCCCCTGGTCTTATGACCGAGAGTCGGTACACCCCAGGGAGTCACCGGATGGCGGCCGGGAGTCGTGGAGCCCTCGCCGCCGCCGTGGGGGTGATCCACCGGGTTCATGGTCGTGCCGCGGACCGTCGGGCGGATGCCCATCCAGCGGCTGCGACCGGCTTTACCCGTCGACAGGTTCTCGTGCTCGGCGTTGCCGATCTCACCCATGGTCGCCCGGCAGTCCAGGTGGATCATGCGCATCTCGTTGGAAGGGAGACGCAGCGTCGCGTAGGCCCCTTCCTTTGCCATCACCTGAGCAGACGTGCCGGCGGCTCGGGCGATCTGGCCGCCTTTGCCGATGTGCATCTCGATGTTGTGAACGGTGGACCCCACGGGGATATTGCGCAAAGGCAGGGCGTTCCCCACTTTGATGTCGGCCTCGGGACCGGCTTCCACCTGGTCGCCCACCTTCAGCTTGTTCGGCGCCAGGATGTAGCGCTTCTCGCCGTCGGCGTACACGATCAGGGCGATGCGGCTGTTGCGGTTGGGATCGTACTCGATCGACGCCACTCGGCCGGGAACTCCGTCCTTGTTGCGCTTGAAATCGATGATCCGGTACATCCGCTTGTGTCCGCCGCCCTGGTGACGCGTGGTGATACGGCCGTTGTTGTTGCGGCCGCCCTTACGCTTGATCGGCACGATCAACGACTTCTCCGGCTTTTCCTTCGTGATCTCATCGAAGGCCGGGGTGGTCGTGAAGCGCCGCCCGGGTGAAGTTGGTTTGTAGCTCTTTATCGCCATCTAGCCTCTTCCGCTCTTCCTAGCCGTCTAGTTGGCGCCGAAGAACTCGATCCGGTTACCCGGAGCCAGTTCTACGACGGCCTTCTTCCACCGGCGCGTGGTGCCGCTGTGGAGACCGCGACGCTTGGGCTTCGCCTTGACGTTCATAGTGTTCACACCGATGACGGAGACCTTGAAGATCTCCTCCACCGCCGCACGTACGTGCTGCTTCGTGGCCCTGGGGTGCACCTCGAAGGAGTAGCGGCCCATTTCCACGGCCGAGTAGCTCTTCTCCGAGATGATCGGTCGAATGATGATCTGACGTGCATCCATCAGGCCTCACCGCCTTCGAGTACTGCGACCGCGGCTTCCGTGAGGACGGCGCTGCGGGCCCACACGTAGTCCTGGACCTCAACCTCGCTCAACGGGAGCACCCGCGTGCGGGGCAGGTTCCGGAAGCTGAGCAGCATGTTGATCTCCCGCCCGGTGCCCACAACGAGTGTGGGCCCCTCGAGCTCGGTCGACGCCAGGATGGCCGCCGCCCGCTGCGTGGAGGGCGCCTCGAAATCCACACCGCTCAACACGCGCACCGCGTCGTTGGAGATGAGGTTGCCGAGGGCCATACGGAAGGCCTTGCTGCGCACCTTCTTGTTCACCTTGAAGGAGTGATCGCGCGAGATGGGCGGAAAGGCCATACCGCCTCCCGTCCAATGCGACACCCTGCTGCTGCCGGCCCGGGCGCGCCCGGTACCCTTCTGCCGCCACGGCTTGGCGCCCCCGCCGGACACCTGACCGCGCGTCTTCGCGGCGTGCGTGCCTTGACGGCGCGCCGCCAACTCGCCGCGAACCACCTCGTGCATGAGACCGATGTTCATCTCGGTCTCCACGAGGCCGTCCGCAAACTCGTGTTCGCCGACGACGGCGCCCTTCTCGTCGATCTTATGTATCGATGGCATATCCCTATCCTCTTACGAACACCAAGGAGCCTTTGCTCCCGGGGACGGAGCCCTTCACCATGAGCAGGTTGCGCTCGGCGTCGGCGGCCACGACGGTGAGCCCCGTCTGCGTCACGCGCTTGTTGCCCATCTGCCCGGGCAGACGCGTGCCGGGGAAGACCCGGGCCGGCGAAGCGCTGGCCCCTATGGAGCCCGGAGCCCGGTGGAACCGGGAGCCGTGACCGGAGGGTCCACCGCGGAAGTTGTGACGCTTCATGACACCCTGGAAGCCCTTGCCCTTGCTGACACCCGTGACTTTGACCACGTCGCCGGGGACGAAGGCGTCCACCGTGACCTCGTCGCCCACGACCGGCTCGTACTCACCCCGCACCTCAGCCAAATGACGACGAGCAGAGGCACCGGACTTCTTCAGGTGACCGAGCTCCGGCTTGTTGAGCTTCTTCGGCTTCACCTCGCCAAAGGCGATCTGGGTGGCCGAATAGCCGTCCACGGCCGGGGTCTTCTTCTGCGTGACCACACACGGCCCGGCTTGGATGACGGTCACCCGCGTGACCACGCCGTCCTCACCGAACAGTTGGGTCATGCCTATCTTGGTTCCAAGCAATGCTTTCATCACAGTTTGATCTCGATGTCCACGCCCGCGGGCAGATCCATCCGCATGAGCGAGTCCACCGTCTTCGGAGTCGGTTGGTGGATGTCGATCAGACGCTTGTGCGTGCGGATCTCGAAGTGCTCTCGCGAGTCTTTGTCCTTGAAGGGACCACGGATCACGCAGTACACGTTCTTCTCGGTGGGCAGGGGGACGGGGCCGGATATGGTTGCTCCGGTGCGCTCCGCCGTCTCCACGATGCTGCGCGCGCTCTTGTCCACGAGCTCGTGATCGTAGGCCTTCAGCCGTATACGTATCTTCTGTTGAGCCAAGGTCAGCCTCGCCTCTCACTGCCGCGGCCGAAGGGGCCCGCTGTGGGCCCCTCGTGTCCGCGAACGTCTCTTGTGCCTATGCGATTACTTTCGTGACCACGCCGGCGCCAACGGTACGGCCGCCCTCGCGGATAGCGAACCGCAGCCCTTCCTCCATCGCGATGGGGATGATGAGCTTGACGGTCAGGTTGGTGCGGTCGCCCGGCATGACCATCTCCACGCCCTCTTCCAGACGGGAGTCGCCGGTCACGTCGGTGGTGCGGAAGTAGAACTGGGGCCGATAGCCGTTGAAGAACGGGGTGTGACGGCCACCTTCCTCGCGGGTGAGCACGTACACCTCAGCCTCAAACTCGGTGTGAGGCGTGATGCTCCCGGGCTTGGCGAGAACCATGCCGCGCTGCACTTCTTCGCGCTTGATGCCGCGTACGAGGACGCCGATGTTGTCGCCGGCGCGACCTTCGTCGAGCAGCTTGCGGAACATCTCCACACCGGTGCAGACGGTCTTGATGACCGCGTCGCTCATACCGATGATGTGGACGTCCTCGCCCACCTTGATGATCCCGCGCTCCACGCGACCCGTGACCACGGTGCCGCGACCCTGGATCGTGAACACGTCTTCGATCGGCATGAGGAAGGGTTTGTCGGTGTCGCGCTCGGGCAACGGCAGGTACTCGTCCACCGCCGCCATGAGGTCGAGGATCGGCTTGCAGGCTTCGCACTCGTCGCCGCCGCAGCCGCACTCGAGAGCCTTCAGTGCCGAGCCGGTCACCACGGGGAGGTCGTCACCCGGGAACTCGTACTCGGAGAGGAGCTCGCGCACTTCCATCTCGACCAGCTCGAGCAGTTCGGGATCGTCCACCATGTCGGCCTTGTTAAGGAACACGATGATGTACGGTACTCCGACCTGCCGGGCGAGCAGGATGTGCTCGCGGGTCTGCGGCATGGGGCCGTCGGCGGCCGATACCACGAGGATGGCGCCGTCCATCTGCGCCGCGCCGGTGATCATGTTCTTGATGTAGTCGGCGTGGCCCGGACAGTCAACGTGGGCGTAGTGCCGGTTGTCCGTCTCGTACTCAACGTGCGCCGTGGCGATGGTGATCCCGCGCTCCCGCTCTTCCGGAGCGTTGTCGATGGAATCGAACGACCGGACCGCGATGTTCGGATTCCGCGCCGCCAGGCAACAGGTGATGGCGGCCGTAAGCGTCGTCTTGCCGTGGTCGACGTGGCCGATAGTGCCGACGTTGACATGCGGCTTCGTCCGCTCAAACTTCTTCTTGGCCATCTTTCCTCCCTTTTCTTACCGTGATGCGCTCAGGCCGGGTACCGGCCGTATTGCCTGTGTCTGGTGCTAGCGTTCGCCCCGGAAACGGGCGACGATCTCTGTGGCTATGGATGTGGGTACTTCCGCGTAGTTGCTGAACTGCATGGTGTACGTGGCCCGACCCTGCGAAGACGAACGCAGGTCGGTGGCGTATCCGAACATCTCGGAGAGCGGCACTTGTGCCCGGACCACTTGGGCGCCGCCGCGCGGCTCCATGCCCACGATATGGCCTCTCCGCGAGTTCAAGTCTCCGATAACATCGCCCATGTATTCCTCGGGAACGACCACCTCCACGTCTTCGATTGGTTCGAGAAGCACCGGCTTGCCTTTCTCGGCTCCGGCCTTGAACGCCATCGACCCGGCGATCTTGAAGGCCATCTCCGAGCTGTCGACCTCGTGGTAGGAGCCGTCGTACAACTCCACCGCGATATCCACCATGGGGAAGCCCGCGAGAACGCCCGTCTCCATGGCTTCCACGATGCCGGCCTGCACGGCCGAGATGTACTCGCGGGGCACGGTGCCGCCCACGATCTTGTTCGTGAAGGTGAAGCCGACGCCGGGCTCGGCGGGGCCCATGCGGAGAAGAACGTGACCGTACTGGCCGCGGCCGCCGGTCTGGCGCACGAATCGCCCTTCCGCTTTCGCCACCTCGTTCCGGACGGTCTCGCGGTAGGCCACCTGCGGACGGCCCACGTTGGCGTCCACCTTGAACTCGCGCAGCAGCCGGTCGACGATGATCTCCAGATGGAGTTCGCCCATCCCGGCGATGATGGTCTGGCCCGTCTCCTCGTCGTTCCGCACCTGGAACGTGGGATCTTCCTCCGCCAACTTCATGAGGCTCTCGCCCAGACGGTCCTGGTCGGCCTTGGTCTTGGGCTCAATGGCCACCGAGATCACCGGCTCGGGAAACTCGATGGACTCGAGGATCACCGGGTGACCCGGGTCGGTGAGCGTGTCGCCGGTGGTGGTGCTCTTCAGGCCTACCGCGGCCGCGATATCGCCGGCGAAGATCTCGCTGCGGTCCTCGCGGTGGTTGGCGTGCATCTGAAGGATGCGGCCCACCCGCTCTTTCTTGCCCTTGGAGGCGTTGAAGACGTACGAACCCGCCTTGAGCACGCCCGAGTACACGCGGAAGAAGGTGAGCTTGCCCACGAAGGGATCGGTCATGATCTTGAACGCGAGGGCGCTGAACGGTTCGTCGTCGTCGGCAGGCCGGGACGTCTCGGTGTCCGTGCGCGGATCGATACCGATCACGGCCGGCACGTCCGTGGGCGCCGGCAGGTAGTCGATCACGGCATCCAAGAGCATCTGCACGCCCTTGTTCTTAAAGGCCGAGCCGCAGAGTACCGGAGTGAGGGAGATGTCGAGGGTGGCCCGCCGAATGGCCGCTTTCAGCACCGCCAAGTCGACCTCGGCGCCCTCGAGGTAGTCTTCCATGATCGACTCGTCGTAGTCGGCGACGATCTCGATCAGATGTGCACGGGCCGCCTCCGCGTCCGCGCGCATCTCCGCGGGCACGTCGGTCTCATCCCACTCCACACCCATGTCGTCGTGGAACAGATAGGCCCGCATCGTCACGAGATCGACGATGCCGCGGAAGCCGTCCTCGGAGCCCACGGGCATGTGGATTATCAGAGGAAGCGCGCGGAGTCGATCGACCATGGTCTGAACCGACTTCTCGAAGTCCGCACCCGTGCGGTCCATCTTGTTGATGAAGGCAACACGAGGCACCCGGTACTTGTCCGCCTGCCGCCACACGGTCTCCGACTGGGGTTCGACGCCCGCCACGGCGTCGAACACCGCGACGGCACCGTCGAGTACGCGCAGGGACCGCTCGACCTCCATAGTGAAGTCCACGTGCCCGGGCGTGTCTATAATGTTGATTCGATGACGCTTCCATTCACAGGTGGTGGCGGCGGCCGTGATGGTGATGCCGCGTTCCTGCTCCTGCTGCATCCAGTCCATGACCGCGGCACCGTCGTGCACCTCGCCGATCTTGTAGGTGCGACCCGTGTAGTAAAGGATGCGCTCCGTGGTGGTGGTCTTCCCGGCATCGATGTGAGCCATGATGCCGATATTACGCACGCGTTCCAGCGGGAACTGGCGCTTCCCCGTGTCAGCTTTCGTTGTCGTAGCCTGTGCCACTGTCTCTTTCTATCCCTTCAACGTGCCGGAACGGACCGTCCGCCCCGGCAAAACGACGAACAGAGCCGAGTCGCGGGACCATCCTGGCCCCGCAGACCCGGACTCTACTAGTATCGACTGCCTCCGACTACCAGCGGTAGTGGGCGAAGGCCTTGTTGGCCTCAGCCATACGCAGGAGGTCTTCCTTCTTCTTCATGGTGACACCGGTGCGATTGAAGCCGTCCAGCAACTCGTTGGCCAACCGCTCGGCCATGCTCTTCTCGCGCCGGTCGCGGCTGTGAGTCACCAGCCAGCGGACCGCCAACGTGTAGGAGCGGCGCGTAGCCACTTCCACCGGCACCTGATAGTTGGCGCCACCAACCCGGCGCGACTTCACTTCCAGCGCCGGCCGTACGTTCTCCACCGCTTCCTTCAACACCGCTATGGGGTCCTGCCCCGTGCGCTCGCGCATGATGTCGAGCGCCTTGTACACGATCCGCTCAGCCGTGGACTTCTTGCCATCGAGCATCAGACGGTTGGTGAGTTGCGTGACCAGCCTGTTCCGGTATACCGGGTCCGGCTGTATCTCACGCTTCTGGGACTTGATCCTACGAGCCATCTACAGCCGCCTTCCTGCTCTACTTGGGCGCTTTGACGCCGTACTTGGAGCGGCTCTGCTTGCGATTCGCCACTCCGGCGGTATCGAGCGCCGCACGAATGATCTTGTAACGCACGCCCGGGAGGTCCTTCACCCGGCCGCCCCTGATGAGCACCACGGAGTGCTCCTGCAGGTTGTGCCCGATACCAGGGATGTAGGCCGTGACCTCCATCTGGTTGGTCAGGCGCACGCGCGCCACCTTACGCAGAGCCGAGTTAGGCTTCTTCGGCGTCGTGGTGTACACCCGCGTGCATACGCCCCGCTTCTGCGGTGCGCCTTTGAGGGCCGGGGTCTTGGTCTTCTTGACCAAGGACACACGCCCTTTTCTGATCAGCTGGTTAATCGTCGGCACGAACGCTCCTCAGTAACAATTCCGATTGCTGCCTGCCGGACGCCGCTGTAACCGCAGGGCACGCTCCCGCTCCGTACCCGACCCAGCCGCGGCGGCGAAGTATAGCAAAGGGGTGTGGGGGCTGCAAGGCATCCATCAGTCGTCCTGCGTGTCCTCGGCCGCCCCGGTGTCGTATCCGTCGTCTTCCCCGACGAAAGCTCCCGTCTCGGTCTGCTCGAAGGAGTCGCCTTTCAAGACGAGCCCCCGGTCAGCGAGGCGATTCCGTACCTCTTCCAGACTCTTCTGACCGAAGCCGGGGATGGCCAGGAGCTCCTCGGGAGTGCGCTCGACAAGAGCGGCGAGCGACTCGAGGCCCTGACCGGTGAGGATGGAGTGCACGTAGGTGGGCAGGTCGAGCTCGTCGACCGAAGTGTCGATCCACTCACCATGTCCGCCGTCTCCACTGAGCATGGCCATCGCCTGTTCCGCGGTGAGCGAGCCCATCGAGGGCTCGCCCTCCCCACCGAGGTCGCCGAAGAAGCCGGCCATGTCGGGCATGAGAGTGCGCACCGGGTTCACTTCGATGTTGCGGTATTGCCGCAGCCCGGTGGCCGCCGGAATCAGCTTCCCGATGATCACGTTCTCCTTGAGGCCCCGCAGGTAGTCGGTCTTGCCCTCGAGAGCGGCATCGGTGAGCACCTTCGTGGTCTCCTGGAAGGAAGCCGCCGAGAGGAAGCTCTCGGTGGCCAGGGAGGCCTTGGTGATGCCCATGATCATGATCTCGCGCGTGGCCGCCTCGCCGTCGGTCTCCTCCACGGTGATGTTCTCCCGTTCGAAAGCGATCTTATCGATCGTCTGACCGGGAAGGAACTGGGTGTCGCCCGAAGACTCCACGCGGATCCGTTTGGTCATCTGCCGCACGATGAGCTCGATGTGCTTGTCGCTGATTTCCACGCCCTGGCTCTTGTACACCTTCTGCACCTCGGCCACGAGGTACTGAGCGGTGCCCAAGATACCCCGAAGTCGGATGAGATCGTGAGGATTGAGGGGACCCTTGTCCAGCTGATCGCCGGCGTGGATCGTGTCGCCGTCCTTCACGGTGAGCTGCATGCGGCGGCTGACGGCGTAGGTGGTGATCTCCTCTCCCAGGTCGTCGACCACCCGGATGCGCTTCGGGTTGGTGGGATCATCGAACTCCACCACGTACTCCCGTTCAGGATCCAGTTCCAGGTCGACGATACGCGCTTGCCCCTTGGGCTTGCGGGCCTCGAAGAGCTCCACCACCCGCGGGAGGCCGTGGGTGATGTCCGCGCCCGCCACACCGCCGGTGTGGAAGGTACGCATGGTGAGCTGCGTGCCCGGCTCGCCGATGGACTGAGCGGCCACGTGACCGACGGCCTCGCCGATGGCGGCCAGTTCGTTCGTGGCCAGCGAGCGACCGTAGCAGTGCTGGCACACGCCGAACTCGCTCTCGCACACGAGCACTGAACGGACCTTCAGCCTCATGTCCTTGTGCTCGGCGGCCGCGAAGACCTTGTCGAGTGCCCGCAAGGCGCGCTTGGTGATGATGTCGTTGCGTTCGTGCAGCACCTCGCCGTTCTCCGGATCGGCTATGACTTCGCCGAAGAGACGGCCGAGAAGGTGTTCCGACCTCTCATCGCGCCGGTAGGGAACCTCGATGGACTCCGTGGTGCCGCAGTCCACTTGGCGGATGACCACGTCCTGGGCCACGTCCACCAGGCGCCGGGTGAGGTACCCGGAGTCGGCCGTGCGCAGGGCGGTGTCGGCCAGACCCTTGCGGGCGCCGTGCGTAGAGATGAAGTACTCGAGCACCGAGAGGCCTTCCATGAAGTTGGCCTTGATGGGACGCTCGATGATCTCGCCCTTCGGATTCGCCATGAGGCCCCGCATACCGGCCAGCTGCCGAATCTGCTTGAACGAGCCACGAGCACCGGAATTGGCCATCATGTACACCGGGTTCAGCCGACGGAAGTTCTGCTCCATGGCATCGGCCACGCTGTCGGTGGCTTCCCCCCACAAGTCGGTGACGTTCTCACGGCGCTCCGTCTCGGTGAGGGTGCCGCGCATGTAGTCCCGCTGGATGCGCGCGACCTTCTCCTCGTACCCTTGAAGGATGTGCTCCTTCTCCGGCGGAACCACGATGTCGTTCTTCGAGATCGTGACCCCGGCCACCGAAGCGTAATGGAAACCCAGGTCCTTGAGCACGTCGAGGAGCGTGGAAACCGCAGTGGCTCCGAAGGTCTCCACGAGGTCGGAGACGAAATCGGTCATCACCTTCTTGGTGAAGACCCGGTTACGGAACTCGTACTCTTCTTTCCGCCCGGCACCACCGTCCGGCCCGGTCTCCCAGGCTTCGCCGAAGTACCGCTGCAGGCCGTCGACCACGGCGGAATTGAAGAGCGCCCGGCCCGCCGTGGTGAGCACCCGACTCCCGTTCCAGCGGAAGAGGATGGGTTCCTGTAGTCCCACGACGTGGTCGAGGTAGGCGCGCTCGAGTTCGAGCACATCGGTGAAGGCCTTCGCCCCCAACTCGACGCGCAAATCCGTATCGTGCGCTTCGGCCATCGAGATGTCCAACGCCGCGGCCTTGCCGAGGTCTTCGTCCGATATTCCCGCCGACTCCTCACTGCCGAGGCGTTCCTTGATCGCGTTCCGACCCTCGGGCGAGCCGAACAGCGCGCCTCCCGGCTCTTCCAAGTCCAGCTTGGTGAGTATCTCGCCTTTGGCGGCCGAGGGGAGCAGAGCGTAGATCTGCTTCACGTTCTCAAGCGACAACCCCTCCCAGAACCGGTCGGAGAAGCGGGCATCGCTGAGATATCGAGCCAGGCTCGCGGGCTCGTAGTAGGTCATGTAGTAGCACCCCAGGATCATGTCCTGGGTGGGCACCGAGATCGGCTTGCCGTGCGCCGGCGAGAGGATGTTGTTCGAGGAGAGCATCAGGATGCGCGCCTCGGCCTGAGCCTCCACCGAGAGGGGCAGGTGCACCGCCATCTGGTCGCCGTCGAAGTCGGCGTTGAAGGCCGCGCACACCAACGGGTGCAGCTGGATGGCCTTGCCTTCGATGAGCACCGGCTCGAAAGCCTGGATGCCCAGGCGGTGGAGCGTCGGAGCACGGTTCAGCAGGATCGGGTGCTCCGAGATCACCTCTTCGAGGATGTCCCACACCTCGGGGCTCTCGCTCTCCACTATCTTCTTGGCGGCCTTGATGTTCTGCACCTGCCGGCGCTCCACCAGACGGCTCATGACGAAGGGCTTGAAGAGCTCGAGGGCCATGGTCTTCGGGATACCGGCCTGGTGGAGTTTGAGCTCCGGTCCGGCCACGATCACGGAACGGCCGGAGTAGTCCACCCGCTTGCCGAGCAGGTTCTGCCGGAAGCGACCTTGCTTGCCCTTCAGCATGTCGGAGAGCGATTTCAGCGGCCGGTTGCCCGGACCCGTGACCGCCCGGCCGCGACGCCCGTTGTCGAAGAGGGCGTCCACAGCCTCCTGCAGCATGCGCTTCTCGTTGTTCACGATGATCTCGGGAGCGCCGAGGTCGAGCAGGCGCTTGAGGCGGTTGTTCCGGTTGATCACCCGCCGGTAGAGATCGTTCAGGTCGCTGGTGGCGAACCGGCCGCCGTCGAGCTGCACCATGGGGCGAAGTTCCGGCGGAATGACGGGCACGGCTTCAAGGACCATCCACGCCGGACGGTTCTCGCTGCGCAGGAACCCTTCCACCACTTTGAGACGCTTGACGGCGCGGCTCTGACGCTGGCCCTTGCTCGTCTTGATTATCTCGCGGAGCGACGCCGCCTCTTCGTCGAGATTCACGGCGTTCAGCAACTCGCGGATCGCCTCCGCGCCCATGCCGCCGTGGAAGTACACGCCGTAGCCGAAGGGGCTGCCGAACTTCTCCTTCAGATCACGGAAGAAGGTCTCATCCGTGATGATCTCGCCCTTTTCCAGGTTCCGGAAGGAGGTCCACAGCTCGCGCGTACGCTCGGCCTGCTCCTCCGTGTAGCGCTCCAGTTCCCTCAGGGCCAGATCCGCGTTCTCGCGGAGCTCGGTGGTGCGCTTCTTGATCTCCTTCTGGCTCCGTTCCTCGAGCGGCACCTCGTCGAGTCCGAGGGCGGCCTCGTCCTCCTCATCGGGAGTGGAGTTGCCCAAGAGCACGCTCACGCGCTTGTCGCGCTCGGCCATGATCTTCACTTTGCGCTCGTCGCGCGCGGCGAAGAGGTTATCGATATCGGCTTGGATCAGCTCCTCGAGCTTCTCCCGGTCGGCCTCACGCTTCCCGTCGTCGACGAACGTGACGATCGAGGCGGAGAAGTAGAGCACGCGCTCCAAGCGCTTGGGCGAGATATCCAACAGGTAGCCCATACGACTGGGAACGCCTTTGAAGTACCAGATATGCGAGACGGGCGCGGCCAGGTCGATGTGACCCATGCGCTCGCGGCGCACCTTGGCCCGCGTGACCTCCACGCCACAGCGCTCGCAGATGATGCCCTTGTAGCGGACACGCTTGTACTTGCCGCAGTAGCACTCCCAGTCCTTGGTGGGACCGAAGATCTTCTCGCAGAAGAGGCCGTCCTTCTCGGGCTTGAGCGTGCGGTAGTTGATGGTCTCCGGTTTGGTGACCTCACCCGACGACCACGCCCGCATCTGCTCCGGGGACGCCAGGCCGATCCTGATGGCGTCGAATTCGTTAATGTCGATCAAGGGAGGCTCCTATTCCTCGTCGTCGACGGCGGGGGGGGACAGCTCGTCGTCGTCGGCGCTCGCGAGCGCAGCCAGATCGACCTCCAAAGCCGCCGCGATGTCGCTCTCGTCGACATCGAAGTCGTCGTCCACGTCCGCGTCCACGTCGTCGTCGTCGTCGAAGTCGTCGCCCATGCCCGAACTCACCAAGGCGGCCTGCGCCTCGGCGGCGCGCTCCTCGGCCCGACGCCGAGCAGCCAGGTCGATACCCAGCTCCTCGGCCGCCCGGAGGAGGTCGTCCTCTTCGTCCGAGACCTCGAGATGTCCGCCTTCCTCGCTGATCACGTTCACGTCGAGGCCGAGCGACTGCATCTCTTTGAGCAGCACCTTGAATGACTCCGGGATGCCCGGGCGGGCGATGTTCTCGCCCTTGACGATGGCCTCGTAGGCCTTCACCCGGCCCACCGTGTCGTCGGACTTGATGGTGAGCATCTCCTGCAGCGTATAGGCGGCCCCGTATGCTTCCAGAGCCCACACTTCCATCTCTCCGAAGCGCTGCCCGCCGAATTGGGCCTTGCCGCCCAGAGGCTGCTGCGTCACGAGGCTGTAGGGGCCCGTGGAACGGGCGTGGATCTTGTCGTCCACCAGATGGTGGAGCTTCAGCATGTACATGTAGCCCACGGTGACGGTCTGATCGTAGGGCTCGCCGGTGCGGCCGTTGAACAAACGCACCTTGCCGCTCACCTGCGTACCCGGCGGGCGCGTGAGGTCTACTCGCATCTCCACCCGACAGGGCTCCACTCCGTCGACGATCCCGGCCGTCCGCTCGTCGTGAGACAGGGCCCACCCGAGCAGCGACTGGTCGACGTCCACCTGGGTGGCGCCGTCGAACGCGGCCGAGGCGATCGGCGAGGGCCCCACCGCCGTGGACTCATCCACGATGTCGTGGTAGCGGCGCACGAGCTTGAGTTGCTCGTCCCAACCGAGGTCGGACTCCCCGTCCACGTCCTTGGCCTTCACCTTGTTCCGGGTGATGGAGTAGAAACCGTTGTGGGCGGCCCAGCCCAGATGTGTCTCCAACACCTGACCCACGTTCATCCGTGAGGGCACGCCCAGCGGGTTCAGGATGATCTCCACCGGCGCGCCGTCCTCCATGAAGGGCATATCCTCCTCGGGGACGATCTTCGAGATGACACCCTTGTTGCCGTGACGCCCGGCCAGCTTGTCGCCCTCGGCGATCTTGCGCTTCTTGGCGACGTACACCCGTACGAGACGGATGACGCCCGGCGAAAGGTCGTCGCCGTTCTCCCGCGAGAACTGCTTCACGTCGATCACCACGCCGCGCTCGCCGTGCGGCACCTTCAGCGAGGTGTCGCGCACTTCGCGGGCCTTCTCCTTGAAGATGGCCCGGATGAGTTTCTCCTCGGCGGTCAGCTCGGTCTCGCCTTTCGGCGTGATCTTGCCCACCAAGAGGTCGCCCGAACTCACCTCGGCGCCTATGCGCACGATGCCGTCCTCGTCGAGGTCGGCAAGCGAGTCTTCGGAGCGGTTGGGTATGTCGCGGGTGATCTCTTCCTCGCCCAGCTTCGTGGAGCGGGCTTCCACCTCGTACTCCTCAATATGGATGGAGGTGAGTACGTCGTCTTTCACCACGCGCTCGCTGATGACGATGGAGTCTTCGAAGTTGTAGCCCTCCCAGCTCATGAAGGCCACGAGCAGGTTGCGGCCGAGCGCGAGCTCGCCGCGGCTGGTGGAGGCGCCGTCGGCGAGGACGTCGCCCTCAGCGGCGTCGTCGCCCACATCAACGAGGGGCTTCTGATGGATCAGCGTGCCCTGGTTGGAGCGCGTGAACTTGAGGAGCGGGTACTTGTCGATCTCCCCGGACTCCGACTCCACCATGATGCGCTCGGCCGACACGCCCTTTACGCGCCCGGGCCGCTTCGCCCGCACCACGTCGCCGGTGTCGACAGCGGCGCGGTACTCCATGCCGGTGCCCACGAGCGGGGCGTCGCTCACCATGACGGGAACGGCCTGCCTCTGCATGTTGGAGCCCATGAGCGCCCGGTTGGCGTCATTGTGTTCGAGGAAGGGGATGAGCGCGGTGGCCACCGACACGATCTGCTGCGGCGACACATCCATATACTGCACGTCGGTGTTCTTGCTGCTGACGTACTCTCCGCCCGGCGAACGGGCCATGACCGTCTCGTTCACGAACTCGCGCGTCTTCGCGTCGAAGGGCGCACTGGCCTGGGCGATGGTGAGTTGCCGCTCCTCGTACGCGGTCAGCCAGTCGATGTCGTCGGTGACCCTGCCCTCGACCACCCGGCGGTACGGGGTCTGGATGAACCCGAACTCGTTGATCTTGGCGTACGCGGCCAGGGAACCGATGAGCCCGATGTTGGGACCCTCCGGCGTCTCGATGGGGCACATCCGCCCGTAGTGGGTGGGGTGCACGTCGCGCACCTCGATAGGCGCCCGTTCCCTCGTCAACCCCCCCGCCCCGAGTGCCGAAAGGCGGCGCCGGTGGGTGAGCCCGGCCAGGGAGTTCGTCTGGTCCATGAACTGCGAGAGCTGCGAACTCCCGAAGAATTCCTTGAGGGCGGCCACCACCGGCCTGATGTTGATGATGGTCTGCGGGGTGATGGTGTCCACATCCTCGGTGGTCATCCGTTCCTTCACCACCCGCTCCATACGAGAGAGCCCGATCCGGAAGGCCTCTTGCACCAGTTCGCCCACGGTGCGCAGGCGGCGGTTGCCGAAGTCCTCGTACTCGTCGAGCCGGTGGTTGACTTCGTCCCACTCGAGGTTGGAGGAGGCCTCGGCCATGTCCTTGGCTTCGCTCCAGAACTCCACCGAACCCTCGGGAGCGCGCTTGGAGGCCTCGAGCGGCACGACCACCAGTTCCTTCACCAGCGCGATGATGTCCTGCTTGGTGAGGGTTCGGATGTCGCCCACATCGAGCCCGAGACGGGTGTTCACCTTGTGGCGGCCCACCTTCGAGAGGTCGTACCGCTTGGAGTCGAAGCAGGTGTTGCGCAACAGCGTGCGGCTCGCCTCGAGCGTAGGCGGCTCCCCGGGGCGCTGCTTCTTGAACAACTCGACCAGCGCTTCCTCCACCGAGCGGACGGTATCCTTCTCCAGAGTGTTGCGCATGAAGAGATTGTCGTCGAACAGCGCGAGGATCTCCTCATCGGTTCCCTTTTCCAAGAGGCCTTCAGGGTCTCCCGATTCTGAGTTCGGGATGCCCGCCAGGGCGCGCAGGAACACCGTCGCCAGGAGTTTCCGTTTCCGGTCGATGCGCACGTTCACCGTGCCCCGCTTGTCGATCTCGAACTCGAGCCAGGAGCCGCGCGAGGGCATGAGGTTGGCCACCAGCACCTGGGTCGCCTTGTTGGTGTCCTTGGGCAGCTGTACGTAGGCACCTGGAGACCGCACCAGCTGGGTGACGATGACCCGTTCCGTGCCGTTGATGATGAACGTACCCTGATCGGTCATCATGGGGAAATCGCCCATGAAGACCTGCTGCTCCCTCATCTCACCGGTCTCCCGGTTGACGAAGGCTACCGTGATGAAGAGCGGCGCCGCGTACGTCTGATCTTTGTCCCGGCATTCGTCCAACGAGAGAGGAGGATCGCGGAACTCGTACTCCCCGAACTCCACCGCATACTTCTGGGTGTAGTCTTCAATGGGATTGATGTCCTCGATGGTCTCGCGCAGGCCGTCCGCGGTGAACCATTTGAAGGACTCCAGCTGGATCGCGATGAGTTCCGGGACATCTAGGATGGGCTGCATTCTCGAGAAGGATTTACGGGGCTTGGGAGTCGTGCTGAGGCTCAAGCGTGCTCACTCCTCGCGGCAAGTCGGTTTTTCCGAACGGGTGAAGGCGCAAACTCAGATGCTATCACGAGCCCCGAGCAGCAGCAAGCCCAGCGTGCACGCATTTGAGCGCGCACGCTGGGCCCGCACGTAAGAAACGGAGGCGAGGGGGCTACTTGATCTCGACCCCGGCGCCGGTTTCCTCGAGTTGGACTTTCAGAGCTTCGGCCTCGTCCTTGGTGATGCCTTCCTTCACCGCGTTCGGAGCACCGTCCACCAGATCCTTGGCTTCCTTCAGACCCAGACCGGTGACCGCGCGGACCACTTTGATCACCTGGATCTTCTTGTCGCCGACCGACGTGAGGATCACGTCGAACTCGGTCTGCTCTTCCTCTTCCGCGGCCGCGGGGCCGGCGGCCGGGCCGGCGGCCATAGCCATGGGCGCGGCGGCGGTGACGCCGAACTCCTCTTCCAGAGCCTTGACGACTTCGGAAAGCTCGAGCACGGTCATCTTCTTGATCTCTTCGATCATCTCCTGCGGGGTCATGCTGGTGCTACCTCCATACATTTCGGTACGCGGCGGGACGACCCGCCCTGGTATCTGATGAGCCGGGCTACGCCGCGGCCTTCTGCTCCCTCACCTGGTCGAGCGCTACCACCAGACCGCGGATCGGCCCGGTGAGCACGTTCGCCAACCCATACAGCGGCGCGGCGATCCCGCCGACCAACTTCGCGATGAGTTCCTCGCGACTCGGCAAGACGGCGACCTGCTCCACTTCCGCCTGGTTGAGCACCTTGCTCTGCAGGTACCCCCCTTTGAGCGCGAGCTTCTTCTTCTCTTTGGCGAACCCGAGTAGCGCCTTCGCGGGCCCTACCAGATCGTCGCCACAGTAGGCGATGGCGGTTGGGCCTTCGAACAACGAATCGAGCCCCTCGACGCCGGCCGCCGCAGCGGCGCGCTTCGCCAGAGTGTTCTTGACCACCGACAGCTCAGCCCCGCTCGCGCGCAGGCGGCGCCGCAAATCGGTGGCTTCTCCCACCGACAACCCGCGGAAATCCACCAGGTAGTAGGCTTCGCTCGACTTGAGTCTCGCGGTGATCTCCTCTACCGCTTCTACCTTTTCCTGTTTGGCCATACGTTTCTCCCCTCCTTTCACACAAAAACGTCCACCTCCGGATGAAGGTGGACGCCATAGTGATCTCGCGCGAACCTCACGCGGAAGATACTGTTCGCATCCCGCCTCGGCTGGCCGGCCCTCCCTCGGACCGATTACACCGCCCTGCCCGGGCGGAACCAACTGTCTCCGGCTTTCGACGCAGCAAGTATAGCCCCGGCGTCCTGCGCCTACAACCCCGGGATCCGCCCCTCTCCCCGCCGAAGCGGCACGAGAAGCGCGGCGGGCAACGCGACCCTATACGGCGGCCGTCTCCTCCTCGAGGAGGCCACGCGTCTTCAACGTATCCACGGGCACTCCGGGGCCCATGGTGCTCGCGAACGTGATGCTCCGCAAGTACTTGCCCTTGGCGGAGGCCGGCTTCACCCGGATGAGCTCGTCCAGAAACTCGGCGTAGTTCTCCACCAATTGCCGTTCTTCGAACGACTTCTTGCCGATGATCACGTGCACCACACCGAACTTGTCGGTGCGGTACTCGATCTTGCCCGCCTTCATGTCCTGCACGGCCTTGCCCACATCGAACGTCACGGTGCCGGCTTTTGGGTTCGGCATGAGACCGCGAGGCCCGAGCACACGGCCGAGCTTGCCCACGACGCCCATCATGTCGGGCGTGGCGATGGCCGCGTCGAACTCCAGGAACCCTTGCTCCACGCGGGTGGCGAGATCTTCCGCGCCCACCACGTCGGCTCCGGCTTCCTCCGCCTCGGTGGCCTTGTCGCCCTTGGCGAAGACGGCCACGCGGACGCTCTTACCCGTGCCGTGGGGGAGCATGATCGTGCCACGCACCTGCTGGTCGGCATGCCGGGGATTGACGCCGAGTTTGATGTGCACTTCCACCGTTTCGTCGAACCCCGCGCTCTGCAGGCTCTGAATCAGGCGGATGCTTTCAGCCGGCGAGTACACACGGCCCGGCTCGACGGCGCGCTTCGCTTCCTTGAAGCGCTTGGAACTCTTACTCATGATGCAGCCTCCTGTGGTACGTGCGGGCCTTCCGACCCTCCCACTCTCCGGGCGCCCGCCAACTCCAAGCGCCCACGATGTTCAACCATCCACCTTGAACCATCCACCGCATCCGACCGCCCGATTCGAGGGCCGAGACCGGTGGGCAGCCCACCTACTTCTCGACCACCACTCCCATGCTGCGAGCCGTGCCCGCCAATATGTTCATGGCGGCTTCCACGTCGTTCGCGTTCAGGTCGGGCAGCTTCACCTCCGCGATCTGCCGAAGCTGGTCGCGACTGATCTGCCCCACCTTGTCCCGCTTGGGATTGCCGGAGCCCTTGGGGAGCCCGGCTGCCTGGCGGATCAGCACCGCCGCCGGCGGGGTCTTCAGGATGAAGGTGAAGGACCGATCCTCGAAGACCGTGATCTCCACGGGGATGATGGTGCCCACCTTGTCCTGCGTCTGGGCGTTATATGCCTTGCAGAACTCCATGATGTTGACGCCGTGCTGACCCAGAGCGGGACCCACAGGTGGGGCCGGATTGGCCTGACCCGCGGGAATCTGGAGCTTGATGATCGCCCGAACCTTCTTAGCCACTGTCTCTCTCCGTATCCTTCGCCGGGATCCGCATCTGTCAGATCCTCTTGACCTGTTCGAAGCCCAGCTCGGTTGGTGTGTCGCGCCCGAAGATCGACACCATGACCTTGAGCTTGCTCTGCTCTACATTCACCTCGGCCACCTCACCGGTGAACTCGGCGAGCGGACCGCTGGAGACCTTCACCTGGTCGCCCACCGAGAACTCGGCCTTCGCCTTGGGCTTCTCGGCGGTGGACGTGTGGAGGATGCGATCCACTTCCGCGGGGCTGAGGGGGGTGGGCTTGTTCTCGGCGCCCACGAACCCGGTGACCCCGGGGGTGTTCTTCACCAACGACCAGGAGTCATCGGTAAGAATCATGTTGACGAGCAGGTAGCCGGGAAAGATGCGCTTCTCCACCTGCACCTTCTCGCCGCCCTTCGTCTCTACCACCTGCTCTGTGGGCACCACGATCTCGTCGAAATTCTGCGTCTGATTCATCGACTGGATGCGATGCTCAAGGTTGGCACGAGCTTTGTTCTCGTGCCCGGAATATGTGTTGATGACGTACCACTTGGCCAGCATGGTGCGGCGGGGTCCTTTCCGAGGGGGCCGGTCGGGCTACCCGAGGCGGGCCAGGTTGACCAAGGACGACCAGACTAAGTCGAGCAGTCCGATGTACGTGGCGGCTATGGCAACGGCCACGATCACTACCAGGGTGGCCTGCGTGAGTTCCTGACGCGGCGGCCACGTCACCTTGCTCATCTCCGTGCGCACCTCGCGCAGGAAGCGGGCAGGCTTCCGCCCGGTCGGCACGGCAGCCGGCTTCGTGCCCTTTGCCGGCGGCACCGGTTTGGCGCTTGCCTTCACGGTGGTCTTGGTGGTCGTCGTCTTGGCCATCGTACTTCGTGTGCCTTTCTCTATGTGGCTGGCAGGGCAGGAGGGATTCGAACCCCCAACATCCGGTTTTGGAGACCGGCGCTCTACCGTTGGAGCTACTGCCCTACGCGGATCCTCGACGGAGAACCGGGCCCGCCCCTGGAAGGGCGACCCTGCCCGCTACTTCGTCTCCTTATGCGCGGTGTGCGAGCCGCACCACTTGCAGTACTTCTGGAATTCGATCCGCTCGGGATCGTTCCGTTTGTTCTTCATGGTGGTGTAGTTCCGGCGTTTGCACTCTTGGCATGCCAACGTAACTCGTACTCGCATCGCTTCACCCTATCCTAGCTTCAGAGCAATCGTGCATGCTACCACAGCGCATATTGAAACCCAAGATAGCGGCCCCCCGCGGGGGGCCGCAACCCTGTGGTCCATGAGCCCGCTCCACGACGACGCCTTCAGCCGCCGCACACAGATCGCGCGGCACGACGCTGCGTCGTGAAACGGGTTCCAAGGCTTGGTAGCGGCGGGAGGACTCGAACCTCCGACACGCGGATTATGATTCCGCTGCTCTGACCAACTGAGCTACGCCGCCCCGATCCTCATGCACTATGGAGCCTCCAATCGGATTCGAACCGATGACCCCTTCCTTACCATGGAAGTGCTCTGCCAGCTGAGCTATGGAGGCCCATCCGACGGACGTGTGAGCGCGCGCCGGTACCGCAAGGTGAAAGTGGTGGGGGGGGGAGGATTTGAACCTCCGTAGGCTGCGCCGACAGATTTACAGTCTGCTCCCTTTGGCCACTCGGGCACCCCCCCACGGGTGACAACCCCTGAGGCGACTCCGGATGATACCCGAGGGGATGCCCCAATTCAAGCACGCGGAGACGGCGGGAGCCCTGTCTCCTCACCCGCCCGTACCGGCGGGCCGACAGGGATCCCTCACGCGGTGCGGAGAAGCGTCGGAGGGCCCGAATCGTGGGATCCGTCGCCCGCGATTCGATGCTCGAATGATCAGAAGCCGAGGCCCCCGGCGCGGGCACGCCGGGGGCCTCGGAAGAGAGAGGAGAGGGAGAGGGATGAGAACCTCTCCGGTACGGACGCCCCTTCGGGTAGGCGCCGACTGAGTGCATCCTACTACAACACGTAGTACTTCACCAGAGCACGTTCCCCCAGCTTTACGCAACCTTCACATGAGAAGAGGGACGCGTCCGCGCCGCCGGTGGGAATCGAGTAGACTGAGGCACACGACATAGGCCAACGAGCGGCCCACCCAGGGCCGCAGCGCATCGACGAGAGGAGGAGAGATGCCAAGCGGACCCGACCCGAACGAGAACGGCACCATGCCGACAGGCGATCCGCAGTTCGTGAGCGATCTGCTCCGCGATCTGGAGGAAGGGATCTACATCACCGACCGCGATCGGCGCGTGCTGTATTGGAACCGGGGAGCCGAGGCGCTCACTGGTTTCCCTGCCTCCCGGGTGCTTGGCAGCAGATGCCGGGACAATCTCCTCATGCACGTGGACGAGGAAGGCACCCAACTCTGTGACGACCGCTGCCCTCTCGAGGCGACCATGCAGGACGGGGATCCGCGCGAAGCCCACGTCTTCCTCCACCACGCCGACGGCTACCGTGTGCCCGTGCGGGTACGCTCCATCCCGGTGCGCGACGCTTCCGGAGCCCTTGTGGGAGCAGCCGAGGTCTTTTCCCGCGACGGGGAATCCCCGGCGGCGACGCACCGCATCGCTGAGCTTGAAGCCCTCGCCTATCTCGACACCCTCACGGGACTCCCGAACAGACGGTACGTGCAGACACACGTGGAGCAGCGCATCGGGGAACTGCAGCGCTACGGATGGCCGTTTGGGGTGGTCCTGCTGGATGTGGACCACTTCAAGAACGTGAACGACCGGTACGGCCATCCGGTTGGGGACCGCGTCCTCATCATGGTGGCGAAGACCCTCGGCCTCGCCACCCGCTCGTTCGATCTCGTGGGCCGGTGGGGCGGAGAGGAGTTCCTCGGCGTGATCACCAACGTGGACGCCGCGGGACTCGCGGCGGCGGCCGACCGCTTCCGGGCCCTCGTTCGCGCCTCCAGTCTCGACGAAGCAGGGTCCACCATCTCGGTGACCATCTCCGCCGGCGCCGCCTTGGCCGACGTCGGCGACGGTCCCGAGAGACTCTTGGAGCGAGCGGACCGGCTGCTGTATCTCAGCAAGGAGGGAGGCAGAGACCGCACGTCTATGTGAGTGTCGCCGCGCATGCATAGATTGGTCTGTCCGAGGGGAGACGGACAAAAAGTCAGGGGGGTGGGTGGAACCAGCAGTGGCCAGATCCGCAGCACTGACGAATCAGGCCCGACTGTATGCGAGTGGACCTGAGCGCCGTCGCCACGAGCGTCGCCGGGCGACCCGCTTCATGTTCCGCGAGCGGCGTTCAGGATACGAACGCCGTGACGATCCCAGCCGGACCCAGCCTTTCCTACTGGGCAGTTTTCACGCGTGGCACCGCTCCACGCCCTGGCTCCTACCGACCCTCCTGGTCTTCGCCAATCTCCTCAGCCTCGCGGACATCCTCCTGACCATGCGGGTGCTCGAAGCGGGAGCCGTCGAGATCAACCCCCTCCTGCGGGTACTGATGGAGTTCGATGTCCGCGTCGCGGCCGCCGTCAAGGCGTCGCTCGTGGCCGGGGCGACCCTGCTGATCTGGCGCTACCGCGGATATCGGAAGATCGTGCCGCTGGCCCTACTGTCGCTTGCCCTGTTTGGTTCGGTGGTGATCTATCAGGGGATCATGCTGCTGGGTGCGTGACGCGGCGCTTGCGGCTGAGCTGTCAGCAGAGCGACAGCTGCGACGTGCCCCACTGGAAGCCTTCCTGAACGCGGTCCAGCGCGAGCTGGATCATCCGGTCGTCGAGGAGTTGCTGCTTCCGCTGCCCCGCCGACCTCCCACCCGACCACGATTGCAGCGCCTGCTGGATCGCGTCCAAGGTCGGTTCGCAACCGTCGTGGACCACAAGCCAGTCGACGGTGCCCAGCAGCTCCATTCCGAGCGGCGATTCGAACCCGTCGATGAAGCGAGTCGTCGCGTTCAGGGCGGGCACTAGATCCTTCGCATCAGCGTCGAGGAAGGCGGCGACCTGCTCGCGTCGCTCACTCGCGAACTGGATGGGCTCGAACGGTCCTGCTTCACTTAGCCGCCGTTCGCTATGCACGTAGCTGCCATCCATAGCGTCGAGCAAGTGCCTCAGCTGGTCGGCATACGGACCATACTTGTCCGCAACGAACCTCAGCCGCAAGGAATCGGTGGTGCCCAGTGTCTTGCACGCACGCTGTAGGAACCACGCAAGCTTCTGTACTTCCAGGTTGGTGCACTCCATGCCAAGAACCGAGTACCTGCGTACCATCTCCGCGACAAGCGCGCGTGCAGGGGTGAGCTTCTCCGAGTCAAGCAGCGACTCTATCACCTCCACACCGATGCCCCCCGTCACTGGCACGGAGCTGTTGAGCGGGTCCCCATCAACCACCGCACACAGGTTCGAAGCTGCGTGCTGCCCGGTTCCATGGAGGGGACTAAAGGTCCGCGCCGTTCAGTCGGTGGCCGGAAGGGAGGCTATCTTGATAGCGCGAAGTGCCTCAGGATGGTCTAACAGGCTGTGGAGGGCACCGAAAGTGATAGGGGGTGCACCTTGCCCAGCGGTTTCCCCCGGCCAAAGCCGCATGCGGGCGGGCCGCCTCCTCGTCTTATGACCATGGCGTTTGAGGCAGGCGGATCGGACCCTGGCTAATCCCACCTGCCACATATAGAGTTGCCGCGAGTGCGACTCCCCTTAGTCAACGAAATTGGAGAACACATGACCCGAACGCGACTTTCGATGATCATGGCCCTTTTCGTGCTGATTGTGGTCTTCCCGATAGCCGAATCCTTTGCGGCTGATGCGTCCGACACCACCCCTCCTGTGCTCCACAGCCTCAGCTTCCCCACCACCCCCCTCGACACCCGCACGGGTCCTGCCACCCTTCCCGTCACCATCTCAGCCACCGATGACATTTCGGGTCTGAAGAGCAACGGCGACTGGTATGTCGAGGTGGACTTCACGAGCCCGTCAGGTAACCAGAAGGTGCAGCAGGTCCAGAGACTCCCTAACCAGACGGTTTACGTGGAGTTCCCGCAATACGCAGAAGCGGGAACCTGGCGCCTGTCATTGGTACTTCTTCGGGACAACGCCGGAAACGACCATTGGTACGGATCAGAGCTGGAGAGCATGCCGAACGTCCAAACGGCGATAACGGTGGTGTCTACCAGTGATACCACCCCTCCTGTGCTCCACAGCCTCAGCTTCCCCACCACCCCCCTCGACACCCGCACGGGTCCTGCCACCCTTCCCGTCACCATCTCAGCCACCGATGACATTTCGGGTCTGAAGAGCAACGGCGACTGGTATGTCGAGGTGGACTTCACGAGCCCGTCAGGTAACCAGAAGGTGCAGCAGGTCCAGAGACTCCCTAACCAGACGGTTTACGTGGAGTTCCCGCAATACGCAGAAGCGGGAACCTGGCGCCTGTCATTGGTACTTCTTCGGGACAACGCCGGAAACGACCATTGGTACGGATCAGAGCTGGAGAGCATGCCGAACGTCCAAACGGCGAT